>ERZ772885.49-NODE-49-length-83668-cov-14.668879_pt1 | contig 83668 bp, 62 predicted proteins | sample MGYA00580580_ERZ772885 | MGnify/ENA primary metagenome ERZ772885 (study PRJEB29015, sample SAMEA2737673) | human gut metagenome | biome: human gut; feature: human-associated habitat; material: faeces | place: China | collected 2012 ...
ACGGATTTATCTATGTAGATAGAGATAATGAAGGTAATGGTACACTTGAAAGAAGTAAAAAAGATTCTTATGATTGGTATAAGAAAGTTATTGCCTCTAATGGTGAAGAACTTTAAAAGATAAAAACTTCCTAATTAAGTTTAGGAAGTTTTTTTGTATTGATGAATATTTACTAAATGATGCATTTAATTTAGTAAATAAAAATAAAATCAACATTATATAATAATTGTAAATATGCTTATAATAGCTAAATTTAGTAAAAATATACTTGTATACAAGTAATATATATATTGACATTTACTAAAAATATGTAATAATACTTATTTGTAAGCGGTAACAAATAAAAAAGAAAGGGAAAATATATGAAAAATAAAAAAGTTACAAAAGTTGTTTTATCCGTATTGACATCAATGTCAATGCTTAACTCTTATTCAGCAATGGTATTTGCTGAAAATACAAATCAAGGTACAACGTCACAAGTGGCTCATGAGTATGATTTAGTTAAATTAGATCGTAATAATGATTTAATTATTAATGGTGGCTTTGACAATAATGGATCCTCATGGAAAAAGTCAGGTACAGGAACATTTGAAAATGATAATGGTAATTATTATGGAAAATTATCATCAAATTCTAATAATGCCGCAGTTTATCAAACAGTAAGTTTTAAGAAAAATACAGATTATGTCGTTAAAGCAAAAGTAAAGATTTCAAATGTTAAAGGACAAGTATTTTTAGCAGTAAAAAATAATGATTTAAGTGCAGGATTAAAAGATAATAATGGAAATACTATTGAAAAAACAATTTCTTCATCAGAAGATAAAGCTGGTCAATATCAAGATGTAGAATTTACTTTTAATTCTGGAGATAACACATCTGGATCTGTTGCATTTATTAAATGGACAGAAACAAATGAAAATCAAGATATTATTAATGAAGAAGTATGGGTTGATGATGTATCTGTTAAAGCGAAAAATGAAGCTACAGAAGATGATAACTATGAAATGGTTTGGGCAGATGATTTTAATAAAACACAATTAGATACATCAAAATGGGATTATGAATTAGGATCTATTAGAGGAGTTGAACAAGAACATTATGTTAATGATCCAGAAAATGTCTATGTTAAAGATGGTCAATTAGTATTACAAGTTACTAATCGCGATAAAGAAGACCAATATAAAAATCCTAGAGGAGATAGACAAGTCATCTATAATTCAGGAAGTATTAGAACTCATGGTAAACAAGAATTCTTATATGGAAGAATTGAAATGAAAGCTAAACTACCTAAAGGAAAAGGTGCTTTCCCAGCATTTTGGACATTAGGTTCTGATTTTACACTAGATGGAAGAATTAGTAGTGAACAAGGTGCTCCTTGGCCTGTTTGTGGTGAAATTGATATTATGGAAATGATAGGTGCTGCAGATGGTGACGCAGGTGGAAATAGTAATCGTAAAGTTTATCAAACTTTACATGCAGGATCGGCTGCTGATGTAGATAATTCAACATCAGTATCCACTTATACCTTGCCAGAAGGGATCTTCAATGATGATTATCATATTTTTGGTGTTAACTGGTCAAAAAATAAATTAGAATTTTATGTGGATGATAAAATCGTAGGTTCTTTCGATTACGGTGACAATGAAGAATATAAAAGATGTTTTAACCGCCCACAATATATTCAATTAAATTTAGCTACTGGTGGAAACTGGGCTGGAGATGCTGGAAATGATCTTGCAGGTCAAAAATATGAAGTTGATTATGTTTATTATGGACAAAATGCTCAACAAAAAGCAGATTCAGAAGAATATTATAAAAATGCGATAAAAATTAGTGGAGAACATGATGTGACAATGACAGAAGGAGAAATGCCTAATTTATTAGAAGGTGTGACTTCTGATCAAGATAGTATTTTAGATTATTCTATTGATAATGAATATTCATTTAAAACAAAAGGTGGTTTAACTTCGGTTGATTTAGTATGCTCAGGTAAAAATGATAAACAAAGTTTAAAGAAATTAAGACCTGGGAAATATAACTTATACTACACAGCAAGAAGTAGTACAGATTCTACAAAACCAGCCACAAGAAGAACGGTTATTCTTACTGTTTTACCAAATGGTAAACAAGATTTAATAGAATTAGATAGAGAACTTATTAAAAATGGTTCTTTTGAAGATGGAGATAATCCTTCGACAGGTTATCAAATTAGTAGTCGTACATCATGGAATGTTACAAATGCCCAATTTACAAAATATCCAGGATGTGCTAATGAAGGAGATTGGTGTGGTTTTTTACCAGAAAATAGTGGAAATGCGAATATTTACCAATATGTTAATTTAAAGAAAAATACAAAATATAAATTAAAAGCTAAAGTGCAATTAACAGAAGTAGGACAAACAATGTTTGTCAACTTAAAAAAGAATGCACAAAATCTTGTAAATGGCAATGAAGTTACAGTAAAATGTACAGAAGAAAATAAAGGACAATATCAAGATGTAGAACTAAATATTGATACAGGAAATGAAGAAAGCATATTTGGAAATGCAAATACTGCAAATTTAACAGTTTGTTTCATGAAATGGACGGAATCAACAAGCGATGCTACATATAGAGGAAAAGTATTTGTTGATGATGTTTCATTGACAGAAGTTAGAAATGAAGATGACAATTATAATCTTGTATGGGCTGATGAATTCAATGAAACTGAATTAGATAAAAATAATTGGGGTTATGAATTAGGACATATCCGTGGTTTAGAACAACAACATTATACAAATAGTAAAGATAATGTTTATCTTGAAGATGGAAATTTAGTTATTAAAGCAACAAATAGAAAAACAGAAGATCAATATGAAGTAACACAAGGAGATACAACAAGAAAAGTTATTTATGATTCAGGAAGTGTAAGAACTCATGGTAAACAAGAATTCTTATATGGAAGAATTGAAATGAAAGCTAAATTACCTAAAGGTCAAGCAGTATTCCCAGCATTTTGGACATTAGGTTCTGATTTTCATTTAGATGGTAACATTGCTCAAGGTATTGGATGGCCTGATAGTGGTGAAATAGATATCATGGAATTAATTGGTAATGGAACTGCTGGTGGGGTTAATGGTAATAGACAAGTTTATCAAACACTTCATTATGGTACTAATGGTGAAGATGATGGAAAGTATGCTGGACATGGTACTTGCTATACACTACCAAGTGGAATTTTCAATGATGATTATCATGTGTTTGGAATTAATTGGTCTAAAGGTAAAATAGAATGGTATGTAGATGATCAAATTGTTAGAACAGTTGATTATAGTGATGATCAAAGAGCTTTAGAATGTATTGATAGACCACAATATATTGAATTTAATTTGGCTTTAGGTGGGGCTTGGCCTGGTGCTGCAGGTGAAAACTTAGCAGGAACAAAATATGAAGTTGATTATGTTCGCTATGCTAGAAATGAGCAACAACAAAAAGATGCAGATACTTTCTATGCAAATGCTTATAAAATTAATGGTGAAAAAGATGTGACAATGACAGAAGGTGAAACACCAGATTTATTAGCTGGAATTACTTCTGATAAGGAAAGCATAGTCGATTATTCTATTAATGACGAACCAATGTTCACAAATGTTGGTGGAAACACACATGTATCACTATTATGTACAGGAAAAAATGATACAGAATCACTAAAATCATTAAAACCAGGATCATATAATTTATACTATACAGCTTATAAAGAAGGAGATACAGTTAGTGCAAGAACAAGAAGACAAGTTTCACTTACTGTTGAAGAAAGAACTTTTGAAAAAGATTTAGCAAAATCACAATTAGAATTAAATGGGGCTATCGGTAGCACATTAGAAACAATTAAATTACCTGATGGATGGGAATTTGTTGATCCAAAAGAAAAAATCTCAGAAGAATATCAGGAAGTAGATGTTATTTATCCAGCAATTGGTGGAAAAGTAGGTAAAGCTATTATTAATGGTTATGAAAAAGCAGTTATTGTAAGTGGTGAAAATACTAAGTTAGAATATAATGAATCAAAGCCATTAGAAATTACAATCAATGTATCTGCAAGAAATATTCAAAAAGTATTGGTAGATGAAAAAGAAATTGATACAAAATACTACACAATTGAAAATATTTCACGAGCAGTCAATGGTAATTCAAAAGTTGTATTAACTAATGAATATTTAAAAACTTTAAGTAGTGGAGAACATAAAGTAGAAATTCAAACAACTGCTGGAAATGTAGATACAATATTTACAGTTGTTAAATAAAATTCTGGAAAAGATGATAACGAAAATCCAAATCCAGGAACAGGAAAAGATGATAATGAAAAACCAAACCCAGGAACAGGTAGTGATGATAATCAAAAACCAAATACTGGTACAGAAAATAAAGATAGTCAAACAAATGTAGATAATAAGAAAAACGAAAGTGTTGAAGGTGTGTCAAATACAAATAAAGAAACTACTAAAAATGCACAAACAACAACTCAAAAGAGTACAAAAACAGGTGATCAAGCACCAGTTGAAATCTTCATTGGTTGTTGCTTAGTATCATTTATCGCAATTATCGCATTAAAAAAGAAAAAAGCATTAAAATAGAAATATAGTCATACAGAAGCCAGAACATAATCTGGCTTTTTGTATTAAAATAGAAACAATTTAATTGACTTTATAACAAGAGTTTGATATTCTTTGAAAGAAAAATGAATAAATGGTAGAGGTGCATGAATCAAGAGTACTCTTTAATAATGTTTGGTGACAGTTAAAGAGGAAAGGGAAACGTGCCGAAGAGAATAAAAGCACCAACTTTTATTTATCTGGGAAATTATAGAATATGTAATTTCTTGTCACTTTTTAGTGGAGAGCTATCTTGTATGTAAGTACTTTGATTGCCTCAAAGTGCTTTTTTTATGGAGGAAAAGATGAATTTTGTAAGTACAGTATGGGCGTTATTACCGCCAATTATTGCGATTGTTTTTGCGTTAAAAACCAAAGAAGTATATCTATCTTTATTATTAGGTATTGTGACAGGGACACTTTTATTAACGAACTTTCATATTGTAGAAAGTATGAATTTGTTATTTGATACGGTTGTTAATTGCTTGAGCAAACCTTCTAATATTGGTATCTTAATGTTTCTAGTGATGCTAGGAATGATTGTGACTTTAATGACTAAAAGTGGGGGAAGTCAAGCTTATGGAAAATGGGCAAAGAAGAAAATGAAATCCTCAAAGCAATCACTTTTTTCTACTTTTGTTTTAGGTGTGGTAATCTTTGTTGATGATTATTTTAACTGTTTAACAGTAGGAAGTGTTATGCGTGAAATTACCGATGAATTTAAAGTTTCTCGTGCAATGCTTGCTTATATTATTGATAGTACAGCAGCACCTATTTGTATTATTGCACCAATTTCATCATGGGCTGCTGCTGTCAGTGGTTATACTTCGGGAGATGGATTTCAACTCTTTTTAAATACGATTCCCTTTAATCTATATGCCCTTCTTACAATTGTAATGGTATGTTATGTTATTAAAAGTGAATTTCTTGTAGGTAAAATGAAAAAACATGAGCTTGCTGCTAAAGAAGGTGATATTCATTTTGGGGATGATTCTTATCAAACAAGTGAAGAAATTTCTTATAATAAAAATGGTAAAATGATAGATCTTATTTTACCTGTTATTGTTTTAATTTTTAGTTGTATTGTTGGGATGATCTATACAGGTGGTTTTTTTGATGGAAAAGATTTAATTACGGCTTTTAGTCAATGTGAAGCATCAAGAGGACTTGTTTATGGAACATTCTTTACTATTATTATTGTCTTTATTCTTTATATTCCTCGTAAAGTTGTTTCTTATAATGAATTTGTTGAATGTATTCCAGAAGGATTTAAAGCCATGGTACCATCTATTTTAATTCTTGTACTTGCTTGGTCTTTAGGAGACCTTGTATCAAATCAATTACAGGCTGGAACATTTGTTTATAATACATTACAATCAGCTTCAATTTCAACCGCAATTCTACCGGCCTGTTTATTTGTTGTTGGTGCTGGGTTATCTTTTTCAACAGGAACATCTTGGGGAACGTTTGGTATTTTAATTCCTATGGCAACCTCTTTATTTCCAGAAGGTTCAACAATGTTAGTTATTTCTATTGCATCTATTTTAGCGGGGGCAGTTTGTGGAGATCATATTTCACCTATCTCTGATACGACAATTATGGCTTCAGCAGGAGCACAATGTAATCATTTATATCATGTTACAACACAAATTCCATATGCTTTAATTGTTTCAAGTGCATGTTTTATAGGCTATTTAGTAGCTGGATTTACACAAAATATGTTACTTACTTTAGTTGTTTCGTTTGTTTCTTTAGGATTGATTATTTTAGGAATACGTATTTATCAAAAAAGAAAGTACTAAAAACTTTTGAACTTCAAAATATAATATGTTATAGTGTTGCGGGTGATAAAAATGAAAAGAAAGATTTCTCTAATTATAAAATTCATCGCAATACTTTCTTCTGTTTATGGAATGTTGCAATCTTTAGACCATTGGATGTTTTTTACGTACTTTACGAATTTATCAAATATCTTTATTGATCTTTGTCTTTTAATCTTTTTGATTTATGATTTAAAGAAAATAAAATATATTTCACAAGGAATGTATTTGATTAAATTTATGGGAACAATATCCATTACCCTTACATTCTTTGTCTATCTGCTTTTATTAGCACCAACCAATAGTCATGGTTTTATCGGTGCTTATTTAAGTGATGGAGCAGGAAGTTTATGTGTGCATTTTATAACCCCAGTTCTAGCAATCATTGATTTTATTTTCTTTAGTGAAAAATATCTTCCTGAAAAAAGACATGTCTTTTATTCAGTTATTCCACCACTTGTTTATGTTGGTTATGTTATTATTCTAGGACAAGTATTTGGTGTACGTTGGTATGGTGATATGTTAGCACCCTATAATTTTTTAAACTATGGTGCTTCTACAGGATGGTTTGGTTTTGATTTATCTTTATTAGGTTCTAAAACATTAGGAATTGGGACGTTTTATATGATTGTAGTTTTATTGATTATTTTTATTGGATTAGGAAAACTCTTTTTAAAAATCAAGAAAACAAAGAAAGATTTTTATTAATTAAAGATATTTATCTAAAAAATTGTAATAATTTGGGAATTGACCATTTATTACAATTTTTTTGTTATGATAGTCAAGCTTTAAAGAATTATTTTTATAATATGAAAATGAACTGAGCGCAAAAAGAAATATGATAAGATGATAAAGGTTTAAGAGGGGGAATTTGATGGATATCATGGTTGTCTTTCAAACGATGTTAAAATTATTTTTATTACTCGTTTTAGGATTTGTTTTATTTAAATGTCATATCTTTGATGAATATACAAATAAAAAAATATCAGCATTAATTGTCAATGTGGCATCACCAATGCTTATTATTAGTTCTATTGCAGGAGTAGAAGGAAATGATAAAAGTATTGTCTTTTTAATGATAGGGGCAGGTATTTTAATGTACATAGGATTTATCATTCTTGGAAAGATTATAAATCGTATCTTCCCATTTCCTAAAAAAGATTGGCCTGTTTATGAATGTATGGTTGTTTTTGCGAATACAGGATTTATGGGATATCCTGTTTTATTAGATGTCTTTGGACAAGAAGCTGTTTTTTACGCATCACTTATTCACATGGCATTTAATTTCTTTGTGTATACTTATGCGATTATGTGTCTTACAAAAGGTGATGATAGTGAATTTAAATTGAATTTTAAACAATTACTTACACCAGGAATTGTTTTGATTTTTGTAGGCATCTTTATTTACTTATTCGATATACAACTTCCAAGTGTTTTAATGGATACCATTAATAGTGTTGGTTCACTGACAGCACCACTTTCAATGATGATGATTGGTTCATCATTAGCAGTTTACCCAATTAAAGATAGTTTTACTGATTGGCGTAGTTATGTCTTTGCCTTTGTACGTTTAATCATTGTACCATTTGTGACAATGATTGTTTGTCGTTTACTTCATATCAATCCTTACTACGCAAACATTACAATTATTACTAATGCTATGCCAGTAGGATCAATGGTATTAATGCTTGCAACACAATATAATGCAAATATTAAAATCGTAACAAGAAATATTGTTGTTTCAACTTTATTATCAGTTATTACTATTCCAATTGTTGTTGCAACAATGTTGTTATAGGAGAAGTTTATGAATTATAAAATTTATGAACAATTACCTCAAGAAGCAAAAGATATTAGAATAAAAGTCTTTATGGAAGAACAAGGCTTTAAAGATGAATTTGATGATTTAGATGAAGTATGTAAACATCTTGTTGTTTTTGATCATCAAAAAGCAATTGGAACGTGTCGCTATTATTATGATGATCCTTTACAAGCAAATGTTATTGGAAGAATAGCAGTGATTAAAGAATATAGAGGTAAAAAGGTAGGACAATATATTGTTAAAACTGCTTGTTCCTTAATTCAAGGAAATGTTTGTTTACATGCGCAATTACAAGCTAAACCTTTTTATGAAAAATTAGGCTTTAAAGCTTATGGTGAAATAGATTATGATGAATTTTGTCCACATACTTGGATGAAAAAAGAGATGTGAAAACATCTTTTTATTATGTCAATAATTGACAATTGAAAGAGCTTACGCTATAATTTAGACAAAGGAGACACATAGTCTCATTATTTAATGATTTAATATGGTACAATAAGTCTCAATTAAGAAAAAGAAAGGAAAAATTCAAATGAAAATCAAAAAAATATTTTTATCAATGTTGTTGATGATCGTATCTATATGCTTTTGTCCAACAAAAGTATTTGCGACAAGTACGATAGAAAGAACAACAACATTAGACGTAAGCAAATTTATTCAAGATGAGGAAAATAAAGAAGAAGGATGGAGTTGGAATTCAACTACAAATACATTAACATTAACAAATGTGAATTTTAATACGGGTGATAACATGAGCATTGTTTTACCATCTGATAGAGATATACATATTGTATCAAATGGAAATAACAAGCTTATATCTAGCAAAACAGTCATTTCTGGCAAAAAGGATGGTCCGGGATTTATTATATTTGGTGGCAATGGATTATTAGAATTAAACTCTAAGAAAGAATTACCAACAATAGATGCTAATGATCTTTTATTTGAAAGTGGAACAGTTAATGCTATTGGAGGCAGCATAATTACTATGCAAACTATAAAAGTTGACGGTGGATATGTCAAAGTTGATACCTCACAGGTAAGTGACGATGGTTGGACAGATGGACTCTATGCATGTGGAAGTATCGAAATATCTAGTGGGACAGTAGATATTATTTCAAACAGAGTAGGTATATTTGCTACAGGAACAGGACATCCAAATCCAACGACAGGAATAAAGATAACTGGAGGGAATATTGATGTATCAGCCAAATTATATGGAATGTGTTCAGGAAATAATACATACAAAAAAGACGTTTACATTGAAACAACAGGTACAATAGATTTTAAAGACAGTTCAATAGGTATAGCGTTGGCAAATGGAAATTTAACAATAAAAAAAGGAAACATTATTTTAAAAGAAGGCAACCAATTATATGTGAATTCTAAAAGTAACACGCAAGGAACAGTAACAATTGAAAAAGCTGATTATACAAAAGTTAATGAAGCAAAATCAAAAGTACCAGCTGATTTAAGCGTTTATACGGATGAATCGGTAAAAGCATTACAAGATGCTTTAGCAGCTGTTGTAGAAGATAAGGATGTTACTGAACAAATTGCTGTTAATGGTTATGCAACATCAATTGAAAATGCTATTGTAGGTTTAAAATATAAACCTGCTGACTATACAAAAGTCAATGAAGCAAAAGCTAAAGTACCAAATGATTTAAATATCTATACAGATGAAACAGTAAAGACATTAAAAGATGCTCTTGCTTTAGTAGAAGAAGGAAAGAATATTACGGAACAAACAACAGTAGATGGTTATGCAGATGCAATTAATAAAGCTATTGAAGGACTTGTAAAGAAAAATATTTCTTATAAAGTTATTGAAGGTGAAGGAGAAACTTTTGTTAAAGAAAGTGGAAAAGATATTTCAATAAGAATAGATCATGAATATACAGAAAATGTAAAAGTAGAAGTAGATGATCAAGAAGTTGATAAAGTACATTATAAAGTAACAAAAGGTTCTACAATTATTACTTTTGATGATATGTATTTAAATACACTTGCTGTAGGAACACATCATGTAAAAGTAACATTTGAAGATGGTATAGCTACAACAACCTTAGTCATCAAAGAACAAACAAAAGATGATAATAATAGGAAAGATTCAACATCAAATAATCAAGAAACAGTAAAATCAACGGTAAAAGCTGAAAATAAAGAAGAAGTTAAAAAAGTAAAAACAGATGATACTTCAAATATAATAAGATTATTGAGTTTATGTATATTATCAATTGTAGGTGGAACAATTATTTTAAAAAGAAATAAAGAATGATAGGGCAACTCGAATGAGTTGCTTTTTATATAAATATTTGACATTTATAAAGTTATCTATTAAAATAGTTCAAAAATGAACTATCTAAAAATGAAAGAAGTGAAAATATGAATATTGATTTTGCTAGAAAATTAGAACTTGCTTATCATCAACAATGTAAAGATCTTTGCAATGAATTTCATCTAAAACAAACAGGGTTTGATATTTTAATGTTTTTGGGAAATAACCCACAATATAAACATGCTAAAGATATTGTGGAAATAAGAAAAATTAAAGCAAACCTTGTTTCAATTCATGTGGAACAGTTAGTTGATCAAGGATATTTATCTAGGATAGATGTTCCAGGAGATCGAAGAAAAGTTGAATTAGTTTTGAATAAAAAAGCGAATGATGTTATAAAAAAAGGAAAAGCGTTTCAAAACCATCTCTTTTCTTCACTTTTTTCAGATATTGATGAAAAGCATCAAAAGATATTTAAAGAAACATTAGAACTTATGGAAAAAAATATAGATTGTTTATTGGAGGAAAAATAAATTGGAAACAAATATTTTATTTATTATTCTTGTAACCTTTTTTGCTGGAATGGGAGCAGGTCTAGGAACAGGTTTTGCAGGAATGTCAGCGGCTGCTGTTATTAGCCCAATGCTCATTGCTTTTTTGAAAATGGATCCTTATATGGCAGTAGGTATTGCTTTGTCATCAGATGTCCTTGCCAGTGCGGTTTCAGCTTATACTTATGGAAAAAATAAAAATTTAGATATTAGAAATGGTTTATTGATGATGGTAAGTGTCCTTCTTTTTACAGTAGTAGGAAGTTATGTGGCAAGTTTGTTACCCTCTTCAACAATGGGAAGTTTTTCTGTTTTTATGACATTTATTTTAGGAATTAAATTTATTGTAAGACCAGTTATGACAACAAAAGAGGCAATGAATAATGTTTCTGCTAAAAAAAGAGCAATCCAATCTATAATTTGTGGAACTTGTATAGGTTTTATTTGTGGTTTTGTTGGAGCAGGTGGAGGCATGATGATGCTTCTTATCTTAACAACAGTCATGGGATATGAACTTAAAACAGCAGTAGGTACGAGTGTTTTTATTATGACCTTTACAGCCCTTACCGGAGCTATTTCACATTTTATGATTGGTGGTCTTCCTAATTTAACAGTATGGATTTTATGTATTATCTTTACTCTTATTTGGGCAAGAATTGCTGCTTTATTTGCGAATAAAGCAACTCCTAAAACCTTAAATAGAGCAACAGGAATTGTTCTTGTTGTTCTAGGAGTTGTTATCTTTTTATTTTCATAAAATAAAATTGAGGAATGAATCCTCAATTTTTTATTTATTGATTAGCCATTTCTATGATACCTTTAAGACCGCTTTTAACCATATTTTTAACGGCTGTATTTGTATAGAAGGCCATGTGTTGAGTCATAATGACATTAGGAAATTGATGGAGATAAGCCATATTTTTATTAGAAAGAATATCACTTCTATGATCAATATGCGTAATGCCTTCTTCTCCTTCAATAACATCGAGTCCTAAAGCTCCAATTTTTTTACTTTCAATAGCTTCAATAATATCTTCCGTATCAATAAGTTCACCACGTGAACAATTGATTAAAATAACATCATCTTTCATTTTAGAAATTGTATCTTTATTAATTAGATGATACGTACTTTCAAATAAAGGAAGATGTATACTAATAGCATCACTTTCTTTTAATAAAGTATCTTTATCTACATAAGTTGCAAATTTTTTTACATCATCATTTTCATGAAGATCATAAGCTAAAATACGACAACAAAAGCCGGAAAGAAGTTGAACAAACGTACGTCCAATATTTCCGGTTCCCATAACACCAACCGTTAAATCATGAAGTTCTTTTCCTTGTAAACCACTTAAAGAATAATCATTGACTTGTCCTCGCCATAAAGCTTGTTTATAGTTTCTCATACACATTAATAAAAGCATTAAAGCAAATTCGGCAACTCCATTAGGTGGATATTTCGCATTACATACTTGAATTCCAATTTCTTTAGCGTGCTCTAAATCAATATGATTCAAACCAATTGTACGAGAAGAAACATAGCGAATACCAAGATCATACCATTTATCTAATAGTTTTGCATTAATGTCTCCTTGACCTAAAATAGTTACACCCATACATCCATCTACATTATCTGCATTTTCTAAAGTGGGTACTTGGTGATTTAAAACAACAGAAACACCATATTTTTTTTCATATTCTTTAAAATAATCTATTTCATCTTGTCTTACTTCATAAGCATAAATTTTCATATGAATCCTCCATTTTCAATTTCACAATATATAGACCATCTTGGAATGTATCAACATAAATAAAACCACGATCATCAACTAAACAATCTTCGGTAATTGCGACTTTAGAACCTGGTAATAAAGTGCCTTCTTCATTATTGAAAAGATCAACTTCTGGATCAGGTGGCATAAAGTAGGCAATTTCTTTTGGAATAAAAGGATCCGTCGTATCAAAGACTCTAAGTCCAGCTCCAAAATAACAATTATAAATTAAACCTTTATAAGGTTCATAACAATCTTTTCCAAAAGCATCAAATAAATTATGAGGTCCAAAAGGAACACGAACACCATCAACAATATTAAAGTTCTTTCCATGAGTATATCCAACAGGTACTTCTGGATATGGAAAAATAGAAATAAGTGATGGATTTGTCGGATCTGTAGTTTCGATAATTCCAATCGTATTCATTGGCTGTGTTACAAGCTTTTTAAAGAGACCGTCTTTATTTTCGTTAGAAAAATAACGAGGTCTTTCCCCTTCAGTAGAAACAACCGCATAAGGTAAATCACCTAAAGGCATGTAGGTATGAATTGACATCCCAGCAGCTCCTCCTCCAAAAGGTGGATTCATTGGTAAATAACCGATTAATTGTGGATTTGTGGGATCGCTGACATCGATTTGACAAGCGCCAAAATTTGCAACCGCAGCATAACAAATATGATCTTTAACAGTAACAGCATGAACTGTTGACATTTCTAAGAACTCTTTTGAACCAAAGGCAACATGACCACCACCAGGTTTATTAGCACGATATTGATTATCTGCCCACCATGAACCTACTTCTACTGGATGGGTTGGATCTTGAATATCTATGATTCTTAAAATAAAAGTTAAAAAACCTGGTTTGTTTCCTACACAATAAACATAACGACCACCATTATAGAAGAAACGATGAACGCCTGCCATTCCTTTACATTCAAACTTACCTAAAAGTTTTGGGTTCATAGGATCAGTTTCAATATCCCAAATCATCATACCACCCCAAAAAGGAAGGGTATTTCCTTTAGGAGTTCCATGTAAAACATCCATGGTTCCACCATGAGCTGTAATTAAATAACCATCCCCTGATTGTATCTTTGGTAGACTTTGACCATCTTTGATGCCTTCTTTGACCCAAGGACCTTCTACCCATTTAGAAGGAGTAGGATGATAAGGATCGGTTACATCAATAATATTAAAACCATTATGTCTAAAACAAGCAACATAAAGATAATAACGACCTTCTTTGCTTTTATGAAGAGTCATTTGAAAACCAGGTTTTCCATTTAATCCTTCATAGGCTACAAATTCCATATTTTTCATCAACATTTCTTTTCTTTGTGACATTGTTTGTCCTCCTTATTTATCTACCTTTATTTTAAAACAAGATTTAAAAAAGTAAATTAACATTAAATTAATGGCATTAAAGAAATTCTAATGCTAAAATAAAAAAAGAGGTGAAATCATGAACAGTCAAGAACTCAAATGTTTTGTTGTGGCGGCAGATCGTTTAAACTTTACAAGAGCTGCCAAAGAACTTTATGTGACTCCACCAACAGTAACACATCATATTCAACATTTAGAAGAGGAACTAGGAGTTAAGCTTTTTATTAGAGATAGTAAATCAGTACAGCTCACAACAGCGGGTGAAATCTTTTATCATGATGCTCATGATATCTTATTACGTATGGAAGCAATTCCTAATCGTTTAAAATCACTAAAGCTCAATGAACAAACAATTTTAAAAATAGGATGTACCATGTCACAAGAAACAAAATGCCTTATCAAAGCATTACGTTTATTTCATAAAGAAAATTCAAGGGTGAGTCCACGTATTTATTTAGATGATTATTTTCAATTAGTGAATCGACTTGTTGAAAATCAACTTGATTTTATTTTAGGAACTAAAATAATGATACAAGATCGACCAGAATGTACTTTTAGAAAGCTTTCAACAAGTACAACAAAAGCCATTATTCCTAAGAGTATCTTTCAAACGTCTAAAGAAATGATTTCATTTAATGAAATCCAAGATTGTCCTTTTATTACACTAAGACAAAAAAGTATTCCTAAATTAAAGGAAGATGATCTTGAACATTTTCTTTCAACAAAAGTAAGAGAAAAAAATGTGATTAGACAAGATGACATCGAAGCTGTACTTGCTTTAACCTTAAGTGGTTATGGAATAGCTATTTTACCTGATTATGCCTTTGGTAAAGAAGATTTAGATGAGAGTGTGAAGGTTGTTTCTCTTCAAGAAAGCTTAGAAATAGATTATGGAATTATTTATCTTAAAAAAGATAGAAATAAACTGCTTAAAGAATTCATAGAATGTTTTAATAAATAGAGACAAAAAGAGTATAAATAAAAGTATACTTCATATACTAATAATGGTTGATTTCTATATTTAATAGTAATTGACTTATACATTAAAAAATGGAAAATTTATTTGTAGATAGAAATATCGATAACGAGAGAGGTCCCGCTATAGTGGACGATTTAAAACGAAGAATTCTAGTTTATGAGTTCTTCGTTTTTCTTCATAGGGAGAAAATATGAAAATACATTTAAAAGATAATAAAATTGCTTTATATGATATAGAAAGCGATTATAGGCAGTATTTATTTCAGTATGATTTTAGAGTGAATTTAAAATCGGGTAGAAGATTTGTAGGAATTATTGTTGGAATAGAAGATTATACATATTTCATACCATTAACTTCAAAGCCTTTAAGAAAAAATGGAAAAAGAAGAAATCCAAGAACAACAGTAGAAATTTACAACGAAAGTCACGAAATCATTGCTGCATGGCTTATTAATAATATGATTCCTCAAGGTGTATATAAAAGAATAGATATTAATAATGAGTATTTATATTTAAAGAAACAATCTACTCGTGAAGAAATAGAAGGAAAAGTTAATAACATTGTCAATGCTGTTTTTGTAAAGAAAGATGAATTTTTGATGAGTTTTTGTTGTGATTATTTAAAATTACAAGCATTGTGTGATCAATGGAAATATAAATAAACAACTAAAATAGATATTGTACATTTTAGCTATTTCATTTATTATATTAGTGCTATGTGTTTGGAGGTCTTATATGAAGATAACATTATTGTCAAAACCAGGTTTTTCAGGAAATATGCTGGTTCGTAAAATAGAAGAAGTAGCTAAAAGTCAATTAATGGATATTGAAGTGTTTTTAAATGAGCATTTACAAGAGGCCGATGTGGTTTTACTTACGCCACAAAGAAGTGAAGATTTAAAGGAAATTAAAAAGGTAGTTAAAGTTCCTGTAGGTGTTATTTCTTTAAAGGATTATGGCCTACTAGATGGAAGCAGCATTATAAAATATGCAAAACAGTTGATTCAAAAATAATGATAATGTATTAAAAGACCATGAGATGTTTTTTTTAGAAGAAATCTCATGGTCTTTATTTTGTAAAATCAAATAAATATAAAACAGATATGTTTTTAAGTTAAAATAAAATATTTTCTATTAGCTATTTTGACTAGACAAGAGTATAATGAATCCTATGAATATATGTTTGTTTGTATTTTTTAGTGATATAAAAAGTACTTAAAAAGGAGGTAGCTATGAAATATATACAGCGATTAGGTAAATCATTAATGCTACCTGTTTCAATTATGCCCATTGCAGCACTTCTTAAAGGAATAGGGTATTGGATTGATCCTACTGGATGGGGTTTACATAGTCCGCTAGCGGCTTTATTAATTACTTCTGGTGGGACAATTATTGACAATCTTCCTATTCTATTTGCATTAGCTGTTGCTATGGAAATGTCTAAAAAAAGAGATACATTTATTGCATTGAGTACACTTGCTTGCTATATGACAATGACAACTATTTTATCACCTAAATGTATTTCTTTAATGATGCAAATTCCAGAATATGATGTGGATTTGGCATTTCATAATATTCAAAGTGCTTTTATAGGGATATTGATAGGACTTATTGTTTCTATTTCTTTTCAAAAATTTGATCAAAAGCGTTTACCGCAATTTTTATCTTTTTTTGATGGCAAAAGATTTGCGTCAATTATCGCAATAGGTATCACGCTCATTACTTCTTTGCTTTTTATTTATATTTGGCCTACTTGTTATCATTTCTTTATTTATTTTGGAAGAGAAATATCAAAATTAGGACCATTAAGTGCAGGAATTTATGGCGTGTTAAATCGTTTATTGATTCCTACCGGTTTGCATCATGCTTTAAATTCTGTATTCTGGTTTGACGTTGCAGGTATTAATGATATTGGAAAGTTTTGGGGAACGATTTCAGGTGGGGTTAAAGGTACGACAGGAATGTATCAAGCTGGATTTTTCCCAGTAATGATGTTTGGTTTACCTGGAGCTGCTTTAGCAATGTATCATTGTTCTAAAAAAGAAAATAAGAAAAAAGTAGGTGCCATTTTATTTTCAGCAGCGTTAGCTTCGTTTTTTACAGGTGTTACGGAACCTTTAGAGTTTGCTTTTATGTTTGTTGCACCTATTCTTTATTTGATTCATGCCTTCCTTACAGGAATGATGCTTTTTATTGCTGCAAGTCTTAAATGGATGGCTGGTTTTGGTTTTTCAGCTGGATTAATTGATTATATATTGAGTTTTAAATCGCCGTTTGCGAATAACATATTCTTTTTAATTCCTTTAGGAGTTATTTGCGGTGTCATTTATTATGTTATTTTTAGAATGTTGATTTTACGATATGATCTTATGACACCTGGAAGAGAAAAAATACAACCAAAAGAAGAAAAAACAAAAGCATTTACTTATGATGATATGGCAATTGAATTATTAGATGCACTAGGTGGAAAAACTAATGTTTTATGTGTAGACCACTGTATTACACGATTACGTGTGGAAGTAAAAAATATATCAATAATAGATAAACAGGCTCTATCAAATATGAATTTCTCTCACATTGTTGAAACAAGCGAGCACGAAATACAAATTATTATAGGAACTGAAGTTCAATTTATTGCTGAGATATTAAATGAAATATTAATGTAGGGAGAAATAAAATTGAAAATTATAAAAATATTTAATAATAATAGTATTGCAGCATTATCTGATGAATTAGGAGATATTATTTTAACAGGGTCAGGTATTGGCTTTCAAAAGAAAATAGGTGATTTAGTAGATGAGTCACATATTGAAAAAACATATATTTTTAAAGATAAAAGCGAAAAACGGTTACGTAGAGGAATTGATGATATTGAACCTATTTACTATGAAATTACAAGCTTATTAGTTAATAAAGCAACAAATGAGTTAAGTACACAATTTTATGGAGAAATCTTTTTAGCAATTAGTGATCACATTGCCTTTGCTATTAAACGTAAAAAAGAAAAGATAGATTTACCTAATGTTGTTTTATCAGAGACGAAAGCGATATATAAAAAGGAATACCAACTGGGATTATGGGCTATAAAACTTATTAAAGAAAAGATTGGAATTCAATTAGAAGAAGCAGAAGCAGGATATATCGCTTTGCATTTAGTGAATTTTTCAACAAAAAATAGTTCACAAAATACATCTAAAATAGTAAATTTTGTAAAAGATGTTTTTGAAGTAATTGAGCAAACTATGAATATAAAATTAGAATTAGATTCAATCAATTATGCAAGGTTATCAACACATCTTAAGTTTTTAGCGGAAAGAGTTTTTCGTAATGATATTGAAAATACGATGGATACAACAGAAAATATAAGAGATATGTTAAAAGAAAATATTCGATTATCATTATGCATTAATCGAATAAAAAAAATGATTAAAAGTAAATATAATTATACACTTGCGCCAGATGAACAAACTTATTTATGTATTCATATAAAAAAGAATTGTCACATTTAAAATGTATGCGTTTGATAACAACTGTATATTCTTGTTATTGTATAGATAAGGATTGTTACTTTAATTAGGCAAGACCAAATATATAGACGACATTTTATGTTGTTTTTATGTTTGCTCTTTTCTTTTTAAAAAGAAAGGGAATAAGAATATGAAATTGAAAAAGAAAAGTATTACGGCTGTCCTTACATTATCTATGTCGATGAGTTCAGTTCTATCGATGGTGCCAGTTTATGCAGAGGTGACGCAACAAAATTTTAGCGTTAAACAAAACGGCTTATGTTTCAAATGAATATGGAAGTATGCCAAGAAAAAATTTAACAGATAAAATTATTTTGAATCAGATTTATAACGCGAGATATGTACGCTTATATATTGACATACATACTTCAAATGATCCTGATGGTGGAATAGAATATAATACTGTTTCTATTTATGAATTAGAAGTTTATGGTGGAAATCTAGATGAAAAAATGTCAATGAGTGATGTTTTAAATGAATTTCAAGTGCAAACGTCAAATGTAGGCGATAAGAAATTAAATGTTACTTTACCAGAAGTTGAAAGTTATACTGTTGAATATAATGGTACGGATTTTGGATAAGTCATTGATAAAGATTTAACAATTTATCAACCAATTAGTGATAAATAAGTTAAAGTATCTTTTAAAACCACAGATACAGATACAAATGATTATAAATTTAAAGAAGTTACAGTAACTGTACCTGGTAGTGAAAAAAATGATGAAACATCGAATAAAGCACAAATATTTTACCAGAATTAGCCGAATGGTGGACATGGCAAATACACAGTATCTAAAGATACAAAAATTTTCTATAAAGATAGTTCACTTCAAAGAACCGCTGAAGCTCTTGCAAAAGATTATGAAAATATTGAACTTGCTTTATTAGATAGTCATGATACTTTACATTTATTAGATGATAAGAGTTATGTTTCTACATCATTTAATATAGTTGGTTTAAATGATGATTTACTAAATATTGCCGTAAAGCTCCCAGCTTTAGCTGTGGAGATATAAGGTAACTTTTTTTTAGATTTTATTAATAAATCATATCGTCAGATAACTTTTGATAGTATAATATATCCATAAAATACAAATCAAATAATAATGTGAAGAAAAACTTGCAGGCATAAAAGTTGAGTATGTAGATCCAGCATATACAAGTCAGATCTGTCCAATATGTGGAAGTGTTCATCATGCAAATGACAGAAATTATACGTGCAGATGTGGATTTCATACGCATAGGGATCTGCTAGGAGCCATAAATATATGCAACTCAACTGAGTATATTGGTAACAGATATACTGCCTAGAGAACTATAGGTTCTGCTCTAGGAAGGGTAATGGCATACCCCTATCTTGCACTGCGACCTATCAGAAATGAACTGGTTAGCCAACGATGTTGGCAGGTAGCAAGAATCCCCTGTCTTTAGACATGGGGAGTGTCAAGTGTTAAAGTTAAACGTGATTCTTCAAGCAAAGATGAACAAATTTTATTTGAAAGTAGTTATGGAGCTATTAAAGCTGTTCAAAAAGAGACTGGTAAAGTAGGATTAAGTAGAGAAGATCATGATTATTTATTTGATTATGAATTACTGTGTTGAATTAGAATTTAAAAATAGAAAAGAAGTCATTGAATTATATGAAAATGGGCAATTAGTAGCTATACTTGATGATGATGAACAAGAAAATGGTAGATTATTAAAAGCAACAATGATGATTCTTTTTGAAAGAATTGGAAGTAAAGAACATGTTTTTGTAGGATATGTAGATGATATTCGATTAAGTTCACAAAAAACATTTGTTTCAACAATGGAATTAGACTATTTAGTAACAAGTGCAAGTATTATTGCTGAAGAATCAAAAAATAAACAATTATAAGATATTATTAAAGAAGCCCAAAATGTTGTAGATAATCATGATGCTTCAAAAGAAAAAATAAATGAAGCTGTGACAAATTTAGAAAAAACAATGAATAATCTAAAAAAGTAGAAACTTCTACTAAAAATGATGATCCAACAAAAGATGATACACCATCTAAAAAAGACGAAGAATCAAATTATAGCATCTGCAAACAAAGATAATAAAAAAACAAAAGAATACATCAACTGCTAAAACGGGTGATGAAGCAAATATTATTTTATTTGTATGGATGGCATTTATATCATGGTTGGGTATTAAAAAAAGAAGATTTATAGTCAATAAATACCACTACAAGTAAGTAGTGGTATTTAATTTGTCTAGACAAAATTATTGTAACCGCTTGCATAGACAAACAAGACATGTTACAATACAAGACGTAAATACGGATTGTTACTTTAAGTAGGCAAGACCAAATAACTTACACTTTTTAGCGTGGTTTATTTGGTCTTTATTTTTTGCTCTTGTATTTGCAAATTAAAATTACATTATTCATTTAAGGGAGCAGTAATGTAAATAAGGAAGGAAGAAGAATATGAAAGAGAAGGTAAAAAAAATCATTGCAGTGGTACTTACATTTTTAATGTCTATTGGATGTGTTCAATCTTATCCAATGGTAAGTGCCTTGGAAAGTGATTATGAGGTTTATCCTAATCCTCATATGATGGAATATCAAGATGGTTCATTTGATATAACATCAAATGTCAATATAGTCTATGAAGATGGTATTGATGAATATACAAGGGATAGACTCAATGAAGTGCTAGCTATTAAAAAGATTAATGCTACAACTTCAACAGAAGTTAAAGAAGATCAAACAAATATTTTAGTAGGTATAAAAGGCTCTAATCAATATGTTGATCAATATGCTGGTGAACATTATGCAGTAAAAACAAGTAATTTATTTGATCAATTAGATTCTTACTTATTAAAAGTTGATAATGGAAAAATTACTGTTTTAGGTAAAGATACAGATGCAGCTTTTTATGGTCTTACAAGTTTGTATCATATTTTTAAACAATTAGACGGAACAAATATCCGCAACTTTACAATGGAAGATTATGCTAATGTTGCAAGTCGTGGATTTATTGAAGGTTACTATGGGAATCCATGGTCTACAACGGATCGTATAAAATTAATGGAATGGGGAGGATACTACAAGTTGAATTCTTATTTCTATGCTCCTAAAGATGATCCAAAACATAATTCTAAATGGCGAGAACTTTATACAAACGAAGAAATTGAAACAAAAATCAAACCTCTTGCAGAAGCAGGAAATAAATCAAAATGTCGTTTTGTCTTTGCTTTACATCCTTATATGTATGATGCAATTAGATATAATAGTGAAGAAAACTATCAAAATGATTTAAAAGTTTTACAAGCTAAATTTGAACAAGTAATACAAGCAGGAGTACGTCAAATTGCTATTTTAGCTGATGATGCAGGTAATGTCGGTGGTGAAAATTATACAAGAACATTAACAGATATGACAGCATGGTTAAAAAAAATGCAAAAAACATATCCAGATTTAAAATTAACATTACCATTCTGCACACAAGAATATATGTATAATGGACAAGGTTATTATCGAAATTTCCCGGAAAATATTCAAATTGTCATGACAGGTGGTAGAGTTTGGGGAGAAGTAACAAATGATTTCACAACGACATTTACTAATAATGTGGGACGTGGACCTTATATGTGGATCAACTGGCCATGTACAGATAACTCTAAAAAACATTTGATCATGGGTGGTTATACAACATTCTTACATCCAGGTGTAGATCCAAACAAGATTCAAGGAATTGTTTTAAATCCAATGCAACAATCTGAACCAAGTAAAGTTGCAATTTTTGGTAATGCATGTTATTCATGGAATATCTGGCAAAGTGAAGAAGAAGCACAAAAATGTTGGAACGCTTCCTTTAAATATGTTGATCATAATAGTGCTCTTGAAACGAAAGCATCAGCTGCTTTAAGAGAACTTTCAAAACATATGATCAATCAAAATATGGATGGTCGTGTTACAGCCTTACAAGAATCAGTTGACTTAAAAGATCGTTTAGCTAGTTTTAAAGAAGCTATCTCTAATGGGACAACAATCAGTGATGAACAATTTAAAGATTTACTCAATGAATTTACAATTTTAAAAAATGCGAGTGCTACTTATAGAGCACAAGCAGGTGATACAAGAGTAAAAGATCAAATTGTCTATTGGTTAAATTGTTGGGATGATACAACAGATGCAGCAATTAATTATATTAAAGCCATTAAAGCAGCGCAAGATGGTGATGCAAATGATAAAATTTGGGATCTTTATGCAGCAGGACAAGCTGCTTTTGAAAAATCAAAAACTTATGGATTTAATTATGTTGATCATTTAGAATATGCCGAAGTAGGTGTTCAACACATTGTACCATTTATTAAAACAATGGATTCTTATTTAGGTGATATTGCTTCAACAATTGTTGATCCAAATAAACAAGTAATTAAATTCATTACAAATCGTAACGATATGCCAACAGGTAATACAGATTATGTATTTGATAATAAAGTGAATACGGAAATTGTTTATAAAACGCCAAATTCGATTAGTAAAGGAACTTATGTAGGAGTTACTTATACAAAAGCAATTGATATTGATAAAGTAACATTTAAATTAGGAACAAACGCGAATCCTAATGATACTTTTTCTAAAGCTAAAGTGCAATATACAACAGATGGTAAAAAATGGGTTGATTTAAATGATCAAGAATATACTTTACCAAAAGATGTTGTATTAACTGATTTGGGATTAAAATCAGTTAGAGGAATAAGAATGATTGCTACTGAAGCTAAATCTAATACATGGTTGGGTGTTAGAGATATTGTAATTAATGCCCAAGAAGTAGCAGAGGAAGAAAAAGATGCAGGTACATTATCAACTGATAAATTAACACTTAAATCAGGGTCATTAAATGATTTATTAGATGATAGTGAAGATACATACGCACATTTCGCAGAAAGTCCTTATAAAGGTGGAGAAATTAAAGACTATTTACCAAAAGATGCAAGTATCACATTAACTTTCAACAAAGAAAAAACATTAAGAACAATTCATTTTGCACAAGATGCAGGAAATGATAAATCAACAAAATATGTGATTGAATATACAACAGATGGACAAAACTGGACAGCTATACAAGAATATAATGGAGATGCATCTGTTGAATTAGATGTAACAAGCCAAAATATTAAAGCGAAAGCAATTCGTATTAGAAACTTAGAATTACATTTACAAGATAGTGAATCTTCTGGATATTGGTGGAAAGTTAAAACATTTAAAATGGATGATTCAGGACAAATCAATGCAACATTTATGTATACAGATGCATGGGGAATTTATGAAGGAACAGTTGCTAACTTAACAGATGATGATGATTCAACAGATGTGGAATTTCGGACATCAGGAGATATAACAAGAAAAGGTGATTATATTGGTTGGGATTTAGGTAAAGAAACGGCTATTGGTAAAATTCATGCAGCAATTGGTGGAAAACGTGATGCAGGAAATAAATGGAAAAAATATAGCTTACAATATTCTAATGACAATAAAAATTGGACAACATACAAAACTTATCAAGGTGTTTCTAGCGGAAAAGATACAATTGATGAAAATTTCAATGGTTTAGAAGCACGTTATGTACGTTTAGTTAATGAAGAAGAAAAACATGTATGGGTTATTTTCTCTGAATTCTCTGTAAAACCTTATAATCCAGATGAAGAATTTGATAATACAAATGTTTATACAAATACGGATTATAAATTAGCTTCACAAAGTGAAGAAGCTCTTACAGAATTAATTTATAATCAAGAAATTAGTTTAGAAAAAGGTAAATACGTTGGTGTTGATTTATTAAGAATTAAAGATTTAAGTACTTTCAATATTGATTATGAAAATGGTAAAGGATTAACTTTACAAGTTTCTAAAAATGGTGTTGAATGGACAACAATTACTAATCAAGATGGTGAGCTTCCAGATGGAAGATATGTAAGATTGATAAATAAAACAGATCATGCAATCAAATTAACAATCAATCGTTTTGAAGTGCATTCAAATGAAGTTACAGCTCCATCTTTATATGAAACAACTATGAATATTAATTCATCATGGGGTGTTGCAGAAGATACTAGAAATAATGGTGCTGCTTTTGATGGTAATATTGATACAACAACAGAATTCGGAGATTTACCACAAAAAGGACAATATATTATTTATGATTTAGGACAAGAAAGAATAATTTCTAAAATTCAAATGTATTGCCAAGATAGTGCGGTCAATTATATTAGGGATGCTGACATTTTAGTATCGGATGATTTAAAAAATTGGACAAAAGTAGTAACTATTGGAGATGGTATTGAAAATACAAATGATGGAGACGTTAAATGCATTGATTCAGATGCAGGTTATAAAGCCTCAAGTACTTATCCAAATAAAGTATATGTAGAAGGAACTGCAAACCAAGTTAAAGCACGTTATTTGAAAATTTTAATGACAGCTTCAAATAATAAAAGAGCGGTTCTCTTCAATGAAATCGTTATAAATGATGGAGAATATGTACCAGTAACAAATGATCCAGCATATACTTCTACAACTATAGAAGCAAGAGGATATATTCCACAATATTTATTTGATGGTGATTTATCAACAGCTTATAAACCAGGAACAAAAGAAGCAGGAAGTATTACATATACATTATCAAGTAATCTAGATGTCAAGAAAATGCATATTATTCAAAAAGGTGAAATTTCAAATGCAAGAGTATCTGTTCTTGTTGATGATTTAGATACAAAAACACGTACAACTCATAAAAAATGGGTTCAAGTAGGAACTTTAAGAAAATCACTTAATGAATTCTATATGCCAGATGGTAATATCTATGAATTAAAAATTGAATGGGATGAAAATCATATTCCAACAATTTCAGAAACCATTATGTTAAATGAAGATGAATATGTATCAACAGCAACAAAAGATTTACAAGATTATATTGATACTTTAGATGTAAAAGAATCAACATTTACAGCTAATTCATACAAAGAATTTAAAACAAAATTAAAACAAGCAAATAAAGTAATCGATGAAAACTATGGTGAACTTGATTTGGTAGTTCAAGCCAAATCAAAATTAGAAATTGCTTATGCAAGTTTAGTTAAACGTGGAGATATTCAAAGCGTTAAGGATGAACTTGATGCAATTGATCAATTAAAAGAAAATGATTATACGAGTGAAACTTGGGCAACATTACAACAACAAGTTCAAACAGTAAATGATACACTTGCTAAGGGTGAAGCGAATATTACTGAAAAAGATGTAGAAGATATGGTTGAAGCTTTACAAAAAGCGAAAGCACAATTAGTTACAAAAGTCACAGTAAGCAAAGAAGTTTTAAAAAATTATATTGAATCAAATGAATTAGACAAATTAGATACAGATCAATATTTAACTTCAACAGTAAGCAGATATAAACAAGCATTGAAGAATGCACAAGCATTACTTGCTCAAGAAGCTACTAAAGAACAATTAGATGAAGCATTAAAACAACTACAAAATGCAAGGGCGCAATTAGTTTTAAAGGCAACAGATAATGAAATCAATGTATTGAAGACTATAATGGCTCAATATCAAGAAAAAGATTATACAGCATCAACATGGAAAGAATTTGAAAAAGCATATAATGATATTAAAAAATCTTTAGAGAATGAAAACTCAAGTGATGACATTAATTTATTAACTGTTGCATTAGAAAAAGCTTCTCAAAAATTAGTTAAACGTGGAGATTTAAATGGAATTCATGATTTACTAGATCAAATTAAACAATTAGATAGTAAAAAATATACAGATGCATCTTATTCTAAATTATTAAATACTGTAACAGAAATATCTAAGAAATTAGAAAATTCTTCAGAAATGACACAAGAAGAAGCAGATGTTCTTGTAAATGAATTACAAAATGCAATAGATTCATTAGAAAAAGCACCAACAGTATCAACTGATACAAAAAATGAACCTATTCAAAAACCACAAGTTATTACTACTAAAGAAACAAATAAAGTAAAAACAGGTGACCAAACATCAATTTGGACATTTATGACAATTGCATTTATTTCAGTAATAGCTTATATTGTGTTAAACAAAAAAATAAAAGAAAATAATTAAATAACTATTATAAAATAGTAGTAAAAAACCATGGGGAAATATGCAAAATAAGTACTCATGGTTTTATATTATTTGAATAAAAATCAAAAAGGCAAGAATGTCTTAAATCAATTAATTATACTTTTATGACATTTGTCATATTTACATAGATGACAAAAATCATTAAAATTAAATAAAGGGAGAATAGGAGGGAAACACATGTCTTTTTATAAAAATAAAGCTTTAAAAATAACATGTATTGTAAGCCTTATTATGATTTGTTTTGTCTATCACCATTATTTAAACACTGATACTAAACAAATAAAATTTGGAGCAACTTATATGACAATGAATAATACCTTCTATAAAGCTGTAAATAATGAAATAGAAAATGTTGTTAATAATCATGGGGATGTTTTATATACTAGAGATCCAGCTTTGGATCCTAAAAAACAAAATGAACAAATCAAAGACCTTATTTCTTTAGGAATCGATGTTTTAATTATTAATCCTGTTGAATCTTCGAGTATTAATAAAACATTAAAAGAAGTCAAAAAAGCAGGAATTAAAATTATTGTAGTAGATGCTCCTATTAGTGATGATCAAATTGCAGATTGTACAGTTGTTTCAGATAATTATGATGCAGGAGTACAGTGTGCTAAAGATATGATGCAACGCTTTGATCATGCACGTATTGCTTTACTTGAACATTCTAAAGCCTTATCAGCGGTTGATCGTATCAACGGCTTTAAAGATACAGTTGCTTTAAATGAGAATTATCAAATAGTAGGAAGTGAAGATTGTTTAGGACAAACGGAACTTGCTTTACCTGCTTTAAATAAAATTATTCAACAAGGAATTGATTTTGATGTTGTCTTTTGTTTGAATGATCCAACGGCTTTAGGAGCACTAGCTTCTATAAAAGAAAATGATTTAGAGCATGATGTTTTTATTTATGGAGTTGATGGTTCACCAAATATAAAGAAATTGTTGGCAGAAACGAAAGCAATTGTGGGGACATCTTCACAATCACCTACTTCTTTAGGAAAAGAAACAATTAAGGTGGCTTATAAGATGTTACACCATAAAAAGTATAAACGCTCAATTATTGTTCCAACAAAATTGATTACCAAAGAAAATATAGAAGAATATGATATAACGGGGTGGCAATAATGAATCATCTTACAAAAGAATATGTTACAAAGTTAAAAGATTCATTATTGTTAATTAATGCGGTTGTTATTATCTATAATGCTTCTTTATTTTTACTTTCTACCAAATATATTTCAGTGCATTATTATGCACGTGATTTCTTAAATAAAGTATCTTATATTACTAGAACACCACAAAATATCTTTTTTGAATCGATTTTTCTTTTTATTATTATTGTTTTATTAATGAAATTAAGAGAAAAAGATAATTTAAAAATGGCGAATGGTCTTGTTTATATCGAAATTATTCTTTCATTTTTATTAATTATTCGTTTAAATGGTTCTTATAATGGAATTTTACTCTTTGTTTTTGCTGATTTACTTTATAATATGAGAAATATTAAACATATGGCCTTACTTTTATTAATGGCCTTTGGTTTATTATTGATTTCAGATTTTAATATTTTATCAAATATTATACATATGCCAAGTATTGAATCTTATTTATCATTTTATCCAAATTCAAGTCGAACATTTATGTTATTTGCTAAAAATATTTTAGCTTCATTAAATGTTGTTGTTTTTATTCTTTATCTTATTTGCCAAGTTTTAGTTCAACAAGAAGAAACAAAGAAAATCAGTAAAGAACTTCAACTTGCTTCAAAAGTCAATGATGAATTAAAAACGTATTCTGCTTTATCTGAAAAAATGGCAGAAGATAAAGAAAGAAAAAGAATTTCAAGAGAGATACATGATACTTTAGGACATGCCTTAACAGGTATTTCGGCGGGAATTGATGCTTGTATTGCTTTGATTGATATTGATCCACAAAAGTCAAAAGAACAACTTTTGGTAATTAGTAATGTTGTTCGTGAAAGTATTAAAGATGTTCGACGTTCTTTATATAAGTTAAGACCGGGAGCACTTGATCAAAGAACTTTAAAAGATGGTTTGATTAAAATGATTGAGGAATTTCAAAGTGTTTCTCATTTAAATGTTGATTTGTATTATGAATGGGAAAATGTTGATTTTGAAAATACGAAAGAAGATATTATTTTTAGAATTATTCAAGAAACGATGACAAACGCTTTAAGACATGGACATGCTTCTCATATTGAAATTCATCTTTTTGACGAAGAGGAAAAATATATGATTATTATGCAAGATAATGGAAGTGGCTGTAAGGAAATTCATTATGGATATGGCTTGAAACAAATGCATGAACGTGTTGCCATATTAAATGGAACGATACATTTTTATAGTGAAGAAGGATTTAGAACAGTTGTAGAAATACCAAAAATAGGAGGAAAAAAAGATGATTAAAGTGATGATTGCAGATGATCAAGAACTTATTAGACAGTCTTTACAAATTGTTTTATCAACACATGAAGATTTGAAAGTCGTAGATGCTGTTGAAAACGGTTTTGCAGTTCTTGAGAGTATAAAAAAAGAAAGGCCAGATGTCATTTTAATGGATATTCGTATGCCAGAAATGGACGGTGTTTATTGTACAAAGACGGTCAAAGAAAAATATCCAGATATTAAAATCATTATTCTTACCACTTTTGATGATGATGAATTTGTCTTTAGTGCTTTAAAATATGGAGCAAGTGGTTATATATTAAAAGGTGTCAGCATGGATGAACTTTATCGTGCTATTTGTACTGTTTATAATGGTGGGGCCATGATCAATCCTGATATCGCCACTAAAGTATTTAAATTATTTTCTAAAATGTCGATGAGTAATTATGCAATTCAAGTTGATGACTCTTTATCAAAAGATTTAACACAAGCAGAACTTAAGGTCATTCAACAAGTAGGTTTTGGCTTATCAAATAAAGAAATTGCTCAAAAGCTTTTCTTATCTGAAGGAACTGTTCGTAATTATGTCAGTACTGTTTTATCAAAATTAGCGCTTCGTGATCGTACACAACTTGCGATATGGGCGGTACAAACAGGAGTAACAATGCAAGAATTTGGTGATGAAAGTGTCTAAAACAAAAAAACTGATTATTACTCTTATAAGTGTGTCTTTAGTACTTATTTATTGTTTGATCAATGATCCAAGTCGTGAGATAACACTTACTTTAGGGCTTTATGCAGGAAGTAGCTGGGATGTGCCTAATGGTGAAAGTTATCAAGTGATTGATCAAGCAATTCAAAAGTTTGAAAAGAAATACCCCAATGTTCATTTTGAATATAAAAGTGGAATTATGAAAGATGATTATTCTTCATGGTTAGCGAATGAAATTACTAAAGGGACTACACCAGATCTTTTCATGGTTTTATCAAGTGATTTTAATACATTATCGTCAATTGGAATATTAAAAGATTTAAATCGTCTTATAAAAGAAGATCAAATAGATACTTCAATGTTTTATCAAAGTGCCTTGCTTGCAGGAAATAATAGTAGTCAATATGCTCTTCCTTATGAAATCAATCCAACAATTATGTGTATCAATCATGATTTACTTACCAAAGAAGGTATTGCTATTCCTTCAAGTAATTGGACCATTGATGATTTTTATAATATTAGTAATCAAGTTACAAAAGATACAAATCATGATAAAAGTATTGATCAATATGGCTGTTATGGTTTTGATTGGAAGGATGCAATTGATTGTTATGGATTAAATATTTTTGAAGAAGATAGTTGTTATTTAGATAAAAAAGAAGTAAAAGAAGCATTATCTTATCTTACAAAAATAAATGAATTATCCAAAGGGTATCAAATATCTTCAGAAGATTTTGATCAAGGAAAAGTAGCTTTTTGTCCATTGACTTTTGCTCAATATCGTACATATCAACCTTATCCTTATCGTATTAGTAAGTATACTTCATTTAGATGGAGCTGTATTCCAATGCCAGGAACAAAAACAAATACTGTGACAACACACTTAGATACATCTTTAATAGGAATGTCATCGCAAACAAAACATAGTCAAATGGCATGGGAATTTTTAAAAACGTTGACAATGGATGAAGATATCCAACAATCATTGCTTAATAATTCTAAAGGAGCTTCTCCTTTAAAAAAAGTGATGCTTTCTAAAAAAACAAAAGAAATACTTGATACAGATACAATGTCAAATGCTTCTTTAAATCAAGGTGTTTTAAATAAGATTTTAGAAAACACGTTAGTAGAGCCTAAATTTAAAGAATATGAAAATATTCTGGAAAAAGCAGATTATTTGATTAATCAAAGTATTGATCAAGGAACAATTGATAATGATCTTAATAAGATACAAAAGAAATTAGAAAATGAATTGAAATAGATAGCTTGTGGCTATCTTTTTTATTTATGACAAATGTCATAGTTGGAATGATATTTGTCAATTTTTTTATGATTTTTGTCACTTAAAAGTCGTGATTGAAGACACGTTGCAAGTGCTTTCATATTTGGTATTCTATAGGTGCAAGGAGGGAAGGACATGAAATATTTAGTATTAGTAAGTCATGGTGAATTTGCAGCTGGTTTAAAAACATCATTAATGATGTTGGCAGGACAAAGGGATGATGTTATTGCTTCAGGTTTACCCGATGGAAAGACAGCAGATGAATTTGCGGAAATCTTTAAAGAAAGTGTTAAGGACATTCATGAAGATGATGAAATTGTTTTATTAGCGGATATTGTAGGAGGATCACCACTTACAACTGCTTTAAATGTTTTAGCTGAAAAAGGTTTAATGGAAAAGACAACAACAATTGGTGGGATGAATTTACCATTAGCCCTTACTTCAGTATTAATGAAAGATACTTTACAAGGGGATTCCTTTGTACAAGCTGTCTTAAGTGAAGCAACAACAGCTTTACAAGAATTTAAAGTCGTAGAAGACGACGAAGATGATATTTAAGGAGGAAGAAAGATGTCAGTATCATTTATTAGAATTGATGATCGTATGATTCACGGTCAAACATGTACACGTTGGGCAAGAGAATACTCATGCGATGGTTTGGTGGCTGTAAACGATAAAGCAGCAAATAATTCAGTATTAAAAGCAGCTTACAAATCAGCCAGTGGAAAGAAAACATTTGTATGGACAATGGATGCTTGGCAAAAGAAAAGTCAAAAGGTTTTAGATAGTCAAGATCAATATTTCTTAATTACTAAAAATCCTATTGATATGAAAAAAATTCTTGTTGATCAAGGATTTGATTGTGGTATTAAAACAGTTATTGTTGGACCTTGTAATGATCGTGAAGGAGCAACAAAACTAGGAAACAATCAATCCATTACACAAGAAGAAGCCGAAGCTTTTGAAGCTTTAGCTAAAGCAGGTTATACAATCAAATTTGCTTTATTACCAGATGTTTCAATTGGAACATGGGATGATTTTAAAGGAAAATTTGGTTTTTAACAAATATATAAATAAAGGGGAAGAAAAATTATGACAATTAGTTGGTTACAAGCGGCATTACTTGGTTTATTTGCTTGTTTATCAAGTATGCCAGGATTAGGTGGTACTTCCTTTGGTAACTACACATTAGGTCGTCCTTTAATTGGGGGACTTGTTTGTGGGATTATCTTAGGAGATATCAAAACAGGTATTTTAGTAGGGGCAGCAATGCAAGTTGTCTACATTGCATTAGTTACTCCAGGTGGAACCGTTTCAGCAGACGTTCGTGCTGTAAGTTACATTGGGATTCCACTTGCAATGGTAGCGTTAAATAGTTATGGTTTATCTGCTGCCACAAAAGAAGGAGCAGCTCTTGCAACTTCATTTGGAACAATGGTTGGTACTTTAGGTACAGTATTATTCTACGGAACAGCAACAATCAACTTAGCATGGCAACATGTTGGATGGAAAGCTGTTGAAAAAGGGGATTATCATAAATTATATCTTGTAGATATGGTATTACCTTGGATTTCACATATTTTATGTTCATTTATTCCAGCCTTAATTATGTGTAAATTAGGAGCAGATGTTGTTGAACTTATTAAAACAACATTACCTATGGATGGTTTAGCTATGAAAACTTTATTTACAGTTGGATCATTATTACCATGTGTCGGAATTGCAATCTTATTAAAACAAATTGTTACAAAAGCAGTTGATTTCATTCCATTTTTCTTTGGATTTACTCTTGCTGCTTCAATGGGAATCAATTTAGTTGCGGCAACAGTGATTGCTGGTATGTTTGCTTTAATTAACTACAAATTAAAAATGTTACAAAATCAAAGAGTAGCTGCACCTGCAGGAGACTTTGATGATGAAGATGAGGAGGATATTTAAGATGGAAAAGAAACTATCTAAAAAAACATTAACTAAATCCTTCCACAATTGGTATTATGGAAACTTAACATGCTTCTCTCAAGAACATATGCAAACTTTTGGTTATCTATGCTCTATGTTACCAGTAGTAGAAGAACTTTATGATAAAAAAGAAGATCAAGCAAGATCAATGAAAACATACACTGCTTTCTTTAATACAGAACCTCAACTTGGTACTGTTATTGTTGGGATGACAGCTGGGTTAGAAGAAGCACGTGCCAACGGAACAGAAGATGTTGATGATGAAACAATCAACGGTTTAAGAGCTGGTTTAATGGGACCAATCGCCGGTATTGGGGATTCCCTAGTTGTAGGAACAGTTATTCCTATTTTACTTGGTATTGCTTTAGGTATGTCTACAGGTGGTTCTCCTCTTGGAGCTATCATGTACATAATCGTATGGAACTTATTTGCTTACTTTGGAATGAAATTCTTATATTTCAAAGGATATGAATTAGGTGGAAAAGCGGTTGATTTCTTAGTTGGTCCTCAAGGGGAAGCTTTAAGAGAATCAGTAACAATGTTAGGTGGTATTGTTATCGGTGCTGTATCAGCAACATGGATTTCAGTAACAACTTCATTTACGATGACAGCAGCTGGAGCTAAAAAACCTTTCTTAGATTTACAAAAAACATTAGATGGTGTTTATCCAGGATTATTAACAGCTGTCTTTGTTGTTGGATGTTGGTATTTATTATCTAAAAAGAAAATGTCACCAATTAAAGTAATGTTATTATTAGTTGTTGTTGCCTTTATTGGTGTATTTGTTGGATTCTTCAATCCAGGATTATCTTATTAAAAGGAGAAAAAAGATGAATAGTCAAGAAAAACAAGGATATATAGATGAAATTAACTATCAAAAGAAAATGATTCATAATCTTATAAAATGGTTACGCAATTTGTTCTTCCTTTCCTCTCTGGGAGTCTTATTGATGTATTATTTTTCAAATATCCTATTTGTAAAAATCTCTGCAATCATATTAATAATAATATCTATATTAGCGATTATCCTTGTTGGAAAGGCTATTTACAGTGGTAAGAAAAACATAAATAAAATTGTTGATCAGTTTTCCTTCAAATATAAAAACTCTCTATAACTCATACAAAAAACCGCTTAGGCGGTTTTTATGTTATACTTTATTTGGTGATATTATGATAACAAATAAAATCAATACAATTTTAAATAACAGTCAACAAAGTGATATCGATTATACAATCTGTAACTATATTAAAATGAATTTAAAAGAAGTTGCTTTTATGTCCATTGAAGAACTTGCAAGAAAAAGCTATGTTTCAAAAGCTAAGATCTCTAAATTTATAAAAAAATTAGGCTATGATAATTATATTGCCTTTAAAGATGATTGTTTATTAGAATTAGAAATTAGAAAACAAGTCACAAATACCAACTATTTTCTTATAAAGAAGCACCTTCATGATTCACTATCTTGGATTGAAAAGAATTTAATGAAGATTGAACAAAGTCAAATAGATTACTTTGTAAGAAAAATAAAAGAAGCTAAGCATATTTATCTTTATGGAGTTGCTTATTCACATTTACTTTGTCAATATGTTCAATACGAAGGAGATCTTTTTCAAAAAGATATTCTTGTTTTAGATGAAAATGAGGTAGCTATTGATCGGTTAAAAAAGGATGATTTATTGATTGTTATTGGTGTAGAAGAAGATGCTTTAAGTAAACAATCTTCACGTTGTTTACGAAAGCTTTTAAGAAATCAAGGAAATAAACTTTTGCTTTCAACCCAATTGATCGATCAAACAATGTTGAAATCTTTTGAAGGGACTTTGCTTGTATCTATCGATCATTTAGAAATGAAAGAAAGAAGAATTCTTTTTCATTATTTAATAGATATGTTGGTATCACGCTACTTTGAATTAGAATGTGCTTAAGGCACATTTTTTTCATCTTGTCAAGAAAGTTTATGAAATATAAAAAAGAAAAGAAATTTATTTATTTTAAAGTAAAGTAATCCATAAGGAGGGCTTATGGAAGAAAAATTAACTATTAAACAATTATTCGCTATTTTAGCCGCAGGTTTGTTTTCTTTTTGTGGTGTTTTGATTGAAACAGCGACAAATATTACTTTTCCTACATTGATGAATGAGTTTCATATTTCAACATCACTTGTTCAATGGATGACAACAGGAAATTTATTGATGATGGGTATTATGATTCCTATTTCATCTTATTTAAAAAGAAGATTTCAGACAAAAAAATTATTTTTAACAGCAGGGTTCTTATTTTCAATAGGATTGATTGTTGATGTCTTTGCACAACAGTTTACTTTATTGTTTATAGGAAGATTTATACAAGGAGCGGGGGTAGGAATTGCACTTCCTATGATGTATAACATCATTTTAGAAGAATCACCGAAAAGATTTCTTGGCTTAATGATGGGATGTGGTTCTTTTGTGACGGCTGCAGCACCCGCTATTGGACCAACTTTTGGGGGAATTATGACACAATATTTTACTTGGCGTTATATTTTTATTTGCGTTTTACCAGTTATTGTTCTGGCAAGTTTTATAGGTTATTTTTGTATGAGTGAACAAATAATTAATAAACATGAAAAATTTGATCTTTTAAGTTTTATAGCGTTAGCGTTAGCTTTTGTTTCTTTAATTATGGGGTTTTCTAATTTAAATCAAATAGTTGATGATTTAGTATGTGTTTTGGGTTGCTTTATTATTGGAATAATCAGTTTGTATTATTTTACTAAAAGACAACTGCATATTAAAAATTCCTTAATTCGTATAGAAATATTTAATCATAAAGGTTTTACGTTTCATACTTTAGCTATTATGTTTCTGCAAATGACAACACTTGGATATGGTTTATTGTTACCAACATTTGTCCAAATTGTTTTAAAACAACCAGCAACAGATGCAGGAGTCGTTTTACTTCCAGGAGCCATTGTTGGTGCTGTGTTTGCGCCAATAGGTGGATTGATACTTGATCGTCTTGGTGCTAAAAAGCCAATTATTCTAGGGTTATGCTGTAGCTTTATTGCCACATTTTGTTTCTTATTCTTTTTTGAAAATCTTACATACCAATCATGTATCTTATTCTATTTTATTTATAGTCTAGGCATTGGTTTAATTGTTGGTAATACCATGACATCTGCGATGTCTTATTTACCAAAAAATCTACAGGCAGATGGGAATGCTACGTTACAAACATTGATGCAACTTTCAGGGGGAATAGGAACGTCCATTACAGCAACTATTTTAGCGTTTATACAACAAGAAACAAACTTATCTGATGGGATAAATAGAGGTGCATTGTTTGTTTTGATTTTTTTAATGTTTAATATTAATATTGTTATTTTAAGTCAATATTTTGCTTTTAAAGGAGGAAAGAAAAATGAATTTTAAAGGTAAAGTGGTTATAATTACCGGAGGAACAAGTGGTATTGGAAAGCAAGCAGCGATTGCTTTTTCAAAGCAAGGTGCAAAAGTTGTGACTTTAACTGTTGATCGAGAAGAAGTGTGTAAGCAAGCAATAAAAGAAATAGGAAATGAAGCTTTTTATATTCACTGTGATGTTTCTAAAGAAGAAGATGTAAAAAAAGCTATTGAAGAAGTTGTTTTAAAATATGGACGTCTTGATTGTGCATTTAATAATGCGGGTATTGGACCAGATGGGGTACGTATGCCTTATGAATCATTAACAGAAATTTCTGAAAAAACATGGGATTTAGTAGTTGATGTGGATATGAAAGGTGTTTTTCTTTGTTTAAAATATGAATTATTACAAATGCAAAAACAAGGTTTTGGCGCAATTGTTAATACGGCTTCTATTGGTGGATATAAAATGGCACCTGGATTTGCTGCTTATGGTCCAGCTAAAGCAGCAGTTATTGCTTTAACAGAAATGGCGGCTTTAGAAAATGCGGCATTTGGTATTCGTGTCAATGCTATTTGTCCAGGTCCAACCATGGGAACAGAACTGACCAAAAATTCACTTTCTACTAATCCTCGTGAAGAAGCAATGTTGAAAGAACATGTGATTCCTATGAAAAAACTAGCAACGACTCAAGAAGTCGTAAACGCTGTCTTATGGTTAAGTAGTGAAGAAGCAAGTCATACAACAGGACAAAAAATATTTATAGATGGTGGAATGCATATTGCATAGAAGGGAGAAAAAGATGATTAAACATGTATCGGTATTTACTTTAAGAGATAAAAATGAAATTAAACATTTTGTAGAAATGTTAGAAGAAGTTGGTAAAAAATGTCCTTTGATTATTAAAAGTGAAATAGGAGTAAATATGAGTGAACAACCACCTGTGGGACCTCATTTCGGTGATGTGATTCAAATTGTTGAATTTTCTAATAGGATAGACTTACAAAAATATCCTCAATCAAAGGAACATCAAAAGCTGTTAACGGATGGCCCAGAAATGGAAACTGTTACCGCAATAGATTATATAATTTAAGCATTCATTCATATATTAAAGAGCATTCATTCAAAATAGTGCTCTTTTTTTCATTTTACATTCATTTTTATGATTAAACAGTCAAAATATAATTGACTTTATGATTGAACGGTCATATAATGAACGCGTAAGAGGTGATCGGTATGGATAATCAACGCCATCGAATTATTTTAAATGAATTAGATAAAAAAGGAAATGTGACTGTAGCTTCCCTTGTTGAACTTACAGGAGCGAGTGAATCAAGTATACGAAGAGATTTAGTAGAACTTGATCATCAAGGATTCTTAAAAAGAGTTCATGGGGGTGCAACCCTTATTCCTAAGGTAACACAAACGATTGAAGATCCATTAGGAAAAAGACAATTATTAAATGCGGATGAAAAGAAAAAAATTGCAAAGTATGCAGCAGAAATGATTGAAGCCAATGATGTGGTTTATTTAGATGCAGGTTCATCAACTTTAGAGTTGATTGAATATTTAGATCAAAAAGAAGCACACTATATTACTAATGGTTTAATGCAAGCTCAACAATTGACCCTTAAAGGATTTCATGTGGTATGTCTTGGTGGAGAAGTGAGAAATATTACAGGGGCATGTGTGGGTGCTAATACGATGAAGTCATTAAGTCGTTATCATTTTTCTAAAGGTTTCTTTGGAACAAATGGAATTGATTTGATGAATGGTTTTACGACACCAGATAGTGAAGAAGCTGCTATTAAGGAATTGGCTATGGAACGTTGTCAAATGAGTTATGTTTTATCGGATCATAGTAAATTTAATAAGGTGTATCATGTGACCTTTGGTCAAATAAATGATGCGGTGATTATTACAGATCATTGTGAAAAAGAAATTAAAGAACAAGCGACAGTTGTGGAGGTAAGAGATTAATGATTTATACAATTACTTTTAATCCATCTTTGGATTATATTATGCATGTTGATTGTTTTGAAGAAGGGGAAACAAACCGTTCAAAGCAAGAAGAAATTTATCCTGGAGGAAAAGGATTTAATGTTTCAACAATTTTAAGTCGTTTGAATCTTGAAACAACAGCTTTAGGGTTTGTTGCAGGATTTACAGGTGAAGAAATTGTTAAAGAATTAAAAGAAAGAGGATTTGACTGCGATTTATGTCAGTTAGAAAATGGTCTTTCAAGAATTAATGTGAAGATGAAAGGGGCTAAAGAAACTGAAATTAATGGAAGTGGTCCAGATATTCCTCAAGAAAAATTAGATGAGTTATTTGAAAAATTAGATCATTTAAAAGAAAACGACACATTAGTTCTTGCAGGAAGTATTCCTTCTTCTTTACCTGATGATATTTATGAACAAATTATGAAAAAACTCGATCAACAAGGAATTAAAATCATTGTTGACGCAACTAATGATTTATTAAAGAAAGTATTACCTTATCATCCTTTCTTAATTAAACCAAATCATCGTGAATTAGAAGAATTATTCAATGTTAAAATTGAAAATAAAGAAGATCTAATTCACTATGCTCGAAAACTTCAAGAACAAGGAGCTATTAATGTTCTTGTTTCCCTTGGAAAAGATGGCGCTATTTTAGTAAGTGAAGACACACATGTTTATTATTGTGCAGGAGCTAAAGGAAAACTTTTAAATAGTGTTGGTAGTGGAGATAGCATGGTTGCTGGATTCATTGCTGGATATTTAAAGGATAAAAAATATGATGAAGCTTTAAAATTAGGAAGTGCTTGTGGCGGAGCAACAGCATTTAGTGAAGATCTTGCCGAAGCTTCCATGATTCAAGAAGTCTATAAACAATTACAAGTGGAGGAACTATAAATGAAAATATTAGATTTATAAAAAAATGTTTCGATTGATGTTAATGCTACATGTTCAAATAAAGATGAAGCCATTGATACATTAGTTTCATTAATGGCAAAGCAAGGAAACTTAAATGATCAAGATGTTTATAAACAAGGAATTTATGCTCGCGAAGAATTAAGTACAACAGGAATTGGGGAAGGAATTGCTATTCCTCATGCTCAAAGTGAAGCTGTAAATGCCCCAGGACTTGCAGCAATGGTTGTTAAAGACGGTGTCGATTATCAATCTTTAGATAATCAACCGGCAAAACTTTTCTTTATGATTGCTGTTCCTAAAACAGGTGGAAACGAGCATCTACAAATTCTTGCTATGTTATCGAAAATGTTGATGGATACAGACTTTAAAGATTCTTTAATTAACGCACAAAGTGTAGAAGAATTTATGGATTTAATCAATCAAAAAGAAGCAGCACAAAAAGCAAAAGAAGAAAAAGAAGAAGCACAAAAAGAATTTACAGGAACTTATTGTTTGCTGGCAGTAACTGCTTGTCCTACAGGTATTGCTCATACGTATATGGCGGCTGAAGCTTTAGAAGAAAAAGCAAAACAAATGGGAATTACCATTAAAGTTGAAACAGATGGTAGTGGTGGTACGAAAAATGTCCCAACTCTAAAAGAAATTGAAGAATGTGAAGCGATTATTGTTGCAGCGGATAAAAATGTTGAAATGGCTCGTTTTAATGGAAAACCAGTGATTCAAGTTAAAGTGGCAGATGGGATCAATAAAGCAGAAGAGTTAATCAATGAAGCCTTAAGTGGAAATGCCCCCCAATTTATCATGCAGATCACATATCAACAACTGTTGAAAGTGAAAATGATGAAAGTGTTGGTCGTTAAATTTATAAACACTTAATGAATGATGTTAGTCATATGTTACCATTTGTTATTGGTGTTATTTCAAATCCTTTAGGATATTTATTTGCCTTAGCTATTGGTTCAGTTGTAGGAATGTTTGGTTTAGCGTTATTAAAGAAACCATTAAAATAATATATGAGATTCTAGGTATTTCTATCTAGAATCTTTTTGTATGTTTTTTCTTTTTTTATCAATACTTTAAAAGAAAGGAGATATTATGAAAAAAGAAGAAACAATGTTATTATTACAAGAATGTGATGCTGGTTTAAAAATGGCCATTTCTTCAATTGATGAAGTATTAGATACGATTCAAAACCAAGAATTTAAACAATTAAGTATTGATATTAAAAATCGTCATCAAAAATTAAAAGAAGAAGTTGATTATTTACTTAAAAAATACGAAATAAAAGAAAAGGAAGCTTCTTTAATGGCTAAAAGTATGTCTTGGATGAAGATGAATTTTAAAATTGCAATGGATCATGAAGATTCAACAGTAGCCTCTTTGCTTTTTCAAGGATGTGCTATGGGTGTAGAATCTTTGTATCATTATCTTCATGTTTATCAAGAAGCACATTCTAAAATAAAAGATATTGCTTTAAAATTAATAAAAATTGAAGAAGATTATAGTGAACAATTAAAGAACTATTTATGAAGCCCAAAAGGGGCTTCTTTTTACATTAAATATCTTCCTTTTCTTCATATTCTAGTGATTTTATTAAAGCAGATTTTAAAAATTCATATTCTTTAAATATTTCCTTATTTGATCTATCAGATACATCTATGCTTGAAATCAAATTATTAAATTCTGTGATTTTGTTTGCAATGGTAGTAGCCGGTATGATTCCAGTTTCAGAAACATTTCTATTCAATTCATGTTTTGATAATATAATCCTTATTTTATCACTCAACTTTTGATGGTATTTTGTTGGTTTCCAAACAAACTTATACTTATTTGCATCAGCTTCAAACTTACTGCCGTCTAAAAAAGCTGTATTAAAATCTATACCACATTTATCTCTAATAGCACTAGTTATCTTACTGAATAGATTATCACGGTTTGGAACAATAAACCCATTATAGAATTTACCAATAGAAGTATGCGAAGGGATAGCACCATCCATAATATTTATAGCTCTTAGATCAAATTTACAAAAAGTTTCCATATCTCTCAATGAGGTATGTCTAAATGCATACGCATAAGCAATTAAAACTATTAGCTTATGTCTGTCAATTAAAGGTCTGCCACCTTTGGGATATTCTTTTGAATAAACATCATCTATTAAATCGAATACTCCAGATTTCTTAAAGATATTAAATAATTTATCTATTTTTTCCATTTCCTTCGCTCCAATAGCATAGGAAGGTATAAAAAATACATTACGTGTGATAGAATACATATGTAATTTATTATGTGAACAGTAATATATTACCAAAAAAGTAGCTCCAGGTTCGATTCCTCGAGCTGTTTTTTATTTATGACAAATGTCATGGCAGGACTGATATTTGTCAATTTTTTTATGATTTTTGTCACTTAAAAGTCGTGATTGAAGACACGTTGCAAGTGCTTTCATATTTAGTATGCTTATGGTGTAAGCGATTACACATATAAGAAAGAAAGGAGAAAATATATGGGGAAGATAATAAAGAAAAGCTTTTGTTTATTGTTATCTTGCTTCTTATTTGTAACTACTTTTGGATTACCAACACTTACGGTATTAGCAGAAAGTGATACCAGTGAAGTTTCAGAAGTAGTGCCGGAAGGAACATTTAAAGAACAAAACACGACTTCTTTATCAAATTATGTTTCGAAAAGTGCAAATGGAAGTATTAATAGCGATCAAGGAAAAGTGACTCTTTCTAAGTTAGGAGGAGATCATCATGCGATTGCTGATTTAGATGTGATGTATAAAAGCTTTGTTTACGAAGCAGATGTGGTATTGAAAGATTATGAAACAGGGGGAGCTGTTGGATTATCATTATACCGTAACAAAGACAATGTCACACAAGATGGATGGTTTGGTGCAAACTATATTTTAGATGAAGGACGTATGCGTTTCTTCCGTGTGAATGCAGCAGCAGGACTTGTGGACAATGGAGCAGATATTAAAGGGTTAGATGGTAGTAACCATTTACGTTTAGAAGTGAATGAAAAAGGTGAATACCAATATACCATTTCCAATGCGATACAAGAACAAACCATTTCAGGAACTATTGATGGTTGGTATGGAGCTTATTTAGGGTTGTTAACATTTAACGCGGAAGCGGAATTTTCAAATGTGAAAGTAACTAATTTAAGTGGAGAAACACCTTTATATTTTAATGCAGAACAAACAAATGTATCCAATACGAATGGTGATCATGGAGTTTATTTAGAAGCATTAAAAGGGCGTTTATTAAAGAATTTCAGTTTTGAAACGGATGCGAGAGTTACAGGAAATGTGGGAGAAGGTTCTGGAGCATTATTGTTAGGTTATGATGAAAGTAATCCAACATCTTTATGGACAGGAATCAACTTCCATAAAAATGCGAATGTAACTAAGATTTTTGGATCTCAAACAGAAGCACATGATCATAGTGCAGATGATTTTGATATGGATAATAATATTCATTTATATGTTTCTGTGAATGATGCTGGTGATGTTGTGTATCGTGCCATTGATAGTGATGGAACAGTCAATCAAGGAACATCCAAAATTAGTAATTGGAATGGTGCTTATTTAGGATTATTAACATTCAGTTCAGAAGTTAATTTTTATAATACAAGAGTTGTTAATTTCGATGGTGGATTAGACAATACAGGTTCTTTATTTGTGAGTGATCTAAGCGGATTACAAGCAAAATCAGGAAACTGGAGCACTGATTATAATGGATTAAAAGGAAGTATTGATAGTGATGGTGATGCGATTTTATTAAGTGATACTACTGCTGGAGATTGTGTTTATGAAACAGATGTAAAATTTAATGAAAAACGTGGAGCAGCATCTTTGATTATTCACTCCGATAGTGATGATATGAGTAATCGTCATATGTATGTAGCAAATTTAAATGGACAAACAGGAGAAGCTCGTTTGTTTAAGTTTGAACAGTCAAGAGGAGCGAATGGGGTTTATAATAATGCAACACTTGATCTAGCAAATTCAAAAGTGATTTCATTAAATGATAAAAATGAATATCATTTAAAGGTAGTATCAATCGGAAAACACTTTGTTTACTATATCAATGGTGAATTAGTAATCAATACTGCAGATTATACAGCTGATAGTGTTAGTGCAGAAACAGTAAAAGCACACCATGGACAAAATGATGCTATTTTAGAAGGAAAAATGGGATTGATGACTTGGAATGGCAATGTTTCTTACCAAAATGTAAAGGTTACAACCATTGATGATAGTAATACTCCTCAATTAGATAATTTAACCATTGCGAATGCATCTAAAGATATTGATAAACAAATTGCATTTATGAAAGGTCAATATGTTTATTTAGGATATGTAAAAAATAATGTAGGAAGTGTTTCATTGAATGCAGTTTCTCATAATGGAAGTAAAGTTACCGTAACAAATGCGATTGGCGAAGAATGTGATATTAATAATCTTCCTGTTTCTTTAGGAGAAAACATTTATACTCTTGAAGTAAGAAATGGAAATGCGAAAGTGGTTTATAAAGTGCAATTGCACCGTTGTCAACCAGATGCTACTTATTACAATGAAGATTATCGTGGACAGTATCACTATTCCGTAAAAGATGGATGGGGAAATGACCCTAATGGAATGGTTTACTACAAAGGTGTTTACCACTTGTTCTATCAATTCTATGATGCACCTACTTGGGGACCAATGCATTGGGGACATGCGACAAGTAAGGATCTAATTCATTGGGAAGAACAACCAATTGCGCTTTATCCTGATGAATATGGAACTATGTATTCTGGATGTGCTGTCATTGCAGATCATGACACTGCACCTGGTGTATTTGCACAAGGAGAAGAAGGAATTGTTTTATTAATTACTACGAATGGAACTAATGGTGGTGATGGACAACGTATCATCATGGCATATAGTAAAGATGGTAAGATTTGGCAGAAAAAAGAAGATGCGAAAGTCATTTTAGATTGGACAGAAGATGATTCTGATACATTAACAGAACACAAATCTGCATTCCGTGATCCAAAAGTATTCCGCTATGATAATAAATGGTTCATGGTCGTAGCAGGAGGACCATTACGTATTTATTCTTCTGATAACTTAATTGATTGGTCATTAGAAAGTGCATATCGTGATTTACATACCGAATGTCCAGACTTGTATCCAATCCAATATAGTGAAAGTGATGGAACAATCACAACCAAATGGGTATTAGACCGAGGTGGTCGTTACTATAAAGTTGGTGACTTTAGAAAAGTTGATGGAAAATATCGTTATATTCCAGATAATAACTATGTAGCAGCTTGGTATAAAGATGAAGATCCAAATGATTTGAACCGTGTTACTAATTATAAAGGAGATTCTTCTTGGGAAAATGGTACTTTAGTAGATGGAATTATGAACTTTGGTTCTGATTACTATGCAGCAATGACATATTATGTACAAGATTTTGGTACCAAAGACAATGTGACAGTACCACGTTTAATTGCAATCAACTGGATGAATACTTGGGATGATTATTGCACGGTCGTTGCGAATAAGACAGGAAATGAAGTATTTAATGGTACTTACAATTTACAAGTCGAATTAGGATTAGTAAAAGATGAAAATGGTAACTATTTGTTAAAACAAACACCAATCAAAGAATATGAAAGCTTACGTCAAGCAGCTAATTTTGATGGAACAGTAGAAGTAACACCAGACAATACTTTATTTGATGATTTCAATCAAAGTTCTTATGAAATTGTTGCAAACTTTAAACCAAAAGCAGGAACAAGCGAAGTAGGATTTAATGTTCGTGTGGGAGATGGACAAAAAACAGTAGTAAAATATAACTTTGATACAGAAACAATTTCCATTGATCGTAGTCAATCAGGAATTTTATTAAGTAGCAAATTTGCGCAAGTACACTCTCAAAATAATGTGACTAAAAATGCAGATGGAAGCATTGATTTACATTTATATGTGGATCGTTCTAGTGTAGAAGTTTATAGCGCTAATGATACAGTAAGTGGTGCAGATCAAATCTTCCCTAATGCGACAAGCAATGGTTTACAAGTATTTAGTGTTGGTGGAAATGCTACTGCTGATATTGCAATTTATCCATTAGCTACGATTTGGGATAAAGAAACACCAAGTGAACCAACCGCAATCAATGCGAATAAGAAGAACTTAGATATGTATGTAGGTGATCAAGAAACCGTATCTGTATGGGCTTCTCCAGTTGATTTTGTTGGTGATGTTGATCTTCAAGCTACTTGTGATAATGATGATGTTGTAGGTGTAGCAATGGAAAAAGATAAAGTAATGATTACTGCGAAAGCAAAAGGCAAAGCAACCATTACTGTAACAAGTAAAAAATATCCTAATTTATCTACAACAATTGATGTAAATGTAAGAAATAATAACTTTAATACTAATATCAAAGATTTTGTCAATGTAAATGGCAATTGGTATATTGATGATGAAGAATTAATTGTTTCTAATACAGGTGCTAATGATATCTATATGGGAAATGAAGCAATGCATCAACCAGGTTATATCGTAGAAGCAGATATGAAGTTTACCAAAGGATTAATTAACTTATTTATTGCTTCTTCTAGTACAAATCCATTTGCGGATGGTGGAGCATATTCTGTTCAATTAGATGGTGATGTGGTTCGTTTATTCCGTTTTGGTGTTGATGGTGATATCGCATCAACGGCAACTGGAATTGCGATGAATGATGGTAACTATCATCATGTAAAAGTAATTAAATCAGCAAATAAGATTGCGGTTTTGATTGATGGAACTGAAGTTTGTAGTAAAGAATTAGATGCTAGTACATTAGCTTCTTATTTCACAAAAAATGCTTATGTTGGTCTTGGTTTATGGGATGGCGATTTAAGTGTGAAAAACTTTATCGTAACTCAAGATGCAGATTATAGTAAGGTAGATGCGGCTATCGCAAGTCAACCAAACAATTTAAGTGATTATGTACAAGATAGTGTTGATGCATTAAAAGATGCTATTGCAGCTGTAGTAAAAGATAAAGATATCACAGAACAAGATGTTGTTGATGCTTATGCACAAGCTATCTTAGATGCGATCAAAGCATTACAGTACAAACCAGCTGATTATACTAAAGTAGATGAAGCAAAAGCAAAAGTACCTAGTGATTTAAGTAGCTATACAGAAGAATCAGTAAAAGCATTAGAAGATGCGCTTAATGCGGTTGAAGCAGATAAGAATATTACAGAACAAACAACCGTAGATGCTTATGCAGAAGCAATCGAAAAAGCACTTAACTCATTAACATATAAACCAGCGGATTATACTAAGGTAGATGAAGCAAAAGCAAAAGTGCCTAGTGATTTAAGTAGCTATACAGAAGAATCAGTAAAAGCATTAGAAGATGCACTTAATGCGGTTGAAGCAAATAAGAATATTACAGAACAAGCAACGGTAGATGCTTATGCAGATGCAATTAATAAAGCTATTGAAGGACTTGTAAAGAAAATTATTTCTTATAAAGTTATTGAAGGTGAAGGAGAAACTTTTGTTAAAGAAAGTGAAAAAGATATTTTAATAAGAATAGATCATGAATATACAGAAAATGTAAAAGTAGAAGTAGATGATCAAGAAGTTGATAAAGTACATTATAAAGTAACAAAAGGTTCTACAATTATTACTTTTGATGATATGTATTTAAATACACTTGCTGTAGGAACACATCATGTAAAAGTAACATTTGAAGATGGTATAGCTACAACAACTTTAGTCATCAAAGAACAAACAAAAGATGATAAAAAAGAAAATGAAACACCTGTAAAAGATGATAATAAAAAGAATGATTCAACATCAAATAATCAAGAAACTGTAAAATCAACGGTCAAAGCAGAAAACAAACAAGATGTTAAAAAAGTAAAAACAGGTGATGATGAAAATATTATAGGTATTGCTTTATTATTGTTAGGAAGTTTAGTTATTTTAACTTATATTAGAAAAAAGAAAATAGAATAAAATAAAGGAGGAAATAGCGAATAAAGTGGACCCCGTGTCAAGGACAATAAATAAAAAAGTACTTAAAACTAAATAGAAATAAATATATCCTCTAGGTATCTAAGACCGGGAGGATATATTTTTATGTCAAAAAGAGCTTCGTTTGAAGCTCTATCTGATTTGATTATATTTAGCGATACTTGTTTGACGGTGAATATCAAAGCACATTCCCATGGCAATCATATAGGAAAGTAAAGAAGAGCCACCATATGATAAAAACGGTAGGGTGATACCAGTAATTGGTAATAATCCTAAAATCATGGCGATATTCCAAAATTGTTGGAAAATCATACAGCCAAAAATACCGGCAATAAAATATTTATCACTTTGATGGGTTGCTTTTAACCCAACATAAAGAATAATAACATCAAGTGCTAAAACAGAAACTAACGTAATAGCAGCTCCGACAAAGCCAAATCCTAAAGTTATAACAGAGAAAATAAAGTCTGTATGTGCTTCTTGTAAGGAAATAATGACTGTCTCAAAGCCATGACCAAATAAACCAGCAGTTCCATAAGCCATCATCGCGTTGTAAAGCTGATAACCTTGATTTTGATAGGTTCCTTCAGGGTCTACCCAGCCATAGAAACGATCAAGTTTATGTCCTGTAATAATAGAAGAAAAGATATCTTGTCTAAAAATAAAGAGATATGTGAAAATAATCAAGACGACCGCTACAACTGCAAAACCAACAATATACCATTTTCTATTAATACCAGAAGCAAATAAAATAACGACAACGGCAAAAGCCATAATTAAAGTAACTCCGGCATCATTTTGAAGATAAGTTAAAATCATTGGTGGTAAGGCAATTTTCGCAACTTTCCAGATAAGTTGTAAATCTGATTCAAAAGTATGAATAAGATATCTTTCATTATGTAATGAGATGGTTTTAGACATACATATAATCATGACAACTTTCATAAATTCAGAAGGCTGGAAAGAAAATCCTGGAAAGTTATACCAAGATGTTGCTCCATTTAAATCTTTCGCAAAAGGAATGATATGCATTCCTAATTTATAGATTGCAAATCTTTGAATGACAAGTCCTACGAGAAAAACAATAAGGATGCCGTAGAAAATCCACATTCCTGAATAAATACGATCATTTCCAAAACGACTAATAAGGTAAATAAGGCCGACACCAATACCATAATAAAGAAGCTGCTTTGTCCAATATCCTGTTGGATTTGGATAGGTGATATATCCTGCAGCACATTTAATTGTATAACAACTGATTAAACAAAGTATAAATAAAATCGTAGCCAATGGCCAACAAATTGTTGAATCAAAATATTTTTTCATTTTGTCACCCCTTGTGTTTTATAGTATACTATAAATATATCATAAAAGAAATTTTTTTTAGAAAGGAAATGAATATGTCAGATTATTTTATTTATATTCTTATAGCCGTAGTGCTTATTGTTTTAGTATGGTTTATTTTTGCGAAGGGGTTAAAGAATAAAAAGCCAAAAGAAGTGACTTTAAAAGATATTCCTATCGATTTAGAAGCATTGGTCAATGCTTTTGGTGGAATAGATAATATTAAAGAAACAGAAGCACAAGGAAGTAAGATACGTGTTTTTGTAGAAAATGATGATTTAGTTAAAGTGAATGTTTTAAAAGAATTAGGAGCCAGTGGAATTATTCAATCTACGGGGAAAGTAACTGTGATTCTTGGTAAATTCTCAAGTGAAATCAGTAAAATTATAAATGATAAAAAATAGAAAATATAAGGAGGGATAAGCATGAAAGAGAGAATACAGATGTATGAACCTTTTTTTCATCATTATTATATAGACGAAGTCTTGAATAATTATGAATTAGAGACATTGATTCGTGTAAAAAAAGATGATTATGAACAAAGTATTGCTTATGTTAAACTTGTTTCGGTGTATTCTCATCATGCAGACCTTGAAGAAATACAACAACAGGTAGACTCCATTCGCTTCATGATGGAAACTTATGAAGATTATGAAGAGTTTGAACAATATCTTATTGAAAATGAAGATCATAAAGTCATTGGTATTGATTTATGTGCGCTTACTTATAATCATCATTTTGATGAATTGGAATTAGAGGAGTTAACACCTGATCAATATTATCAGGTAGGACTTTATTACTATGATCAAAGAAAATATGATGAAGCTCTTGAATGTTTTCGTTTAGGAGAAGAATGTGAAGATGTTGATTGTTTATGTGTTTTAGGTTATATGTATGAAAAAGGGCAAGGTGTTAAACAAAATAATCAAGTAGCAATGACTTATTATAAACTTGCAAGTGATTTGGGAAGTGTTGTTGCTTCATGCAATCTTGCCTATTTTTATGAATACGGTATTGATGTTGAACAAGATTATGAAAAAGCATATGAATTATATTCGTTAGGCTTGGATGAAAAATTTCCCCGCTCATTGTTTTCAACTGCTTTTTTCTTGCAACATGGTTTAGGTGTGGAACAAGATTTGGAAGAAGCGTTTTATCGCTTTGAAGAAGCTGCGGCTTTAGGACATAATGATGCCATTTGTGCCCTTGGTGAATGTTATGAATTTGGTCAAGGGGTTAGTCAAGATTATCAAAGAGCTTTTCATTATTATGAAAAAGCTTCTTATGAAGAAAGCAGTCTCGCTAAGTATAAGTTAGGACGTTTTTATGATCTAGGTTTAGGTTGCAATGAAAATCATCAAAAAGCTTTTTATTGGTATCAAGAAGCCGCTAAAGATGATTTAGATGTTGCGATAACTGCACTTGCAACGTGTTATGAATTTGGTCGTGGTATTGAAAAAGATAGTCAAAAAGCTTTGGAATATTATTTAAAAGCGGCGCATATGGACTATGTGAATGCTCAATATTGTTTGGGCTATTTTTATGAAATGCATAGTGAAATAGAAAATTCATTAAATGAAAGTTTTTATTGGTATTTAAAAGCAAGTAAACAAGGAGATAGCCAAGCGATGTTGGCTGTAGCTTATTACTATGGTCATGGTTTAGGAACAGATAAAAATGAAGAAAAGGCTTTTGAATTTTATCAAAAGGCTTTACAGTTTGGTGAAAAAGAAGCTTATTATCATCTTGGAATTTGTTATTTAGAAGGAAAAGGAGTCAAACAAGATAAAGGCAAAGCAATTGCATTACTTGTTCTTGTTGAAGATCAATATAATTTGGCTGCTTATTTAATAGGACAATATTTTAAAGAAATGCATGATGATTATGAAGCAATTCGTCATTTTAAAATCGCTATTCAAAAAGAAGATGAAGAACAATCTCTTTATCAACTTGCACTCTATGGTGAACAAGGTATTGAAATAAGTGAAGATGAGATGATGGATTATCTTTTAAGAAGTGCTAAAAAAGGATATTCACCAGCACTTGTTAAATATGCTTATTATTTAGAAAATGGGATTTATGTTGATAAAGATTATCAAATGGCTTATGAATATTATTTGTCTGCTTGTCAAAAACAAAATAGAGAAGGTTTCTATCATTTAGGAAGATGGTTTTTCTATGGAATAGGTCAAAAAGAAGATAAACAAAAAGCCATGCAATATTATAAACAAGCCAGTGATTATCATTATTCAAAAGCAAGTTTTATGCTTGGTTATATGTATCATTATGGTGATGGAACATCTAAAGATTTAAAAAAAGCAAAAGAATATTATCAACTTGCACTTCAAGATGGTTATCTTGAAGCACAAAAGGAATTAGATAAATTAGAGGTAGAAAAATGAGTTTTAAAACAAAATTAGAAAAATACGCAAAATTAATAGTTCAATCTGGATTAAATGTACAAGAAAAACAAACTGTTGTCATTAGTGCATCTATTGAAAGTTATCAACTTGTTCGCGAAGTGACAAGACAAGCTTATCTTGTGGGAGCTAAAGAAGTTGTTGTTCATTACAGTGACGAAGAAGTGACACGTATGAAATATGAAAATATGGCAGAGGATGATTTCTTACAAGTACCAGCATGGTTTTCAACTTTTAGAAATGATTATGCTTTAATGAATGCATGTTTTTTATACATTGATGATGAAAATCCAGAAATGCTTGCAGAGATTAATCCTAAAAAGATTTCAAATTGGCAAAGAGCGGTTAAAAAAGCATGTAAAACTTATTTTGATTTGTCAGATAATATGACAAATGCTTGGTGTATTGTTGGTGGTGCTACCCAAAAATGGGCAAATAAAGTCTATCCAGATATGTCAAATCAAGAAGCTCTTGATAGCTTATGGAATGCAATTTTTAAAGCAGCTAAAATTGATGAAGAACATGATCCCGTTGAATTATGGAATCAACATCGCCAATCTTTTGAAAAAAGAGTGAATCATTTAAATAGTCTTAATTTAAAGAAACTTTATTATAAAAATAGTAAAGGAACAGAAATTACGATTGGATTAAATGAGGATTATTTATTTGCCGGTGGGGGAAGTTATTTAAAAAACGGTGTTTATAATTTCCCAAATATTCCAACCGAAGAAATCTTTACATCACCTAATAAAGATGATGTAGAAGGAATTGTTTTTAGTTCTTTACCTTTAAGTTATGGTGGAAATATTGTTGATGAATTTTATTTACGCTTTAAAGATGGACAAGTGATTGATTTTGGTGCAAAAGAAGGTTATGAAGTTTTAAAAGGAATTATCGATAGTGATGAAGGTAGTAAACGCTTAGGAGAAATTGCTTTAATTCCTTATCATTCACCAATCAATGAATTAAAAACATTATTCTATAATACGCTTTATGATGAAAATGCTTCTTGTCATATGGCTCTTGGTATTGGGTTTTCAGAGTGTATTAAAGGTGGTATTGATATGAATAAAGAAGAATTATTTAAAAAGGGTGTTAATGATTCTTTAGTTCATGTTGATTTTATGATAGGAACAGAAGATTTAATGATTGATGGTATTTTAGAAGATGGTAGTCATGTAAAAATCTTTGAGAATGGAAATTTTGTATTTTAACGAAAGTGGGTAAAACCCACTTTTTGTGATTTAAAGGAAGAATTTTTTCATAAATAAGTAGCAATTCTACCTATTTTGTGGTAATAATTGTAATGTTGAAATTAAAGAATAAAAATGTATATAGATTGAGGGAGGACGCAATGGAAGATTTAAGACAACAAATTGAAAAAAGAAGAACATTTGCGATTATTTCCCATCCGGATGCTGGTAAAACAACATTAACTGAAAAGTTCTTACTTTATGGAGGAGCAATCCAACAAGCAGGAACAGTTAAAGGAAAGAAAAACAGTAAACATGCGACAAGTGACTGGATGGAAATTGAAAAACAAAGAGGGATTTCAGTAACATCTTCTGTATTACAATTTAATTATCAAGGATATTGTATCAATATTTTGGATACTCCAGGACATCAAGACTTCTCGGAAGATACTTATCGTACTTTAATGGCAGCAGATTGTGCTGTTATGGTTATCGATGCAAGTAAAGGGGTCGAAGATCAAACACGTAAATTATTTAAAGTTTGTACAATGCGTCATATTCCTATTTTTACTTTTATTAATAAGATGGATAGAGAAGCAAGAGATCCATATGAATTAATGGAAGAAATTGAACAAGAATTAGGAATTGAAACATGTCCAGTAAACTGGCCAATTGGTTCAGGAAAACGTTTTGCAGGAGTTTATGAAAGAGATGACAAAGAAGTTATTCGCTTTATTCCTGTAGATGGTGGAAAAAAAGAAGTTGAAACAGAAATTTTAAAAGCGGATGATCCTAAATTAAAAGAATACGTTGAAGATGAACTATATGATAAGTTACAAGAAGATATTGAATTACTCGATATGGCAGGAAATGAATTTAGCTTGGAAGCAGTACGTGCTGGTAAGTTATCACCTGTATGTTTTGGTTCAGCTCTTACAAACTTTGGAATTGAACCATTCTTAAAACATTTCTTAAATATGACAACACCTCCAACACCAAGAATGGCAGATGGTGAAGTCATTGATCCTTATCAAGAAAATTTCTCAGCCTTTGTTTTCAAAATTCAAGCAAACATGAATTCAAGACATCGTGATAGAATGGCATTCTTTAGAATTTGTTCAGGTAAATTTGAAAAAGGAATGGAAGTTTATCATTATCAAGGAAAGAAAAAAATTAAATTAAATCAATCAAAACAATTAATGGCAGATGAACGTAGTGAAGTAAATGAAGCCTATGCAGGAGATGTCATTGGTGTTTTTGATCCGGGTATTTTCTCTATTGGTGATACCATTACAACAGGTAAAAAACATTTTGCTTTTGAAGGAATTCCTACATTTGCGCCAGAACATTTTGCGATGATTCGTAATAAAGATACCATGAAAAGAAAACAATTTGTAAAGGGTGTAGAACAAATTGCTAAAGAAGGAGCTATCCAAATCTTTACGGAGCTTGGTGGCGGTATGGAAGAAATTATTGTTGGGGTTGTTGGTGTACTTCAATTTGAAGTTCTTGAACATCGTTTAAAAAATGAATATAATGTAGAAATTCATAAATCACCACTTCCTTATCAATATATTCGTTGGGTAAAAGAAGGTATAGATTTAAAATCATTAAATCTTTCTTCAGACACAAGAAAAGTTCAAGATTTAAAAGGTCAACCATTATTGCTTTTCACAAATGATTGGGGTGTTCGTTGGGCACAAGATAAAAATAAAGACCTTGAATTATTAGAATTTTCTAAAAACTAAAATTATAATTAAAAATGACAAGTTTCATATATGACATTTGTCATTTTTTGTTAAAAAATAAAAAAGATTAGTTCTTATTAAAATAAGGCGATATGGATGGAAAATAAATTTCTTTTTTTCATATTTCTCTCCTTTGCGTATTCTCATTACGTCATAGAAATTTGTCATATATAATCTTGTGTTGTACAATAATAGAGAAATGGGGTGATCATAATCGCTAATACAGGGAAAAGATGTCTTTCTAGATGTATTGTGTCTATGGAAGTTATTATTGGTAAAGAAAAGAATACGTTATTTGAACAAGGGGCGGTTTATGATTGTGTCATGAAGGATCAAGGTAATGAAATTATTCATTATAAGGTCTATGGAGATGAATTTTCTTTGTCATGTACGGATAAGGAGTTTAAACAAAACTTTGTTCTTATTCAACATAAAAAAACAAGCCGATAGAGTAGGCTATTTTGATTTTTTAAGAAAATATGTTACAATGAAATGCGTTAAAAAAAGGAGAAAAGCAGATGGAACGTATATATTATATAGATCATATTAAAACCGAAGATATCAATGCTTTATCTTTAAAGTTAAACAGTATGCAAGAGGTTTCACGTATTAAAATAAATAAGAATTCGATTTCTTTTAATTGCGCAAGACCTGATAATATTCAAAACTATTTAGATGAATCAAATATGGATTATATCTTAAAAGAAATGGTCAATCGAAAAAAAAGGGAATATATTTCTAATCAAAATAAAGTTGAAAAAATATTTATGTTTACTAATTTAGAAAGTGAAGAAGAAGCAAATGAAATCAAAGATATTCTTTCTAAATACAGTGTTTTTGAAAATGTACAACTTGATTTTCAAAATAAGATGTTAACACTGACATCTTCTGCTTACGCTTTAAATCGTATTAAGCGTATTGTTGAAAATGTCAATCCAAATATTCAAGTAGAACAATGGAAAAAACCATTTAAGTCACAAGATTTATTTAATGAAAAATATTTTCAAAAATATGCGCGCATTGCCTTGTTTTGTGTAGGTGTTGCCTTAGGACTCGTTACTTTTGGAGATACCACATTTTTAACTTATGTAGGTTGGTTTATTGCTTTAGTTATATGTAATGAAAAAGTATTACAAGATGCAAAAAGAGATTTACAATTAAAGAATTACTTAAGTGAAAATACAATCTTTTTACTTGCTTGTTTAGGTGGATGGGTTTATGGCGCTTTTATAGAAGCACTTGTTGTCTCTGTTCTTTATCAATTTGGTAAACAATTGATTATGCAAGTAACACAATGGTCAATGCAAAAACTAGATGAGCTGGTTTCTCATCAAAATTTAGGAAGACGCTTAGTTAAAGAAAATGAAGAAATGGTTCCTTTAACAGAATTTGATATTGGAGATGTTCTTGTTGTTAAAGAAGGAGAAACAATTCCTTTAGGTGGAAAGATTATCAAAGGGAAAGCAAAATTAGATGTTTATGCAATCGATGGAAGTGATGTATATCAAACATCTAAAATTGGTAACGAAGTATTCAGTGGAACTGTCGTTGCAGAGGGGTATCTTCATATAAAAACAACAGCTTTATATGATGTTTCAGCGATGTCAAAAATTGTTGATATTGCGACAAATGCTCCAATATCTTCTTCAAGTACAGAAAAAATTATTAATAAAGTTTCTGATATTTATACAAAGGCTTTAATTATTGTCGGTTTGATTTGTTGTGTGATTTTACCAATTTTAAATTTGCATGATAATTTAAACTATATGTATTTAGGAATTATTATGTTGACCGTATCGGGTAGTTTTGCTTATGTTCAAGGAGCATCATTTACTTTGCTTGCGGGTGTTGCCAAAGCCTTTTCTAAAAAGATTGCAATCAAAGAAAATAGTGGATTAGATGATTTAAATACATGTGTAACAATTATTTATGATCGTTTTGATGGGATTGAAACAACAGAAGATGAAATGGATTTATTTGAAAAAATTAAAGGATTGCACAAATCATTGGTCATTTTCAATGATGGACCAGTAGATTTGGAAAATGATGAATATACAATCTACAACAATTATTCTGTTGAACAAAAATTAGAAGTTATGGATAAGGCTCTTGTAGCGGGACCAGTTGCTTATATTGGTGATTGTGATAAGGATATTGCTTTACTTCAAAAAGCTTCTGTAGCGATTTCACGTGGTGGTGTTCATAACGAAAATGTGACAAAGAATAGTGATATTATGTTAACGGATTCTAACTTTGATACAATTATTGATTTATTAAAAATTGCTCGTAAACAAAAAGCAGTAAATATTCAAAATACATTTATTGGTATTTTAATTAGTTTATTGGTTGTTTTATTAGGTGTTTTAGGTCTCATGCCTTGGTGGGTTGCTTGTATAATCTATATTTTAGAATCAGTTTTGGTTTTATTCAATTCACAATTAATCATAAGAATGTAAAATGCAAAGTTTTCTTTGCATTTTTTTAGGAGAAAAAAATGAAAGTAAAAAAAGAAATGAAATTAATTGATTTTTTATCATTATCGTATAATCGTAAGAATGTTAAAAATCTATTAAAATATAAAGAAGTATATGTTAATGGTAAACAAGTTAGCCAATTTGATTATTTATTAAAAGAAGATGATCTTGTAGAAATAAAAAAAGAAAATAATTTGCCTCTTGAAATTCTTTATGAAGACCAAGATTTTGTCGTTATTAATAAACCATCGGGTTTGTTAAGCATGTCAGATGGAAAAGAAAAAGAAAAGACAGCTTATCATTATGTAAGTGAATATTTAAAAAAACAAAACAAAAATCAAAAAGTATTTATCGTTCATCGACTTGATCGAGAAACATCAGGAGTATTAATGTTTTGTAAAAATGAAAAAGTAAGGGATCTTTTACAAAAAGATTGGAATAAAATTGTATATTTAAGAGGCTATATGGCTTTAGTAGAAGGAAAAGGACTAAAAAAACAAGGAACTTTAAAAAATTATCTAGCTGAAAGCAAAACACAACAAGTCTATATTTCTAACAAAGAAAAAGGAAAACTGGCGATTACACACTATAAAGTCATTAAAGAAATGAAGAATCAAACACTTTTGGAAATTAATTTAGATACAGGTAGAAAAAATCAAATTAGAGTTCAACTCTCTAATATTAATCATCCAATTGTTGGCGATAAAAAATATGGAGCGACATCGAATCCAATAAGACGTTTAGGTTTACATGCCCATGCTTTTGGTTTTGTTCATCCTAAAACAAAGAAAAAATATGAATTTAAAACAGATTGTCCAAAAGAATTTTATGGAAGATAAATATTAGACAGTACAAGAAAATGTGCTGTTTTTATCCAGTAGGTAATGAAAGAAAAATAATTATTCTTCTACTATTTTATTAATATAGTTATTTTTTATTTAAAAGAACAACACTATGTGGAAGATTTTTGTTAATTGCATTAACAATTGGATGAGAAACATACATTTCTTCAAAATAACCAATATCATCATTTGAAAGTTTAATATTGAAAGCATCTATGCAACATCAATATATTTCATTTTAATAGCAACGAAATTGGTGAAGAAACACCTTTTGTTCATAGCCAAGTAAGCGGCATTTGTGACATTTTACAATTATATTTTTTAGCTAATTCATTATAATTTCTATATCTTGTTTTCCATTTGATCACTTCTATCTTTATTATAAAATGAACGAGGAAATTGTCTAATACTTCATAACTATCATTTATAATATCTATAAGCTAAAACAAACTTTTTTTCAATTTTGAAAAGAAAAATTAAGAAATTTATGATACAATATCTTAATAAGAAAGGATAGGTATTATGATTTTTACATACGAACAAATTTCAAAACTGAATGATACAGAATTGATTGTTTACAATTATATTGTTAAAAATGTCAATAAAGTTCTCAATATGAATATTCGTGAACTTGCTTTAGAAAGTCATGTATCAACAGCCACAATTACGCGTTTTTGTCATAAGCTCGATTGTGATGGTTTTGTTGAATTTAAAATAGAACTTAAAAGATTCAATGAAGTCAATAAAATGCCTGAAATTGATGATGAAATTACGATGTTAAATCAATTCTTTGAATATTCAAAAGGAAAAGAGTTTCAAGACAATATAAATGAAGCTGTTAATTATATCATAGATAGTAACTTTGTTGTTTGCCTTGGAATAGGACAAAGTGGAAGTATGGCTAAATATGCGGCTCGTTTCTTTTCAAATATTGGTTATTATAGTCAATATATTGATGATCCTTTTTATCCACCACCAACAGATCATTTTGAAAAATGTTTATTGATTGCATTTTCAAATAGTGGTGAAACAAAAGAAGTTATCGATCAATTAAGACTTTATCGAGGGGTTCAATCAAGAATTATATCAATTACAAATGAATCAAACAGTACAATTGCGAAAATGGCAGACTTAACAATCCCTTATTTTATCAAAAAAGTCATTCTACCAAGTACGAAGAATATTTCATCACAAGTACCGGTTGTTTATATTATTGAACGTATTTGTAGAAAATTACAAGCAATAAAAAATATTGACATAGATGGATAATCTAGTATAACTTGCTAGGGTTTTCTTTTGTGATAAATAATCCAATAGAAATCAAGAATTATATCTTGTATAATACATATAAGAAAATGAGTGATTTTATGAAGTTAATGCCTACAGGAATTGAAAGTTTTAAAACAATGATTGATAAAAATGCTTATTATGTAGAAAAGACAAATCTTATCCAAGATGTATTAAATGAACAAGTTGTTTTATATACAAGACCTCGAAGATTTGGAAAGCCCCTTAATATGTCGATGCTTTATTATTTCTTTTCTATTAAAGAAAAAGAAAATGCTTATTTATTTGATGGATTAGACCTAATAACTATAGAGCATCACAGTATGACCATACAGCAGATGATTACATTAAAAAGAAACTATCTGATAGGATGTATCGTTTAACAGACGGAACTCTAGTACAACGGGATTGGTATTCATCGTTTCTGTTGTACTGCTATGATTACAAGAGTAAGAAAATTGATAGAGACAGATGTATTTCAAAATTTGAAAAGTGTTACAGCAAAGAAAAAGATTTAATTAAAAGAATTAAGACTAATAAAATCAAAGTGTTAAATAGTGGAATCAAAATAAAAATAGCTTAAAAAATAAACATTAGGGAGATTGACTATACTTCCATATCGTAAGAGAGAAATTTACCGTTAATGTGATCATTGGACTGCTTGATAATAAAAGTTCTTACTCAAATAGATTTATACTTGTATTCCAAAGTCTGAAAATGATGTACGATTACAAGCCAAACTTGGTAGCAAGAACCCCACGGCTTGCCCGTGGGAGTAGTCAGATTATAAAAACAACAAATAGTTAGGAAAAAGTGCTTATAAAAGGCACTTTTTCATTTTATGATGAAAAGCCATTTTGTTACAAAAAATGTAACCCGTTACATAATAAATGGAAGCGCTATCCGAAATGACTTTCTTATGATATTTTATTTTGTGTGATAGGAATGCATTCATTTAAGTGCATGGCTATAGAAAGAATGGCCAACTTTCTATAGATATCACAAAATGAATGTAAATAATGAGAAGGAGAAGAATATGAAGAACATAAGGAAGTTGATAACAACAGTACTTACGTTTGTGATGACGTTATCGATGATAACAATAACGCCTGTAAGTGCTGTAGCAAATTTAGATTTTGATTCTAACAAGGCTTATGCGATTATTGAAAATACGACAGGTAAAGCTGTTCAAGTAACTAATACTACTTGGACAGAAGATGGAGCGGTTTATGTAGATGGAGCTATTACAAACAATAAAGTTTTAAATAAATCCGCATTTCATATTACTAAACAAACAGATGGAAGATATACATTTGCATCTATAAGTAATGATGAAAATCAATTAAAATGTGAAAATACTTTAGGAAATGGAATTGAATTTGTTTTTACACATAGTAAATACGAAGCAAAAAATAAATTTACTCTTGAACAAGAGGGTGAAGGTTACAAAATAAAAAGTGATGATAATGTTTATTTGGGATTAGGTAATAATAATCGATTAGATAAGGTTTCAAATGATAAAGCATCGATTTTTACCTTTAAAGAAATAAGCGTTATCGATGAAACTGTGTCTATTAAACATGTAAGAACAGGTAAATATATATCTTTTGCGGATAAAGATAATAATCAAGATGATAAAATAGTAACAAAAATTAAAGTTATTGAAAAACAAAAAACAGATTTAACGGATGATGAAAAATTCACTCCTAACTATAAAACAAATGACAATACAACATTTTTGGAACAAGGACAAAAAATTGATGTTGTTGGATTTAAATCAAAGTCAAAAAATAATTTAACAATTATTTCTACAAATTGGGTAGACGGGGCTGTTGATGAAATTGGTGCTAAAAGAACAAATCCTGGTGGATGGGAATCAGTTAATTTAGAACCAAATGGTGATGGAACTGTGTGTATTAAAAGTTCATATAGTAATAAATATGTTACTGTAAATGACAATGATGAATTGGAATATACTGATAAAAATAAAGAAAATATTGAAAATAAAGATGATCTTAAATTTGTTGTTAATTCTGAATTAGCACCTACTTCTGCTACGGATTTAGAGGTATCAGAAGATGATTTATCAAATGATAGTTTTAAGCTTACATGGACAAATCCAAAAGATTGTATTTATACTGGATTAACATTATTAAAACTTGATGAAAATAATACTTTTGAAGAAATTGCAAATGTTTCAGGAAAAACATCATATACAGTTGAAAACTTAAATCCTGATACGTCTTATACGTTTAAATTACGTACGTATAACGGGATTGGTGATCAAGCATTAACTAATGATAGTGATGAAAAAATAGTAAAAACATTAGCAGGTGTAAAACCAGAAATTCCTCAAAATGTAAAATCTCAAGAAAATAATGGAAAAATTGAAATTACATGGGATAAATCTGAAAATGCAAATGGATATATTATTCAAAGATCAGATAGCCTATTTGGAAAATATAAAGATGTTGAAACATTAGGTGATGTATGTTCATATGAATATACATATACTAATGGAAAATATGAAAATTATTTTAAAGTGATTGCTTTAAACGGCAAGGTGAAATCAAATAAATCAGGAGCAACTTCATTAGAAAAGAACTTATTTGGTGAAAATGTTTATATTTTTGCTAATGGGGATGATCGTAATGAAATATATAAATTAATTAGAAATATTTATAATGAACAAAGTGATTTTAATGCAGATGCACAATTTAATGAAAAAAGATATGCTTTTTACTTTAAGGAAGGAGATTATAGTGATTTAAAAACAATTCCTGTAGGTTTTTATACGCAAATAGCAGGTTTAGGCGCAACACCTTATGATGTTAAATTAAATAACATTACTGTTCCTGCATATTTGGATTCGGATAATGCAACATGTAATTTCTGGCGTTCTGCAGAAAACTTAACAGTTGCAAATGTTAAAGTAGATGGTGATGAAACTTTTGGTACTTATAGACCGGATTATTTCAACTGGGCGGTTGCACAAGCTGCTCCTATTAGAAGAATTAATTCTGAAAGACCAGTTGCTTATGATTGGCAATATGGATGGGCAAGTGGAGGATACACTGCTGATAGCAAAATTATAGGAACTGCGGATGATAATGGAACACCAATCAGTGCAGGAACTTATTCAGGACAACAATTCTATACAAGAAATACAGATATAACAGGTAATGTTTATGGATGTACATTAAATGCTTTTTTCCAAGGCGTTAATGCTCCTAATTTACCTACTGATAACAAGTTATCAAATAACCAAGGATATACAAATTGGGCAACTCCTGATGAAAAAGGAAATCAACAAATTGTTACAAATGTAACATCAACTCCTATTATTAGAGAAAAACCTTTCTTATATTTAAAAGATGGGGAATATAAAGTTTTTGTTCCAAGTATTAGAGAAGATGCTAAAGGAACAAGCTGGTCTAAAGATGACATAGGAAAAGGAACAGATAAAGATTTATTAAAAGAATTCTATATTGCTAAAGAAGGAGATAATGCAGCTACTATTGATGATCAATTAAATAATAAGAACGTATTCTTTACACCAGGTGTTTATCATGCTGAAAAAGCAATTGAAGTAAACAAAAAGGATACAGTTGTATTAGGTACAGGTATGGCTTCAATCATTCCTGATAACGATGACACAGCAATGAGAATTGCTGATGAAGATAATATTACTGTCGCTGGATTAATCTTTGATGCAGGGACTCATAATTCTAAATATTTATTACAAGTTGGTACTAAAAAATCAAATAAAAATCATAGCGATAATCCAACATTGCTTGCAGATTTATTCTTCCGTATTGGAGGAACAACATTAGAAGCAACAACTGCACAAAATGCTTTGGAAATCAATAGTAATGATGTTATTGGAGATCATTTCTGGATTTGGCGTGCAGATCATGGTGCTGGTGTTAGCTGGCATGGAAATGCAGCACAAAATGGTCTAATTGTTAATGGTGATTCGGTGAATTGCTATGCTTTATTCAATGAACATTTTGAAGGCTATAACACTTTATGGAACGGTGAAGATGGAGCGACTTATTTCTATCAAAATGAAACAGCTTATGATGCTATTACTCAAGCTGCAAATGAAGAAGATGCATGGTTATCACATAATGGAACAGTTAAAGGATATTCATCTTATAAAGTATCAAACAATGTTAATAAGCATTATGCAGTTGGTTTAGGTATTTATAATGTATTTATTTATACAGGTGGTGGAGAATTTAATCAAGGTAAATATGACGGTGGTAAACAAATTGAATTAGATAACGCTATTGAAGTTCCAAACAAAGCAGGTGTTACAGTAGATAATGCATGTTTACAAACATTTGCAAAAGCTGGAGAAGAAGGAGGACTCTATCAAACAACAAATAGTATTATTAATGGTGTTGGTGCTGGTGTTTCTTCTGGATATAAGCGTGAAGAAACAAGAGCAGAAGATGGTTCTTTAAATGGTCGTTTATTAGATAAAGATGGTAATGCTTTACCAACTAAGATTTATACAATTAAATCACAAAATGAATTTGGTGCCAATGTATTCAAATATGTGGTAAGAGAATTAGATGATCAAGGTAGAGAGATTGTTTATGTTAATAATAAAGAAATAGATTTAGATAAATTAAAATCTAAAGGTTTCAATTATGCTATTGATGAAAATACAGGTGCATTTAGTTTATATACGTCTGATTGGCAATGGATTGACGGATGGAATGAATGGGTTGAAAAGGAATATACAAGAACAACACCACTTTCTAAAGCGATTAAAGGAAATGGATGGGCAAGAACATTTTTAGTAACTTACAATAATGGCAAGGCTGTTTATGGAAAAGCACCATCAAAAGCTGATGAATACAGCAAATTTATTAAATTGATTACTGAAGATAATGTTAAACAATTAGGTGATGATGATTTAGATTTAGATGAATTAAAAGCACTCGTTGACAATAAAAAAGACGAAAACTCATATACAGCTGATAGCTATAAAGATTATTTAGCTGTTTATAACAGTTCAGCAAAAATTCTTTCAAATGAAGGATTAAAATATGCAACACAAAAAGATGTTAATGAAGCATTAGAAAAATTACAAAAAGCAGAAGCTAAATTAGTTGCAAAAATAAATAAAGATGCATTAAATAAACTTTATGCAGATAAAAAAGATTTAAAAGAAACTGATTATACTACAGATTCATGGAAAGCATTTAGTAATGCGCTTGCTAATGCTAAAACTGTTTTAGCTAATGAAGATGCTACTCAAGAAGAAGTGGCTCAAGCATTCGCGACTTTACAAAATGCAGTTGCTGGATTAAAAGTTATTACAAATGATAACCAAGGGGACAACTCCAACAAAGGTGAAAATGATAATCCAAACGGTGACAACGGTAACCAAGGTAATAACAATAATCAAAATAATGGTAAAGATAATACATCAAATAATGGTAGTCAAGACGATAATGGTAACCAAGCATCTGATGGAAATAAAGATAACCAATCAACAGATACTGATGATAAATCAAGCACTACTAAGACATCTTCATCTAGAAAATCAGGTAAATCTAAAGTAAAAACAGGAGATACAATGAATTATGTACCATATGCATTACTTGCAATGGCTGCAGCTGGAGGATATTGTACTCTTAGAAAAAGAAGTAAGGAAGACTAAGGATGAAGACTAAAAAAATGAAGAAGTTAGGTGTTGCACTTTTAAGTGCAGCCCTCCTTCTTATACCTTGTGTTTCTTTAGTGAATGCAAAAGAAAATCCTTATGATGATTGGAAAACAACGGCTTTACAATCACCACAAAAAGGAAAACTTGTTGCAGCAGGAGACATTGAGGTTAAATGGGATTTATTAACATCTGCAAAAGTAAAACAATATGATGTTTATTTTGATGGAGAATTTGTAGAAACAGTTGATGCAAATACAAATGAAACAACTGTCTATGCAACAAAAGTATCAAAACATACGGTAAGAATAGTTGCAGTGTTAGAAAATGAGGATGAAGTAAATATTAGTGAACGTACATTCTACGTTTCAAAAAAGGGATTAGGTTTTTATGAAGCAGATGGTGCAAACTCATTAAGTTATGCACAAAATATGGGACTTTCTTGGTATTACAATTGGAGTGAACAACCTTTTAATGAAGAAGGTGCTGCCAATAGTGATTTAGAATTTGTTCCTATGATCTATAACGATGATACAAATGCTGGTACGATGGCAAGTCGTTTAGATTTATTAAAAGAAGCGGGGTATAATCAAGTATTAAGTTTTAATGAACCTGATGCTAGTGATCAAGCAGCTATGGATTATGAACGTGCTGCTTCTTACAATAAAGCTTTTGCTAACAGTGGTCTTAAAGTAGGTTCACCAGCGGTTGTTTGGGATGCTACTGAAGATAATGGTTGGTTTTCTAATTATTGGAAACAACTTGACATAAAGGACGATTTTATTGCGATTCATAGATATCCAGGATATGTTGGACTAAGTGATGATCCTAAATATACACCCAAAGATGCAGCAAAAGAATTTTTAGATTATATTGCATCTGTCTATGAAGAATATCAAAAACCAATATGGATTACTGAATTTGCGGTAGCACATGATGAACAATGGTGGCATCCATATGATGGTAGTCATGAAGAACATAATGAAGCGGTTCAAGAATTTATGGATTATGTTATTAATGGATTTGATGATGTAGCTGGTTTAGATGAGCTTTCTTTTGTAGAAAGATATGCCTGGTTCTCTTTTGGCTCTACAAGTGAAAGAGGTGGATCAAGTGCACTTTTCTTTAATAAGGAAGATGAAAAGAAAACCAATAAAACAAAAGCAAGTTTAGAATTAGGTGAACTTACTGATTTAGGTGATATTTATAGAAGTATTGGATTACCTGAAGAATATACATTACCTGATTTAGATGGAAGTATTGATATATCAAAGATTGTAGAAGATAGGTATATTGTTGATCCACAATATACTGATTCAGATAACGATTTGGATGATAAAAAAGATGATGAACAAAATGATCCAAATAAAGATTTAGATAATAATAAAGATGATAAAGATACAACAAATAATGATCAAAAAGAGGAAAATGGTGAAAAAGATGATAAAAATAATAATGAACAAAAACCTCTCCAAAATGTAAGTAATTCTACATCGAATTCATCAGATGAATCTAAGTGTCAAGAAACAGATAAAAAAGAAGTTAATGATCAAAAACAAACAAATGATAATACTGAAAAAACTTATGTAAAAACAGGAGATCAAACATCTTATGTTATTTTACTACTAATGATGTTTACATCATTGATAGGAATATTCTTATTAAAGAATAAAAAAGAATATTAAGATATTTACCACTTTATAATTTACATTTTTAACACCTTCTAGCCATAACAAAGATTGTAAGTATGAAAGGATTTTAGATATGGAATTATTAGAAAGAATAAAGTATATAACTGGTAGTGATTTTATTTCGGATTTAGCACAAAACTGTCGGATTACTTTCTATCAGTTTCATAAGATAAAAGAGATTAATATTGATGATTATTCTTTAAAAGAATGGAATGAAGCAGCACAATATATAAGTAATGAAAATAAAAAATTTGATAATAGCCAAGATGCAAGAGATTATATATGTACTGTTTTATGTTTAAGAAGAGTAGTTTAGGTTACTTGGATAACCAAATAATTTAGGGGGAAATCCAAATTATTTAGAGGACAACTTTAGGGGTCAACCTAAAATACTATAAGAAAATTTATGAAAAAAGAGAGCAAATGCGAAATGCAAATTGTTCTCTTTTTCATATAAATAAGAAAATAATAACGACATACTGTTAGAAATATAAAATATGCTATCAAAATAAATTGTTAAATCAAAAATATATTTAGTAAAAGAAAAATGGCTATATTTAAGCATTTGTTGACGATTTAATAATATCTAATAGAACGGAACAGTCTGTGATGATTAACTTATCAACATATTGTTTTTTAACAATCTAATATAATTTTATTTAATTGAATATAATAAAAAAATAACAACTAATTGAGATAATTTCTAGTTGTTATTCTTTAATATTGATTTTTAAGTTCATCCCCCTAAAGTAGACCCCCAGAGTTGAGACCCCTAAATTATTTGATTACCCGGTTACTCTTTTTTTGTTACAAAAAATGTAACCTGTTACATAAGACACTAAAATTATTGTTGAAAAAATTGGTATTATTTATACTATATGCAGAAGTTGAAAAAATAAATCTTTAGCAAAACTATTGAAAGATAGTGACGCAAAGCTACAGAGCTGAACCATAGAGAAGCTGGCTGAGTTGCATTTTTTTACGCAAGATAGTTTTTACTATGGTTTTTTTTATGGAGGAAAGAATATGAAAAAGAAAATAATGGCTTATGCTTTAGCAACGACTATGATTGGTTCATTTTTTACAATTAGTGTTCAAGCAAAAGAACAAAATACAGAAAGTATTTCATTACCAATGCAATTATATGATTATAATGCTGATGGGCTCTTTTATGAATATGCTTTATACAAAGGAATGGATACTTTTGGGTTAGGTACATCAGATAATGAAGGTGAAACCACTGGACTTATTGCTGATCAACTAGGGAAAGATGGTTTGCCTGTTTATAAGCGTACGACAGTTGAATCAGCAGCTAAAACGATTCAAGATAACTTGATTATTGGAAAGATAAACAGAAAAACAGATTCAACATATCTAAATTATGATATTTTTAGTCATTTTCTAAATATGTCTCAAGGTGAAGGTCAGGGAACAAGTGTTTCTAAAGCTTTTGGAGTAAATGATAACGATTATTTTTATAATAAAGGTTGGTCTTTGGATGGAGTACAGACAAAGAATGAAAATGGAAACATTTTTACAGGAAAAGGAACTATTTGGGCGCAAGATGGAGATGGAATTGTTAATTATGGTGTTGATGATCATTTAACAAAGAAAATAAATGTCACACCTAATACAGAATATAAATTTTTATACTATCAAGATGATGGATTAGATGGATTAAAATTTGATATTCTTAGTAGTACAAATGAACTATTAGGATCTAGTGATAATTGTGCAATAGGAAATGCATGGCATGAAGGTTCTTTTAATACAGGAACTAATGAAGAAATTATTGTGGATATTTATAGAAATAGCACTTCAATGAATGAAGGAAGAATAGCGGCTCTTTCATTTACTAATAAGTCAGATAATTCAATAATAAAATGTTTAAGTAACGAAAATGGTACTAATTTTCTAACAAATGGAGATAATTGGATATCAAAAAATTATAAAGAATCAACTGAAAATATTTATAATAAAGATACTGGTACAATATTTCAAGGTGAAAATTATTGGAAACAAGTTGGTGATGGTGTTGCTTGCTTAAAAGATACATCAATTATTTATCAAACAGATATTCCGACAGGTCAAGTCATAAATTTAGATTATTTTGTTGGATGGAATGGTTATAATGCGGATGGTTTCACAATTGATATTTTAGATGGTAATGGAAATCTTTTATTACAAAATATTAAATTAGAAGAAGAACAAAAAGGAGAAGCATATTCGTTAAATCTTGATGTGCCAGATGGTATAGGAAATATTCAAGTTAGAATTAACGGAAAAGCAGGCTCAAGAATTGCAGCATTAAACATTAATCCAGTCGGTAATATTGTTTCTTTAGGTAATTATGATCAAACAGTAAGTAAATATATTAAGGAAAATTTAACGAAAGTGGAAGATTGTAAAACTTGTATGGATTATGCATATTTACGATTAAAGAATTTCTATAATACAGATTTTGATTTAAATAAAGTGGATACTAAATACAGTCAAATAATTTTAAAAGGGAAATACGATACTGAAAAGAAAACAATAAATTATTATTTCGATTCAAGTAAAGAAATTAGTTATACTAGTAATGGTACTCTTGAAAATATTGATAGTGATGAAAGTTCAGTAGGTTTCTTTCCGTTAGATCATTTAACTAGTGAACTTCATAGTGATCAAAATGAGGAAAATCCGCAAAATCATAATTATCATTTTGGTATGAAAGTAGATGGAGATTTCATTTATAAAAAAGGTGCAAAACAATTCTTTGAATTTAGTGGTGATGATGATGTATACGTCTTTATTAATGGAGAACTTGCTATTGATTTAGGTGGAGCTCATAAAGAAAGAGTACAAAGTTTAGATATTGAGCAATATGCAGTTAATCATGGAATTAAAAATGGCGAAAAATGTCATTTCCAAATGTTCTATTTAGAAAGACATACAACAGCAAGTAACTGTAAAATTCAAACAAACTTAAATATTGGAAAACGTGTTGAATATAAATTTGAAAGTGGAACGGAAGGCAAAGAATTACCAGATGAAATTTTAGATTTAACACCATTTGATGATAGTGATTATTTTGATGGAACAACTGTAAATATTTCAGATGACAATAGAAAATTTAATCAAGTAATTGATCAAAAGAATAATGGAGTATGGAAATTTGTAGGTTGGGATAAAGAAAGTAAGGTTATGGAGGGTGATGGTATTCAATTTATTGGTAAATGGATATTTGTTCCTAATGATACAATAAAACCAAATGCTCCAACAAATGACAACCAAAAGCCAGACAATGATTCTAAAGATCCAACAAATGACAACCAAAAGCCAGATAATGATGCTAAGGATCCAACAAATGACACCCAAAAGCCTGACAATGATTCTAAAGATCCAACAAATGATAATCAAAAGGAAAATAATAACAATCAAAATGAACTAGTAACGCCTATTATTCCTAATAACAAGAATGTTCAAGTAACAACAAATAATAAAAATAAACAACAAAAGAAATCTTCTAAAGTAAAAACAGGTGATGAAACTTCTCTTGTTATTTATGGAGTGTGTGTTGTAATAAGTGCTTTAGGAATACTTCTTTTAAAGAAAAAAAGTTACTAAATCTTAACTGAATAACCAAATAATTTAGTGGTAAAAAGCTGAATTATTTAAGGATAACTTAAAATACTTGAAGAAAATTTATGAAAAAGAGAGCAAGTGCGGTAGTGCAAAATTGTTTTCTTTTTAATTTAAATAAGATAATAATATGAATAATTAACTTATTAATATGTCATTTTTAAAATCTAATATAATTTCTTGATTTACCATCTGACATATCTAATAGGGTAAAATATGAAAAAAATCTCATATGATACGATGTAATATTAAAAATAGGAAATTTGTTTTATATTTGTTACTAAAAAATGCTTATAAATGAAGTAAAATTTGTACATGAGCTTATTTGAAAGCTAAAAAAGTAAATCTATATGAACTTTGTTACAAAGTTTGTAACTTGTAACAGGAAGGGATGAAAAGCTTTTCATTTTGGTTTGTTTTTTATATAGTATAGACGTGGGTTAACCATATTGTAACTTTTAGATATTTTTTATATCTTCTTCCCAAACTCTATGAAAGTTAAGGGTCTTTCATAGAGTTTTTGCTTTTTCATTTTTTTTGATATATTTGTATCGAAAAAGAGATGAAACCAAATGAAAGCGGAACAAAGAAAACATAGAAATAGAATGATTGAAAGATTTATTCAAGGGGTCTTGATGATTATTTAATCGTTTTAATGACTTTTATGATGATTGGTGTTAATAAAATACAAGGAAATGCAAGAGTTATTAATTATGCAGGGATTATACGTGGAGCAACACAACGTGAAATAAAATTAGAAATATCAGGAAATGCGAATAATAGCTTAATTCGTTATTTAGATGATATTTTTGATGGGTTGATGCATGGCGGTGGAAAGTATCAACTTACAAAAATAGATGATCAAAAATATCAAAATAAATTAGCAAAACTTAATAAAGCATGGGTTTCATTAAAAGAAGAAATTCAAAAAGTAAGAGAAAATGGTTATGAAAATACCAATATTATTAATATGAGTGAAGACTATTTTTATCTTGCTGATGAAACAGTAACAGCAGCTGAAAATTATTCTCAACATTGTGCTTCACAACTTAATTCCGTTGAAAAAGGACTTATTGTCACAAGTACTCTTATTGTTTGTGTCATTATTGGAGAAACGATTTTAGCTATTGTCTTGATGAAAAGGAATAAAGAATTAATATTAACTTGCTTATATTGATTTACATACAGGACTTCCAAATAGAAGCCGTGTTGAAGAATTAGTTGGTGAATACAATCATTTTGATCAACCATCTGCAATGGTTGTATTTGATTTAAATGATTTAAAAGAAGTCAATGATTTTTTAGGACATGTTGCAGGAGATACGCTCATTATGAACTTTGCTCATATTATTAGAACTTCTATACCAGATAAGCATTTTGTAGGAAGATATGGTGGTGATGAATTCATTGCTTTACTTACAGATGTAACAAAGGATGAGGTAGAAGAAATTATTGTTAGTGTTCAAAATGAAGTAAAACGTTATAATGAATTCAGCAAACAAATACGCATTGATTTTGCTTATGGTTATGCTCTTTCTACAAGCTATCAAGAAGCAAATTTAAAAGTATTATTAAATCAAGCAGATAAAAATATGTATGACTGTAAAACACGTATGAAACAAGCAAGAAAAGGATAAGAAAAACAAGCCAGTTCATTTCAAACTGACTTGTTTTTATATATGATATTTTGTACCTCGTCCACGGCCTGTTTTTCTTATAATATTTTCTTCTTTTAATTTATTTAAAATATCTTTTACTTTTGAACGACTATAAGGTACTAATGATAGAATTTCACTAATTGATAGTTCATTATATTGTTTAAATAGATTATAAATGATTTCATTGTCTGTTTTTAAATCTGATTTTGAACGAGTAACAGGTAAAGTAATTTGAATTGTATTAGTACTTGTATTAAAAATAGGTTTGTTAATACTTTCATTGTAAGAATGTATAATTCTAAGAATTCCAGTTCCAAAGATTTCGACAATACCTAAACGGAAAAATACATTACTGATAATTGGATTTCTTAAAGAAAAAATCATACCAGAGATATATTCATCTTTTGTGATTCCATTTATAAGACCACCAGGTGATACAATTTCAATTCGATCTTCAAACATAGAAATTCCTATTTTTGCGTTCAAATCCCATGCTCTATGAATGAGAGCATTAGCGATAGACTCACGAAATGCCTCTTCAGGAATAAGTTCTATTTTTTTTCTATAACTTCCATCAATTTCTTCATATTGATAATAATCGATATATGTTTGAATTGCTAAATCATACATTTTTAAAATAGACATATTTTCTAGAAGAAGTCTCTTTTTTATAATATTTATGCTTTTTCCAAATATCGCAATATCAATCCCTGGAAAGGAATTGTTATCAGATAGAAGCTCAGCAGCATTATTAAAATGATTATTATTAAATAAATTAAGCGTTTTTAATGTATCTTTATTAAATGTATTAATAGAAATAGCTTCTTTCAATTTTTGTTCAAGATACTTAAAATCTAAACGAATGTTACTTGTTGGCAAATCTTCATAATTTATTTTTTTTCCTTCTAAAATAAGACGAGTTAATTCAAAAGAATCTACTTCGATTGTTGAAGTATCGTTTCTTTTAAATGCTTTAGAGTTATATAGATAAGGTTTATTTTCTCCAGGGTTTACAATAAGTGATATTGTTTTATTAAGATCATCTACTTCTAAACGATAATTTGGTTGTGGAAAGATATTATCATTAATTCTATTTTCTATATCAAGACAACGTTTGTTAGGATTTTCTATACCTTTGATTTTTCCATCATCATCAATACCAAATAGGATTGTTCCACCATTGTAATTTGAAAAAGCACTTACTGTTTTTAAAAAGGACTTTGAAATTTCTTCTTTGAATTCTAAAATATTTGTTTCTTTCATATATTTTATTCACCTCTTTATAATATGACCAATTATATAATAATTATACAGAAAAAGTCCATAAATTCAACCATATTTATTTTATGGCTTTTTTTATGGCCGGAAATGGCCATAAAATAAAAAACAATCATTTTTAGATAAACTCAATACATTTTTAAAATGAAGATTCTAAAGTATATAATAGAAAAAGGAGGTTATGATGAAAAGAAAATTATATCATTTTATATTTGTTGTTGTTTGTGTTTTATCACTTTGTGGTTGCAACAATACTTCAAAGATCAAAGGGAATACAAGAAAAGTAGTCATTCCTTATTCTTTTTCACTTCTTTGTGGACAAACGAGTGAAAAAGATTTAAATAAAATGGTTAAAACATATAATAAAGATAAAAATTACTGTTCTAAAGCCTATAAGAAAAATAAAGATGTGATCTTAATTTCTACAGATTCACAAATAGAAAAGTATATTAAAGATAATAAAAAAATCATCGATACTGCTATGAAGAAATTCATTAAAAGCAACAAGCTTTATAAATATAAAATTAAAGAGGATTATTCATCTATTCAATTATATTTTGATGAAAACATACTAGAAGATACTTATCAACAATTGTTAGCAGTAAGTATTAATTTTACAAGTTTAAATTCTATTTTATTAAATGGAAAAGATTGGCATATAAAATGGCAAGTCATTAATTGCCATACCAATAAAACAGTTGTTACTTGGAATTTACCAAATGATGAAGAAAATAGTTTTACGTCAGATGATTTGAAACAAAGCTACGAGTAAGATGATGAATCTTTCTAGATTTATTGTTTTTTGAAACAAAACTTGATATTATTGTAGTGGAGAAGTTTATCTTCAACAATCAGGTGATTCCCTACCAAACAGTGGGAGCTAAAAAATCAGGTGATTCTCTACCAAATAGTGAGAGCTAAAAAGGATACGAAGAGTAAAATCTTCGTATTTTTTATTTAAAGGAGAAAATTTATGAAATTGTATGAAATTGATTGAGATTATATGGATTATCTTCATAAGATAGATTCAAAAGTATTAACACATAATGTGGATAAACATCAAAGAAAGTTTATAGCAATAAAAGTTAAACTAAATGGTTATCAGTATTTTGTACCCTTATCATCCCCTGATTTTAGAGATTATTATGATGATCATGGTATCTAGAAAGTACAGTTTACAAGAGTTCCTACAATTAAAAGGATTTTTAATGGATATCCAAGTGTTGAATCTTATTTAGGAAAACTTTTATTTAATAATATGATACTTGTATCAAAAGGATCTTATTATGAATTTAATATTTTTTTAGAAAAAGATCAAAAGTATAAAGGATTATTTATTGATCAAGTACGTGTTTTAAGAAGTAAGAAGAATCAAGAAGATATTTCAAAAAGAGCACAAGTTGTTTATAAACTTAAAAGTAGAAATTCTTCTTATAGTTATATCCAATATGCAACCGTAGATTTCTCTTTGTTAGAAAAAAACATGTGATAAATACATTGAAAAATATGGATGTTAATGAATTGTTCAAAAAAATATATTATAATAGAAAAAGAGTGAAAGGAGAAGACTATGAAAGAATATTTAGCTTTTGATGTTGGGGGAACATCTGTAAAATATGCATTATGTAATGAAGAAGGGGAAGTTTCTTCAGCAAGTAAATTTAAAACACCAGATACATTGGATCAAATGTATCTTGAAATGGAAAAAGTCGTTCATAATTATTCAAATGTAGAAGGAATCGCTTTATCAATGCCAGGAGCAGTTGATAGTGATGAGGGAATTATTTATGGTTCAAGTGCAATTAATTATATCCATGGGCCAAATATCAAAGAAGACTTACAAAATCGTTTTCATAAACCTGTAGAATTAGAAAATGATGCCAACTGTGCAGCCTTAGCAGAAGTATGGAAAGGTGTCGCTAAAGATGAAAATGATTGTTGCTTTATCGTTAGTGGTACAGGAATTGGTGGTGCTGTTATTAAAGATAAACATGTTCATCATGGAAATGCTTTACATGGTGGTGAATTTGGTTATATGATCATGCGCTATGAGCCAAGTGAAGGAAAATATTATACATGGTCTGATGATGGTTCTACCGTAGCTGTTACTAAAAGAGTAGCAAAAGAATTAGGAAAAGATTATCATGATTTAGATGGAAAAGAAATCTTTGATCATGCAAATGTTAATGAATTGTATAAAAAATATGTTGATGAATATTATCGCACACTTGCTATGGGAATTTATAACTTACAATACGCTTATGATCCAAGTATGATTGTTATTGGAGGAGCTATTTCAACAAGAGAAGAACTATTAGATAAAGTCAATGAACAATTAGATATCATCTTTGATCAACTAACACACGCTCATGTAAGACCAAACATTAAAGTGTGTAAATTTGGCAACGATGCAAATCTTATAGGAGCAACCTATCATTATATTCAAAGACATGAATAGGAGGCTATTATGAATAAAGGAATACCTAAAATAAATACACAACTTAGAAGTCATACAATTTTAGTTCCAGAAGTTTATCGTGAAGCAACAGGTGTCTTAATTAATGGAAAACGTATCAAATCATTGGTGTTTTCTACAGATGTGGCAGTTATTGCCAACTGTAATGCCGATGCAGTCATTGCTGTTTATCCTTTTACACCAACTATTCAAATTACTCAAGCTATTATTTCAGTCGCTCAAAGACCTGTCTTTGTGGGTGTTGGTGGCGGAACAACGGCAGGTAAACGAGTAGAGTCGATTGCCTTAGATGCTGAACTTCATGGCGCTACAGCCGTGGTTTTAAATGCGCCAACGACCACAAAATTCGTTCAAAATCTAGCACAAGATATTGATATTCCAGTTGTTTTAACGATTGTTTCATTAAATGAAGATTTAGAACAAAGAATGTTACATACAGGAGCTAATATCATTAACGTTTCTGGAGGAAAAGATACTGTTAAAATAGTTAAAAAACTAAGAGAAATAAGTCCTGATTTTCCGATTATTGCTACAGGTGGACCAACAGAAGAAACAGTAAGAGAAGTGATTCAAGCAGGTGCTAATGCCGTTACCTTTACACCTCCTACTAATGGTGAAATCTTTAAAGGCATGATGGAAGAATACAGACATAGATATGATTAATAAAAGTTCCTCAAATGAGGAGCTTTTTTTGCAAAAAATCCTTCTTATATATTTGCTTTCAAAAAGAATTTACTTATATCTATTTTTATAAGTTAAAATACAAAATTATACCCTTTTATTTTACATATAAATACGGTATTTTAAGGTACCGTTTTTATGATGACTTGAAAAAGATTGAGAGAATTGACATGGCTTGATATAATTATGGTATGGTAATTTTGATAGATGATTATAATTTTTCGTTAAAATGATAAAAGTGCAAATGTGAAGCATTTGTATGAGTAATACTTTGATTGTTGATTTAATTTATATAATTGAAAAATATTGAAAAAGTAAATGAGAAATTTGTCATAATGTATTGAATGAATATGTTGCATATATAGATTAAATTTCAAGAGAAATACAAGAGATATTTTAGAATATAAGTGTATATCAAATTCTTTTCTTAAAGTATAAAAAATGTTTAAAGATTATATTGACGGAAATATTGTTATGGATTAAGGAAAAGTTGTAAATAGCAGAGAAAGGTATGGAAATATAAAATGAGTAAGAAAAATATGGATATAAAATATGAATTGATACCATATAATGCTTTTATTGGCTCAAAAGTGTTTGATTTTGATAAAACTATTTATGATTTGAATAGTCATATTGAATTATTATCAAGCAAGGCAGATAATTTAGATTATATAGTCGCAATTGCAAGTGGTATTGCTTGTGGGTTGTTGGATATTCTTTGGGTTGGAGAGTTTGATTTAGTAAATGGACGCAGTTTTGCTAGTGATAAAGTAGATGATTTTGTAAAAAAGACAGCAGAAATGTTAGAGAGTAAGAAATTCGATGATGTAAAATCTGCAGTGAAAGCTTTGGAAAAACGATATCCCATTCCAAGTGATGGGAATACGCCTGATTTTGGTGGTGGGCTACAACATCATCTAAGAGATTTTGCTCACCATCCGACAATTGTGGGTTTGGCGTTCTCTTTATTGACTCAGTTTACGGAAAAATCATATGGAACAGATCCTAATGGGATATTCCTTGTTGTTGATGTCCCGGAAAAGAGCAAACTTTTCATTGGAAAGGATGTACCACAGAAGATTTTGATGGGAACTATAATCTGGTTCTTCCATCTTGTAAGTGATGTTGCTGGATCAAGTAGCACGGCGGGTGTTACTGGCGGTACAGGAATTCCCGGACCGATCCTTGCATTAGCAAAGGAAATTTCAGCAATACCGTTTTTTAAGAATATAAAGGGTGATAACATGTCATTGTCTTTATTTCTTTCGAAGCTATTTAATGGTACGCTTATGATGGATCATGATGAAAATGGACAGATTATCAAAGAGTCTATTATTAAATTTGATTTACGTGGTGAACTTGGCGTTACTATGGAACTGTGTAAACAAGCTGTTCCAGTAATTGCTAATGAATGTATTGTGCGTGCATTTTATTTTATAAGGCATCTTGCAATGGAAATGAAAGAAAAAAAAGTAAGTTGTCTTTCTGATTTGAAAAAAATTGATTGGATTTCTGCTAAACCTGCTAACACTCCAACAATTGCACGTATGTTGACTGTTTCAACGGGAGTATTTACTGCACTTGATGTTGGTGAAGCAATCGCAACTCAAAAGTCTTGGGTATCCATTAATTATGTTGGCGTGGGAAGATTTGCGATTGCTATCGGTTCTGATGTGAGTTGGGGGCTTAAGACACGAAATGTTAAAAAGGTTCGAGATGTATATGAGAACATAAAGCAACAGACATTCAGAAAAAATGATGCAGATGTCTATAAAAGAATAGGAACAGATATGGATATACAGATGGATAAACTTGGTCTCTCGCTAGAACAGACAGAAATACTTTATAATCTTGAATATTACAAGACACTTAATGATATAGAACACATTAATATTCCTATAACTGGAGAAAGTGTTAAAGAACTGAAAACGGCATGGCTTCAAGAATGGGCAACATTTATTTCTAGTGGTTTTGAGAGCTTTACACAGGTTCCTGGAGCGAAAATGCATTGGTATACTATGGATGAATTACAACGGTATATTGCTGGACAAAATCCTAACAAACCGTGGTATCGTTTGATTCTTCTTGAGGCGATGTTATTTGAACCATATTATCCACTTGGAACGGAAAAGGATAAAAAAGGTAACGATGTACCGTGCAAAAAGTACAAATATCTAAACAATCCAATTAACGGTTTCAAAAAAAATGAAGGTGACCGTTTCCTAAATGCACAATTTACAGGTAAGTATTGTGAAAAAGAATATGTAAAACGATTACGAAAGTCTTATAACAAGCGAATGAATGAACTAAATGAGGTCCTTAAGACTGTGATTACATCTTTATCGATCACTGCGGTTATTGCAATAGCTACCGTTGTAACTGTGGGTGCCTTTGCAGGACCGATTGCTGTAGCATTGGTAGGTTCAAATTTTTCAGGACTTAGTGGTGCGGCATTGACTAGCGCTTGTCTGGCATATCTTGGTGGAGGCGCTATAGCGGCAGGTGGCACTGGAATGGTTGGTGGAACAATTGTTATCGTTGGAGGTGGAGCTGCACTTGGAATAGGTGTTGGCGCTGGAGTCGGTGGTGTTGTTGGTTCAGTAGGACTTTTAGGTAAGAAAAATACCATTATGCAATCGGCAAAACTACTTACTTCTGTACGAGAAGTTTTCCTTAATGATGAACATGATATTGAGTTTTCTAACAGTGTATATGAGCAATATCTTCAAAATATTACTGAAATCGAAAAGGGACTCGTGGAGCTCAGATTAAAGAAAGATGTTGCAAAGGGTAAAGAGAAAAAAGCAATTGCAAAATCTATAAAAATGGCAGAGGAATCTGTTGAGGCAATGAAAGTTGCCCGAAAGAATATGTTAAAGTATAATAGTTCTTTTGCAGAAGGACTACAAGCACAGTAAATTCAGCTTGATTGAAATAGCTAAAGCCCAAAGGATTGATCCATACAATTATTTTGAAATAAAAATCGATTAAATTGATCATTGTATCAATTCAATCGATTTTTTTTATGCACTATTTTATTTGACAGTTAAAAAAATGACCGTTCATGTTCGATAAATGACCGCTTGGTAAACACCTATAGATTATAAATAATGGAATATGTATAATTTTAATTATGAAGTAATTTTATTTTATAAATTGCTATTAAACATAGTGTATACGGGAGGACGTATATTTTATAAAATATAGATGTAAGCGATGATAATAGAAAAATGGTTTCTACGAAATAAGAACATTTGTTATTTTTTTATAAGTTCCTTCGTTTTTAATTATCATATTATTAAAATAAATATTGAGTCATCAATAAATAAATTAAAAAAAAAAGAATAGAACAAGGAGAAATTGAAGAGGAAAATAATCATAGAACTCGAAATGCATATTTAGAAAGTTACTATGATCAAACACAAGAGCAAGCAAAAAAGGGTTTCTATATGACGGAATTTGTGTTTTTTTTAGGTATGATTATTTTATTTGTTGGTATAATTGCTATGTTTTTGAATTTTACGAAACCTGCGCATGTTGCAATTGTATTAGGTTCAATTACAGAATTTATTTCAGCTATATTTTTTTATTTATACAATAAAACAGTTACTAATATGTGAAAATACCATGATAAGTTCGTTATTTTTCAAAATATAACAGATTCCTTTGAAATGATTGAAAGTATAGAAAATGTTCAAAAAGGATGATATAAAGTGTGAAATAATTAAAGAATTAGTGAAAGATAAAAATATCCATATGAATAAAAAAGAATAGGAGGAGGTTGTTTATGGGGTACATAAATGAAATTGCTGAAGCACTTTCTGCCGGTCATGCAGCAGTAATGGTGGGTGCTGGTTTTTCAAAAAATGCAGATAATATTTCATCAACAGATAAATATTTTAAAAACTGGAATGAGTTATCAGATGAATTTTACAATACTTTATACGATAAAGATGGACCGGGGAAAGAATATAATAGCTCACTTCGCCTAGCTCAAGAAGTAGAAGTTATAGCTGGACGTCCAAAATTAGAAAAAATTATGAAGGATGCAATCCCAGATGATGATTACGGTCCATCAATACTTTACAGGAAACTAATGGAGTTACCTTGGCGAGATGTTTTTACTACTAACTATGATACTCTTTTAGAAAGAACAGCAGATACTATTTCTAAAAGAAGATATAATATTGTTGTTAATCAAGAGGATTTAATAAATAGCAATGATGCAGCAAGAATCATAAAGTTACATGGTTCCTTTCCATCACATCGGCCTTTTATTATTACAGAAGAAGATTATAGAACATATCCGATTAAATTTGCAGCTATGGTAAATACTGTACAACAATCATTGCTTGAAAATGTTTTTTGTATGATTGGTTTTTCTTGTGAGGATCCCAACTTTTTAAGTTGGATTGGATGGATCCATGATAATTTAGGAAAAAGTAGTTCTCAAAAAATATATATGATTGCTGTCTCGAGTATACCAGAAGTAAAACAAATGATGCTATTGGATAAAAATATTATTGTTGTTGATTTAGAAAAAATGTATCCTAAGAAGAATATACAACAAAGATTAGAGAGCTTTTTTAATTCTTTAGATAAATTGATAAAAGATAGAAATATTAGAGATCAATGGTTTGATATTTCTAAAGATGGGATAGAAGAAAATGATACTTATAAATCCAAAACAAAAAAATTAAAAAAACTAAACGACACATATCCTGGATGGATATTTTTACCATGGGGAATGAAATTTAAAGTTAATAGAATTTTAGATTCTTTGGAAAGAGATTATTATTTTAATAAAAAAGAAAAAATAGAAGACTTATCAAAAGATTTACAAATAAATTATATCTATGAATATGTACGTTTTTTAAACATTGTGGGACGTCCTATCGTATTAGAAGATACAAATCAAATATGGGTATTGTTAAATAAGATTGAAAATCAAGATAATAAAAAAATACAATATATCTATCTTCAATTATTAAGAGCTTTTCGAGAATTGGCTGAATGGGAAAAATATGATCTATGTAAAAATAAAATTCGAGTATCATTATTAGATTATGAAAATAAACAGTTTTTATATGCCTGTGATTGGTGGATGAATTTATATCGTTTTACAGATGTTGATTTACTTGATTTGCTTGATAGTTGGAATTTAACAACAGGAGATTTATATTGGCCTATAGTTAAAGCAGGAATGTATTCTTTGATAGGAAGAACTGCAAAAGCTGAGCAAGTATTAACAACAGTTTTACCACAAATTCGTCGACAGCTTATGAAGAATAATAGAAATACTTATCTATGTTCAGTTGAAGAAAGTGCTGTTACACTTTTAAACTTTATTAGAGGAAGCAATTGGCGTATAAAAAAAGAACATGAAGCAAGTATACATTCAGAACAAATAAGTTGGTGGAATACAAATAATGAGTATCATTCACAGTTGAATAAAGAAGAAAAAGATATTTCTAAATTAGAAAGAGTTAATTTTGATTTGACTGTAAAATATACTGTAATTCAAGGATATAGTAATCCAAAATTATATTATGCGATGGAATATATAAGATTTTTAGAACAAACAGGGCATCCTTATAGAATAAATTATACAGTGATAAGTCAAGAATTTAAAAATATTATAAAACCTTTATATTTATATTATCCACATTTATGTTTTATACAAATGTTAATTGCACAAAATACAAAAGAATTAGATACATTATATGGGCGAAATAAATTATCTAGAATGTCACAATTAGAAATAGATAATAGTTTACAACAATACTTAGATATATTTAATGTTGTTAAGAAAAACATTGAACATGAAAATGGGGAATTGGCAGAAACGATATATGATCATTCTGCAAAAATTTTACCAGAAATTATTTCGAGATTTTGTTATAAATGTTCCACGGTAATGTTAGATAAAGTTTTGGATCAATTACTAATATTGTGTAATAGTGATATTTATAACCAATTTGATGGAATTGATAAAATTATAAAAGGTGTATGTAAAGCGTATACTCATGAGGAACAAATGGGGCGTATTACGACAATTTTAAAATTCCCAATTCAAAAAGGCGAAAGACATAATTATTATGATCCTGTAATTTTTTTAAAAAAGCCTAAGAAAAAATGGATGTTAGACGATGAGTTTTATAATAGTACAATTCATCAAATTAGAAAGCTTATGGATATAGGAAATAAGATAGAACAGGAGAATGCTTTAGAACGTTTATATATTTTAAATACTTGCATTTGTTTAAAAAATAAAGATAAAGAGTTCTTATATTCTAAACTAGAAGAAGTGGATGAAAGTTTTGAATTAGGTAGGTTATATTATTTAGATAAAAAACGATATAAAAGAAATCCGCGATTAGTTTTAAATAAAACTTTAGATACAATGAAACATGACAGCATAAAAGGAGCTTTTTTTTCAGGTAATGATCATTATAGAAATCTTTTAGGAGTTCTATCTGGAATTATTTTAGAAAAAAATGATATAAAAAATATTTTTTCAAAAATGCTTAACATGATAGAGGCAAATATAGAATGGGATGAAAATGATGAATCATTTGAGGCAAAGAAAAGAATAAGACAAAGTTATGATATCTCTTTAGGACTAATAATGTTAAAAATAAAGAGTTCTGAAGATTTTACAAATGAAGAAAAAGAAATAATAACAGATTACTATAATAAATTAAGTATGTATTATTCTAATTCAAGTCTTTTAAAGTGTCTATCATATATTTTGTTAAATGGTTTTTATGCTGTGCAAAATGAAACAGAAATTAATGATGTTTACAAATCAATGGAAGAAGAATTATGGTCTTGTTCTGATAAAGATTTAATCGTTTTATTTGAGTTTTATAGAATGAGTAAAAAAATGAACTTTAATTTTAAAAAGGCAAAGAAATTTAAACATTTTTCAAATGTAATTTATCAAATGATTATATATAAAATAATAAATATTAATGTTATTGATAAAAGACAACCATTGAACTTATTAGAAATATTATTAATTAATGGAATTGAAGATAAAAAAATAAGTATACGTTTCTTTGCAAATCTTTCGATAATTGAAAAATATACACAAATTGAATGGGATGAATCAGAAGATGTGGCATTGAGTAAATTAGTTAGTCGCATATATGTCTGCGAAATTGCAAAAGAATATTACAAATTAGGATATCGACATGAAAATATCCTCAAATGGAAAGAATTGACAAATGATACAAATGAATTTATTGAAATTAGAAATATAAGATTTGAAGATTAGTTATTATTTTAATAATCAATATGTTAGTAAGAAAATATTATCTTTAGAAAAAATAATGAAGTTTATTAATAATTTCATAATAGTATTTGATGTTATTTTTTATATGATAGAAGTAATTATAAACTCGAAAATAAGATTTATTAAAAATATAGAAATAAAAGAGGAGATAACTATGTTTAAACAAAAAAGTATTACTGATTTTAGAGTAACATTTCGCTATTCAAGCTATTTTCATGATATAGATTATGTTAATAAAAAAATATTTGAATTGATGAGAGCAGAAATTATTAAACTTTCAATAGATTCTAATATGAATGGTTACAAGTTAGTAAGGCTTTATGAAATAACATGATATTTTTGAAATAGAGCTAATGAGAAACCATGAGG
>ERZ772885.52-NODE-52-length-83399-cov-15.896177_pt1 | contig 83399 bp, 82 predicted proteins | sample MGYA00580580_ERZ772885 | MGnify/ENA primary metagenome ERZ772885 (study PRJEB29015, sample SAMEA2737673) | human gut metagenome | biome: human gut; feature: human-associated habitat; material: faeces | place: China | collected 2012 ...
GAAAATGCTGATAGATACTGTGTTTTAGCGGATAATCAGATTTTTATTGTGTTTTTATTTTTAAAAACTTCTAAAACTTTTTCTTTAATACAGTTAGAAAAACCAACAGTACCTTCAGTTGTTAAGTGTGTTTCGTCACTTACAAACCAATCATCATGTCCTTTACTATAAGAAGTCCAATCAATCAAATAAACATTATCATTTTCATCACAAAATTTCTTGATTTTTTCGTTATTATCATCACTCCATTGTTCATATGGAGCACGTATTGTTAAAATGAACATTGGTTTATCTTTTGGGAGCATACTTCTAATTTTTGGTAAAAAATCATAAATCGGGCCATTTGTTCCAAGGGAGTAAACAAGACCAGCACCATCCCAACCATGATCAAGATATGTTTGAAAGATAGGAACACTTTCTGAACAATGTCTAGAAACCTTTGCGTCGATTGGACTACTAGGGAATGTTTGGTGCAACATTTCAGAAGCTCCATCTGCTACAGAGTCACCTAGAATAAGAAGATCAAGACTATAAAGCATATCATCATCTGATGTTGTTTCAGTTGTCATTTGCTTTTCAACTGTTTTTTCTTTTTTAGATGTTGTAGAAGCAATGTTATTCGACATTGTTTCTTTTGGTACAAAAGCAACACATAAAACACTTGAAATAATAAGGACAAAACATAATGAAATTGTTGAAAGCCCCTTTTTTAACTTTGTATTGTAGTTCTTTTCTTTTAATAAATTAAATGTTTGAGCGATAATTCCTTTTCTAATAGGAGTTTCTATGACATAGTAAGAAATCACTGACATAATTAGTGTTAACAGTATTTCAATAGATACTGTTAAGATAGATGATTTCTTTCCGCCACTCATTAAAATAATAATAGGGTAGTGCCATAAATAAATACTATAAGACAATTTACCAAGCCAATCAATGACAGGTATAGAAAGAATTTTAGATAAAATACTATTTTTTCTTAAAATAGATAAAATAACAAAAGCAGTCAAAATAGAAACAATTAAATAACCGCCTTTATAAAGAAATTCATTATATCCAGCAACACGACCAACAATTAAACAAATAATGAATAATGAAATAATACCACCAATATCATATACTGATTTTTTTAATGAAACTTTAAAATCACATTGTATAATGATAGCAAGTAAAGCACCTACTAATAATGAAAACGCACGTGTATCTAAACCATAATAAACACGACTTGGATCACCTGTTGGTTGAAATAGTAAAGCCATCAAAGATGTAGAAATCACAATCAATAAAAGAGTAATAATTGATAATATACGATTTCTTTCATTTTTTTTAGATTTGAATTTAGATACTAAAATAATAATGATAGGGAAAATCAAATAAAATTGAGTTTCAATCGCTAAAGATCAACAATGAAGTAATGGTGAAGGTGCACCACCATTATCAAAATAAGAAATATTATTAAAAATTTGATACCAGTTATTAAAACCTAGAATAGCGGATATAAAATCACGACATGCTTTTGTAAATAAGACTCTATTAAAGATTGCAGATACGATAATTGTAATAGAAATCATAAAAACTAAAGCAGGCCAAATTCTTTTGATTCGTTTGATCCAAAAGTTCTTTAAATCAATAGAATTTTTATTTTCTAATTCTTGAAGAAGTAATCTTGTAATTAAAAATCCAGAAATAACAAAGAAAATAGTAACCCCAAGACTCCACCTTTAAAAAGTGAAAAGGTCAAATGATATCCTACGACCATGATGACAGCAATAGCACGTAAACCATCTAAACCAGAAATAAATTTATTTTGTAGATTTTTCATAAAAACCCCCTCTATAACAACGAAATTATAACAAAAAACGACAAATTATACAAAAAAATAAAGATTGCTTGAACAATCTTTATTTATTTTTAAAAACCCTTTTAACTTTACGATATCCTTTATATAAAACAGTATTTTGTATTTTTTGAAGTTGAGCTGTTGTTTGATCTAATTGATTAACAGTTTCAAGATATTTATCTTGTAATTGTTGATGCTCATATTTTAAATTTTCTAATTGAATATGTGTTGCTCGGGCGAGTTGATCAAGATGAGAAAGTTGATCAGTTATATCATCATAATTTTTACATTTTTCATAGAAATTATTGATTTCAAAGATTGCTTGAGAGAATTCAAGATAGAATTGATTTCTATCTTTTTCTTTATAATCCTCTTCTAAAATATGACACATGTTATCAAAATGATGATTGATATTAACTATCTTTTGATCTAGTTCAACATGGCATCCCTCTGTTTTAATTGATTGAATTGTTTTTTCTAATTCATGAGAGTTTGTAATATAGTATTGAGGAATATTCAATGTTTTAAATAAATCTTTTGTTTTTCCATTATGCATATAATCATAACCGATAGCACTATTAGAAAAACTAAGTGCGGTAACCGCCCCATGGAAACTTACGCCTATATATAACTTACAACAAGCTAAAAGTGACATAATATCCATCATATTTAAATTTTCACCTAATACTGTAAATGCGCCATCTTCACCATAAGTGTTGATTGAATATTCATTTATCCTATTTAAAATAGCTTGATCATTATGTGTATAGGCAATAGGAAGTAAAACAATATCATGACCCTCACATTTAAGCTTATATAAATTCTCAACTAGTTCAGGAATTTCATTTTCAGGTAAATGAATATTGGCGTGATAAATCACATAAGAATCAGATTGAATAATTTTATTTTTTATAGACATTAAATCTTCTTTTTTAAAAAGAGTTTTCATTATAAAAGCCGAATCAAGACAGGTATATATTTTATCGGCTGGAATATTACATGAAGTTAGAATATCTTTTGTATATTGATCTCTTACACTCATATAATCAACTGTTGTACATAAGCAACGTGTAAGAGGTTTATAGAAATAATCAAATTCATGGAAACCTCCAGGTAAATTCCAAATCAGTTTGACTTTATTATTATAAGCAAATAAAGAAGGGATGACCCAAGTTTCAAAAACTTTATAATCTACAAATTCTGTAGAGTTTTTATCTAATAATTGTTTACCACTAGCGTAATGTAAAATACCTCCCCCACCAACTATAACAGCATCAAAATGATAACGATCATGAAGTTCTTGAAGCTTATAGAGTGGATAAACTTCGTAGTTTTGTTGGTAGCCTTGTTGAACATCACCTATTGGAGAAAAAAGAAATAATTCACAGTCAATTCCTTTTTTTTTCATTTTTTCCCTAAAAATAAGAGGAAAGAGGTGATCACCATAGTTTTCAATATCAAAAACACCGGTAAATGCAATATTATATTTTTTCATTTCAATTTCCTTTCTATTATATCTTTAAATAGTAAGAATCTACTATTTTATTGCATTATAGCATGATAATATGAAATATTAAATAAGATAAAAATGGGAATAAGGGTTTACAAATCACAAAATTTAGTTAATATAGGTGTGATTGATAATATATCAGAGTAAGCAAGGTATATTTAAAGTACATTTTATGGTAATATGTAGTAGAAAAAAGAAAGGGATAGAAGATGAAAGTATTAATTACAGGCTCTAAGGGTCAATTAGGTATTGCTTTAAATAAACTATTATCAAAACGAAAAGATATAGAAATAGTGAATACTGATATTGATGATATGGATATTACAAATATCGAAGATGTAAGAAAAGTATTAAATAAATATAATCCAAATTATGTAATAAATTGTGCAGCATATACAAAAGTGGATGAATGTGAAACACATCAAGATCTTGCATTTAAAGTAAATGCAGATGGTGTGAAAAATATTGCTGTTGTAACCAAAGAAATAGATGCAACACTTATTCATGTTTCAACAGATTATGTTTTTGATGGAACAAAAAAAGAGGCATATAACGAAGATGATAAAACAAATCCACAATCTGTTTATGGAAAATCAAAAAAAGCAGGAGAAGATAATGTTATAAGTACTCTTGACAAGTACTTTATTGTTAGAACGGCATGGTTATATGGCATTGGTAGAAATTTTGTTAATAAAATGTTAGAATTATCAGAAAAAAATAATTCAATCAATGTTGTATGTGATCAAGTAGGGAGTCCTACAAGTGCTACAGAAGTAGCAAAAGTCATTGAATTATTATTATCTTCTAATAAATATGGAATCTACCATGCAACTTGTGAAGGACATTGTGCATGGTCAGATTTTGCAGAAGAAATTTTTAAATTATGTAAAAATGCAACAAAAGTGACTAAGGTGAAAACAACAGAGTATCCATCTTCTGTTAATAGACCAGCAAATTCGGTTTTACAAAATAAGAAATTATTAGATAACTTTAATTACAAAATGGAAGATTGGAAAGTGGCAATAAGAAAATACCTTTTGGAGGAAAATAAAATGAAAAGAAAAGTATTAGTAACAGGTGCCAATGGATATGTTGGGAGACATGTTGTAAAAGCACTTTTAGATAAAGGATGCGAAGTAATTGCATCAGACTTTAAATTTGATGGAGTAGATGAAAGAGCACAAAGAAACACAACACCGATTTTTTCGGATGAAGAAAATCTTTATGAAAAATTAGGAAGTCCCGATGTTGTTGTTCATTTAGCTTGGAGAAATGGTTTTGTTCATAATGCAGATACACATATTACAGATTTACCTAACCATTATAATTTTATTAAAAAAATGGTGGATGCAAAACTTCCTCAACTTGTCGTTATGGGAACAATGCATGAAGTTGGATATTGGGAAGGTGCAATTAATGGTGATACACCAACGAATCCAACATCAATGTATGGAATTGCGAAAAATACTTTAAGAGAAGCAGCTTATTTATTAACAAAAGGTTCAAAAACACAATTACAATGGTTAAGAGCTTATTATATTATGGGGGATGATTTAAAGAATAACTCTATTTTCTCTAAATTAGTTGCAGCAGCAAAAGAAGGAAAAGAAACATTCCCATTAAATTCAGGTAAAAATCAATATGATTTTATTCAAATTGAAGAACTTGCTCATCAAATTTCAGCCGTAGCTATGCAAAATGAGGTTGATGGAACAATCAATGTTTGTACAGGAAAACCTATGCCGTTAGGTGAAAAAGTAGAACAATTTATAAAAGATAACCATTTTAATATTAAACCTCAATATGGAGTCTTCCCAGATAGACCTTATGATTCACCAGGTGTTTGGGGAAATCCAGATAAAATTAATAAAATTTTAGGTAAAGATTAGAAAGGTAATTTATATGAAAGTAATTAATAATAAAAGATTAGGAATCTATTTCTTTTATGATAAACAAGGTATTGTAGATAGATTTGTTCCGTATTTTTTAGATGATTTATGTAAAAACTTAACAAAACTTATTATCATTTGTAATGGAAAATTAAATGATGAAGGTAAAGAAATTCTTTCAAAGTATGGTGAAGTTATTGTAAGAGAAAATAAAGGTTTTGATGTTTGGGCTTATAAAACAGCATTACAACATGTGGGTTGGGAAGAGCTAGAAACTTATGAAGAAGTTGTGATGTTAAATAGTACAATCATGGGACCAATGTATTCATTAAGTGAAACATTTACCAAAATGAATGATAAAGATTTAGATTTTTGGGGCCTTACAAAATATTTTAAATATGATGGAGATCCTTTTGGATGTATAGAATATGGATATATTCCAGATCATATTCAATCACATTTTATTGTTTGTAGAAATTCTTTAGTAAAAAGCAAAGACTTCCATGATTATTGGGATCATATGCCAATGATTCATAATTATTCAGAAGCTATTGGGAAACATGAAGCTATCTTTACAAAACATTTTGCGGATATGGGATATAAATGGGATGTTTCTGTAAATGTTGATGAATTAAGAAATTACAGTGGATATCCTTTAATGATGTGTCCAACAAAACTTATTAAAGAATATCGTTGCCCAATTTTTAAAAGAAGAAGTTTCTTCCATGATAAAGATGATTATTTAAGAAATACAACAGGTGAAAGTGTTACAGAACTCTATAACTATATTAAAAATGAAACAGATTATAATGAAGATTTTATTTGGGAAGCAATATTAAGAGATTATCATCAATCTGATATTGTGAAAAATATGAATTTAACGTATATTATGCCTTCAAAAGTAAAATATCAAAATACTTTTAAAAGCAAAATTGCTTTAGTAATTCATTTATATTTCCCTGATTTATTAGAAGAAAATAAACATTATATTGAATCAATGCCAAAAGATGCAGATATCTACATTACGACAAATACTCAGGAAAAGAAACAAGCAATTGAAGAAGCTTATAAAGATTTACAGTATAATCATTTAGAAGTAAGAATTATCGAAAACCGTGGACGTGATGTAAGTAGTTTATTAGTGGGTGTGAAAGATGTCATTATGAATTATGATCTTGTCTGCTTCGCTCATGATAAAAAGACGGCACAAGTAAAACCGGGAACAAGTGGGGCTTCATTTGCATACAAATGTTTTGAAAATACATTATCGAACAATAATTATGTAGAAAATATTATTTCTACTTTTGAACAAAACCCACGCCTTGGGTTACTAACACCACCAGAACCAAATCATGATGCTTTTTTCCCAACTTGTGGATTTGAATGGGGACCAAACTTTGATAATACGAAAAAATTAGCGGATGAACTTGGTTTAACGGTACCAATGTCAGCTTACAAATCACCTGTAGCACCTTTAGGAACAATGTTTTGGTTTAGACCAAAAGCAATGCAACCTTTATATGCAAAAGATTGGGAATATAATGATTTCCCACCAGAACCAAATGGTATAGATGGTTCTTTATTACATGCTATAGAAAGAATTTATCCATTTATTGTACAACAAGCAGGATATTATCCAGCTGTTGCAATGACTGAAGAATTTGCAGCAATTGAATATCAAAATCTTCATCATTATGTTCAAGGTTATAATAGAGTTATGGTAGGAAATGGTGTCGGACCTTATTATAAACAAATGATGGGTGAAATGAACTATATCATGGTTATGCAACATTCATGTAAGTATTTAATAAAAAAATTAATTAAAAATATTTTAAAGAAAATATTTCCATTAAGTTTTTTAAAAGCAGTAAAGAAAAAAGTAAAAAAAGAAGATAAATAATGTTATAATAACACAATAAGAAGGTGATTCTAGTAGATGAATGCAATAGAAATAAGAAATATGTATAAAGATTTTAAACTTGTATATGATAAACCTACAACTTTAAAAGAAAGAATATGTTTTTGGAAAACAACAAAGGTTCAAAAAAGACAAGTTTTAAAGAATATCAATTTAGATATAAAAAAAGGAGAAACAGTTGCTTTAATAGGAACAAACGGAAGTGGTAAATCAACTTTATTAAAATTGATGACAAAGATTCTGTATCCTAATAAAGGAACGTTAGAAACACATGGGAAACTTACATCTTTACTTGAATTAGGAGCTGGTTTCCATCCTGATTTTACAGGAAGAGAAAATATTTATTTCAATGCAGCAATTTTTGGTTTAACAAGACAAGAAATTGATAAACGTATTGATGAAATTATTGAATTTTCAGAACTTGGTGATTTTATTGATAACCCTGTAAGAACATATTCTTCAGGAATGTATATGCGACTTGCTTTTTCCATCGCAATAAATGTTGATGCGGAAATTTTACTTATTGATGAAATTTTAGCGGTAGGTGATCAACACTTTCAAGACAAGTGTTTTACAAAATTAAAAGAGATGAAAAAAAGTGAAAAAACCATTGTTATTGTTACACATAGTTTAGGACAAGTAAGAGAATTATGTAATAGAGCGATTTGGATTTATAATGGGGAAGTACGTATGGATGGTACACCAAATGAAGTAGTAGATGAGTACCTAAAGGTATGTCAGTAGGTGATAAGATGAGATTATTTAAAGATTTATATCAATATAGAGAATTATTAAAAACGAATGTAAAAAAGGAAATTAGAGGAAAATACAAGGGCTCTTTTTTAGGTGTACTATGGTCTTTTATTAATCCTTTATTACAAGTTTTAGTATACGCTATTGTTTTCCCGTTCATTATGAGATCAAGTCCAGATCATTTTATTGTTTATTTAGTTATTGGTATTATTCCTTGGAACTTCTTTATTACCTGTATGAACCAAGGAATGATTACGGTAAGAATGAATGCAGGAATTATAAAGAAAGTTTATTTTCCAAGAGAAATATTACCATTATCTGTTACTTTAAGTGGATTGGTTAACTTCTTTATTTCATGTATTGTTATTATATTATTCTGTATTTTTGGTGGTGTTGGACCACTATCGTGGCATGTTATTTTAGTACCAATCTTTGCTTTTATTCAATTTTTATTTACTTCAGGATTGGTTTTTGCCTTTAGTGCAATTAATATTTATATTAAAGATACAGAATATATTATTCAGTTCTTTATTAACTTATTATTTTATGCAACACCAATTTTATATGAAGCAACATTATTGCCAGAAAGAATTAGATGGGTTCTTTATTTAAATCCATTAACTCATTTAATTGAAACATATAGAGATTTATTTATGTATCACACACTTCCATCTTTAACAAGTGTAGGATATCTTATCTTTATTACGCTCATTGTTTTATTTATTGGATATGCAATATTTAAAAAATTAGAAAAAGGTTTTGCAGAAGAAGTATAATGAAAAAAATAACAACTTTTTTGATATTTAGTTCATTTATCCTCTCTATCTTTTCTTTTTCCAATGTACAGGCTATAGAAGATGACCGACCTATTGTTTCTGTTATGGGGGATAGTCTTGCAACTTATAATGGGTATACAAGATGGTTTAGATACTATTCTTTTTATAGTCCAGAGCATATGTCAGTTTCGCAAACATGGTGGATGAAATATATTAATGATCATTCTATGCAACTAGGTGTATGTGAGGCTTTAGGTGGTTCTAAAGTGGGATGGTATCAAGGTGATCCATCAGGATATGATGCTACAAAATGTATGGCTAGTCAGGAAAGGGTTGATGCCTTGGATGATAATGGGACACCTGATGTTATTTTGTTTTTTGGTGGCACAAATGATATAGGTGGAACACCTTTAGGAAACTTTACACCAGGACAAAATATAGGAGATGTTGGGACATTTTATAATGCTTATCAAACAGCAATCTATCGAATGAAAACGTCTTATCCAAATGCTAAAATTATAAGTATTACACCTTATTATAGAAAAGAAACATGGGGTCCACAATGGCAAGTAGATGCTTATGCAGATGCTATAAAAACGGTATGTCAATATTACGGTGTAGAATGTTATGACTTAAGAAATGCGAATATTGATAAAACAAGAGATATGTGTAGTGCTGATTATTTACATGTGAATATTTCTGGTAATGAAAAAATTACTTATTATATGGAAAATGGGTATGCAAAATTAGATGCCACAGATATTGATTTTACAAATATCAATGGATTGATAAATGCAAGTTATAATGCAGGCGGAAATTCACAAACTCTTTATGAATTTATGGTTTATGATTATTCAAAAGCTAAATGGATTTGGTCAAGTGGCTGTCAATCAAGTAATCAAATAAGCTATAGTGTACCTAATTCTGGGTGGTATTGGATTTATGCACTTGCAAAGAACCCTAACGGTGATCAAATCAATCACGTTAGTGCATTCTATGTCCAACCACAGACATTAAATAGTATTGGATATTCTTTTAATAGTACATATATTCAATTGAATGTACAAGGTACAGGGATTAATTCTCAAAATAAATTTAAATGGCAAGTATACAATATTAGTGAACAAAGACGGAGTACTTTATCAAGTACTTCATCAAGTGTACAATGGCAACCTAATAAAGGAAGTTATTTAATTAATTGTGAATTACTAAATTCTAATTCGGAAAAGATTTCATCAAAATTAATTGGATTTAATGTTGAACATAGTTACCCAGCTTATATAGATGGAAAATATGAAGGACCAAATCCTTATGGAAGAGGTGTCTTATTAGGTGTATCTTCTAATGTAAATCCTAACCAAGGATATTATTATGAAATCTTATTATTAGACTGTCAAAAATACTTAAATGGTAATCCAAAGCCATGGGTTTATGGTACTGGGTTAAAAAAGGTAAGCAGTGGTAGACATTTATGGGCAACCTACGCTCCTAATGAAAATGGATATTATTGGACATACTATAGACTATATAACGAATCAGGACAATTGATTGATGATCATTGTTATGGAGCTTTTTTAACAAAATAAAAAAGAGGGAGGTTAATTCAATGAAAATATCATTAGTAATGGCAACATATAATGGAGCTAAATACTTAAATGAACAGTTAGATTCAATAAAAAACCAAACTCTAAAACTTGATGAAGTTATTATTGTTGATGATGTATCAACAGATGATACAAGCTATCTTGTTGAAAAATATATAAGCAATCACCAATTAAATTGGATGTTTATAAAAAATGAAAAAAATCTAGGTTATAAAGGTAATTTTAAAAAAGGATTAGCACATGCAAGAGGAGATGTTATTTTCTTATGTGATCAAGATGATATTTGGCATCTTGATAAAGTAGAAAGAATGGTGGAAGTTTTAAACCATCATCCAGAAATTAAAACATTAGCTTCAAGTTTTAATTTTGTAGATGGACAAGGAAAAACTTTTTCGATTGAACAAAAGAAAGGATACGCCAATCAAAATCTATTGCATAAACATGTTGTAAATAAAATTGAGAAGATTGATTTACCTTTGGTAAAAATTACTAATTTTTCTCAAGGATGTTGTATGGCAGTAAGAAAAGAAGAAGTAGAAATTTTCTTGAAGAATACGCAAAGTAAATATCCTCACGATTGGGAATTGAACTTGATTGCAGCAATGCAAGATGGATGTTATTTTTATAATGTTCCATTAATTGATTATCGTATTCATGATAAAAATACGATAGGACTCGATGATGTTATTCACAATTCACATAAAGAATTGATGAAAAATAGAACAATTAAAAGATTAAACTATATTGATGAAGAAATAGAATTACTCAATTACTTAAAAAGAATCAATATAGGTTATGAATATAATAAAGAATATGTAGAAAATCATATTCTTTATTCAAAAGATAGAAAGAAATATATAAAAAATAAATCATTTTTCTCTTTAATAGTTATGTATTTAAAAGGGAAATATAAAGGATATGGAAGCTTTAAAACCTTTGTAGGAGATTTATGTTCTATTGTATATAAATGAGACTCTTTTGTAAGAGTCTTTTATTCTTTTTATAGTTTTGTTAAAATAGAGTAGAATTATGAGTAGAAGTAAGGTGATGAAAAAATGAAAACAGGGATAGTTGTTTTAAATTTTAATGATGCTAAAGAGACGGTATCGTTTGTAGAAAAAATAAAATCATATAATATATTAGATTCTATTGTAGTTGTTGATAATGCATCAACAGATGATTCTTTAACAGAATTACGTAAAATACAAGGAATCCATTTGATTGAAATGTCAAGTAATACGGGATATGCGGCTGGAAATAATGCAGGATTAAGATATTTATATGAAAATGATTTTGATAATTATATTATTTCTAATCCAGATATTATTGTTGAAAAGAGACAGCTTGAGGATTTTATAGCGTATATGAATTCAGATAATAATTATCAAATGTTTGGACCAACAATAGAAGAACATGGAAAACTAAATAGAGGTTGGAAACAAAAAAGTATTAAATATGATATTCATGATAATTATCCAATTATCAATAGACTTTATAAAAATTTAATAAAATATCCAGCGTCTCGTTATAAAGGAGAAATCACAAGTGTTGAATGCTTATCTGGATGTTTTTTTGGAATAAAAAAAGAAGTAATTGATCGTGTTGGTTGTTTTGATGAAGGAACTTTCTTATTTTATGAAGAAGATATTTATTGTGCCAAGATAAGACAAGCAGGATTGCATATTTGTGTTTTAAATAATGTGCAAGTTATTCACAATCACTCTATTACTATCAATAAAAATGTCAATCATTATCGTAAGTTAAGATATCTTAAAGCATCACAACTTTACTATCATCAAACTTGTTTTAATCATTCAAAGCATCTTCTAAATAGACTCAAAAGATCTGCGGAAATGGCTTGTCAATTTGCTTATTTAAGAACAAATAAAAAAATTGTAAATAAGCATAACAGACCAAGAAAAAAAGTGACAATTCTTTCTCTTCATTTAAGAGTAGGAGGAATTGAAAAAGCAATTTGTTCACTTGCCAATATGCTGGTAGATGATTATGATGTTGAAATTGTAAATGTTTATAAATTATGTGAACCTTCTTTTTATATTGATGAAAGGGTTCAAGTAACTTATTTATCAACAGATTTAGTACCAAATAAAGAAGAAATAAAAAATGCCTTAAAGTATAAAAACATAAAGAAAATCTTTTTTGAAGGTATAAAATCATTAAAGATTTTATACAAAAAAAGAGCTTTAATCAAAAAATGTGCAAAGGATAACGATGGAGATATTATTATTTCAACAACCTTAGCTTTTGATCAATTATTTTCTAAATATCAAAAGAATAAATTACTCGTTGCGTGGGAACATTGCCATCCTGATTGTCAAAAAAATTATCCAAAAAAAGTGTATAAAGCAGTAAAAAAATTTGATTTGTTTATTCCTGTATCAAAATCAATTAATGAATTCTATAAAGAGTATCTAACGGGACCACAATGTGTATACTTACCTTTGTGTATTGATAAAGTGGATCATGAAGATGCAAAGTTTGATACAAATCAAGTAACAGTAATGGGAAGACTTTCAAGTGAAAAAGCTTATGATGATATGTTACGTGTTTTTGTAAAAGTTTTAGAACAAAATCCATCAGCTCATTTAAATATCGTCGGTGATGGAGAAGAAAGACATAATTTGAGTGTTTTAGCGGATCGTTTAGGAATTGCAGATTCTGTAACGTTCTATGGAAATAAAGTTGGAAAAGAAAAATCACGAATATTAGAAAATACAAGTGTCTTTGTGACAACATCACACTATGAAAGTTTTGGACTCGTTTTATTGGAAGCAATGGATTATGGTATACCATGTCTTTCTTTTGATAGTGCCAAAGGATCGTTAGATATTATCGAAGATGGAAAAGATGGCTATATCATTAAAAATAGAGATTTGGATCAAATGGCGAATAAACTAGTTGAGTTGTTAAATAATCCTTCTAAAGAACTTTCAAAAAACGCTAAAGACAAAGCAAATTCTTATAGCTATGAAAATGTTCGTAAACAATGGTTAGATGCATTTAAAAATATGAACATTCATGATTTAAAAACAAGAGTCATGTTTACTTCATCAGCAGGAGGTCATTATAGTGAACTTTGTGAACTTGATGAATTAATGAAACGCTATAATTCATTTTTACTTACGGAAGATCATGAAATGATGAAGGAAATAAAGAAAACAAATCAATCACGTTCATGGTATATGCCAGCAGGAACAAAGGAACATTTGTTTAAGTTTTTATGTAATTTTCCAATTACTATTATAAGAAGTTTCAAAGCGTTTTTAAAAGTTAAACCAGATGTTGTAATTGCAACAGGAGCACATACAACTGTGCCGATTTGTTATATTGCTAAATTATTTGGTAAAAAAGTTATTTTCATAGAAACATTCGCCAATATCACAACGAAAACTTTATCGGGAAAACTTGTCTATCCAATTGCAGATTTATTTTTAGTGCAATGGGAGGAAATGTTGAAACTTTATCCAAATGCTAAATATCGAGGAGGATTGAAATAATGCGTATTTTTGTTATGTTCGGAACACAAGATAAACGTTTTGATCGTTTATTAAATGCAATATTAAATTCTCACTTTGTTGAAGAAAATGATGTTTATGTACAACTTGGTTATACTAAAGGAAATTATGAAAAGATTCATGGTCAAGAATACTATACGGAAGAAGAATTGAACCGCCAAATTGAGATTGCTGATTTGATTATTACACATGCTGGGGTAGGTGCCATTGTTGCAGCTTTAAAATTAAAGAAAAGAGTTATTGTTGTACCTAGACTAGGAAAATATAAGGAACAAAATAATGATCATCAAGTACAAATTATGGAAAGATATGATAAATTGGGCTATATTATTCCTTGTACTGATTTAGATAATTTAGATAAAATTGTGAAAGAATCATATAATTTTATACCCAAAGAGTATAAAGCAGATAAACAAGGAATTATTAATGAGATAAAAGAATTTATAGATCAATTATCTTAAAAGGAGAACAAATGAAAAAAATATTAAAAGATAATAAAAAAGAAATCATTTTATATACTTTTCTCTTTTTAGTAATGTTTATAAAACATATATTCGCAAAAACAGGAACTGGTGATGATGCATGGTTTTTAAATTATTCTCAACTAGGTATTAAAAATTTTACGATTTTAAGAATGGAGACTTGGACTAGCAGGAACATTATCGAGGCTTTCCTCATTCTTTTTGTAAAGAATGGGAAATGGTTATGGACAATAATAGATAGTTTAATGTTTGTTCTTATTGCCTATGATATTTATAAAATTGTGTCATCAAAAAAGCATAATTATTATATGCTAGGATGTATTATTCTTATTATTAGTTTTTTCCCATTTCGTATGTTAAATCAGGCTGGATGGTACGCAACAACAATTAATTATATTTGGCCTTTAGCCTTAGGATTTTATGTACTTTCTTTTATACCGCGAACATATCAAGGAGAAAAATTGTCGGTATTTCAAAAAGAAACTGTTATTTTAAGTACATTATTTTCATCCAACCAAGAACAAATGTGTTTACTAATCATTGGTTTTTTAGGGTTGTATTTAATTTATATGTTTATAAAAAAACAAAAGATACCTACTATTTTTTATGTGATATTAGTCATGGCAGTTTGTATGTTGATTTATCAGTTGATGTCACCGGGTAACGCTAATAGAAAGGTAACAGAAATAGCTCTTTATTACCCAGAGTTTAAATATTTTTCGTTAATTGACAAGTCTTATATCGCAGTAATGTCTACGATATGTACAGGATTATTGACATGCCCGCTTATTATTTATTTTTTTAATCTAAGTTTGGGTTATTTGATTTATCAAAATAAAGGTAATAAAAAGGAATTTATATTATTAGTTGTATTTAGCTTGATTAATTTAATTATAAGAATATCTGGCAAAATACCGTTATTAAGCACAATCAATTGTTTTTTTGTGAGATATACTGAGACAATAAAGACAATTAATTATTTAAATTTGAGTAGTTATATTATTATTTTATATTTTGCAATTTTTACAATGTTTTGTTTTTATTTAATTTATAAATATGTTTCTTTAAAAAGATTTTATATAGTAGGAATTATTTTAATTGCAGCGTTGTGTTCGAGACTTGTAATGGGTGCTTCGGCCTCGATTTTTGCTTCGAATACCCGTACATTTATTAACTCATACTTTTTAATTATAATTGCAGGCTTGTTTTGTTTAACAAGTAAGAAAAAAATAGGCAAAGGAGTTGAATAACATTGGAAAAAATAACAGTTATTGTACCATGTTATAACGAACAAGAAGCATTACATTACTACTATGAAGAAATGAGTAGAGTAATGAATGAAATGAAAGAAGTAGATTTTGAATTGCTGTTCATTAATGATGGATCAAAAGATAAAACATTAGAAGTTATTAGAGAACTTGCCTCTAAAGATGAAAGAGTCAAATATATCTCATTTTCAAGAAACTTTGGAAAAGAATCAGCTATGTATGCGGGATTTGAAAACAGTACAGGAGATTATGTCTGCTTAATGGATGCGGATTTACAAGATCCACCAAAATTACTTCCTGAGATGTTTAAAGCAATCAAGGAAGAAGGATATGACAGTGCAGCAACAAGAAGGGTAACAAGAAAAGGTGAACCACCAATCCGTTCCTTCTTTGCAAGAATGTTCTATAAGATTATGAATAAAATATCTGATACGGAATTAATGGATGGAGCGAGAGACTATCGTCTTATGACAAGACAATTTGTCAATTCATTATTAGAAATGAAAGAATACAATCGTTTTTCAAAAGGGTTATTTGGTTGGGTAGGTTATCAAACAAAATGGATCGAGTTTGAAAACGTTGAAAGAGTTGCAGGAGAAACAAAGTGGTCATTTTGGAAACTGCTTCTTTATGCTATTGATGGAGTTGTTGCTTTTTCCACAGCACCACTTGCAATTGCATCTGTTGTAGGAATGTTGATGTTATTAGTAGCGTTTATTTTTATTGCTTTTATCATTGTAAGAACACTTATCTTTAATGATCCAACAAGTGGATGGCCATCCCTTGTATGTATCATTACATTAATTGGTGGAATTCAAATATTCTGTGTAGGCATTGTCGGAGAATACTTATCAAAGATTTATTTAGAAACAAAAAACAGACCAGTTTATATTGTCAAAGAAGATAATTTACAGGATGGAGAATCATGGAAAAAATAAAAGAATTAATGAATAAGAAATATGTTTATTATGTATGCTTATTTATATTTGTATTTGCTTTACATTTATTTATGAGACCTGGAGAAGCAGATGATTTATGGTTTATAAACAATTATACAGGAAATCCACTTTCCTTTGCTTATATGCGTTATATGCAATGGTCTAGTCGATTTCTTATTGAAATGGTTTTAGTTTTTATTGCGTCGTTACCATTGATTGTTTGGAAAGTATTAGATACCTTAATGATTGTCTTATTATTCTATTCTGGTAATAAGCTATTGAATATTAAGAATAGAAAAATTTTGATATTTGAAATTTTTTTAATTATGATATTACCTTGGAAAGTATTTGGGGAAACAGGGTGGATTGCAACAACCCTTAATTATACATGGCCAATTACTTTAGGATTCTATGGATTTTCTATATTATTGGAAGAAAAAACAAACTTTCTTAAACAGATTATATCATTTTTTTGTATAATATTTGCTTGTAATCAGGAACAAATGTGTTGTGTCATGCTTGCTTTTATAATTATTTGTTTTTGCATAAGAACATTTCAAAAGAAAAACAATAAAGTTTTTCTAATTCCTTTTATTATATGTATTTTAATGGGCGTTTTACATATCATATGTCCTGGAAATTCAATGAGACAAATTTCAGAAATGCAAACGTGGTATCCTGCGTATCAAAATTTTGATGTTTTAGATAAAATTTCTATAGGAATTATTTCTACTGTGACAGCAATATTATTTGATTTTAGAATTATTTATATTGCATTTATAGGAATGCTCATTTTGTATATAAAGTATTTACCATTGAATAAAAAACTATCTTATATTATTCAATTTATTTTAGTTTGTTTTATTTTTATCAATATTTATCCTTTTGACTCTACACAATTGATGTTTTATTCAAAGGCACAGGAGAGCATAGTTATAACTTTTATGAACTTTGTTTTACCGGTATTATTATTTAGTTTACTTATTTCTATAGTTATTTATTTGATATTAAAAACAAAAAACAAATATAATTATATGTTTGTATTACTGTTTTTATCAGGAATATGTTCTCGACTTATTTTAGGCTTTTCGCCAACAGTATATGCTTCAGGTAAAAGAACAGTGATTTATTTTTATATTGTTTGTTATTTATTAACGATATTTATTATGAAGACTATTTGCATTATAAAGGAGAACGACTTTGAGAAAAAAATATAATTTACAATTTATTTTATTATTTATATTAATTATTATTTTAGCAAGTATACCATTGTTTCATAATCAAATAGTTTTAGGCGATGATTTGTCTTTTCATATCTTAAGAATTAGAAATTTATCAGAATCACTAAAACATTTTGATTTGTTTCCAAAAATAGATGTACTAACTCTTAATGGATATGGATACGGTTCAAATTTAATGTATCCTAATATATTTTTATATTTACCAGCAATATTACATGTTCTCGGTTTAGATATTGTTTTATCTTACAAGATATTTGTTATTTTTATTCACGTTATTACATGTTTAATATGTTATTATACTTGTTACAAAATATCTAATGGGAAATATGCAAGTCTAGTTGCTTCAGCAATATATACTCTTTGTCAATATAGAATGTTAGATGTTTATTCAAGAGGATCGGTAGGAGAATACTTGGCAATAACTTTTGTTCCTTTAATTGTGTTAGGAGTTTATGATTATTTATTTGATGATTTTAATAATCCTCATTATTTGGGGGTTGGTTTTTGGGGATTAATGATGTCTCATACGATTTCTTTAGAAATAATGATGGCAGTTACAATTGTCATATTTTTAATTAATTATAAGAAAGTATTTATTAAAGAAAAAATAGTTAAATTATGTATAACGGCAATTATTGTATTACTCGCATCTGCAATTTATTTGTTTCCAATGCTAGAACAATTCTTATTTTATAAATTTAATGTTTCGCATACGGCAGGATTATGGGAATATGGAATGTCTTTAAAAGATTTATTTAATATGAATAAATATGGTATAGGAATAATTGTCCCATTATTACTAATTATTAGATTTTTTATTCGTGACAGAAGGAAAGTTGTTTTAGGAGATCAATGTCTTGTTGCGGGACTTTTTGCACTCTACATGACAACAAAATATTTTCCTTGGAAACTTATTTCTAAAATATTTGTTATTCAATTTCCGTGGCGTATGAATGCTGTGGCTATGGTCTTTTTTGCGATAGCAATTGCTATTTATTTAAAGAATATAAACAATAAATATTTTTATTATTTAGAAATGAGTTTAATCATTATTTCTGTGGTGTTATTTAATCAATCTCTCCAACAAAGATTTTACTCAACGCAAAGCTCTTTTGATGATACTTGTGTTTTAGGAGCGGGCGAATGGCTTCCTGAGGGAACAAATACAAGTTTACTTACAGATTCTTCCCATGTGATTTATGATAAAAACATAATAAACATGGAAAAGAATTATAATTCTATTAAGTTTGTTGCAAAATCAACAGGTAAATATGATATTCCGCTTCTCTATTATAAGGGCTATGTTGCTTATATAGATAATGGTGAAAAGAAAGAATATCAAGAAGTGTGTAAAAAGGAAAATAATCTTGTTTGTGTAAATGTTTCAAAAGAGAATAGCAGGGTTGTTGTTAAATATGAGGGAACATTGATACAGAAAGTAAGTGTGTGGGTAACATTTGTAACATTTATTTATATAATTATGTACTTTGTAAAAAAAAGCAGATATAATGTTTAAGAAGATTTATAATACTGATAAAGTAGAGGAGAAGAATATGTTAAAGAAAATATGTGTAATAGGTATGACTTTATGTATGCTATTTGGTGTAACTGCATGTGGATCGAATTCTAATTCGAGTTCGGGTGGTAAAAGTAATACAACAACTCAAAAAGAACGTCCTTTTACAGAGTCAAAAGGGTTAATTAAATATTTTAAAATAGATGATGAAAAAATTTGTTTACCAGAAACAGTGGGTGAATATGTTAGCTATTTAGAAAAAATCGGAACAAAGGTTGAACTAGGAAATACAGGAAAAACAGTCGATGAAGCGGATGAACTTAATGCTGGTGGTGTTTCATCTATGGTAGCTTTTTTAAAAGTATATTTAGATGATGATAATTGGCAATGGTTTGGAATTCGTTATGAAAATGATACAAAAAAATCATTACCTGTTTCTGAATGTAAAGTTACACAAATAACGTTAGATTATGATACGATTAATGAAGAAGAAAATCATCATGGAATTGATTCGATTGTCTTTGTAACACAAGATGACAGTGAAGTTCCTATGGATGGTAAATATAATAAATATTCTGTATTTGGTGCACCATCACAAGAAACTGACGGACATTTATATTTTTATGATGATCAAGGTTATAAGTATGAAATGGTTGCAGAAAATAAAAAAGGAATTTTAACGAGAGTTGCCATTACATATCCTACAAAATAAAAATAAAAGCACATGGGATTGATGATAATTAATCCCATGTTTTGTTAATAAAGGAGAGAAGATGAAAAAGGTATTAAAAGATAAATTAAATATACTAATTATCTTTATTTCTATTTTTTTAATACTGTTATGTTTTAATAGATCATTGTGGGGAGATGAAGCATGGACAGCTATTATAATGAAATATGATTTTAAAGAGATGATTCGTGAAATTGGTCAAGATGTACATCCACCTTTATATTTTGTGCTCTTAAAACTTATTGTTACATTGTTTGATCAACATATAGAAATTATGAAGATCATGTCAGTAATCCCAACAATCATTCTTATGGCTATTGGAAAAAAATATATTAAACATATTTTTAAAAGTGATTTTATTGCAGGTGTTTTTATTTGTTTAGTAGGACTTATGCCAAGTTGTATGCATATGTCTGTTGAATTAAGAATGTATTCATGGTCAATTCTTTTTGTTACATGGTCTGCATTTTTAGGATGTGAGATTTATTTACATGATCAAAGAAAAGATAAGTTATTATTTACATTGAGTGGAATATTGGCAGCTTATACACATAATTTTAATATTATTTCTGAAATTTTTGTGTATATGATTTTGTTTATTGCTTTATTGGTGAAAGATAAAAAATATATTAAAGATATTTTAATAATCTCATTAATCACAATATTAGGTTATTTACCATGGCTATTTATTAGTTTTAAACAAGTGATGAATGTAAATAATGATTTTTGGTTATGGTCTGTTAATTTTACAGATGTTGCACAAATGCTCATATATCCATTTAATTCATTATGTCATAATGAAATACCTAATCTATTTGTATTAATATTTATTGGGTTACCATTATTGATGACAAGTTTATTGTTTATTGTTGTTTTGAAAACAACAATAAATAATCATTTTAAAAATCAAAAAGCTAACTTTGTACTTTTATGTTATATCCCAATGTATGGGTTGATGATGTTTGGTATTGTTTATGGATTATTGATACGTCCTATTTTTGTAGCAAGATATTTACATAGTACTATTGGCATTTTCTTTTTAGGATTGGCTGTAGGTATTTCTTTGATAAAGAAAAATTCTTTGAAAAATGTTGCAATAATAATATTGATATGTAATATGATATATGGTTGTTTCTTTAATATTCAAAGAGAATATTTTAATGGGACAGAAGATACTTTAGCTTTCTTTGAAAAAGCTAAGAAAGAATATTCAACACGTACAATCGTAACAGATATCTTTTTATTAAGTACCACAGTTATGCCTTATTATGAAACACAGTATACAACATATAGTAATACAGTTTATAGTTTAGAACAAAGTAATCAGCCGATATTCTATATTGCTGATCAAAAGAATGATCAAAGCTTTTTAGAAAATATGAATGCTAAGAAATTATACAGTGGTAATATTGACAATGAATATTTCTTTGATGTTTATTTAGTAAATTAAAATTAATATTTCGAGGTGATATAATGCGAAAAGAAAGATTATTTTATTTAGATTTTATAAGAGCAATTGCGACAGTCTCTATTATAATGACACATTTTAATGCAAGATATATTTATGCAGGGGCACAATATATTTATAAAGCCATTATATCTACAACATTTTTTAATATTTATATAGGCGATTGGGGTGTTTCTTTATTCTTTATCATTTCAGGAGCTGCTTTAATGTATGTATATCAAGAAAAGTTAGAATATAAGAGATTTTATAAAAAGAGATTTGAATCTCTTTATCCAATGTTTTGGATGGCTTACATTATTGCGTTTATAGGATTGTTTTATTTAAATAAAGGAATGTTTTTACAAGCACCTAAGAAAAACTTTATTTTAACGATTATTGGCTTTGATGGTTATTTGGCAGCCAATGTTCCAACATTTTATATATTGGGTGAGTGGTTTTTAGGATGTATTATTTTATTCTATGTGTTATTTCCTTTATTAAGAACAGGAGTGAATAAGTATCCTAAAGCAACAGTTGTTGTAACCGCAATGATTTATTTAGCATTTATTTTCTTTTATCATGGTGTTTTTGATATGAGTAAGATTGTTTTTGTAAGAATGCCAGAATTTTTAATGGGTATGTATTTTATTAAGTATATTAAAAAAGTAAATCTGCCTATGCTTGTTATATCTATAATTGTTTTAGCTTTGAATTTGATTTTAAAGCCACAATGGTCAAATCATTTACAAACAACATATGTTGGAATAAGTTCATTCTTTATTCTTGTTTATATTTCTAAATACTTTGATAATAAATTCTTTCAAAAAGTATCAAGCTGTATTAGTAAGTATTCTTATGCTATTTTCTTGGTTCATCATGTCATTATTGCACAAGTCATGGCACGTGTTGATTTAACACAAATTTCATGGTTTGGTAGTTATAAATTATTTGCATTATGTTGTATAATAATAGGAATATGTGCGTTTCTATTATTTCAAATACATAAATATATTATGAAATTTATAAAAGGAAAAATGTTATGTATGAAGAAGGATTAAAAAAAACAGGTAGAAATATTGTTTTAGCTATATTTGCGATTATTGTGGGTATTTTAACGTTTTTAAGTATGTTTTTAAATACTTATATAAGTATAGAAGAACGTACGACGATTATAGAAGATAATCCTTATAAAATGATCATTTACTTTATTATTGTTTTAGTTGTTTTATTTTTTGTAAGAAGATTTTATAAACTTCAAAAAAAGATCGATAATCGAAAAATGTTTATACGAATTTGTCTTGTATTCTTAGCAATTTTTACGATTATTATCTTTACTCATAATATTTATCCTGTTGCCGATCAACAAGAAATATTAAATTGTGCAACAGCACTTAAACAGGGAAATTACGCGCCTTTTTTACCAGATGGTTATGTGGGAAAATGTACAAATCAAGCAGGAATAGTAATGATTTTATATTATTTATCTTTTATTTTTGGAGATAATAATTATCATATTTTCCAATTTTTAAATGTTTTGGGTCTTATTTTAAGCTATTATTGCATTTGTAAGATCTCAATGATTAGTTTTAGTAATGATGAAATAGAACAATGGACATTTGGTTTTCTTATTCTCTTTTTACCACTGACTTGGTATGTTACCTTTGTCTATGGTAATATCTTTGGTCATGCTTTTTCTATGTATGCAATTTTATCAGGATATAAATATTTTGAGGATCGAAAAATAAAAGACATCTTGCTTAGTGTTGTCTCTATAACACTGGCCATGATGTTTAAATCAAATTATTTGATTGTCTTTGTCGCAATGATTATATTTATTTTATTTGATATTATTTTAAACAAACACTATCGTTCATTTATCTTATTTCTTGTTTTAGTTCCAGCATACTTTGCTTCAAGCTTTATTCCAAATTACTTAGTAAAAAGTATTACAGGAATTGAATTAGGCAAAGGTGTACCAATGCTTGCCTATGTTGAAATGGGACTGCAAGATTCTCCTGATGCACCGGGTTGGTGGAACGGCTATAACTGGAATGTTTACACAGATAATAATTGTGATAGTGAACAAGCAAGTGCACAAGTAAAAAATGATTTAAAAAATACACTTATTTATAATTTACAACATCCAAAAGAGTGTCTTGACTTTTTTTATAGGAAAACAGTTTCACAATGGTGTAATCCAGATTTTCAAGGTACGTGGATCCTGCGGTATTCTGATTTTTATATTCACGGGGATTTGTATTATGAAATATTTAATATATTTGAATCTATTGTCTTTTTAGGAACACTTGCTTATATTTACTATACGGGTCGTCAAATGCCATTGCATAGATTATTGTTACCTATGATTTTTATTGGTGGATTTATTTTTCACTTATTTTGGGAAGCTAAAGGGCAATATACAATTACGTATTTTGTTTTGTTGATTCCTTATTGTGTAAAGGGACTTATGGATATGACAGACGAGATAGCAGATTTTATTTTACAGTTGGACAGTAAACAAAATATTTTTGAAAAGATAAAATCATTTTTAACAACAGTAAGTGCTAAATATATTATCTTATTAACTATTTTTACATTCGTGCTTCATTTTATTATAAGAGGTACATTTATTTAAACTGTGTATGTAAAATAATTAATTGATATAAAAAATTAAATAATGTATTATTATTGACGAATAAAGGAGGCGTTGAGATTAGATGATGGAATGGGTAAAAAAACACTGTCTACTAGTAAGCTTTATAGGATCTTTTTTTTGCACAGTAGGATTATCTCAAAATTATATAATTAGAAGAGGATCATTGTTTGATACAAATAGTTTGGTATGCTTTATTACTTTTTTCTTATTAGTTGCTTTTTTTAGATTTGTCATCTTAAACTATAAAAAAAGAGAAATATTATGTAGTATTCTTTCAGGATTGATTTTAAGTGTTTGTTATCGTGTGGGCACAGAGTTTTCTGTAACAAAAGATATTAATTTTAAATCTTTATCTTTATATTATACGATTTTAATTATTTTTATTCTTTTTACTTTACTGATAGCTACATTATTACATTATAAGAAAATAATAATAGAGATGCTTAATAAAATTAAAATACCTGAAAAAATAAATATAATTTTTTTAGGTGAAAAATCATATTGGTATATTTTTGGATTAATTATAATCATGTGGATTCCTGCGTTTTTAGCAGTTTTTCCAGGAATATATTCTTATGATGCAGGGCCTCAGGTTCTTCAAATATTTGGAGGACAAGGACTAAGTGCACATCATCCAGTAATACATACTTTGTTATTAGATGGTTGCTTTTATATAGGACATTTGTTTTTTGGAAATTATAATGTTGGATTAATGTTCTACACAATTATTCAAATGATTATTATGGCGTTATGTTTTGCATATGCTGTTAATATAATGAAAAAATACAAATTACCTATTTGGGTTGAAATTTGTGCACTCTTATTTTTTGGATTAAGTCCAATAAATCAAGTATGGGTTTTATTAACAACAAAAGATACAATATACGCAGGATTTTTATTGGTTCTTTTTGTAGAAACGATAGATATATTTATTGATACTGATGCATTTTTTTCATCTAAATACAAATTAATAAGATATGTTGTTATTTCTGTATTAATGTGTTTATTTAGAAATCAAGGAATCTATATTTATATATTGCTTATTCCTTTTATGGTTTTTGCAGTAAAAAAATACAGAAAAAAAGTTTTGTTGATAATGGTTGTTTCGGTTATTTTTGTAAAAACAATAACGGGGCCTATATCTAGTATGTGTGGTCTTGCACCTTCAAATCCTAGAGAAGCACTAAGTGTTCCAATTCAACAAATTGCAAGAGTAATGAATTTAAAACCTGAAGTTGTAACGGAAAAAGAAAAGAAAATAATTTATAAATATTTACCTGAAGAAAATATCGCTGCATATAATCCAGTGACATCAGATTTTGTCAAAGAAGGTTTTAATCAAGAATACTTTAAGAAAAATCCTAAACCATTTTTTGAAGTTTGGTTTTCACTCTTAAAGAACGAGCCGACAATGTTTATTGATTCATTCTTATTTGGAAGTTATGGTTATTTCTATATGGATGAATCCCCATATTGGATTACGTATATTTTATTTGATGGTGCATGGCTTACAGATGAATATAATATTTTGAATATTAAAAGAAATTCATTGTTTCCTTTATATGAAAAATATTTAAGAAAAGTATCTGTAGATCTAGTACAGGAAAAAATACCAGTACTATCAATTATTTTAAATGAAGCATTTCCATTTTGGGTATGCATTGTTGCATTAGCTGTTTTGGTGTATAATAAAAAATGGAAGTTGTTGATTCCGTTGCTTATTGTTATTGGTTTTTGGGGGACAACGTTATTAGGACCATTGATCGCAATTAGATATGCATTCCCAATAATCGTATGCGTTCCGACAATGTTTATGTTAATGATTTATGATGATAAAAAGGAGAAAAATAATGGATAATAAAATTGTATTTTTAATACCTTGTTATAATGAAAGCAAAACAATTGAAAAAGTTGTAAAAGATTGTAAAAAAGCAATTCCTGAAGCGTTGGTTTATGTTTATGACAATAACTCAACAGATGGTAGTGCGGAACTTGCTAAAAATGCAGGAGCAATTGTTAGACATGAATACCAACAAGGTAAGGGAAATGTTATTAGAAGAATGTTTAGAGAAATTAATGCAGATTGTTATATTATGTTAGATGGAGATGATACCAATCCGCCAGAATTTGCACCAGAAATGGCTGAACTTGTTTTAAATAAAAATGTGGATATGGTTGTTGGGGATAGATTATCTTCTACATATTTTGAAGAAAATAAGCGCCCATTCCATAATTTTGGAAATACAATTGTAAAAAATTCAATAAATTTATTATTTAAAAGTGATATAAAAGATATCATGACAGGGTATAGAGCATTTAGTTATCAATTTGTTAAAACATTCCCAATTATGTCTAAAGGATTTGAAATTGAAACTGAAATGACTATTCATTCAGTTGCTAAAAATTTACATGTGCAAAATGTAGTTACTGATTATCGTGATCGACCAGATGGTAGTGAATCAAAATTAAATACTTATTCAGATGGTTTCAAAGTATTAAAGACAATTTTTAGATTATTTAAAAATTATAGACCTTTACTATTTTTTACATTGTTAGCTATTGTATTAACAATTATTTCTTTAATTCTATTTATTCCAATTTTATTAGGATACTTTAAGACAGGATTGGTTCCTAATTTCCCAACATTAATTGTTAGTGGATTTATTTTCCTTACAGGAATTATTTCATTCTTTAGTGGTGTTATTTTAGATGTCCAAGTTGAAAAAGGAAAACAAGATTTTGAATATAGATTACAAGAAGTAAATTATCAAAAAGAAATGTTAGGCAAATTAAATGAAGAAACTCATTAGTCAACTTGTTAAATTTGGATTTGTAGGTGGGATTGCATTTTTAATAGATTATGGATTCCTATACATATTTACAGAATATTTTCATTTATATTATTTTGTTTCTTCTATTTTATCATTTTCTATATCAGTTATATTTAATTATGTTGCAAGTGTTATTTGGGTCTTTGACGTAGATAAAGAAAAGAGTAAAGTACGTAATTTTATCATTTTCATTTTCTTAAGTGTCGTAGGTCTTGCAATTAATCAATTAATAATGTGGTTTGGTGTTGAAGTGTTATCTTATTATTATATGCTTGTAAAACTAGTAGCTACATTTATTGTGATGGTTTTTAATTTTGTTACACGAAAGATGTTTTTAGAAAAATAAAAAAACAACTCGGCTAAATGCTGAGTTGTTTTTTATTCCCCTTTGTTCCCTCCTTTTAAACACGCAAGAAAATCTCTATAAAATTGAAAATACTTCTAACGTGTTTAGGCTATGTCATATTTTCAATGATTGTGTTGGTAAGTGAAACGATTAAGTTAGTAGAGATTTCTCCATTATATTAATAAAGTTTAAAAGATTTAGATACCAAATGGGAAAATAGTAAAAATAATGGGAAAATGATACTAAATAAAAAGAAAACATCCAATAATTCTATGAGTAAGACTACCATTTTATTTCATAAAATAGTATAATATCACAAAATGAGGTGGAATCATGGAAACGGTTTTAGTGGAAAAAGAAAACATAAACGAAGTTATTGACTTATTAAATCATGACGAGGTTGTGGCTTTTCCTACTGAGACCGTTTTTGGTTTAGGAGTAAAATTTTCTCATTTAGAAGCATTAGAAAAAATCTATGAAATAAAACACAGAAGTCATAGCAAGGCAATATCTTTAATGATCTATGATCCTAAAGATATTGAAAAATATGCTTATGTAAATGAAAATGCTCAAAAGTTGATAGATCATTTTATGCCAGGAATGATTACCCTTGTTTTAAAAAAAAAATCAATTTTATCAGATGACTTTACGGCAGGATACGATACGATTGGTATTCGTATTCCTGATGATCCTTTTGTTTTAAAGCTTTTAAAAGAAGTAGGACCAATGCTTGTAACAAGTGCTAATATTTCTGGTCAAGAAACATTGTTGAATGATCAAGAAGTCTATAAACAATTTAAAGGAAAAATTAAGATAATTGTTAAAGGAAAATGTAAAAATACACTTGCAAGTACAGTCATCAAAGTTGATGAGGATGTAACAATATTACGTCAGGGTTGTATTCAAGAAGAAGAGATTAGGGAGGCATTAAAGTGAAAATTGCAATGGCATGTGACCATGGAGGTCTTAGATTAAAAAATGTATTAAAAGATGATTTGGAAAAAAATGGTTATGAAGTAGAAGATTTTGGTACATACACAGAAGATAGTTGTGATTATCCAGATTTTGCTTCAAAGGCAGCAAAGGCAGTTGCTTCAGGATCATGCGACAAGGGGGTTGTCGTATGTGGAACAGGTATTGGTGTAAGTATTACAGCCAATAAAGTTGATGGAATTCGTTGTTCTTTATGCCACGATGTATTTAGTGCAAAGGCAACTCGTCAACATAATGACTCTAACATGTTAGCAATGGGACAACGTGTTATTGGAGAAGGACTTGCTTTAGAAATCTTACATGCATGGCTTGAAAGCGAATATGAAGGCGGAAGACATGATGCAAGAATTCAAAAAATGATGGCTTTGGAAAAGGAGTAAATAAATATGAAGGATAAACTATTATTTGAAAGCGTAGAAAGAGAATTAAATAGACAAAGAAGTAACATTGAATTAATTGCTTCAGAAAACTTTGTATCTGAAGAAGTGTTAGAATTAGCGGGATCAGTTCTAACAAATAAATATGCCGAAGGATATCCAGCAAAAAGATATTATGGGGGATGTCAATTTGTTGATGAAGTAGAAGAGCTTGCAAGAAAAAGAATTTGTGAAATTTATGGTGCTGAACATGCTAATGTTCAACCACATAGTGGAGCGCAAGCCAATACAGAAGTTTACTTAGCTTTATTACAACATGGAGATAAAGTGTTAGGAATGTCACTTGCAGATGGGGGACATTTAACACACGGGCATCCATTGAACTTTTCAGGAATTAACTATGAATTTTATAGCTATGGTGTTTCAAAAGAAACAGAAACAATTGATTATGAAGAATATAAAAAGAAAGTAGAAGAAATTAAACCAAAACTAGTTGTTGCCGGAGCAAGTGCTTATAGTAGAATCATTGATTTTGAATTTATGGCCAAAGTAGCTCATGATAATGGAGCATTATTTATGGTAGATATGGCCCATATCGCTGGTCTTGTTGCTGCAGGTGTTCATCCTTCACCATTTCCATATGCAGACATTGTTACTACAACAACACATAAAACATTAAGAGGTCCACGTGGTGGTGTTATCATGTGTAAAAAAGAATTTGCGGCAGATATTGATCGTGCTGTCTTCCCAGGTATGCAAGGGGGACCACTTATGCACATTATTGCAGCAAAAGCACAATGTTTCTATGAAGTTCAACAACCTGAATTTAAAGAATATGCCAAACAAATTATTAAAAATGCAAAAGCAATGGAAAAAGTCTTTAAAGAAGAAGGTTTCAGACTTGTTGCTGGAGGAACAGATAATCACTTGTTACTTGTTGATGTAAAAGCAAGTTGTGGTATTTCTGGTAAAAAAGCACAACGTCTACTTGATGAAATCAATATTACAGCTAATAAAAATGCAATTCCCTTCGATACAGAAAAACCATTTAAAGCATCAGGAATTCGCATTGGAACACCAGCAATGACAACAAAAGGATTCAAAGAAGAAGACTTTGAAGAAGTTGCAAGAATTATTGCGTATCGTTTAAAAAATGAAGAAACAGATGAAATTAAAGAAGAATGTTTAAAACGAGTAGCTAAACTTACTGAAAAGGTCACAATGTATTCAAATATTAAATATATCTAGGAGGACAAATATGTCAGTAACAATATTAGATCATGCTTTAATTCAACACAAATTAACAATCATGCGTGATAAAAATACATCAACTTATATTTTTAAACAAAACTTAGATGAAATTGCAAAACTTATGGCATTTGAAGTTACACGTCATGTTTCTTTAAAAGATAAAGCCATTGAAACACCAGTTTGTGCTATGCTTGGAAAAGAAATGGATCAACAAATTATTTTAGCACCAATTTTACGTGCAGGAATTGGTTTGGTTGATGGTTTTAGAGATATTATTCCAACAGCTAAAATTGGGCATATTGGAATGGAAAGAGATGAAGAAACACTTATTCCACGTGAATACTATGCTAAATTTCCAAAAGGTTTAGAAGATGCACTTGTGATTGTTTTAGATCCAATGCTTGCAACAGGTGGAAGTGCCAATATGGCAATTGAAAACATCAAACAAAGAGGAGCAAAAAATATTCAACTTGTTTGTCTTGTAGGAGCTCCTGAAGGTGTTAAAGCTATTCAAGAAGCACATCCTGATGTAGATATTACCCTTGCATCATTAGATGAAAAATTAAATGAACATGGTTATATTGTTCCTGGACTTGGTGATGCCGGAGATCGTCTATTTGGTACAGATGAATAATAAAGAAAAGCTTTTTAAAGATTTGATTTATGCTTTGACATTATCAGGAAAAATATTTGGAACTTTTATGGCTGGCGTCATATTGGGTTTATATTTGGATGATATATTATCAACCCGTCCTTTAATGACGCTAGTCTTTCTTATTTTAGCGTTTATAGAAGTGATGAAAATTTTATTAAAAGGTGGACAGTCATGAATGAAAAGTTAGTTTTTAAACGATCGGCACTTATATTTTTGATTGGGTTTGTGATTTTTTTAATTGTTGGATTTATCATGAAATCAGTCAGCTATCCACTTGGTTTTTTGCTAGGATATTTATTTAATCTTGCAATTTTTTATGTTATTATTATCACGTCTGATATGATATTAAACTTAAAGAAATCAACAAGTTTAATTATCTTATTAAATATAGTCAAACTTGCTATTTATGCAATTGGTTTTTTAATTGCTATTTTTATACCAAAGTGGTTTAATCTCATAGGAGTTCTCTTTGGTTATATGGTGATTAAAATAACGATTTATATTGTGAGTTATCAAATGAAGGAGGTGAAAGAGTGAGTAACTTCTTAGATTCTTTACAAGTAGAATTGATCTTTTCATTATTTATTATGCTATGTATGGGTATATTCTTTGTTTATGCTGGTAAGAAATTTGCGACTGCTGATCCTACAGCACGACCAAAAGGGGTTGTTTTGGTTGTAGAAACAGGAATTAAAATGGTTTATGACTATTTAAAGAGTATTATGCCTAAGAAATTTGAAAAGAATTATTATCCTTATTTTGCAATGCTTTTTGTTTATTTAGTTATTGCAAACTTAAGTGGATTAATAGGATTTGAAGCACCAACTTCAAACTATTCTATTACTCTTGCATTAACAACAATTACTTTCTGTTTAATTCAGTTTAATGCAATCAAGAAACAAGGATTATTATCCTATATTTGGGGTGCCGTTTGGCCACCAACAAACTTATTAAGTATTCTTTCGCCATTGATTTCGTTATCAATGCGTTTGTTTGGGAATATCTTAAGTGGATCAATACTTATGTATTTGGTTTATCAATTTACTGGGTTCTTATCAAGTTTTATTATTAACTTTAACTTCTTAGGACCAATTATTGCACCAGTGTTGCATTGTTACTTTGATATTTTTTCGGGATGTATTCAAACATTGGTATTTGTTACATTATCATCTATCTTGATAATGATGGAAAATCCAGATTAAGTTCTTTACTAGTTCGCTAGTTAAGATATAAATGAAAAAATGAACTATTTTTTAGGAGGAAAAAATTATGGTAAAAGGTTTAATTGCTATTGCAGCAGGTCTTGCTGTATGTGCCGGTTTAGGAACAGGGATTGGTGAAGGGATTGCTGCTAGTAAAGCTGTAGAAGCTGTAGGTAGAAACCCAGAAGCTGAAGGTAAAATCCGTACTATGATGATCTTAGGGATTGCCTTATCAGAAACAGTTGCCATCTATGGTTTATTAGTTTCTTTAATCTTATTATTCGTATATTAATAATTGAAAATCTGACAAAGGAGGAATAAAGATGCCAGATATAGCAGGAAAATTATTCCCTAATCTTACAACACTGATTGTTCAATTATTATCTACAGGAGTTTTATTACTTATTTTTAAAAAGTATTTATGGAAAAATGTCATGGAGTATTTTGCTAAACGAGCAGATTATATTGAATCTACAATTAATGAGGCAAAAGAAATGAATGAAAAAGCTTCTGCTAATTTAGAAACTGCAGAAAAAGAAGCACGTGAAGCGGCAAACAAATATCGTGATATTCTTGATCAAGCAAAAGATGATGGTCAAAAAGTAAGACAACAAATTATTGATCAAGCAAATGAAGAAGCAAGAGCTAAAATTGAACAAGCACAAAAAGAAATTGAAACAGAAAAGAAACAAGCTCAAGTGGATATGAAACAAGAAATTGTGGATGTTGCTATTGAGGTTGCAACTAAAGTGATGAACAAAGAAATGAATGAAGATATCAACAAAGGTTTAGTAGAAGAGTTTGTTGATGAAGTGGTTAACTAATGAGTGTTATTGGTGATAGATATGCTGAATCTTTATTTGATTTGGCTAAAGAAGAAAATAAAGTCACTCAATATCTTGATGACATCAAATTAGTTGGTGAAGTTCTAGGTAGTGATCCTCAAATTGTTCAATTCTTTAATCACGTTCTTATTGAAAATGAGAAAAAGATTCAATTATTGGATCAATCATTTAAAGGGAATGTTGATCAATATGTTTTAAATTTCTTAAAACTATTAGTGCAATCAAGAAGAATTCGTTATATTGATGATATAATTAAATCTTATATTAACTTATCTAATCAATATTTAGGTATAGAAGAAGGTACAATCTATACTCCATACAAATTAACTGATCAACAAATTCAAGATATAGAAAAAGCAATCAGTAAAAAAGAAAACAAAAAAGTTACTTTAAAAGTATCAATTGATTCATCATTATTAGGTGGTATTAAAGTTCAAATTGCTAACCGTATTTATGATGGAACAATTAAAAATAAAGTAGAAATGCTTAAAAAAGAACTATTAAGAAAGTAGGTGGAAATAGTGGGGCTTAGACCAAATGAAATTAGTGCTTTAATTAAAGAACAAATTAAGCATTATGACGATATCATTGAACAAAAAGATGTCGGTACAGTCGTGACTGTTGGTGATGGTGTAAGTGTTATTCATGGGTTGGACAATGCCATGTTAGGTGAATTATTGCTTTTCCCAAATGATGTTTACGGAATGGTCATGAACTTAGATGAAGATAGTGTAGGAGCCGTACTACTTGGATCTGAAAGTACGATTAAAGAAGGAGACGAAGTTAAACGTACTGGAAGAATTATTGAAGTTCCTGTTGGGGATGAAATGTTAGGTAGAGTTGTGAATCCATTAGGACAAGCAATCGATGGTCAAGGTGAAATCAATACTGGTAAAACAAAACCAATCGAACGTGTTGCTAGTGGGGTCATGACAAGAAAATCAGTTGATCAACCATTACAAACTGGTATTACATCAATTGATGCTATCATTCCTATCGGTAGAGGTCAACGTGAGTTAATTATCGGTGACCGTCAAACAGGTAAAACTGCAATTGCTATTGATACAATTTTAAATCAAAAAGGACAAAACATTTATTGTGTTTATGTTGCTATTGGACAAAAGAACTCAACAGTTGCACAAGTTGTTGAAAAATTACGTCAAGGTGGCGCAATGGATTATACATGTGTTGTTTCTGCCGGAGCAAGTGAACTGGCACCAATTCAATACATTGCACCTTATGCAGGATGTGCCATTGCTGAACATTGGTTAGATGAAGGAAAAGATGTTTTAATCGTTTATGACGATTTATCGAAACATGCGGTTGCTTATCGTACAATGTCGTTATTATTAAAAAGACCACCAGGACGTGAAGCTTATCCAGGGGATGTCTTCTATTTACATTCAAGATTACTTGAACGTGCATGTCGTTTAAATGAAGAAAATGGTGGAGGATCAATTACTGCTTTACCAATCATTGAGACACAAGCAGGGGATATCTCAGCATATATTCCAACAAACGTTATTTCAATTACAGATGGACAAATTTTCTTACAACAAGAATTATTTAACTCTGGATTTAGACCAGCGGTTGATACTGGATTATCTGTATCACGTGTAGGTTCAACTGCACAAATTAAAGCTATGAAACAAGTATCTGGTTCATTAAAACTTGAACTTGCTCAATATGCAGAAATGCAAGCTTTCGCACAATTTGGTTCTGACTTAGATGCAGCTACAAAAGCAACATTAGATCATGGGGCAAAAGTACGTGAAGTATTAAAACAAGCACAATACTCACCACGTAGTGTACCTACACAAGTCATTACTTTATTTGCATTAAAATATGGTTACACAAAACAAATAGAAGTAGAAAAAGTAAAAGAATTTATGGATGGTTTAGTAGAAAATATTCAAATGTCTCATCCTGAATTTATTACTGAAATAGAAACTCAAAAAGTGATTTCAAATGAATTAGAAGCGAAGATGAAAGAAGCAACAGGCGCTTATGTTGATCAATTCTTAAAAACACAAGGGGCTAACTAATGCCTGGATCAATGCAAGAAATCAAGCGTCGTATTAAATCCGTTGAATCTACTAAAAAGATTACAAAAGCAATGGAATTAGTTGCGACATCTAAACTTCGAAAAACAAGAAATCAACTTGATGAATTAAAACCTTATTATCAAGGTGTTCGACAAACATGTGCAGAAATTTTAGCTTCTAATAAAGGATTAAAAGATTCTGCTTATCTTATTGAAAATAAGGAAGAAAAAGATGTTTATATTGTTATTTCTTCAAGTTTAGGATTATGTGGTGGATATAATGCGAATGTTTTTAAAGAAATTAGTCATCAAATTAAAGACAACGATTATGTTTATCCAATAGGAAGTAAAGGAATGAATTACTTCCGTAGAACTCATCAAGGACCAATCAATACAGATTTTGCTTCATTAAATTCAACACTTGCTTTTGATGAAGTGACAAAATTAGTTAAAAGTGTTACAGATCTTTATATTAATAAGGAAGTAGGAAGTATTAAAATTATTTATACTGAATTTGTTAATAACTTAACATTTAAACCTCGTACAGTAACGCTTTTACCTATTGATACAAATGAATTTGAAAATATTGAAATTACGAATAAATTCACTGTTTTTGAACCAAGTCCTGAAGAAGTTTTAGATAGTTTGATACCAATGTATCTACAAGCTGTCGTTTATGGTTATCTTGTTGAAAGTGTGACAAGTGAAAATGCGTCACGTCGTACTTCAATGGAAAATGCGACAGACAATGCAGAAGAATTAACAGAACAATTATTATTAAAATACAATCAAGCTCGTCAAACAGCAATTACAAACGAAGTTAGTGAAATTGTTGCTGGAGCTAATGCACAATAAGGAGGTCAATATGGCAAATATTGGGAAAATAATTAGTGCCCGTGGGCCAGTTATTGATATTGCATTTGATGGCGAAGATAAATTACCTCGATTAAATACTGCTATTCGTATTCAAAATGGCGAAGAAGAATTAGTAGTAGAAGTTGCGCAACACATTGGTGATGATGCAGTAAGATGTATCGCCATGGGACCAACTGATGGGGTAGTAAGAGGAATGGATGCTGTTGATACAGGTCACCCAATTTCAGTTCCAGTAGGAAATGATACATTAGGACGTATGTTCAATGTTTTGGGTGAACCAATTGATGGTAAAGGTGAATTAGGAAATGATATTCCACGTATGCCTATCCATAGATCTGCACCAACTTATGCAGAACAAATGACAACTACAGAAATCTTTGAAACAGGAATTAAAGTTGTAGACTTAATTTGTCCTTTTATCAAAGGTGGTAAAATTGGGTTATTCGGTGGTGCCGGAGTAGGTAAAACAGTATTAATCCAAGAATTTATTAACAATATTGCAACACAACATGGTGGGTTATCTGTATTCGCTGGTGTTGGAGAACGTAGCCGTGAAGGAAACGATTTATATTATGAAATGAAAGAAAGTGGCGTTTTATCTAAAACATCACTTGTCTTTGGACAAATGAATGAACCACCTGGAGCACGTTTACGTGTTGCCTTAACTGGTTTAACAATGGCTGAACAATTCCGTGATGGACAAGGACAAGACGTGTTATTATTCATTGATAACATCTTCCGTTTCACTCAAGCAGGTTCAGAAGTTTCTGCCTTACTTGGACGTGTACCATCACAAGCAGGATATCAACCAACCCTTGCAACTGAAATGGGTGCTTTACAAGAACGTATTACATCAACTAAAAAAGGATCAATTACATCTGTACAAGCAGTTTATGTACCAGCTGATGACTTGACTGACCCAGCACCAGCAACAACATTCGCACACTTGGATGCTAAAATCGTCTTGGATCGTTCAATCGCTGCTTTAGGTATTTATCCTGCAGTAGATCCACTTAACTCATCATCAAGAGCCTTAGATCCACTTGTTGTAGGTAAAGATCATTATGAAGTTGCTCATGGTGTTCAACAAATCTTACAACGTTATCAAGAATTACAAGATATTATCGCAATTCTTGGTATGGATGAATTAGGTGATGAAGATAAATTAATCGTTGCACGTGCAAGACGTGTACGTAACTTCTTATCACAACCATTTACAGTAGCTAGTCAATTTACTGGTTTAGATGGAAAATATGTCCGTGTAGAAGATACTGTTCAAGGATTTAAAGAAATTCTTGAAGGTAAATGGGATCAATTACCTGAACAAGCATTCCATAATGTTGGTACAATTCAAGAAGCTGTAGAAAAGGCTAAACAAATCGAAAATGATTAAATTTAAGCTAAAAATCATTACACCTCAGGGTGTTTACCAAGAAGTGGAAATTGATCAGATAAATCTTGATACAACTGCTGGACAAATAGGTATTTTAGCTCATCATATTCCACTTGCAAGTGGTGTGAAAGTGTCTCAAATGAATTATATTATTGATGGAAAAAGAACATACTTTTCTATCGCGGGTGGGTTTGTTTATGTTAATGAAACAGAAACAACTCTTATCGCTAATGCAATTGAATCACAAGATGAAATTGATTTAGAAAGAGCACAGGAAGCAAAAAGAAGAGCTGAAGAAAGACTTAAAATACAAAACGATGAAATCGATATGTTAAGAGCACAAGCAGCATTGCAACGTGCAATTACACGTATTCATGTCAAAGGTTTATAGAGAAGAACTTCCATTCTTCTCTTTTTTTTGTATAATGGAATAAAGGAGAAAGGGAAGATGAAAAAGAAAATAATTGGAATAGGGAGTATTGTTGTTTTATTAATTATTGGCTGTGTTTTTTATTTTACAAGAGAAGAAAAAATTACATTATCTTTAAAAGATAAAAAAGATATTGTTGTAGAATATGGAAATAAGGTTGAATATTCATTTGATAATCTTATTCAAACAAAAAACAGCGACAAAGAACAATTAAAAGAAGTCAAAAAAGAAACAAAAATTACAAGTAATTTAAAAAATGAAGATCAAAAAGAATATCCAGCTATTGGAACTTATATGATCACTATCAAATATCAAGATCAAAAATTTAAAAAGAAAATCATTGTTAAAGATACAACAGTTCCTACATTTAATGAAACTAATGAAGTCTCATTTGAAGAAGGAACTGAAAACTATGATTATAATAAAGAAATAAGTGCAACAGATCTAACAACTGTAGAGATTCAATATGATACCTCTTCACTTGATACTAAAACGCCAGGTGAATATAAAATCAAAGCAATCGCAACAGATACAAGTGGAAATAAAACAGAAAAGGAAATTACAGTACATGTTACTAAAAAGCCTGAACCAAAAAAAGAAGAACAAACAGCATCGAATCAAACTGTAAGTTATCATGGTGGAGGTAAAGTTGTTTGTATTGATGCGGGACATCAAGCAAGAGGAAATAGCTCACTAGAACCCAATGGACCTGGTTCATCAACGATGAAGGCAAAAGTTACTACAGGAGCAACAGGCTGTGTTACTGGGAAAACAGAATCACAGATTAATCTAGAAGTTGCTCTAAAATTACAACAAGCTTTACAAAATCAAGGCTATACAGTTATTATGTGTCGTACCTCACAAGATGTAGATATTTCAAATGTTCAAAGAGCAGAAATCGCTAATAGTAACAATGTATCAGCGTTTATTCGACTTCATTGTGATTCAAGTACCTCTTCATCAGCAACTGGAACTTTAACGCTTGCACCCTCTACATCAAATCCTTATTGTGCAAATATAGCGAGCGAGTCACAAACGTTATCAAAGGCAATTGTCAATAATATTTGTAATGTGACCGGTTCAAGAAATCGAGGCGTTTCAATTGTTGATAATATGACAGGATTAAATTGGTCTAAAGTTCCTGTGACAATTGTAGAAATGGGATTTTTATCAAATCCTCAAGAAGATCAATTACTCGCAAGTGATGATTATCAAAATAAAATTGTCCAAGGAATTGTAAATGGGATAGGAGCTTATCTCAATTAAAAAGGAAAAAGGAATGAAAAATGAAATGGAAAAAGTAACATTAGGAAGAACAGGAATTACTGTTAATCGTAACGGTTTTGGTGCCTTACCGATTCAAAGAGTCACAGGAGAAGATGCCATAACAATTTTACGTAAGGCATACGATCAAGGGATTCGTTTTTTTGATAGTGCACGTTGGTATAGTGATAGTGAAGAAAAATTAGGAAATGCATTAAGTGATGTAAGAAAAGATATTTACATTGCAACAAAAACGGGTTCTACAACAGTAGAAGGTTTCTGGAAGGATTTAGAAACAAGTTTACATAATTTACAAACAGATTATATTGATATCTATCAATTTCATAATCCTTCGTTTTGTCCAAAGCCAGGAGATGGTACAGGGCTTTATGAAGCTATGTTAGAAGCAAAAACTCAAGGCAAGATTCATTTTATTGGTCTTACAAATCACCGTTTACCGGTGGCTATAGAAGCGTGTGAAAGTGGATTGTATGATACAATTCAATTCCCATTTAGTTATTTAGCTGATCAAAAGGATATTGATTTAGTAAATAAATGTAAAGAAAACAATATTGGATTTATCTGTATGAAAGCTTTATCTGGAGGACTTATTAATCGATCAGATGCAGCTTATGCTTATTTAGCACAATTTGATAATGTTTTACCAATCTGGGGAATTCAAAAAGAAAGTGAACTTGATGAATTTATTTCATATCAAACAAAAGCACCCAAACTAACAAAAGAAATACAAGAGCTTATTGAACATGATCGAAAAGAACTTGCAGGTGACTTCTGTCGAGGGTGTGGTTATTGTATGCCATGTCCTAAAGGAATACAAATTAATCAGTGTGCTAGAATGTCATTAATGTTAAGAAGAGCACCAGCAGCAAGTTGGCTTAATGAACATTGGCAGGCAGAAATGAAAAAGATTGAAGAATGTTTAAATTGTGGTAAATGTATGCAACATTGTCCATATCATTTAAATACACCTGAACTATTAAAGAAAAATTATGAAGATTATAAAACGTTTCTAAAATAAAAAGAGTGATACGAAATTTCGTATCATTCTTTTTTTTAATAAAGTCTACGACAATTATAAATGTAATTATGGAAGTAGCTACCAGGAGCTATAGATGTAACTTTAACACATTGGTTAGGATCTTGTCCTACCGTTTCTGAACCTTTACCAGAAGCGTGCACCATACGACCATTACCAATATAAATACCTATGTGGGCAACACCACGACCATAGTTGAAGGTAATGACATCACCAATTTGTAAATTGTTGTAAGAAACAGATTTTCCACTACCAGCATAACCTGCAGCTGTCGTTCTTCCAATTCTTACTCCTGCTTGTTTATGCGCCCAATAAACAAGACCAGAACAATCGAAATATGTAGGACCACTTGCACCCCAATAATAACGAGATCCTTGTTTTGCAAGAGCGTAGTTAGCAATTTTTACACCAAGTGCAGCATTTGATTCTGTTATACTAGAATTGTTTTGATTCGTATTTGTTGAACTATTTTGATTATTATTCGATGAATTTTGATTCTCATTTGAATTGTTATTATTTGTTGTTTGATCTGTGTTTGAATCTTGTTCGTTATTTGTGTTTGAACTTTGATTGTTACTTGTCTGGTTATTATTTGTACTAGAACTTTGATTATTATTTGTATTTGAACTTGTGTTATTGTTTGTTGATGGTGTTGAAGGAACAGGTAATTGAGTTACATGACCAACATCATCTTTTTTAGAATTTTCATAGAATGCAGTTAATGATTCATCTATTTGTTTAGATTGTGAAGCAGCAACATTTGCATCAACTTGAGTTGCAGCCACTTTCTTTCTTTGTTCTTCTAACAATGTTTCATATTGTGTTTGAATTGCTGCTTGTTCTACTTTTTGTGATTCTAATACTTTTTTCGCATTTTCTAAAGTAACTTTTTGACTTTCGATTGCTTTTTTCTTTTCAACCATTGTTTTTACTAATTCTTTATCACTATAGGTTAAAGTATTGAAACTATCAATTCTTGATAACATATCTGTGAAATTATTTGCCCCAAAAATATAATTAATAAATGTATTTTCATTCATATAAGATTGCATGACATACATACGATCTTTTATTTCTTGGCTATTTTGATCAATTTCATTTTGTGTATTTTGAATCGAATTTTCTACATATTTAATTTCAGCTTCTTTAGAAGAAATACTATTATTAATTGAATTTAATTTCTTTTCAGCAGCTGATAAAGAATTTGCTGTGTTTTGTGCATCACTTTTTTGTGATTGTAATTCTTTATTTAATTTTTTATTTTTTTCCTTTAAATAACTATTAAAAGATTCACATGTTTTTTTATTATCATTAGTCAGTTGACTACTCGAGCACAATGACATATATTTTGCTTCATTTTTAGAAAAATCAATGGCTTCAACAGGTTTAAAATAACCAACACCTAAAAGCATCGAACAAGTCATTAAGCCGATTATGTATTTTTTTACCTTCAAAGAAAACACCTCCTAAATTATTTATACATCAAATACGTTTAAAAGTAAAATAAAAACAGGATATCCTGTTTTTATTTATTAATAAGGTCTAACGGCACATGTGAAACGTCCAACATTTGAAGCGATTTTTACAACATCACCTGTTTGAGGTGCATGAATGTATTGCCCATTTCCAATATAAATACCAACATGTCCAGATTTCCATAAGATATCTCCAGGTTGAGCTTGACTTATTGGAATAACGGCACCTGATTGACCTTGAGAACCAGAATAGTGATCAAGTGAAACACCGGCTTGTGCATAACACCACATAACAAGACCGGAACAGTCAAAGGTATTTGGACCACTTGCCCCCCATACATAAGGACAACCTAATTTAGAATATGCTGCGGAAACAACAGTAGAACCATACTTATTTGTTGTTGGTACATTCATTTGTGTGAATTTTGTTGAACTTCCTGAACTACTTGATGATCCACCACTTGGTGTTGGTTGAATAACAATTGCGGATGCTAAGAATGAATCTAATGAGCTTTGCGTATTAGAGACTTTTGATTGTTCATCCTGTTTAGCTGCAAGTTCATTTTTTTGTTTAGCAAGTAAATCTTGATATTGACTTTGTAAAGCATATTGTTCATTTTGTTGAGAAACCATATTTGCTTTAACAGTTTCTAATGTTGCTTTTTGATTTTCAACTTGTTTCTTTTCATCATTAATTTTTTCAATCAATTCTTCATCAAATTGAGTGATTTCATTGATACTATCAATTCTTGAAAAGAAATCAGAGAAACTTGAAGCACCAAAAATAAATTCAATATAACTATTACTGTTGTTATAAGATTGCATAGCATACATACGATCTTTAACTTCTTCTTCTTTTTCAGTGATACTTGCTTCTAAAGATTTAATTGATTCTTGTAAATAATTAATTTCGTTTTGTTTTTGTTCAATTTGATTATTCAAATCAGCAATCTTAGATACTACTGAATCTAAAGAACTTTGAGTATCTGAAATCTTTGATTTAGAATCATCAATAGAGCTTTGCAAGTCTTTATTCTTTTTCTTTAAGTAATTATTGAACTGTTTACAAGTTGAATAATTACTACTTGATAAGCTTTTACTTGAACAAAGCTTCATATATTTTTCTTCTTGACCTTCAAAGTTAACGGCATTAACATCACTTAAAAAGCCAAAAAAAGACATAAACATAGTTAAACAAATAACGGAGATTAAACTTTTTTTCATTTCTACAATTCCTCCCAACTCTATTATCTTATTTTTTAGTTGAAAAGTAAATATATACGACAAGATTCCTAACATTTTTGACAATGTGGCATATATTTAAAATGAGGTGAATAAAATGGTGAAGCATGGTATAGATGTTTCTAAATTTCAAGGTGTTATTGATTGGCAAGAGGTCAAAAAACATATTGATTTTGCAATTATTAGATGTGGTTATGGAAGTGATGATGAAAATCAAGATGATCCGTTCTTTAAAAGAAATGCAGATGAATGTACACGTTTAAAAATCCCTTTTGGTGTTTATTTATATTCGTATGCTACAAATGAAAAGGAAGCACTGTCGGAAGCTAATCATGTTTTAAGATTAGTGAAAGATTATCAAATGGCATATCCTGTTTATTATGATTTAGAAGATAATAATACAACAGGTAGACAAAGTAATGAGATGATTGGAAATATTGCTCAAACCTTTGCTCAAAGATTAGAACAAGAAGGTTATTATGTAGGAATGTATGCCTCTTTATTTTGGTTTAGAACAAAACTAACCAGTCCGATTTTTAATGAGTATACAAAGTGGGTTGCTCGCTATAATGATGAACTTGATTATGATGGGAGTTATGGAATGTGGCAATATAGTGCGACTGGTACAGTATTAGGCATTGATACAATGGTTGATTTAAATTATGCTTATGAAGATTTTCCTGCGATTATTGAAGAAGGGGGCTATAATAACTTCTCTAATCCAAATATTACTCGTTATAAAATAGGGGATGAAGTTGAATTTCATCATGTCTTTTTAACCAGTGAATCAACACAACCATTGATGCCTTATCGTCATTTTGGTACGATTACGCGAATCGTTCAAGGGGCAAGAAACCCTTATCTAATAGGAAAGGATGCGGGTTGGGTCAATGATCAAGTGATTGAACAAAGAATTCGTTATTTAAGTGCACCTGATTATACGGGAACAAGTTTTACTGATGCATTACGTTCTATTCAAGAAGATACGTCGTTTTCTAATCGAAGTAAACTGGCAAAACTTAATGGTATTGAAAATTATCAAGGAACCCAAAGACAAAATGATCAACTTTTAGAATTATTAAAACAAGGGCGTTTAAGAGCATAAAAAAGAGCTTAGATTCTTTTTTCATAAGCTCTTCTTAAAGCACCACTTGCTAGTGTGATTGTACCACAATGTTTAAAACCATACTTTGTAAGGAATTTTTGCATAGATAGATTATCATTATGTGTATCCATTCTTACGCTGTGATAATCTGGATACATAGCAACTACTTGATCTAAAATAGTAGATGCCAAACCTTTTCCCTTACAATTACTATCAACCGCAATACGATGGACACAAATATAAGGACTATTTAATAGCCATTTTCCATCAATACGATTATACGAAGTTTCCCCATTAATTGTTACCATGCATGTACCGACAATTTGATCTTCATCAACTAATACATATGCTTCATTTTTTTCAATATCCCTTTTAATTGTTTCTTCATTTGGGTATCCATCTTGCCATTGATCAATACCATTTTCTTTAAAGTAACATTTTGCTTGATTTATAATCTCCATAACACGAGAGATATCTTCTAATTTTGTTTGTCTTAAAATCATTTCTAAACCTCCCTCAAGCTTGCGCTTAAATAATATAAACTTTTGCCTAGTTTGTCAAATTGTTATATTTACAAATAAAAAGCATTTGTTATAATAGCCTTATATAATAAGGAGGTGCTTTTATGGTACTAGATCAAATTAAAAAAATCCTAGTAGAAACAATGGATATTGAAGAAGAAAAAGTTACATTAGATGCTAAATTAAAAGATGATTTAAATTTAGATTCTTTAGATTCCGTTGAACTTATCATGTCTGCAGAAGAAGAATTTGGTATTGAAATTCCTGATGAAGATGTTATGAATTTTAAAACAGTAAACGATATTGTTAATTATATTGAAGAACATAAATAAAAGCTCACCATTAGATGAGCTTTTCTTCTATTCTAAAATATAGTTATTCATAAGAGTTTTATTCTTTTCTAAACATTTAAATAAGATTGCACCAATAACTAATACCACAAATTCACCAACAAAAACATAAAAAGCGTTAATCATAAATGGAAGTTCTAAAGCAAGATAAAGTTCTAAACCAACGATCAATCCATTAACAGCGCCCCCGATAAAAGCCCCCACAAAAACATTTTTAAAATAATACATACCAAGACAGGCAATTAAAGTAGCGGCTGTTCCAAAACAAATATCATAAAGTCCCATTGGGGAAGCAAGATTTGCAAGTAAACATCCAATAGTAAGTCCTGGAATAAATTTCTTGTTGTAACATGCAAGTAACACAATAATTTCTGTTAAACGCATTTGCACAGCTCCATAAGCGATTGGTGAAATCAAGATTGTTAGTACAGCATACACTGCTGCAATCATCGCATTCATTGCGATCACTTGTACCTTTTTATTATTCATTTGTAGTCCTCCTCTTCTAAAGTACAGTTAGAAGCCAGATAGAATAAAAAAGATGACAGAGCCATCTTCATTACCTATCCTTAGTTTTTTATACTGGGTTTGGCTCTCGAACCAGTCGATGTCATTATACATAAAAGGAACATTCAAATCAATAGGATTTCTTTTAAAACTATTCTATAATAAAGATAGATAGGAGGGATTTGTATGTTATGTCCAAAATGCCATAATCGTATTGTTAAAGGTTCTTCCTTTTGCCATATTTGTGGGGAACCTATACCTCAACAAAAAGTAGAAAAAACAATTCTTTCAAGAGTTAAACAAAAAGAAGAAATAAAAAAAGAAAAAAGTAAAAAAAGGAAATACGTTGCAATCATCTTCTTTTTAATTATCATAATAGCCGTTATTGTAGGTATCCATCTTTTTTTAAACATGAATGAACCGAGTTATTCCAGTGACAATATTGTTAGTCAACAAGTGGAAAAGGCACTCCACATAGATAAGGATAAAGTAACTTTAGAAATAGGAGAAAGCACAACGATCAAAGCTAATCTTAAATGTACATATACTGTTCAAGATGCTTCTATTTGTAAAATAAATCAAGAAGGAACGATTACTGCACTCGCTGCAGGTAAAACAAAGATTTTTTGTATCAGTGAATCTGGAAAAAAAGAAACAGTGAAAGTTACAGTAAATAAAAAAGAAGAAACAATTGATGAAGAAGATTTTGTTTTTCCTCATAGTGATACAGAATTACTTACAGAAGAAGATTTACAAGGAAAAGATCAACAACAATTACGAATGGGTATTAATGAAATTTATGCAAGACATCATTGTACTTTCAAAACAGAAGAAGTGAAAAATTATTTTGAAGCTAAAAAATGGTATAGTGGCGATGAAAATCTAACTTCTGATTTAATGAATGAACATATGTCGGAATATTTTAATGAAGTTGAATTAAAGAACATTTCGTTTATTCAAGCACACCGATGAAAATAATTTGCATGAGAATTAATAAAACAAAAAAATTCATGAAAATAGTTGTCAAAAACGAGAAATTTCATTTTCAATTCACATAACTTGTTTAAAATGAAAATGTGATTAAAAGAGATTATACATTCGTCATTCTCTCTTAAATATTTTTTTGACAACTCTATTTAAGAATGACGTTAAGAAAAGTAAGTTCGCTTGCTTTTCTTTTTTTGTCAAATATTGCCTAGGAAATAAAATAAAAAGATAATTTTGACCTATAAGAAAATTATTGATATTAAATAGAGTAATCTATAGAAGTTACATTGTTTTTTTATTCACATAAGCGTATAATAGAGGTAGTCTAAAAGAATTGGGGGAAACCAGAAATGTACAAAATAGTCAAAAAAGAAAGACTAAATGATGTTGTTGAGTTAATGGAAGTTCATGCTCCTATGGTTGCAAGAAAATGTGAACCAGGTCAATTCATTATTTTAAGAGTTGGTGAAGATGGAGAAAGAATTCCTTTAACAATCGCTGATTATGATCGAGAAGCTGAAACAATTACAATTATTTACCAAATTGTAGGTTTTTCAACTCGTCAATTAGCTAAATTAAACGAAGGTGATGAAATCACTGATTTCGTAGGACCTTTAGGTGTACCAACTGAATTACATAAATCAAATCACGTTGTTGGTATTGCCGGTGGGGTTGGTAGTGCACCACTTTATCCACAACTTAAAAAATTAGCTGAAATGGGTGTAGATGTGGATGTTATTATTGGTGGACGTGAAGCACAATATGTATTATGGGCAGATAAGTTTAAAGCTTTTTGTAAAAATGTATATGTGATGACAGATGATGGATCTTTAGGAGAAAAAGGATTTGGAACTGTTAAATTACAAGAATTAATTGATAGTGGTGATCCAATTGATGAAGTTATCGCTATTGGACCAGTACCTATGATGAAAGCTGTTGTTGGGGTAACAAAACCTCATAATTTAAAAACAATGGTTTCATTAAACCCTATTATGATTGATGGTACAGGTATGTGTGGCTGCTGCCGTGTTACTGTTGATGGTAAAATTAAATTCGCATGTGTTGATGGACCAGACTTTGATGGCTTATCAGTAGACTTCGATGAACTAATGGCTCGTCAAAGAATGTTCAAAGAAGAAGAACATCAAGTAGATGTGAATGCAGATCGTATTTGTAATTTAATGGGAGGTGCAAAATAATGCCTAATATGTCACCAAATAAGGTTAAAATGCCTGAACAAGATCCTAATGTAAGAAATAAAAACTTTGAAGAAGTTTCTTTAGGATATACAAAAGAACAAGCTATGGAAGAAGCAACTCGTTGCTTAAATTGTAAAAAACCATTCTGTATGGATGGGTGTCCAGTAGGAGTACCAATTCCTGAATTCATTCATCATGTTGCAGAAGGTGAATTTGAAGAAGCTTATCAAACAATTACAAGAGAAAATGCATTACCTGCAATTTGTGGACGTGTTTGTCCTCAAGAAAATCAATGTGAAGGTAAATGTGTTAGAGGAATTAAAACTGAATCAGTAGGAATCGGACGATTAGAAAGATTTGTTGCTGATTATCATAGAGAACATGGAAAACCTACAGAATTAAAAATTGAAAAAAATGGTAAAAAAGTTGCTGTTATTGGATCAGGACCTGCTGGTATTACATGTGCTGGAGAATTAGCTAAAAAAGGTTATGATGTGACTGTTTTTGAAGCATTACATAAAACAGGTGGGGTATTATCTTATGGTATTCCAGAATTCAGATTACCTAAAAAATTAGTACAAAGTGAAGTAGACGGTGTTGCTGCTTTAGGTGTTGATTTCCAAACAAACGTTGTTGTAGGGCGTTCAATTACAATTGATGAATTACAAGAACAAGGATATCAAGGAATCTTTGTAGGTAGTGGTGCTGGTTTACCACGTTTCCAAGGAATTTCTGGTGAAAACTTAAACGGTGTTTACGCTGCTAATGAATTCTTAACTCGTGTTAACTTAATGAAAGGATATCAATTTCCAGATCATCCAACACCAGTTAAAGTAACAGATACTGTTTGTGTTATCGGTGCTGGTAACGTTGCCATGGATGCTGCAAGAACTGCAAAACGTTTAGGTGCTAAAAACGTATATATCGTTTATCGTCGTGGACCTGAAGAAGTTCCTGCCCGTGCTGAAGAAGTACATCACGCTAAAGAAGAAGGAATTATCTTCAAACTATTAACAAACCCAGTTAAAATTGAAGGTGAAGATGGATGGGTTAAGTCTATGGAATGTGTTGAAATGGAATTAGGTGAACCTGATGCATCTGGAAGAAGAAGACCAATCGCTAAAGAAGGATCTAACTTCACAATTGAAACAGGAACAGTTATCGTTGCTATTGGACAAAGTCCAAACCCACTAATCAGACATACAACTCCTGGTTTAGATTGCCAATCTTGGGGTGGAATTATCGTTGATGAAGATTCAATGAAAACATCTAAAGATGGTGTTTATGCTGGTGGAGATGTTGTTACTGGTGCGGCAACAGTTATCTTAGCTATGGGTGCTGGTAAAAAAGCGGCTAAAGCAATGGATGAATATTTACAAAATAATTAAAAAAGTCAATTCTTCGGAATTGGCTTTTTCATTAAGATAACATGATTTTTGTAATTTTATTATTAGAAAGAAGATAAGTCATTTTTACCGTTTTCTTTTCACTGGAGGCAATATATTTAGTAGGAGTAACTTTATTATTTGGATAATCTAAAATATCTTTATTATCTCCTACACGAATATTTCCTAGAACTTGATAGTAGTCTGTAAATAGAACTACTTTTTTTATTTTATTATTTTTATCTAAGATAATTTGAATGTTTTTATTAGAATAGATTGTATTATTATTTTTTTTAGTTTCTTCATATTCATCACCAATATAATCATTAATACTTTTAATTTGAAGTCCTTTATCAAGAGCTAAACCATCATCTAAAAGAATGGAAAAACCAAAATCATTATCTGTCAGTAATTCTTCTTCAACTTCTTTTTCCTTTGAACAACCACATAGTAAAAGAATAAAACAACATATAAATAGTATTTTTGTTTTCATAGAAAACCTCCTTTAAATAATTGTACTAGATATTTTACATTCGATAAAGTGAAATATTACATGACTATTATTTTTCGTGGGAATAAAAAATTAGTATAATAAGTCTCTTTCATTTTGTTTAATTTCAACTCATTATCTTATATAATCTTACTATGGATAGAGCGAAAGAGTTTATTTAAAATAAACAGGAGGTCATTATGAAAGATTTACTTATGACAATTCAATACAACAACAAGGCCTCTTTTTCGCTTTTTATTTTTTAATTTGAAACATATCTTTTCTAAGATATGTTTTTTTTACAATCAAAAGGGGGATTCAAGATGCCAAAAAGAGAAGATATTAATACAGTATTAGTTATTGGGTCAGGACCAATTATTATTGGACAAGCCTGTGAATTTGATTATTCAGGAACACAAGCTTGTAAAGCGTTAAGAGGATTAGGGTATAAAATTGTTTTAGTTAATTCAAACCCAGCAACAATTATGACGGATCCAGAAACAGCGGATGTGACATACATTGAACCATTAAATGTAGAAAGATTAACACAAATCATTGAAAAAGAAAGACCAGATGCCTTACTTCCTAACTTAGGTGGACAATCTGCGTTAAACCTTTGTTCAGAATTAAGCAATGCCGGTGTTTTAGATAAATACAATGTGCAAGTATTAGGAGTAAAAGTTGACGCCATTGAACGCGGAGAAGACCGCTTAGAATTCAAAAAAGCTATGAATGAACTCGGTATTGAAATGGCAAGAAGTGAAATTGCGAATACAGTTGATGAAGCACTTGCTATTGCAGATAAATTAGGATATCCAGTTGTTGTAAGACCTGCTTATACAATGGGTGGTGCCGGTGGAGGACTTGTTTACAACGTAGAAGAATTAAGAACCGTTGTCAATCGTGGCCTTCAAGCAAGTTTGGTACACCAATGTTTAATTGAAGAATCAATTTTAGGTTGGGAAGAATTAGAATTAGAAGTTGTTAGAGATGCTAAAAACAACATGATTACAATTTGTTTTATTGAAAATATCGATCCATTAGGTGTACATACGGGGGATTCATTCTGTAGCGCCCCAATGCTTACTATTTCTAAAGAAGTACAAGATCGTTTACAAGAACAAGCCTATCGTATTGTTGAATCAATTGGAGTTATTGGAGGTACAAATGTTCAATTCGCTCATGATCCAGTAACAGATCGTATTGTTGTTATTGAAATCAATCCAAGAACATCACGTTCATCTGCTTTAGCTTCTAAAGCGACAGGTTTCCCTATTGCCTTAGTTTCAGCAATGTTAGCGGCTGGACTTACATTAGATGAGATTCCTTGTGGTAAATATGGAACGTTAGATAAATATTATCCTGATGGGGATTATGTTGTTATTAAGTTTGCTCGTTGGGCTTTTGAAAAATTCAAAGCTGCAGAAGATAAACTTGGTACACAAATGAAAGCTGTTGGGGAAGTTATGAGTATTGGTAAAACTTATAAAGAAGCTTTCCAAAAAGCAATTCGTTCTTTAGAAACAGGGCGTTATGGTTTAGGGTATGCAAAGAACTTTAATGATTTATCTAAAGATGAATTATTAAAATTATTAATTAATCCAACAAGTGAAAGACAATTCATTATGTATGAAGCTTTAAGAAAAGGAGCTACTGTTGATGAATTATTTGAACTTACAAAAATTAAACATTATTTCATTGAACAAATGAAAGAACTCGTTGAAGAAGAAGAAAAAATCGCTTCTTATAAAGGAAATCAATTACCAGATGACGTTTTAAAACAAGCAAAGAAAGATGGATTTGCTGATAAATATATTTCTAAGATATTAAATATTGAAGAAAAAGAAATTAGAAATCAAAGACTTGCTATGGGTATGCATCAAGTCTGGGAACCAGTTCATGTATCAAGTACAAAAGATAGTTCGTATTATTACTCTACATATAATGGAAAAGATCAAGATGTAGTTTCAAATAATAAGAAAATCATGATCTTAGGCGGAGGACCAAACAGAATTGGTCAAGGTATTGAATTTGATTATTGTTGTGTTCATGCTTCTCTTGCCTTAAAGAAATTAGGATTTGAAACAATCATTGTAAACTGTAACCCAGAAACAGTTTCAACAGATTATGATACATCTGATAAACTTTATTTTGAACCATTAACATTAGAAGATGTTTTAAGTATTCATGAAAAAGAAAAACCATTAGGAGTTATTGCTCAATTTGGTGGACAAACACCATTAAATCTTGCAAGTCAATTAAAAGAAAATGGTGTTAATATTTTAGGAACAACACCTGAAACTATTGATATGGCTGAAGATCGTGATTTATTTAATGAAATGATGGAAAAACTAGAAATTCCAATGCCAGAATCAGGAATGGCAGTTACAGTTGATGATGCTTTAGAAATTGCTCAAAGAATTGGTTATCCATTAATGGTAAGACCATCTTATGTATTAGGTGGTAGAGGAATGGAAGTTGTTTATGATGATGAATCATTAAAACAATACATGGCTGCTGCTGTTGGGGTAACACCTGATCGTCCTATCTTAATTGACCGTTTCTTAAATGATGCTATGGAATGTGAAGCAGATGCTATTTCTGATGGAGAAAATGTTTTTGTGCCTGCTGTTATGGAACATATCGAACTTGCTGGTATTCATTCAGGAGATTCAGCATGTATCTTACCATCAAAACATATTCCAGTAAGACATGTACAAACAATTAAAGAATATACTAAGAAAATTGCTAAAGAAATGAATGTTCGTGGTTTAATGAATATGCAATATGCCATTGCAGATGATAAAGTTTATGTTTTAGAAGCAAATCCACGTGCTTCAAGAACAGTACCATTAGTATCTAAAGTATGTAACATCAACATGGTAAAACTTGCAACAGATATTGTTACACGTGAACTTACAGGTAGACCATCACCTGTTAAAGATTTAAAAGATAGAAAGATTCCACATATTGGTGTAAAACAAGCTGTTTTCCCATTCAATATGTTCCCTGAAGTTGATCCAATTCTAGGACCTGAAATGAGATCGACAGGAGAAGTATTAGGTTTAGCTAATTCTTATGGAGCAGCAATCTTTAAAGCAGAAGAAGCAACACAAACAAAATTACCAACATCAGGGCGTGTGTTAATTTCAGTATCTGATCGTGATAAAAAAGATGTTGTTGAACTAGCAAGAAAATATTATGATGCTGGATTTGAAATTGTTGCTACAGGTAAAACATTTGAATTAATCAATAGCAATAACATTCCAGCTATCAAAATTAAAAAGATCAAAGAAGGTCGTCCAAATATTGTAGATGCTCTTACAAATGGTGAACTTGATATGGTGATCAATACGCCACATGGTAAAGAATCTGCACATGATGATAGTTATATTAGAAAAACAGCTATTAAAATGAAAATTCCATACATGACAAACATTGCTGCTGCAAATGCAGCTGTAGAAGGTATCTTAGAGGCTGAAATTCATGGAACACATGAAGTAAAATCACTTCAAGAATATCATGAAGCAATTAAAGATTAATATGAATGATTGTTAGGAAGTCATAAGATTTCCTAACAATTTTTTTATTTTTACAAAAAAGAAGAAAAAAATAAAAAAAGAGCGAATAAATAAGTAGGAGGACTACTTATGGAAACAATCAATAAAATAACAACGAGTAATATGATCATTTATGTAAGATGATTATAGGAAATGAAGAAGTATTATCAAGAATCATAAAGGTAGCTGTAGATGAAGCAAAGCATTTAAGTATTGAGGAAATTAGAAGATTGATAGAAGGGGTACATATAGGTAATCGAATAGTCAATCCTCATTTTCATCTTGTAGATAAAGAAGGTTTTATCAAAGATGAAGGTATGGTTTATTATGATATTTTATGTTATATTGATGTACCACAAGAAGATGGAAAGAATATACGGGTTTATTTAAATGTAGAAATACAAAATAATCCTTATCCAGGATATTCTATTATTACCAGAGGATATGCTTATGTTTCAAGAATAGTATCAGGGCAATGGGGAAGCGAATATGATTATCAACACTATGACGGGATGAACAAGGTCTATTCATTATGGATCATGCCAAAGGCACCAAAAAGAAAAGATGGGCATATGAATGTCTATGAAACAGATGAAAGGATTATTTGTGGAACGACAGTAGAAGAAAAAGAAGTTTATGACAAGGGAGTAATTCTTGTGATATACTTAAACAAAGAACATGACTTAAATAAAAAGTATGAAGTATATGATGAATTATTGACATCATTGATGGTCCTTCTAAATAATGTATTGAATTATAAGGGAAAGCAAAGAATTATAGAAGAATATGGATTGAATACAAAGAAAATAGAAAGTGAGGTTAAAGATATGTGTGATTTAGGTGAAAGCATTGCCTTAGAAGCAAGAAATGAAGGTAAACAAATAGAACGTAAAGAAAAGAATATAGCGCATGTAAAAAAACTAATGATAGGATTATAAATGTCATTTAAAGAAGCAATTAACTTATTAGAAATACCTGAAAAGGAAGTAAAAGAAATAGAAAAGTATTTTCAATCATAGAAAGAGAGTAAAATCTCTTTTTTTATACTAAAAAAATTGTTGATAAAATAAAATTACATAATAATAAAAAATTATAAATTAGTGTTGAAAAATGTTATCAAATCTACTATACTATTCAAGAACAAAAGGAGATGAGGGCTATGTTACAACAAAGTGTCAAATATGATTGCTTACAATTGAATACGAGTACCTCATTTTTATATTCTCATTGTTTCTAACATATCATTTTTAATTGATATGTTTTTTTATAACAAAAAAAGGAGGACAATATATGAAAGCCTATTTAATCTTAGAAGATGGAAACGTATTTGAAGGTGAAAGCGTAGGAGCTGACAGAGAAGTTGTCAGTGAATTTGTATTTAATACTTCGATGACAGGATATGTAGAAGTACTGACAGATCCTTCCTATGCAGGACAATCAGTTGTTATGACATATCCATTGATTGGAAACTATGGAGTATGTTTAGAAGATCAAGAATCTACAAAACCTTATGTTGAAGGATTTGTTGTAAATGAACTTGCAAGACTTGGAAGTAACTTTAGAAAAAATGTTGATTTAAAAGATTATTTAATTGAACATGATATTCCTTGTATTCAAGGAATTGATACAAGACATTTAACTAAAATTATTAGAAATAAAGGTTGTATGAATGGAATGATTACAACAACAAAATATGATGATTTAAGTGAAGTCATGGAAAAAATACATAACTTTAAGGTAACAGGTGTCGTTGAAAAAACAACATGTGACAAACCATATAAAGTAGGAACAGGAGATCGAAAAGTTGCTTTATTAGACTTTGGCGCTAAGAAAAATATTGCTAAATCACTTGCAAATAGAAATATAGAAGTCACAGTTTATCCAGCATCTACTCCTGCAAGTACAATCATTGAAGGAAACTATGATGGAGTGATGTTATCAAATGGTCCTGGAGATCCAAGCGAAAATGTTGAAATCATTAAAGAAGTTAAAAAACTATCTGAAAGTGGTTTACCAATCTTTGCAATCTGTTTAGGGCATCAATTGATGGCTTTAGCTCATGGATTTAAAACTGAAAAATTAAAATATGGACACCATGGTGCAAATCATCCTGTTAAAGATTTAAATACAGGGCGTGTTTATATTTCTACACAAAATCATAACTATGTAATTTGTGATGATTCTATTGATCGAAATATCGCAAAGCCTTGGTTTATTAATGTAAATGACCAAACAATCGAAGGTGTTGAATATACTGGTAAAAATATTAAAACAGTACAATTTCATCCAGAAGCATGTGCTGGTCCATTAGATACAGATGCTTTATTTGATGAATTTGAAAAAATGATGGAGGGTAAATAAGATGGCAAGAGATTTAAGTATAAAAAAAGTATTAGTTATCGGTTCAGGACCTATCATCATTGGTCAAGCAGCAGAATTCGATTATGCTGGAACACAAGCATGTCGTGCTTTAAAAGAAGAAGGGGTAGAAGTTGTTTTAATTAACTCAAACCCAGCAACTATCATGACAGATGCTGATATCGCAGATAAAGTTTATATCGAACCATTAACTGTACCTGTTGTTAAAAAATTAATCATGGAAGAAAAACCAGATAGTATTTTACCAACATTAGGTGGACAAAATGCATTAAACATCGCTATGGCTTTAGCGGATGAAGGATTCTTAGAAGAACACAATGTTCGTACAATTGGGACAAATACAGATACCATCAAACTTGCAGAAGATCGTTTAGAATTTAAAAACTTAATGGAAAGAATTAACGAACCATGTGCTGCATCAATCGTTGTTAACCATGTTAATGATGCTTTAGAATTTGCAGGAAAAATTGGTTATCCAGTTGTTGTAAGACCTGCTTATACTTTAGGTGGTACTGGTGGAGGTATCGCAAATAATGAAAAAGAACTTCATGATATTTGTTCAAATGGTTTACGTCTATCAAGAGTAAGTCAATGTTTAATTGAAAGATGTATTGCTGGATGGAAAGAAATCGAGTATGAAGTAATGAGAGATAGTGTAGGAAACTGCATTACCGTATGTAACATGGAAAACTTAGATCCTGTTGGTGTTCATACAGGAGATAGTATTGTTGTGGCACCAAGCCAAACTTTATCAGATAAAGAATATCAAATGTTACGTTCATCAGCTTTAAATATTATTACAGCTTTAAATATTGAAGGTGGATGTAACGTACAATATGCTTTAAATCCAAATAGTTTTGAATACTGTGTTATCGAAGTAAACCCTCGTGTTTCTCGTTCATCAGCTTTAGCTTCTAAAGCAACAGGTTATCCAATTGCTAAATTAGCGGCTAAAATTGCTTTAGGATATACCTTAGATGAAATCAAAAATGCCGTTACAGGTAAAACATACGCTTCTTATGAACCAACATTAGACTATGTTGTATGTAAAATTCCTAAATGGCCATTTGATAAATTCGTTGATGCTTCAAGAAAATTAGGAACACAAATGAAAGCAACTGGAGAAGTTATGTCAATCTGTAATAACTTTGAAGGAGCTTTAATGAAAGCTTTACGTTCTCTTGAACAAAATGTTTTCTACTTACATTTAGATGCCTTTACAAAATTAACACATGATGAATTAAAACAAAAATTAAAAGATGTTGATGATCAACGTATCTTTGCAGTAGCTGAATCCTTAAGAAAAGGAATTACTGAACAAGAAATCCATGAAATTACTAAAATTGATGTTTGGTTCATTGATAAAATCAAACATTTAGTAGAAATGGAAGAAAGAATTAAAACAGAAGAATTAACAGTTGATTTATTAAAACAAGCAAAAAGATTACAATTCCCAGATAGAGTCATTGCTGAATTAACTGGAAAAACAGAACAAGAAATTCATCAAATGCGTAAAGATAATAATATTGTTGCAGCTTATAAAGTTGTTGATACATGTGCGGCAGAATTTGATGCACAAACACCTTATTACTATTCAATTCAAGGTGGAGTGAACGAAGTAGAACCTCAAAGAGAAAAGAAAAAAATCATGGTTTTAGGATCAGGACCAATTCGTATAGGACAAGGTATTGAATTCGATTACTGTTCGGTACATTGTGTATGGGCCTTAAAAGCAGCAGGATACGATACAATTATTGTTAATAACAACCCTGAAACAGTATCAACTGACTTTGATATTGCAGATCGTTTATACTTTGAACCATTAACTGCTGAAGATGTAGAAAGCATTGTTGATATTGAAAAACCAGATGGAGCCATCGTGCAATTTGGGGGACAAACAGCCATTAAACTTACCAAAGCACTTACAGATATGGGGGTTAAAATCTTAGGAACTGATGCCGATGATGTAGATGCTGCTGAAGATAGGGAAAGATTTGATGAAATTCTTGAAAAATGTCATATTGATCGTCCAAGAGGTTCAACAGTCTTTACTGCAGAAGAAGCAATTGAAGTTGCTAATAAATTAGGATATCCAGTTTTAGTAAGACCATCTTATGTATTAGGTGGTGCTGGTATGGAAATTGCCTTAAATGATGGTGATATTAAAAAGTTCATGAAAATCATTAATAGACAATACCAAGAACATCCAATCTTAATTGATAAATACTTATCTGGTAAAGAAGTTGAAGTTGACGCAGTTTGTGATGGACATGGTATCTTAATTCCAGGTATTATGGAACACGTTGAACGTGCGGGAGTTCACTCGGGAGATAGTATTTCTGTTTACCCACCACAAAAAATCAAACAAGAAATTAAAGATGTTATCGTTGATTATACAAAACGTCTTGCTAAAGCATTACACGTTGTGGGATTAATCAATATTCAATTCATTGTTTATGAAGATCAAGTTTATGTTATTGAAGTTAACCCAAGATCTTCAAGAACAATTCCTTATATTTCAAAAGTTACAGATATCCCAATTGTTGCCATTGCAACAAAAGCTATTATGGGACAAACGATTGAAGAACAAGGATATTCTTATGGAATTGTTCCGGAAAAAGAAACAATTGCAGTTAAAATGCCAGTGTTCTCATTTGAAAAAATCAAAGGTGCAGAAATTTCTTTAGGACCTGAAATGAAATCAACAGGTGAAGTTTTAGGTATTTCTAAAAACTTAGATGAAGCTATTTATAAAGCATTCATGGGAACAGGTATTCAATTACCTAAGAGAAAGAATATCATTTGTACAATTAAAGATTCTTCTAAAGAAGAATTCTTACCAATCGCTAAACAATATTATATGTTTGGTTATGACTTATATGCAACAGAAGGAACATATAAATTCTTAAAAGAACATGATGTACCTGTACATTTTGTCAATCGTATCTGTGAAAAAACAAATACAATCTTTGACTTAATGTTTACGGATACAGTTGATTTAGTAATCGATATTCCAACAAGAAATGATAACTTAAAAGATGGCTTCTTAATTAGACGTTTTGCAGTAGAAGCAGGTATTCCAATTTATACGTCACTTGATACAGCAAAAGCACTTATTGATTCACTTGAAAAACGTAAACATGGTGTGCCATCATTAATTGATATTACAAAATTAAGATAATTTAAAAATGGTCGAAAGACCATTTTTATTTTGGACATAATTTTAAAGAAGTATTTTGGACTATCTGTCCATTTATAAAAAAATGTATTTTTCTATAATGAAAGAAGGAGGTTTTTTATGAATCAAGAAAATACTTCTTTTGAAAAACAAAAAAAACTAATTGCAAGAAGAAATGCTCTCAAACTTTTCTTTGTTCGTTTTCCTGATGAAGATCCAATTTTTTTAGAAAATCTATCAACCAAACAATATGAAGAACTCTTTGATTTGCTTTTATTAGGTAAGAACTTAGAAGAAATAAAAAAGGCTATTTTAGATATAGCCTAATTCTTTACATGCATAATAAATACCATCTTCATCAATAGAAGTTGTCACAAAATCACTTAATTTTTTTAAATCATTATTCCCTTGTCCCATACAAATCGAAAAAGAAGCATGTTTAAACATTTCAACATCATTTAAAGAATCCCCAAAAGCCACATAACTTTCCATATTCCATAACTTCATAAAATAAGCAATGCCAGTTGCTTTAGAAATTCCTTTAATAGTAATATCCGCATAACTACTTTCTCCTACCATCACATCAAGTTCTTCAATATCTTTAAACTCTTGATAATCATAATCTAAAGGACCATAAGCAATCATGGCACCTACTTCTTGATTGGTATAGCTACCAACAGGGGGAATTGGATTATTGAAATAATTACATGAACGAATGACATCTTCATTGGGTTCCATATTAATAATTCTTGGGGTACATTTAAGAGCTAAAGGAATGTTGTGTTTTTTAGAAGCCTCTAAAGCTTTTAAAACAACATCCTTAGATAAACTTTCTTTGTGAATAAGTTTTAAATCTTTATCTAATAAAGCTTGTCCACTATTACATACATACCCATCAAAGGCAAAAGTATCATAAATGTGAGTATTCTTTAAAGAATCAACACTTCTTCCTGTAGATACTAATAAAAGATGACCTTTTTCTCTTAATAAATTTAAAGCTTTGATGGTACTTTCTGGTACTTGATGATCTGTGGTTGTTCTTAAAGTACCATCAATATCAAAACAAAACAATTTCTTCATTATTTACCTTGAGGGAAAAATCTTGCAAGTGAATTTGCGACTGCTGAAATAGGCATTGTTTGAACCACAATTTTACCAGGACCAGTAACCACTGTATTAAATAATCCCTCTCCTCCTAAAAATTTATTTTTTAAACCAGGAACTGATTGGATATCCATTTTACAAGTAGCATCCATCATTGCAAGATAACCGGTATCAATAACCATTTGTTGACCTGGTAGTAAATTATATTCTACGGTACTTCCATCAATTTCAATAAAACATGTTCCGTGTCCTGAAATCTTTGTTAAAATAAAACCTTCACCACCAAATATACCAGAAGAAAATTTTTTATTAAAGAAAACCGATGTTTCTACATTTTCTTCACTAGCTAGAAAAGCAGATTTTTGAATGATGACTTCTTTTCCAGGTTCTACATCAATAGCGACAATTTTTCCAGGGAAACTTGAGGCAAAGGCAATCAAGCCATCTTTATTTGCCGTATAACTATTTCTAAATAAAGTTTCACCAGAAAATATTCTACCGATGATTTTACCAGCACCACCACCATTTGTTTCCATTTTCATACATGGATCCATCCAAGACATAGCACCACTATCACTAATCATTTTTTCACCTTTATTTAAATGACAAATAACAACAGGGAGAGTATCTCCAACAATTTCGTATTCCATAATCTTTCTCCTTTTATAAAGCAACACAGACAGGTTGAATAATATCTAAAGTATTTCCTGCAGGTTTGATTTCTTCTTTTTCTTCATCAAATGTATAAAGCTCCAAACGATCATCTTCTTGACTAGCAACAACAATATAACGATCATCAATAATATTAAAATCACGAGGCCCTTTTCCAGTATGCACCATATAAAGTAAAGTGATTTTTCCTGTTTCTTGATTAACACGATAAAGGACAATACTATCATGTCCACGATTGGAAACAATAATATGTTTACCACTTGAGGTCATATGAATAGCAGCAGCACTTGAAAAGCCATGGAAATGACGAGGTACACAATGAATAACTTGAACCAAAGTAAAGTGTCCATCATGATATTGGTAAACCATAATACTGTTACCAATTTCATTAACGAGATAACAGTATTTTCCATCATGAGAAAAAATCATATGACGAGGTCCACTACCTGGATTTACAGCTTGACTTAAAGAGGTTTCTTCTAACTTTCCATCTTTGAAATCATACATGACAATTTTATCCGCACCTAAATCAACACTATAAAGATATTTTTGATCTGGGGTAATTCCTACATAATGCGCATGAGGACTTGTTTGTCTTTTAAGTAAATCAATTCCTGAACCATGATGGTGAACAACTGAAAGTTTATCTCCAATTTTATGATCCTTTAAAGGGAAAGCAGCTGTTGCTCCAACGTGATAATTTGCAGTAAATAAATATTTTTGATCAGGACTTAAACATAAATGAGTATAAGAACGACCATGGGAATTATAAAAAGAAAGTTGTTTTAAATCATCTTCTTCAATATGATAACTTGCGACACCTCCTCCTTCACCAACACGTGCATCTTTTAAAGATACATAAAGATAATCATCTTTTTTAATAACATATGAAGGAAAATCTTCGGTAGGAATATGTTTATTTAAATGAAGTTCATTTTTAGTTTCATCTAGAGTACATACATAAAGACCTTTTTCTTTTCCTTTAGCGTAACTTGATACGTAAAAACGATACACAAAATCGCCTCCTTTTGAAATAATTGTACCATAAAATAACTATAAAAAGCTTTCTATATAAGAAAAAAAAGAGATGCATGAAGCATCTCAAATATTATTTTTGCCCAACGCCTTTACAATAAGTTTGAACAACTTCATAATCTCTATCTAAAACAACAAGATCAGCATCATAACCAACGCCAATTGTTCCTTTACGATCATCAACATGTAAACATCTTGCTGGGTTTGATGTACATGCATTGATCGCGTAATTAACAGGAACTAAAGCATCTTCAATTAAGATTTTTAATCCTTTGTTTACATTTAAAGTAGAACCAGCTAAGTTACCTGCTTCTACTAAATGAGCACTTCCATCTGGATAAATAACAACTTCCTGTCCACCAAAATCAAATTTAGTACCTACAGGGAATCCTTTGCACATTAAGGAATCTGTAATCATAACACTGTAATCAGGACCTTTTGAAGTAAAGAAATTATTTAAAGCGGCAAGAGTAGAATGGTTTCCATCACAAATAATTTCTCCATACATATTTCTAATACGTAAAGCACCACCAACAAGACCATTTGCACGATGCGTAAATGGTGTCATTGCATTATAAACATGAGTCATACTTCTTGCTCCATGGGCATAAGCTTGAACAGCTTGTTCATAAGTAGCATTAGAATGTCCAATACTTACAACTACATTATTCTGACTACAATATTTTGTAAGAGTAAAATCTTCATCATTTTCAACAGCCATAGTAATATATTTGATTAAACCATGAGCAGCTTTTTGATATCTTTTAAATTGTTCAATATTAGGTTTTACACAATATTCTTCAGGTTGAGCTCCTTTATGTGCTTTATTTAAATAAGGACCTTCAAAATGAATACCTAAGATTTCTGCACCTTCATAACCTTCTTCTACGACTTTTGCGACATTACTTACCGCGTTTGTAAGAACTTCTTCACTTTGAGTAAGAGTTGTCGCAAGGAAAGAAGTAACTCCTTCATCAACGATTCCTTTTGCCCATTTTCTTAATCCTTCAGGATTAGCATCATTTGTATCAAAACCATAAGCTCCATGACAATGAATATCAATAAAGCCAGGAAGAATTCTTAAATCTCCATAATCTTTCGTAACTTCTTTTTCATTGTAAGGATATATTTCTTTAATAATTCCATCTTCTAATTCTAATTGTGCTGGCGTGAATTGATCCGCAATCCAGACTTTTTTACTTTGTATAATCATAATTTCACCTCATCTTTATTATAGAATACTTTGCTTATCTAGACAAGCAACAATTCCTCTTATTTCTAATAAAAATTCAATTTACCTTACCTCTAAATTAGTATATAATTAGAGTCATAATAAGGAGGAAGAGGATATGGATGAAAATTTACTTTTATCATTAATTGAAAACAACGCGAAAATGGAAGTCGTTGATCTTGCGGCCGCCTTAAACGAAACAGAAGAAAATGTTGATAAGACAATTAAAGATTTAGAAAAAAATAAAACAATCTATGGTTATCATACTTTGATCAATTGGGATAAAACAAATCACGATGTGTGTACAGCTGTGATTCAAGTTAATGCGAAACCTGAAAGAGATTATGGATATGATCGTATTGCAAAAAAAATCTATAATTTTCCAGAAGTAGATACAATGTATTTATTAGCGGGAAATTATGAGTTTTTATTAATTGTTAAAGGAAAAACAATGGTTGAGGTTGCTAAATTTGTAAATAGTCGTTTAGCGGTCATTGAAGGTATTGAAAGAACTGCCACAATGTATGTTTTAAAACAATATAAAAACATGGGTAAACTTGTTGAGGATGATAATAAAGATGCAGCAGAAAGATTATTGGTAACTCCATAATGGATTTTGAAAAAATTGTAAATCCTATTGTAAAGGATATTCCACCAAGTGGAATTCGTAAATTCTTTGATCTTGCCAATCAAATGGAAGGTGTTATTTCTTTAGGGGTAGGGGAACCTGATTTTGCAACCCCTTGGACAATTAGAGAAGCTGCAATCTATTCAATTGAAAAAGGAAAAACATTCTATACTGCAAATCAAGGATTATTAGAATTAAGAAAAGAAATTTGTAAATATCAAAAAAGAAGATTTGATTTAGATTATAAACCAGAACAATGTATTGTCACTGTTGGGGGATCTGAAGGAATCGATTTAGCCTTTAGAACAATTATTAATCCAGGTGATGAAGTCATTTTATTACAACCAAGTTATGTTGCTTATACACCAGGTGTTGCACTTGCTGGTGGAGTAGTAAGAAACATTATTTTAACTGAAGAAAATGAATTTAAATTAACACCTGAACTTTTAAAAGAAGCTATCAATGAAAAAACAAAGGCCATTCTTTTAAATTATCCAAGTAATCCAACAGGTGGATTTATGACAAAAGAAGACTATGAAAAATTAGTGCCTATCTTTAAAGAATCAGGAATTATGATCATAACTGATGAAATCTATGCAGAACTTTCTTATGAACATAAATTCTGTTCAATTGCATCTTTTGATGAAATCAAAGATCAAGTTATTTTAGTGAGTGGTTTTTCAAAAGCTTATGCGATGACAGGATGGCGTTTAGGTTATGTTCTTGCTAATGAATATCTTGTTAAAATGATGAAAAAGATTCATCAATATGTCATTATGTCAGCACCAACATGTGCTCAATATGGTGCCATTGAAGCAATGAGACATTGTGACGAAGAAATTGAAAAAATGCGACAAGCTTATCTTGCAAGAAGAAATTTCTTAGTCAAAACATTTAATGAAATGGGACTTAAAACATTTACACCACAAGGGGCTTTCTATGTTTTCCCATGCATCAAATCAACAGGTTTAACATCGGAACAATTCTGTGAAGAACTATTAAATGATCAGTTAGTAGCTTGCGTTCCAGGAAGTGCTTTTGGTGAAGCTGGAGAAGGTTATATTCGTGTTTCTTATGCCTATAGTTTAGAAGAACTTAAAGCGGCAACACAAAAAATTAGAAAATTCTTAGAAAAAAAGGGAGTTAAATAACTCCTTTTTTTTGGCTTTAAAATAGATACAAATTCATCATAAACAATAATAATTCCCTATAATAAAGATAAAGAAAAGGGGATGATTAAGATGTTTGCAAGAAGTTATGAACAAATGACAGATGTATCTATTATGGAGGTAAAAACATATTTATTAATTCATAGTGAAGGTGTTTATCAACAAGATATTTATGATTTAATGAATAAATGTTTAGATGTTTCTCAGTTAAAAAGAAAATTGAATAAAAGAAAAGATCTTCAATTATGGTTGTTTACAACAATTAAAAGATATATTGATTGTAGTTTATCTTATAATGAAATGGAATATCATCTTATTATGATGAATATTCTTATTCATCAACATTTTCGTCCTTTGGTCGAATATAAATATAATTTATTTTATTATATTTTAGATAAAAGTAGTTTTAATTTAGAAACCTATTGTTTATTAAGACATTTACTTACTTTTAAAATGAATCAATTAAATAAAGTGATTTTAGGAATGACAAATTATAAAATGTTAAGTGATGAACAAACACATTACTATGCAAGTCTTATTCTTCTATTGGAAAAACAATACAAACAAGCTTATCTACACTTACCATTTGTTACAATAGATGAATCATTTAAACGCTTTGAAAAATCTCTTTATAATTATTCACCATATCGTTATGAAATGTTGTATCATAAAGACAAGACATATTCACTTAACTATGCAAGATAGGAGAAAATTATGGACAGACTCTATTACACATATCTTATTATTAAAGAATCATTAGATTATATACCTGCTATTGAAATAAAAGGGCAACTTGAAGAAAAATATCAAATTAAAGTTGATGTTAAAACAGTTTATCAAGCTATTAGAAATATTAATGAATTATCAAAATATGTTTATCAAAAAGAAATCATTAAAACTAAACATCGTAAAGGTTATAGTATTGATGAAGAATTTTTCAATGATGGACAATTTCAATATCTATGGGACAGTGTGCTTTTCAATAATGATTTAAATGAAGATGAAGTGAATGCTTTACTCACAAAATTACAAACTTTAAGTTCAAGCAAACAACTTTCACGTATTCAAAATCAACCAAGAAAAAATCAACCAAGAAATTATGATCTGCTTTTAAATATGACAACCGTCATTAAAGCAATTCATGAAAAGAAAAATATTTATTTTAAATATGTAAGTTATGAAATTAAAAGAAATAAGTTTGTAGAAATTGCGCATAATCATGGAAATCATAAAGAAAATAATGAATTCTATATTATTTCTCCTTATAAATTGATTCAAAGAGATTCTAAATACTATGTTTTAGGTTATTTTAACCAACGTCCTGATAAACTCTCTATTTATCGTCTTGATCGTATGCGTCTTGTAAGAAATCATAAAAGCCCTTTTGAAGAAGGGGAACAATTTGATTTAGAACAAGAAGTTGATCATATAAATATGTATGTTTCAGGACAAAAGGATACACTTGAAATTAGTTTTGATGAAGTGGTTTTAAGAGAAGTCATTGATCAATTTGGACAAGATCATCCTGTTAAAAAAGACTTTGAAAATCGCTATCATCTTACTATAGAAGATGTTCTTATTTCTGATGGTTTGATTGGTTGGCTCATGATGTTGCAAGATCATGTAAAAGTTATTAAACCTTATTCTTTACAAGAGAAAATGAAAAAAAGAATTGAAAAAATGTTTATACAATATAAGTAGAGCTATCATTTAGATAGCTCTTTTGTCTTTTTCCAATCAATATCTTTGATTTGTTTAATAATAGGTTGAAATAAATTTCTTTTATCTTTTGGATAAATCGCATAATAACGAACATGGGCTTCTGGATCAGTAATCGGTATTAAAATACGATTATCTTCTGCCTCTTCTCTTTGAATCGTGATATTGCTTCTAAAATTAGGTAAAGCGGACATCTTGGTAAGTTCATTAAAAACAGAAGGATCGTCTTGAAATAAAAGATGTGATTCAGGAATCATACGTTGACAAACTTCATTCCAAAAACCAATGCGTGAAAGAAGTAAAACACTTTGACCGTTTAAATCAGAAAAAGATATTTCTTTAAAAGGTGCTAAAGGATGTGCTGGGGGAACAGATAAATAAAGAGATTCATTTAAAAATTCTTGTGAAATATATTTTTTATCTTGTAAAGGATGATGTAAAACGATTAAAGAATAATCTCCTTTTTCTAGACCTTCAATTAATGTCTTTTCATCTTGAACTAGGGTACTTTCAATTTGGGATTCTGTATTATTTAATAAAGCATATTCAACACCCCATAAAGGAGCTGGTGCACAAGAACCAAAAGAAATATGATTTTGACTTAGTTTTGTAAGTTCTTTAATCATTTCTTCTCGTCCATCAAGTAAATTTTGTGCAAATTCTACCGCAAGTTTTCCATTTTCATTCAATTCAATTTTATTTTTCTTACGATTAAATAAAGAAAGTCCTAAATCATCTTCTAATCTTTGCATAGATCTTGTAAGTCCTGGTTGAGAAATCAACAATTCTTCAGCAGCTTTTGAAATGGTTTTATTTTTCGCAATGGATACAAGATGTTCAAGTTGGTTAAATTCAATCATAGTTTCACGTCCTTTTCGTTATTATAACACACTATGACTTTGAGTTATAGTGAGACAATTGAATGATAATGTGCTTTTTTAATGCATATATTAAAATAAAAATATTAATAATTAGTGGAAGCCCTCGTCCAAGAAAAAATACAAAGATTGCCCTCGATGAAATGGTTAAAATCTTTGATCAAGAAGATATTGAAAGTGAAATTGAGTATGTTGGAAATAAGGATATTCGTGGATGTATTGCCTGTATGTCATGTAAAGCAAGATTAGGTCATTGTATCTTTGATGATTGTGTCAATGCGATTGATGATCAAAAGTTTGAAGAGGCAGATGGACTTGTCGTTGGAACACCTGATTATTATGGCTCTGCCAATGTGACCTTAGTTGTTTTTCTATATAATACGTCCTTTGATAAAAACGATGAAGGTTGGAATTTTATGGCAATATTTGGTAAAAAACTATCTTTGGATAGCTTTTTTGTATAACTGACAGTTATAGTAAGATGCTTTATTGATATTGTACTTTTGTTTCTATGAAATTTACAATAAAGATGTATGGAGGAACAAAATATGGAATATATAACTTTGGCTAATGGTTATCAACTACCGATGTTAGGATACGGTACTTTACATATACCTCCTAAACAAACAAAAGAATGTGTTTTAAAAGCCTTTGAAGCAGGTTATTGTTTGATTGATACAGCCGCTTCTTATCAAAATGAAAAAGAAATAGGGGAAGCCATTAAAGAATCAAAACTTAAAAGAGAAGAAATCTATTTGACAACAAAGGTATGGGTTCAAGATGCCGGTTATGAAAATACGTTACAGGCATTTCATCAATCATTAGAAAACTTAGGAGTTGATTATTTAGATCTTTATTTAATTCATCAACCTTATGGTGATTATTATGGCTCATGGAAAGCTATGGAAGAACTTTATCAACAAGGCAAAATCAAAGCAATTGGTGTTTGTAACTTTTCACCAGAAAGATTCATGGATCTTTATATGAATAGTTTGATACACCCTATGATCAATCAACTTGAGTTTCATCCCTTCTATCAACAAAAAAATCAAAAATGTGTTTTAAAACAATATGATTGTCTGTTAGAAGCATGGGGCCCTTTAAATGAAGGACAACGCGATATCTTTCATCATCCAATGTTATTAGATATTGCGAAAAAACATCAAAAATCAGTTTCACAAATTATTCTAAGATGGCATCTAGAAAATCACATTATTGCCATTCCTAAAACCACACATTTAGATCGTATGCAAGAAAATATAGATATTTTTGATTTTCAGTTAGATGAAGAAGATAAAAAACAAATAGAACAACTTGATTTAGGTTATAGTGAAATTATTGATCATCAAAATTATATGACCGCAAAATGGCTTAATAAATATAAAATACATGATTAAAAGGAGAAAGGAATATGTTATTTTACTTTACAGGTACAGGGAATAGTTTGTATGTGGCTAGACAAATTGAAGAAACGCCCATCAGTATTCCTCAAGTCTTACATCAAGAAAACTTAAATTTTAAAGATGAAAAAATTGGAATTGTTTATCCTGTTTATGCCGGAGAAGCACCAAAAATTGTTTTAGAGTTTTTAGAAAAGGCAACATTTGAAACAGATTATTTCTATTTGATTTTAACTTATGGAAAAGATGTCACAGATGCCCCTGAATGTATAGCACGTTTATTAGAAGAAAAAGGAAGACATGTAAATTATATTCATTCTATTTTAATGGTAGATAACTACTTACCATCTTTTGATATGAATGAACAAAGGACAATGGATAAAAATGTTGAACAACAAATCCAACAAGCACTTCAAGATATCCAAAATAAAAAAGAAGAAATTCCTGAAGCAACACAGGCAGGAAGAGATTTCCATGCTTCTGCCAAAGAAATCTTTGCGAAAAATCCAGAACTCATTAATGGTGAACAAATTACGGTAACCGATAAATGTGTTGGCTGTGGTATTTGTACAAAGGTGTGTCCAAGAGGTCTATTTTATGTTGAAGATAAAAAGGCTAAAAGAAAACAAAATACTTGTGAATTTTGCTTAGCATGTGCACAAAACTGTCCATCAAAGGCCATCATCACAAAATTGAAAGACGCCAATCCTAATGCACGTTATAGACATGAAAAAGTAAGTCTAAAAGATATTATTGAAGCAAACCAACAAGTATAACTTCCAGTTATACTAACATGCACTATTGATATTGTACATTTATAGAATTAAAAATTAAAATAAAGATAGAAATTGGAGGAGATAATAATGAAAACATTTGAATTAAATAATAAACAAACAATCCCTGCAGTAGGATTTGGAGTCTTCATGATTCCTAATGATGGACCTACTTATAATGCAACTTTAACTGCTTTAAAAGCAGGATATCGTCATATTGATACAGCAGCTGGTTATTGCAATGAAAGTGATGTAGGAAAAGCAATTAAAGATAGTGGTATTGATCGTTCAGAAATCTTTATTACTTCTAAATTATGGTTACAAGATTATGGTTATGAAAATGCCAAAAAAGGTATTGAAACTTCTATGAAATTATTAGGAGTAGATTATATTGATCTTTATTTATTACATCAACCTTATGGTGATTATTTAGGAGCTTGGAAAGCTTTAGAAGAAGCGTATCAAGCAGGTAAAATCAAATCTATTGGTATTTCTAATATTACTGTGAACTTATGGAATAAATTTAAAGATGGTATGACGGTAATGCCAGCGGTCAACCAAGTAGAATTTAACCCATTTGTTCCACAAAAAGAATTAAGAAAAGTGATGGCTGAAAATGATATTCGATTAGAAGCATGGTATCCATTAGGACATGGAAATAAAGATTTATTAGAAAATGAAACAATTGTTTCATTAGCTAAAAAATATAACAAAAATGCCGGTCAAATTATCTTAAGATGGATTTATCAAGAAGGAGTTATTTCTTTACCTAAATCTACAAATGAAGAAAGAATGAAAGGAAACATTGATATCTTTGACTTTGAATTAACAGATGAAGAAATGAAAGAAATGCAAGCCTTAGATACAAACAAACCATCTCATAATCCTGAAGATCCTGCCAACGAAACACGTTTAATGGGATTAAAAATTCATGACTAATTTTATTACTTTAAACAATGGCTACCAAATTCCTCAACTTGGGTTTGGTACCATTCAACAATTTGGTAAACAAATTGAAGACAATGTAGCTTTTGCCTTAAACCATGGCTATCAACTTATTGATACTGCCAATCGTTATGGAAATGAAGTTGAAGTAGGAAAAGGTTTAAAACAATCGGGATTAAAAAGAGAAGATTATTATTTAGAAACAAAGTTAGGACCTACACTTTATGAAAATGATCAAGCAATCGGTAATACTTTAAAAAGATTAGGTGTAGACTATATCGATGTTATGATTTTACATCATCCCGTCAATAATTATATTTATGCTTATAAAATGTTAGAAAAAGCGTATAAGGAAGGAAAAATCAAAGCGATAGGACTTTCTAATTTCCAAGTTGCACAAATTCAAGAAATCATTGATCAATGTGAAATAGCACCAATGATTATGCAAGTAGAATGTCATCCTTATTATCCAGCAGAACATGTATATGATTTTTGTAAAAAAAATCATATACAACTTCAATCATGGTATCCTCTAGGACATGGAAATAGTGATATGTTAAAAGAGGCAATCTTTGTAGAGCTTGCAAAGAAATATCATAAATCAACTGTACAAATTATTTTAAGATGGCATCTCCAAATGGGATTTGGTCTTGTTCCGGGAAGTAAATCATTAGATCATATTGAAGCAAATGCACAAATCTTTGATTTTAAACTAACAGATGAAGAAATGAAAGAAATTGAAAAAGTGAATAAACATATACCATTTTATAAAGTGACTAAAGAATCTTTACAGAGACTTGCCACAACAAAATGTAATTTTGAAGAAGGAGAGTAATTATGGAATACAAAACATTAAATAATGGAGTGAAAATGCCAGTTGTTGGTTTTGGTGTTTTCCAAGTTAAAGATGAAGAAGAATGTAAAAGAGTTGTTTTAGATGCGATTGATGCAGGATATCGTTTAATTGATACTGCACAATCTTATGGAAATGAAGAAGCTGTTGGTAAAGCAATTCAAGAAACAAATGTACCAAGAGAAGAATTATTTATTACTACTAAAGTATGGATTTCTAATTATGGTTATGAAAAGGCAAAAGCTTCCGTTGAAGAATCATTAAAGAAAATGCAATTAGATTATTTTGATTTAGTTTTATTACATCAACCATTTAAAGATTATCATGGAGCTTATCGTGCTTTAATTGATTTGTATAAAGAAGGAAAAATTAAAGCTATTGGTGTATCTAACTTCTATCCAGATCGTTTAGTAGACTTAGCTTTAGATACAGAAGTTGTACCAGCTGTTAACCAAGTAGAAGTGAATCCTTTCCATCAACAAGATACAGCTTTAATTTACAATACAAAATATGGTGTTCAATTAGAAGCATGGGCACCATTTGCGGAAGGTAAAAATGGTATTTTTACAAATGAAACACTTGTAGAAATTGGAAACAAATACCATAAATCCATCGGACAAGTTATTTTAAGATGGCTTGTACAAAAAGGAATTGTGCCTTTAGCTAAAACAGTTAGAAAAGAAAGAATGCAAGAAAACTTAAATATCTTTGATTTTGAACTAAGTGAAGAAGATATGCAAATAATTACATCACTTAATAAAGATACAAGTTCATTTTTCTCTCACTATGATCCAGCAACTGTAGAAATGATTTGTGGCTTAAAACGCTAGTGGAGAAAAGTTTATAGCATGCCTGATAGTGTAAGTGGTTAGCTCTATATAAATAAAACAAAGTGATCTCTTAATGAAATTAGGTTTATATTTAAAATATATAAGAAAATAGTGGGACATAGTTCTCACTTTTTTGTATAACTGATAGTTATAGTGGTATGAGATATCAATAATGTACTTTTATGGGAGTATGGATAAAATAATATTAGATAGAAATTTGATTAAAGGAGCCAGGTTATGAATGATTCAACAAAAATAAATGATATTTTAAAAAATCCGTTATTTAGCGATATAGGACAATTTTTATTTCCTGCAGATTTTTATTCAATTACAAATAATGTGACCCTAAAAGATGTAGACTATTTACTTCCTTATCATAGTCATATTGAAGTAAGTACAACTTTAGAAATATTAGAATATTTAGAAAAGCAAAAACAAAAAAGAAATATGAAAAAACTCTAACCCTTATGGAACCTAAAGAATGGTATAAAGCAAGTGAACTTACAAAAGATTTAGATATTAAAGAAAGAATAACAAGAGAACTTTTAAATGAACTTGAAGAAAAAGGAGTTACTAAGGGTAAACGTTATAGAAAAAATAATAAAAAGTGAGTTCGTGTTTATAAACATGGACTTTTTTCATTTTACATAAACTTAACATAAACCATACGTTCTTTTGATTTTTGAAAGTGTTGAAAAACACTATGATAGGAGTGTCTTAAGAAAAGGAAACAAAAATAAATAATATCTTAAGAGAAAACAAAGGAAGGTAAATAAAAAATGAAAAAGAAAGTATTAAGTGTTTTAATAGTTTTCATGATGTGTCTTGGTTTAGCCGGATGTGGCGGAGGATCAAATAGTGCATCAGATGACATTAGTGGAAAGGTAAGTTTAAACGGATCAACTTCAATGGAAAAATTCGTTAATGCCTTATCAGAAGGAATTAAAGAAAAATATCCAAACTTACAATTAGAAGCACAATTTACAGGATCTGGTGCAGGTCTAGAAGCAGTTGCTTCAAAAACAACAGATATCGGAGATTCTTCTCGCGCTTTAACAGATGAAGAAAAAGCAAAAGGATTAGAAGAAAATATTGTTGCTATCGATGGTATTGCAACAATTACAAACAAATCTAATAAAGTAACAAACTTAACAAAAGATCAATTAGCAAAAATCTATACAGGACAAATTACTAACTGGAAAGATTTAGGTGGACAAGATGAAGCAATCGTAGTTATTGGACGTGAAGCTGGTTCTGGTACGCGTGGAGCATTTGAAGAATTATTAGGAATTGAAGAACAATGTCAATATGCTCAAGAATTAAATGAAACTGGTGCTGTTCTTGCTAAAGTTGCTAAAACTTCTGGATCAATCGGTTATGTTTCATTAGATGTATTAGATGATACAGTTTCTCCTCTTCAATTAGATGGTGTTGAACCAAGTGAAAAAACTGTAAAAGATGGAAGCTATGCTTTACAAAGACCATTCGTAATGGCTACAAATGGGAAAATTAGTGAACAATCTAAACAAGTTCAAGCAGTATTTGATTTCATCAACAGTGATGATGGACAAAAAATCATTGAAAAAGTTGGATTAGTAACACCAAATAAATAAAAATAAAGAGGGAAGTATTATGGAAAAAAAGTTATCAATTATTAACCATAAGAAAGCAAAATCCCTAGTAGAAAAAACAGCCGCGATGATCTTTCGTGGCTGTGCTATTATCTCTGTTTTAGCAGTTGTTACTATTACAGGATATATGATTATTTCAGGGACACCTGCCATTTTTAAAGAAGGAATTACAGGTATTTTGTTTTCTACAACATGGGCGCCAACAGCAGCTCATCCTCAATATGGGATTGCTTATGTTATTTTAACTTCTATCGTAGGGGTTTTCCTAGCAATCTGTATAGGAGTACCTATTGGTTTATTTACAGCAATCAACCTTGCTGAAATTGCACCAGTAAAACTTAGAAAAATATTAAAATCAGCAATTGAATTACTTGCAGGGATTCCATCAGTTGTTTATGGATTATTAGGAATTCTTATTGTCAATCCAATGATGTATAAATTAGAATTAATGATTTATCATGGTTCTAAAACACATCAATTTACGGGTGGAGCCAATTTATTATCTGCCATTATCGTACTAGCAATCATGATTTTACCTACACTTATTAATATTTCAGAAACTGCTTTAAAGGCAGTCCCTGATGATTATCGTAAAAGCTCATTAGCTCTAGGTGCAAGTAAAATGCAAACAATTTTTAAAGTTGTTGTACCAAGTGCTAAATCAGGTATTATGTCAGCGATAGTACTTGGCGTAGGACGTGCTATTGGAGAAGCGATGGCTATTTTGTTAGTAGCCGGAAATGCAGTATCTCTTCCACTTCCATTTAATTCGGTACGTTTTTTAACAACAGCCATCGTTTCAGAAATGGGATATGCCAGTGGTACACATAGACAAGTACTATTTACAATTGGACTTGTACTGTTTATCTTTATCATGGTTATTAACTTAGTCTTAACATATGTTTTAAAAAGAGGTGACTTAGATGAATAATACAATCTTAGAAAAAAAGAAACGTGTCAGTGATCAAGTTCTTTATGCACTTATTCAATTAAGTTCATTTTTTTCAATATTTATTTTATTAGTTATTATTGGTTATATTCTCTATCGAGGAATGCCGGCCTTTGATTTTTCTTATTTAGTAAATACAACAAGCATCATTAATGATACAGTGGGGATTTTACCAAATATTATTAATACTCTTTATATTGTTATTGTGACACTTCTTGTTGCTTGTCCAATTGGTATTGGTGGAGCAATCTATCTAAATGAATATACAAAAAATAAAAAAATCGTCAGTATCATTTCCTTTACAACAGAAGTTTTAGCAGGTATTCCATCAATTATTTATGGATTATTTGGGATGTTGTTCTTTGGATCACTTTGTCATTTGAATTTCTCTATTTTAACAGGTTCGCTTACACTTGCCATTATGATTTTACCAATCATTTCAAGAAATACTCAAACAGCTTTAGAATGTGTTCCTAAAAGCTATCGTGAAGCTGCTTTAGGAATTGGAGCAACAAAATGGTATATGATTCGTACAGTTCTTTTACCAAGTGCGATTCCTGGAATTTTAACAGGAGTTATTCTTGCAATGGGACGTATCGTTGCTGAATCCGCTGCCTTATTATTTACAGCTGGTTCTGTCGCAATCTTACCAACAAATATTTTTGGACATTTGTTAAGTAGTGGGGGAACTCTTACTATTCAATTATATTTAGAAATGGCTAAAGGAAATTATGAAGTTTCATTTGTGATTGCTCTTGTTTTAGTAGTTATTGTTTTAGGTTTAAATATGTTAGCTAAATGGATCAGTCGCAGATTTGATGTAAATAAAGGGGATAATTAAGATGGAAAATAAAATAGAAGCAAGACATCTGAATTTGTATTATGGACAAAAACATGCTTTAAAAGATGTCAGTTTAGATATTAAAGAAAATAAAATTACTGCGTTTATTGGCCCTTCAGGGTGTGGTAAATCAACATTTTTAAAAACGTTGAATCGTATGAATGATTATGTTGATAACGTTAAAATTGAAGGGGATGTTATCTTAGATGGTGAAGATATTTATGATAGCCGTGTTGATACAACTTTACTTAGAAAAAAAGTTGGGATGGTTTTTCAACAACCAAACCCATTCCCTATGTCAATTTATGATAATGTCGCTTATGGGCCACGTATTCATGGTATTAAAAATAAAAAACAACTTGATAAAATCGTTGAAGATAGTTTAAAAGCAGCAGCACTTTATGATGAAGTTTCAGATCGTTTACATTCAAGTGCTTTAGGTCTATCTGGTGGACAACAACAAAGATTATGTATTGCCCGTGCTTTAGCGGTGCAACCAGAAGTTATCTTATTAGATGAACCAACAAGTGCCTTAGATCCAATTTCAACACTCAAAATCGAAGAACTTTTATTACAATTAAAAGATCAATATACAATTGCAATCGTTACTCACAATATGCAACAAGCAAGTCGTATTGCTGATTATACTGCCTTCTTCTTAGTTGGAGAAATGGTAGAATATGGACCAACAAAAGATGTCTTTGGTATGCCAAAAGATAAAAGAACTGAAGATTATATTACTGGTAGATTTGGATAGGAGGAAAGAAAGATGCCAAGAAGTCAATTTGATCAAGAACTTAATAAGATGCATGTTGATTTAGATAGAATGTGTCATCTTGTTGTTTTAGCTATTGAAAACTGTGTTACAGCATTTAAGGAACAAGATTATGAACTTGCTCGAGATATTATTCATGGAGATAAACAAATTAATGATGTGGAAAGATCGATTGAAGCAAAATGTTTATCTTTGATTTTAAAACAACAACCAGTTGCTTCTGATTTAAGAGATGTTTCTACTGCTTTAAAAGTAGTTACTGATTTAGAAAGAATTGGGGATCAAAGTGCAGATATTGCTGAATTGATTTTAGAAATGAAAGAAATGGACAGTTTCTTAATGATTGGACATATTCAAGATATGGCAAAAATTGCGACTAAAATGGTTAAAGAATCCTTAGATGCATTCCATCAACATGATTTAAAACATGCTTTAGAAGTAATGAAGATGGATATTAAAATGGATGAATTATTTGATCAAGTTAAAAAAGATATTATTCAAATGATTAAAGAATCAAATGATAAAGGTGATTTAACAATCAACTTTTTAATGATTGCGAAATACTTTGAAAGAATTGGTGATCATGTTGTTAATATCTGTGAATGGATTGAATTTAATCAAACAGGAAAACTTAACAATACGCGATTAATTTAAAAAAATATTTCTCTTGCATTTGTGCAAGAGTTTTTTATTTTAATGTATTTTATTTATATGTTATAATTGTTCGTAATAAAGGAACTGATGTATCGTGTTAGGACTCAATGATAATGGATAAACTCTTATTTGAGGTGAACTATTATGTCTAAAAACACGAACTTTACAGGTAATTTAATTAAGGAAGCAAGAGAAAATTATAAGTATACAACGGAAGAATGTGCTGAAAAATTAGGGATTTCTACTAGATATTTGCAAAAAATAGAAAATGAGGGTAACTTACCTAGCTATGGAACATTACGTAATATTGTTCAATTATTTTCAATGGACGCAAATTAATTATTTTACGATAACTATAATAAAGATGATTTTTTGAGAAGTAATGTTATACAAAAAATTAAATTATGCGATGATTATGAATTAAATGTTATTTCTGCAACCCTAAATGCATTACTTGATAAAAAATAGAAGGTGAGCATAATGTTAAAAATGATAATTTGTGATGATGATAAAATATTTTGTTCTAGTTTTGAAGATTTAGTCATAGAACTATGTAGAGAACGGAATTTAAAATATGAGATTTTCATGTTTTATGAAACAGCCAAATTAAAGAAATTCCTGGAAGATAATAATGATATAGATCTAATTTTTTTAGATATTGAATTAAAAAAGACGCTGGGATATGAATTAGGAAATTATATAAGAAATGTGCTTAATTTACAAAAAATAGATATAGTATATATATCAAATAATTCATCTTATGCAATGGCATTGTTTAAAACGCGTCCTATTGATTTTCTTATTAAACCTATTAAAAAAGAGGATTTAAGAAATGTTATAGATCAGTATCTTAAATTGAACAAAGAAAAGAAAGATTTTTTTAAATTTAAAAATAAAATTGGTTATCAAAAGATAGACGTGCAAGATATTTATTACTTTGAAAGTGAAAATAAGACAGCTGAAAATACACTTGTGCTTTCTGAAAATGATGATGTTCATATCCATGGAGAAGAACGAATCTCAACAGAAAATGCAGATGGAACACAAACTTATCTAAGTGGAAACAATCAAAGTGTAATGGCTGAAATATCATCAAAAGGAACAATGTCATAGATTGAATATGATGACTTTGGAAAAACAGATGATAAAACAAGCGGTTATGGTTATGATGGAGAAAAGCTTGATACAACAGGAAACATCTATTTAAGAGCAAGATACTACAATCCAAGAATTGGACAGTTCGTACAGATTGATGATTATAAGGGAACACAAGATAACATCACAAGTCAAAACCGATACACATACTGTTTGAATAATCAATACAAGTATGTGGATCCTAGTGGAAATGATTTTGTTCTTGGTATTGCGATAATTGGATCAATAATGATACTTGGTTCATATGTTTTAGGCTCTCTTGCGACACCAGCGCTAAGAAAAGCTAATAAGAATTTAACAAATGTAGTTTCCAATGCTTTAGAAAAAGGAAAAAAAGCAACAAATAATCTAAAAAATACAATTGCAAAAAAAATAAATTCTAAAAAAGTGATACAGACTGTAACAAAAGCTATAGCTCCAGCTATACCAGTAGGAATAAAAGTTTTAAAGTCTACATTAACAATTCCACAGCCTTGTCCAACTTCAGTAGGTTTTGATCAACTTCCTAAAGAACTTTTACCAACAATCCATGGATTAGCAGGGGCTTCAGCATTTGTTAATGAATATTTAAGTAAGTTATATAGAGTGAAAAAAAGAGAAAAAAAAGAAAAACATCATATTGTAGCTAAAAAGGCGTGGGACGAGTGTGGAAGAGTTAAGCATGATTTTTATTTAAATAAACCAAGAACGGCAATTAGCCATAATTTAGGTAGTCTTGATGTTGAACCAAATTATGCATATATTAGTAATACTTTACATCGATATATACATACAAGATTATATTATGGATCAATATATATAAATTTTCAGGGGTTAGTAGAGGAAAATGAAAAAAATAAACGTACAATTTTAATTAGGCTAGGCATGTATAGAAAAATATTAGAAGGGCTATCAGATTTTGCAAATAAAATCAAGTAATAGTGATTGATTGGGAGAAGGTAATGGAATATGCAGCAATCAGAAAATATCTCAATAATTATTTTGATGATATTTATTTAATAAGAAATAATAATACCTATTATGTTTATGATTATAAACATAATTTAATAGATCGATTTAAAAGAATCGATGTTTGTTTTTTGAATGTTTCTCAAGATCAAAAAATAGTTTATTTAACAGTATCTTATCGAAAATATATTCTAATTTGGGATATTTATCAAAAGAAAATGCAAAAAGTGACTTATACAAAAAGAGATATTTATTCTAGACCAGATCTTTTTGATAAAGAAAATGAAATTATGATTTACTATAGAGGACTAAATAAGGAAGTAGAAGATGAAAAAGAATTTAGATGGGAAAATTATAAAATAGTAATTGATAAAGAAACATTACAATGTAAAGAACTCTTATTAAAAGAGGAAGATAACATAAGCTATTTTCAACATGCAGGGAAAATCTATCATACAATTGAAAGCTATGAAAAAAATAAAAATACAAACGAGTATGCTTTTACTTTATATGATGAAGATAAAGAAATATATAAAACATATATACAAGAACAGCCTAAATTTAATATTTCTCCAAGTGGAAAATATGCTTTTGTATCAAGTATGCTTCCTCATATTGATGATAAAAAGTGTCTAGGAAAAATAGAAATACTTAATTTTAAAACACTTAAAATCATTGATGAAATTAAATTTTATCATATAGCCCTTTATGTTATGCAAGCACATTTTTTAGAATACAACCATCAAGCCTATATTATTTATCAAGCACATCCTTATCCATGTGATTTGTACAATGAGAAATGGTCTACTTATATTTATAGTATTGAAAATAAGAAAATTATCTATGAAGCACCATTTAGTTTTTCATTAGATTATCAAGAAAAAAGAATGAGATTTATTTTACAAAGAAATAAACCAAGAATTGAAACACGTTTCTTTGAATTAAAAGATGACTTACCACCAATAGAAGAAATACTTAAAGAAATAAACAAAAAATAAAAGTGACTAATATTTTGTTGCTTTAAGAGGAAATACAAAATCATTAGAAAGAAATGGTATTACTACAGATTACAGTTATGATGAACTAAATCGTAGAACAGCTTATGTCAATACTAAAGGTGACAAGACACTGTCAGAATACAAATATGAGTATGACGGACAGGACAATGTTATTTCAGAAACAATCAATGGTGTCGTTAACAGCTATGACTACAATGAATCGGATGAATTGAAAGCTTCAACAAAAACGATTGATGGAAAAACAGTCATAACTGAATACAGCTATGATCTTTTTGGAAACAAAGTAGAGTCATCAAGTGATGGAACAAATAAAATCTATCACTATAATGACAAAAATCAGTTGACAAGTATTAAATCAAAAGATGGACTTACTGATATCTATTATGATAAAAATGGAAATGTAAGAGATATCTATTATGCTGGTGGATACAAAGAATATTATCAATATGATGAATTTGGTCAATTGACTACTTTAAAAACAAACAGAGACAGAACTTACAATTATGAATATGATGGTGAAGGTGATCGAATTCATGAAGAAAAGATCATCAACAGCCCATATGATTTAGATTACAAACAGGATACAGAAGAATGGTTCGACTATATGCAGTCATTACCATTTACTGAAGTAGAAGAACTGTTGGATGCGAAAAAATCAGATGAATCATTTGATGCAATGAGATATCAGCTTACATACAGAAGAAAAAATGGATTGTGTGCAAGTAATCTCATTAAGGATCCAAAATCCAATGAAAAATGTGAATACAAAGATTATCTTTTAGATAAGACAGCTGAAAATACACTTGTGCTTTCTGAAAATGATGATATTCATATCCATGGAGAAGAACGAATCTCAACAGAAAATGCAGATGGAACACAAACTTATCTAAGTGGAAACAATCAAAGTGTAATGGCTGAAATATCATCAAAAGGAACAATGTCATAGATTGAATATGATGACTTTGGAAAAACAGATGATAAAACAAGCGGTTATGGTTATGATGGAGAAAAGCTTGATACAACAGGAAACATCTATTTAAGAGCAAGATACTACAATCCAAGAATTGGACAGTTCGTACAGATTGATGATTATAAGGGAACACAAGATAACATTACAAGTCAAAACCGCTACACATACTGTTTGAATAATCAATACAAGTATGTGGATCCTAGTGGACACAAAAGCATCTTATCAATCATTGCTAGTGCCGCAAATAGTGTTATAAATGCTGTTGGAAGTATTTTCAGCAATAAGAAAGATGAAAAGAAAAAGACAGTAAAGAAACCAACGACGGTGCCATCAAAAACAACAGGTGCAATTGCTTCGGCAGTTTCTAATGCAGTAAAAATAGTTAATGAATCAACGAAGGCAGTAAAAAAAGTTATACAACCTGTAAAAAAAGTAAAGGCTAAAGAACCGCAACCGTGTCCATCACCTAAGTCAGATAAGATATTAGATCAACTGCAATTTATAATTGATGTTATTGGATTTTTACCAGTAGCAGGGGATGTATGTGATGCTGTTAATGCATTAATATATTTTGCAAGAGGAATGATTATAAGTGCAATTATTTCCATTGGCTGTATTGTATTTACAATGGTTGCAGATTCCTTACTAAAACCATTAAAATGGGCTGCTGGAAAAGCAACGGATCTTGCAAAACGTATTTTAGAAAAGCTTCCTGATTTTCCAAAAAGAACAATTTCTTATTTGAAGAAAGTACCTGGAAAAATAGAACAAATTCCTTTGGTTAATAAATGCTATTCAACAGTGAGCAGTTTATGTTCAAGACTTTCAAGTTATATTGATGACTTATTTGGAAGAGTATCAACAAAAGTTGCTGAAGAGTGGAGCTTACCTGCAAAATTACGAGGTACAATAATTGAGGAAAAACTTGCAAAAATTCAATATGCAGCATATGAGCATGTTGGAAAATTAGCAGATGGGTTCTTCCCAGTATTTGATTTTTTCAAAAATGGAGAAGGAATCAGCGTTAAAACAATTGATGTGACGTTACCAAGTTATGAAAAGGACAGTGCTATACTAAGAAAAGTTAAACAGTATGCTTCTGATTTAAATGATGATGTCATCTTAAGAAAAGTAAATAACTTTAAAAAAGGAAAAGAATTAGGTGATAAATTGAATGAGGTTAGAAAAGTTAGTACAAAAAGATTGGATATTTATATTCCAAAAGGATCACTTTCAAGGACTAAAGATATACCGGGTCAGATAGGAGATGTCCTTATTCGAATATTTGAATACTGATATTAACATGATTACTGCATTGCATCATTAATTATGCAATGCAGTAGATTTGATAAAAAGGAGTTTTTATGGATAGGATTTCAATAAAGATTACATTTATTACAAGAGAATTTGTCAATACAGAATTTATGAAAAGCTTATTAGCTCAATTAAATTTAAGAGAAAATCTTACATGGAGCAATATTCGTTCCGAAAGATTCTCATCATTGCTTTCAAAAAATGCCAATGAAGAAACGGAATGGGTTTTAAATAATGGCAATTTATGGTATTGGTATTTGTCATTTTTTTCCTTTAATGATGATCTTTATTTTAGAATGGAACAGACAGAGCATGTTATGGGAATTTCGTATATTCTTTTAAAGTGTAAAAATGATACATCAATTATTAATCAATGTTTGGATATTTTAAAGGCTCTTTTTCGAGATCGCTATTTTATGATTCATGTGATAGATGAAAAAATATACGAATATCAAGCGCAAGCTCAAGAAGATTTATATAATAAATGGTTTAATCGTTTCAAAAAAATGAAAGCTAATTATAAATTGAGAAGCGATTCATTACGAATTTATGATGAATTAGGAATCAACGTTGGCCTCAGCAGGAAAATGTATTTTGGTCGCTATATGCTTGAGTATTTTGATAAAGAAAGATTGTTATCATGTCCCTATGTTTATCATTCAGAAGAAACAAAGAATGGTATTGAAATACAACTCTATGAAGATTTAATGCAGGAAAGAGTTCTTTTTAAAGAATGGAAAATTAGGCATTATTATCAAATAGATAAAATTGCAAAAGAAATTTCTTCAAAATTAAGTCTGTTAGAGGGATCGGATTGTCTTTACAGTATGGAAAATCTTATACCTTATAAACCAATTTATTTTTATAATAATTCAGTTCAAAAAGAGTCAAGAAAAGGATTGAAAAATAAACACATTATTCCCGCAGATATTTTTTATAAAGAAATATTATTAAGTAAATATAAGAAAACTCATTTTAGAAAGATGGATGAAGACTGTTTAGTCGATGCGTCTTTATTGGGATTGTTGTTGTATATTAAAGATGAAGAGTCAGATGTAAAAAGTATTTTTGAGACAGAAGCAATGATTTCAATTGAACAATTTGAAGATGATCCATATGAATTTGCGAAACAAAAGGGATATCAGTTTTCAAAAATTAATGAACATAAGTATTTATTAGAAAAAGAAGATGAAAAGATTGTTGATAAACAATATTACTATGAAGATGAAGATCTTAAATTTGTTATAAATCTGGAAATACGAAAAGATAAATTGAATAAAACTGAAATAAAAGAAGTTGTTTCGGAATTTGATAGAATGAATAGAAGTGCTAAAATAAGAAAAATGAAATAGGAGGAAAACATATGTTTTTTAAAAAGAAAAAAAGAAATTTAATAGACGATTTAGAATTAGCTTCTAAATGGGTAGCCAAAGCATTAAATTCATCAAATTATCAAGCTGATTATAGTGTAGAAAGTTTAAAAGAAATAGATCGTTTCTTTAAAGAAGAAAATAGGCCAGATGGTATTTTAAGTAAGAATGTAGGACAAATTCTCTTTTCTTTAGGTGCTTACGTAGGAGATGTCTTTATTAAAGAATTTGGTGGAAAATGGGTAACAGATGATGGAAAAGATGCTGAAATCAATGTACAAGTTGCCTTAGACAATGGAATCAGTTTTTTACCAGTTGTTTCTTGTATGAAAGTATATCAAGCTAGTGAAGAAAGCAATCTTTATACGCTTTATCTTGCTATAAAACAAGCCGCAAGTGAATAGATAATTCAATAAATGCGAATGGATTATAAAAAGGGTTTGTCAAGAAAAGTGTGTAAGTAATTTAAACATTACTAAAAAATAGGTTAT
>ERZ772885.53-NODE-53-length-83238-cov-6.809011_pt1 | contig 83238 bp, 75 predicted proteins | sample MGYA00580580_ERZ772885 | MGnify/ENA primary metagenome ERZ772885 (study PRJEB29015, sample SAMEA2737673) | human gut metagenome | biome: human gut; feature: human-associated habitat; material: faeces | place: China | collected 2012 ...
CATTTCATTCTTCCTTAATTCAATATTTCTGCACAAAGATGTACTCCTCTTTTTTTGTGCAAAGAGGAGTACATCTTTCCTTCCTATGACTGCTTCAGATGATATATTTTTCTACTCTTCTCCCTCAACCAGACTATTCAGCTTCTGGTTTGCAGCAAATAACAACACGGTAAATATCAGCATGATCGCACAAATTCCGATGAATACCGGCCAGAGTACACTTGCTTTTACCGAAGCATCTGCTCCGACTCCACGGGTAATTTCACATAATGCCATCACACCAAATGCCAGTCCGACAAACAGAAATCCAAGTCCTACTTTTTTGAACATATTCATATCTCCCTGTGGACGTTCTGCAAGCTTTAATATCTTTTGTCGACAATCGTCAATGATTGAATGTAATATATCATATTTTTGTATGTTTTTCAACATATTATTTGTATTTTATATCTCTTTTTGTATTTTATGCACAACATCTGTCATTTCAAAACCTGCTACATACTAAAAAGATCGTTACAGGCATCTCCTTACAACACATGACAAAAAAAGAAATGCCTGTGTCATTACACCAACATTTCTCTTTTTCATCCATCATTCATTTTCCCGGAATCATGCTCTCCAAGATCCCTCTACGACTTCTTTATGAAATCAGAAAGTCCAGTGAAAACTTCGTGTCTGCTTCCGTCATTCCCTGTTCTTTTAAAAGTCTGTGGATCGTACTCATATAATGATCCGACAATACCCTGCAGATTTCTTCTTTCTTCCTGCTCTTGCATGCTTCCAGCAGTTCTTTATGTATCGGATATTGTCGTGTGATTACTGCTTTTTTGTCCGATGCCAGATTATACCCCGTTACGATATTCCCATAATTCAGACTTTTCCATGCCTTATACAAACTTTTCATTCCGGTCATTCTGATCAGACAGCTGTGGAACTTATTATCATATGAAAACAGCTGATCATATTCGTCCACATCCAGATTCTTCATGCGTTCCAGGATTTTTTCCATCTCCTGCAGCGTTTCTTCCGGTATCTTTCCTCCCAGAAGACGCACTGCCATAATCTCATAATTCGCACGCATCAGATAGATTTCAAATGATTCTTCGAATGTGATCTCTTTCACAGAACATCCGGCATTTCTTACATATTCTACCAGGCCTTCGTTCTCCAGTTCGCGCAGTGCCTCTCTGATCGGCGCACGACTGGTCTGGAATTCCTTTGCGAGTTCCTGTTCGACAATCTTCTGCCCCGGCTGCAATTCCCTGTTAATGATCCGTTTTCTTATAATATCTACAATACTTTCACGTAATGTCTTATATCCTAATTCTGTCATAACTTCTGTTATCCTGTCTTATTTTTCTAACTACTGGTTAATCTGATAATTTCCATCCGAATCAGCCTGTATATGCGATGCATAAAATGTCTCTACCGCTTTCACCATATACTCCGTGTCCTTTACACCGGCCGTCTCATAGGCCGAGTGCATGGCAAGCTGCGGTAATCCAATATCCACTGTATTCATGGACACCTGCGTCATCGCAATATTCCCCAATGTACTTCCCCCGGCTTCATCCGAACGATTAGCAAAATACTGTAATGGTACGCCTGCTTTTTCGCAGATCATCCTGAATACTGCCACACTGACCGCATCACTCGTATATTTCTGTCCGGCATGTGATTTGATCACAATGCCGTCATTCATATAGACGCAGTTTGTCGCATCCGTCTTCTGCCTGTAATTCGGGTGTACCGCATGGGCATTGTCACAGCTCAGCATAAAGCTTCCTGCTACTGCACGGTAGAATTCCTCTTCGTTCTTTCCAAGTGCTTTGTTCATTCGCCACAATACATCATAAAGAAATGTAGATGCAGCTCCCTGTTTTGTTCCCGAACCCACTTCTTCGTTATCAAAACAGGCATAGACATTGATATTCTGTTCATTTTCCGCTGCCAGGAATCCTTTCATAGATGTAAATGCACACTGCAGATCATCCAGTCTCGGACACCCGATAAATTCACGGTTGCTTCCCCATCTGACCGCTTCCATACGGTTATACAAGAACAGATCCATGCCATAGATATCCGTATCTTTTAATCCCAATTCTTCTGCAACTAAGGATCTTACCTCTCCTTGTTCTTTCACGCTTCCCGATAATACCGGTAACATATCAATCTGTTTATTAACAGCTCTTCCTTCATTCACTTTCCGGTCCATATGAATTGCAAGACTCGGAATCATCAGAAGATCTCTGTCCACCTTCACAAGTCTGGTTTCGATTCTTTCCCCATTCTTAACCATAACTCTTCCGGCCAGTGACAATGGTCTGTCGAACCATGTCTGGCAGATCATACCGCCGTAACCTTCGGTATTCAGTACCGTATATTTCTTTGCGACCTCAATCTCCGCATTTTCTTTCAGTTTAAATGCCGGCGAATCACTGTGTGATGCTGTCACATGGAAACTGTAGTTGTCCAGTTCTTTTCCGGCTTTTACTGCAATGATACTGGAATTATTTCTTGTTACATAGTATCTTTTCCCAGGTTTGATCTTCCACTTTTCTGACTCTTTTAATTCTTCGAATCCTTCCTGCTTCAGGATCTCTTTTAACTCTGCAACCGCATGAAATGCTGTCGGTGCATGTTCTATAAATGTTGTCAGTTCTGATATGATATTTGTTTCCATTATATTCCTCTTCATCTTCCGTTTTGTTCCGTTCCTGTCTGACAAATGTAAACGGTTCTTTACTGTACTTCCCCATAATACATCAGATCGTCATTGCAAACAAGCACCAACCGCCAAAGAAATCCCTGTTTATTTTGCAAACATACCAACGATATCTTTTACCATCACAACAGCTTTATCCATTCCTTCTACTGTAATGTGCTCATATACCCCGTGGAATGCATATCCGCCTGTTCCAAGATTCGGACAAGGAAGTCCTTTGAAGCTTAATCTTGCACCATCCGTTCCCCCGCGTATTGGCGCAACATCCGGAACGATATCTGCATTCTCGGCCGCTTTCTTCGCATATTCAATGAGCTGCATACATGGTTTGATCTTTTCACGCATATTGTAATAAGATTCTACGATCTCAATTTCAACCGTTCCTGCTCCATACTTTTCATTCAGACTGCCTGCAATCTCCTGCATTTTTGCTGCTCTTGCATGGAATCCTTCTGTATCAAAGTCACGGATAAAGTACTTCATCTTTGTCTCTGTAACATTTCCATGAAAGCTTACCAGGTGATAGAATCCTTCGTACCCTTCCGTTGTCTCCGGTCTTTCTGATACCGGCAGCATCTGGTGGAATTCTGTTCCGATCGTCTGCGAATTCACCAGTACATCTTTTGCAGTTCCTGTATGTACACTGACACCATGGATCGTGATAAATGCTGTAGATGCATTGAAGTTCTCATACTGGATCTCACCTTCGGCGCTTCCATCTAAAGTATATCCGTAATCTGCTCCGAATCCTTCTACATCGAAATGCTTCGCTCCCCTTGCGATCTCTTCATCCGGTGTGAATCCGATACAAATTTTTCCATGTGGAGTTCCGTCTGTCAGGATCTCTTCTACAACAGTCAGTACTTCTGCAATTCCTGCTTTGTCATCTGCCCCAAGAAGTGTCGTTCCGTCCGTTGTGATCAAAGTCCGTCCTTTTAAATCTGCCAGATATGGAAATTCTTCTACTTTGATCGTCTTTCCGCTTGTTCCAAGTACTACGTCTTTGCCATCGTAATTCTCGATGATCTGCGGATGAATATTGTCTCCCGGCGCATCCAGTGCTGTATCCATATGCGCGATCAGTCCCAGTGCAGATGCATTTTCACATCCCGGTGTTGCAGGAACAGATCCGTATACATATCCTTTCTCATCCACTCTTGCATCTTCAATTCCCAGTTCTTTCATCTCTTCCACCAGTAACTCTGCAAGTACCAGTTCCCTGTCTGCCGATGGAACCGTCTCGCTCGTCTCATCACTTGTCGTCCATACAGACACATACTTTAAAAATCTTTCGTAAGCTTTCATCTTACTTCCTCGCTTTCTGCATTTCTTAACTTTATTGTAAATCATTCTTTTATAAATGTATATTGGCGAATGTCGACAATTTAATGTTCTTAATTTTGTTATATTTTTCCCGGAATTTATGTTAAAATTCTTTTAGGTGCTCTGACAACAGATACTTATATAATATCAAAGTGAGGTATATACATATGAAATTAATGATTGCATCCGATATCCACGGCTCTGCTTACTACTGCCGTAAAATGCTTGACGCTTACAAACGTGAAGGTGCTGACCGTCTTCTTCTTCTCGGAGACATCCTTTATCACGGTCCGCGTAATGACCTGCCAAAGGATTACAATCCAAAGGAAGTTATTGCCATGCTGAATCCAATGAAGAAGGAACTGCTCTGTGTCCGCGGTAACTGTGACACGGAAGTAGACCAGATGGTACTGGAATTCCCGATTCTTGCCGACTACTGCTTCCTTGAAATTGACGGGCGCACCATCTTCGCTTCTCACGGACATCATCACAATCCAAAGAATCCTCCGATGTTGAAAAAAGGAGATATTCTTCTGAATGGTCATACACACATTCCTGCAAATGAAGATATGGGGGATTTTATCTATATGAATCCAGGTTCTGTATCAATTCCTAAGGAAGGTTCTGCTCACGGATATATGATCTGCGAGGGCGGCGAATTCACCTGGAAGGATCTGGAAGGAAATATCGTTGGGATTTAATTTAGAAGGCATGACTACCCGGACCTGCATAAAAAGTAGGCATCAAATGCCTTAAGAATGAAATGGCAATTGCGTAACGGTTGTGACAGCGGAAGGTTACAGTAATCAGCTGTCATTAGCGGATTTTCAAGGCTTTTGACAAGATTGTGTACCGTAGTGGACTACACCAGGTTATAGTTCCGGGTATTTCATTTCTTAACATCCGCAGCCAGTCACGACTTGAAGAAAACAGTATAAAGTGGTTCTGGTGAATGTGGAATGCTCTTAGGAAAAGTTAGAGAGTCAGAATCTCCGTTAAAGGAACGAAGCGAACGTGTTTGAGGCGAACGCCGAGTTTGAGCGTAGTTCCTTTGCTTTTAGGAGATTCTGGCTCTCTTAGTTTTTCTTAGAGCATGGAACCTGAACCAGAACCACTTTATACTGTTTTCTTCAAGGATCGAGAGGCCAACTACGTTAATAAATTAAATCCCAAACAAATTTAATAGCCCACCACCCGGCTAAATGCAACCACGCCGAACAACATAAACAACACCAGATAAATCCCCAGTAATACTGCGAATATGATCAGCTGTGCTCTGCAGAAGTTTCTCCGGTTAATATTACCGTTACTTTCGAATGCCCATACGAAATACATGACTATTCCAACACACGGGATCAGTAATACGATCAATGTCAGTATCCAGTCTTTTAAGTCCATTGGAGAGTTGTCTGACTGCTCATTTCTGTTCCGGCTGTACTGCTGGCTGTAGTCGTATTGATTGTCCTGATATACGAATTTATTATCCTGTGAATCTGCTGATTCACTTTTTCCCGACTCTGGCTCTGGTTCCGCCTTCTCTTCCGGCTCTCCTGCCGGTTTTTCTGTTGATTCACCGTAACTGTAGACCTCGTCAGCGGTTACCTGCTTATTTTCTTCATCCATCTGTCATTCTCCTTTGCCTTACTTATTTTTGCGTCTATCTTATCATTTCAGGGCTCCGAACGCAACATCCATGAGCAGTCGAAGCAGATTATAGTGGTAATAACTCATTGGCGGCTGGTCCGGAAAATACCGATACATACGCCACACGTAGTAAATCACCATAAGAACCACACACACGACACAGCCTGTCTTAAACCATTTTCCAATCGGCTTCTTACAGATATAGCGCTTCCATGCAAATATCATCACACCTGCTGCAAATGCATAGATAAACGGATGCATCTTCCATGCTCCTTTGAAGTCCAGATGCAAAAGCCGGATTCCTGCTCTTGTAAGTCCGCATGCCGGACAGGGAAATCCCGTGATCCAGACCATAGGGCAGGTACTGGGCAGAAATTGACTTCCAAATACAAAATAGGCGATTATAAATATAACCGCCCATTTTGCCTTCTTTATATCATTTTTTAATAATACAAATCCGTCTTTCAATATCTTTTTCATCCTGTTATGAAATAACTTTCTTCGGACATTTTACTGCACAGGCACCACAGTCTTTACATTTCTCGTAGTCGATGTGCGCAATGTTATTTTCCACTGTAACAGCTTCAAACTTACATGCTTTCTCACACATCTTACATCCGATACATCCGGCTGTACATGCCTGCATAACTGCTTTACCTTTGTCCTGTGAATTACATTTTACCAGATGCTTCTGATCATATGGCACGATCTCGATCAGGTGTTTTGGACATACAGCTACACATTTTCCACATGCTTTACATGCTTCTTTATCTACAACTGCCACACCGTTTACAATGTGGATCGCATCGAACGGACATGCCTGAACACAGCTTCCGTCTCCAAGACATCCATAAGAACAGGCTTTCGGTCCGCCGTCCTGCATCATGTTGACCATAGTACAGTCGCTCAGTCCGTGATATTCATATTCCTGTTTTGCTTTCTCACAGTCTCCGCCACATTTTACAAATGCAACTTCGTGTACCTGTGCACCTGCAGCAACGCCCATGATCTCTCCGACTTTTGCTGCTACCGGAGCGCCTCCGACCGGACATCCGCCGACTTCAGCTTCTCCTTTTACGATTGCTGCTGCAAGTCCGGAACATCCGGCATAACCACAGCCACCGCAGTTATTTCCAGGAAGAACGCCCAGGATGGCTTCTTCTCTTTCATCTACCTCTACCGCAAATTTCTTACCGGCAACGCCGAGGAATACACCAATGAATAATCCGGTGCCTCCTACGATAACTGCCGCAAGAATAATACCTGTAACACTCATTGTCTGCCTCCTCCTAAATTAATCCTGAGAATCCACAGAACGCAATCGCCATCAGACAAGCTGTGATCAGTACGATCGGAGTTCCCTGGAAGGACTCTGAAATATCATTGTATTCCATCTTCTCACGGATACCGGCCATGATCACGATCGCGATCAGGAATCCGACAGATGTACCAATACCATTGACAACACCTTCTAAGATAGAATATTCTTTCTGAACATTTGTAAGTGCCACACCAAGAACCGCACAGTTTGTTGTGATCAGTGGAAGATACACACCAAGTGCTTTATACAATGATGGCATACTCTTTTTCAGGAACATTTCTACAAACTGTACCAAAGCTGCGATAAACAGAATGAATACGATTGTCTGCAGATATTCAAATCCCAGCGGAACCAGGATGAATTTATAGATCAGTCCCGTAAAGAATGATGATAATGTGATAACGAATACAACTGCTCCACCCATACCGGTTGCAGTCTCAACCTTCTTCGAAACACCAAGGAACGGACAGATTCCAAGGAACTGGCTGAGTACAACGTTATTTACGATAGCTGAACCAATTGCAATAATCAATAACTCTTTCATACTATGTACTCCTCCTACTCTTCATTCCCTGTCGGGAATACTTTGCTTCCGCATCCGCCGCATGATGCACAGTCTGTGCCGCATCCCTGTGGCTCGGCAATCTTCTTGCCTTTCTGTGCTGCGTGTCTCTTCAGTCTGTTCATACCTGCAACCAGGAATGCAAGAACAAGGAATGCTCCTGCCGGCAGGATGAAGATTGTTACCGGTACATATCCGCCTTTTCCTGCTGCTGCGTCTGCAAGTGGAAGAATCTGAACACCGAAGATTGCTCCGGTTCCGATAAACTCACGCACGATCGCGATACAGGTCAGACCAAATGTAAATCCAAGTCCCATACCAATACCATCAAAGATAGATGGAAGTACCGGGTTCTTGGATGCATAACTTTCTGCACGTCCAAGGATAATACAGTTAACAACGATCAGCGGGATGTAAAGTCCAAGTGAATCATACAGACTTGGAACGAATCCCTCTAAAAGGAACTGTACAATTGTTACGAAAGATGCTACGACTACGATGAATGCCGGCATTCTGACTGAATCCGGAATCACCTTACGTAACATAGAGATCAACATATTTGACAGTACAAGTACGACTGTTGTGGACAGTCCCATACCTAAACCGTTAATAGCGGATGTTGTTACCGCCAGGGTCGGACACATTCCTAACATCAGAACGAAGGTAGGATTTTCTTTGATCAGACCGTTATATACTCTTTCAGTACATTTATTCATGACTAACTACCTCCTGTTTATTTAAATGCATTCTGATAATATCCGAGTGCTGCATTGACAGCTCCTGTTACTGCTCTTGAAGTAATGGTTGCACCACTTAAGGCATCGATCTGTTCTCCGTCTCCACCGTCTTTGGAAACCACGAATTTATCAGCCTGTTTATTCACATACTGGTTATAGAATGAAGGCTCTGTAGCTTTCATACCAAGACCTGCTGTCTCGCTGATAGAAAGAATAGATACACCGTTGATCGTACCGTCTTTCTTAATACCAACTGTAATCTGGATATTGCCGCCGAATCCGTCTTTGTCTGTTGTTGTGATGACATATCCTGCATCACCTGCTGTACAGACTTCGTCGATCGTTGCATTGACACCCATATCTTTTACAGCTTTGTCTGCAGCCTTCTGATCTACATCTTCTGCTTTGAAATCATCCAGTTTTACATCTGAAAATACTGCCTGCCATGCTTCTTTTTTGGCTGTCTCCTGTGACTGTGCGATTGGAGTCTTGGTAACTTCATATACCGCACCAAGAAGGACTCCTGCAATTACAGTAATCAGTGTAAGGATCAGTGTATTCTTAACAATCTTATTCATTATTTTTCTCCTCCTTTACCAAATGGTTTTGGAAGAGTAACTCTCTCGATCAATGGCACCAGAAGGTTACTGATGATGATCGCATAAGAAACTCCTTCTGCGGAACCGCCAAACAGACGGAACAGACCTGTTAACACACCAAGGATAATACCGTATACAAACTGTCCTTTCGGTGTGATCGGAGATGTTACATAATCGGTTGCCATGAACCATGCACCAAGCATAAGTCCGCCTCCGCAGAGATGTGCTGTGATGTACTGTGGATCAAAGAATCCGACATTCGGATTTGCAATATGTCCGAAGATTCCGACAAAGATCACAAATGTAACAATGTATGTTCCAGGAATTCTGAGATCAATTACTCCCATAAGGATCAGGAAGATTGCTCCGATCACGATTGCGATCACGGATGTCTCACCGATTGTTCCAGGAATTCTACCAATCAGCATATCCATCGTATTCACTGTATTACCTGCTTTTAACTGTGCAAGTGGTGTAGCCCCTGTCACACCATCATATACAAAGCTTGTCATCTGGCTTGTAAATGAAAGCAGAAGGAAGCATCTTGCGCCGAGAGCCGGGTTCATAAAGTTCTGTCCCAGACCTCCGAATAACTGTTTTACGATCAGAATAGCAAATACACTACCGATTGCTCCCATCCACCACGGAGCTGTAGGAGGCATATTCAGTCCGAGTAACAGTCCTGTTACTGCTGCACTCCAGTCATTGATCGTAATCTTCTTGTGCATTAATTTTTCGTATATGTATTCCGTCAATACTGCTACAACCGTTGTTGTAACCAGCATTCCGAATGCCGGCAGTCCAAAGTTCCATACACCAAATGCAGATGCCGGCAAAAGTGCGATGGCCACCAGCATCATAATATTACTGGTAGTCGCTTTGGAACGAATATGTGGTGAAGATGACATTTTCAAATTGTTCTCACTCACTTTTGTTCACCTCTTCTTCTTTCTTGTTTTATTTTTTCTTTCTACGGTTCGCTAAAGCAATCTTTCTCATAGATCCGATTGCCTGTTTCAGCGGCCGTTTTGCCGGACATACGAAACTGCACGAACCACATTCCATACATTCGAGTCCTTCATGTTTTGTAAACTTCTCTTCGTCATGATGTTCTGCATAATCCGCCAGTCTCGATGGAATCAGGCGGCTTGGACAGGCTTCTACACAGCGTCCGCAGTTGATACATGCAGACGGCTCCATCTTAGCCACTTCATCTTTGGTAAATCCAAGAATTGATGAAGATGTCTTTGTTACAGGTACATCTAATGAGAACATGGAGAATCCCATCATCGGACCACCGGAGATGAGTTTCTCAGGCTCCGTCTTAAATCCTCCTGCTGCTTCTACCAGTTCCTGCTGGTTCATACCAAACGGAACTCTGAAGTTACCTGGTTCTGCAACCGCATCACCACTGACTGTCACTACACGCTCCATAGAAGGCTTTCCTTCTACCACTGCCTGGTAAACACTTACCATTGTAGCCACGTTGTCTACGACGCATCCTGCATCTGCCGGAAGCATTGCAGAATTGATCGCACGTCCTGTTGTTGCATAGATAAGCTGACGCTCACCACCCTGAGGATACTTGGTCTTCAGAGCCATCACCTCGATACGTGGTTCATCTTTCGTCAGTTCTTTTAATTTTTCGATACAATCCGGTTTGTTGTCCTCTACGCCAAAGATTCCTTTTGCGTTGTCGAACAGACGGAGAATGATCTTCATTCCTCCGACCAGCTTTTCCGGAGTCTCGATCATTGTTCTGTAGTCAGCGGTGATATATGGCTCACACTCTGCACAGTTTGCAATGATATAATCAATCTTTTCCGGTTCCTTCGGTGAAAGCTTTACTCTGGTAGGGAAACCTGCACCACCCATACCTACAACTCCCGCTGTTCCAATCGCATTCAGAATGTCTTCTTTGCTCATATCCTCTAACGGAGTCACTTCCGGATATTCCACTTCTTTGTACTCGCCATCATTCTCGATCACGATACTGTTCACTCTTCCACCTGTCGGGTTTAAATGCGGTGCAATAGCCTTTACTGTTCCGGATACAGATGCATAGATCGGAGCAGACACAAATCCTCCTGCTTCTGCTATCATCTGGCCTTTTAAAACATGATCGCCAACAGCTACCACAGGATTTGCCGGAGCACCGATATGCTGTGATACAGGATACACCAGATCGCCCTTAGGTTTTACTTCGACAATTGCCTTATCTTTAGCCAGGCTCTTGCCGTCATCCGGGTGGATTCCACCCTTAAATGTTAACAATGCCATCCTTTTTTCCTTCCTTCCTATTTACTCTTTATATAATATACAGGAAAAATAGACAATTTTCTATAGAAAGTGACTAATTCCATTGTATATTTTCATGAACATCTTGTCGCATTTTTAACAAATGCATATACGCACAGAAAACCTGCCATAGGCAGGTTTCCCAAGATAGTACATCATTGAGCCTTTTTACTTATCCCGGCTCATTGTTATCTTTAGCTTCAGAAAGGATAGAGGAAATCACCTCTATCCTTGTATATCTGTCACAATATTATTCAGCGTCTGTCTCTTCAGAAGCTTCTTCCGGCTGCTCTAATGCTTTCATGCTCAGGCTGATCTTCTTCTCAGCTTCGTTCAGGTCTACGACCTGAGCTGTGATCTCCTGTCCTACTGAAAGTACGTCTGACGGTTTGTCAACATGAGCTCTTGAAATCTGTGAAACATGAAGTAATGCATCTACTCCAGGAGCTAATTCAACGAATGCTCCGAAATCTGTCATTCTTGCAACTTTTCCTGTGATCACTGTTCCTACTGCATAATCCTCTGCTGCATTTGCCCATGGATTTGTCTCCGGGAATTTCAGGCTGAGTGCGATCTTTGTATCATGGATATCTTTGATCATCACTTCCACTTTATCTCCTACCTGGAATACTTTCTTAGGATTCTCAACACGTCCCCAAGACATTTCGGAGATATGAAGAAGACCATCTACTCCTCCAAGATCGATGAATGCTCCGAAATCTGTAACGTTCTTTACAGTTCCTTCCATTCTATCTCCTACACTGATCTTTGCAAACAGTTCTTTCTGTTTTTCAGCACGTTCAGCAACAAGAAGCTGTCTTCTGTCACCGATCACGCGGTTTCTTCTAGGATTGAACTCGCTGATCACGAACTCGATCTCCTGTCCCTGATATTTGCTCAGGTCTTTTTCATATGTGTCAGAAACAAGGCTTGCAGGAATGAATACTCTTGCTTCGTCAACTACTACGCTTAATCCACCGCCAAGAATCTGAGTTACAGGAGCTTTTAATACTTCATGATTCTCGAATGCTTCTTTTAATCTTTCATTTCCTTTTTCTGCTGCAAGTCTCTTGTATGTCAGCAGAACCTGTCCTTCTCCGTCATTTACCTTCAGGACTTTTGCGCTCATCTGATCACCAACAGATACAACTGTTGTAAGATCAACATTTGCCTCGTTAGTATATTCGTTTCTTGTAATGATACCGTCTGCTTTGTAGCCTATATTCAAGATGATTTCATCAGGTTTAACGTCGATGACTGTACCATCTACAACCTCTCCATTTCTTATTGTCTTAAAAGACTCTTCCAACATTTGTTCAAAAGTTAATTCTGACATTATTTTGAACCTCCTCAATTATTTTATTGGGCGTGGATGCCCCTGCTGTAATACCTACTGATTCCACGGACCTTAATTGATTAATATCCAAATCGTCAAGTGTCTGTATATAGTACGTATTCAAACATTCCTCTTTGCAGATTTCAAATAGCTTCTGAGTATTCGAACTACGTTTATCACCTATCACAACCATAGCATCTACTCTCGCTGCAATTTGACGGGCTTCGGTCTGCCTTTCTTTCGTCGCATTGCAAATCGTATTTAAAACAACTATATCATACCTCTTTTTCGAAATAATTTCAACTAATTCTTTGAATTTATTGTAGTTAAATGTCGTCTGGGCCACGATACATACTTTCTGATCTTTATCCGGCAATTCAAATCGTTCTGCATCTTCCGGTGTCTGCACCACCGTCACCTGTTCTCCTGCCCAGCCGCGAATTCCCTGCACCTCCGGATGCTCACCGTTTCCGACAATCACAATGTATGACCCCTCAGCGCTTTTTTCTGCAACGATCTTATGAATCTTCTTCACGAAAGGACACGTTGCATCCACACAGGTAATTCCACGTTCTTCCATGATATCGTAGATATATTTTGCTACACCATGGGACCGTATCACTACCACATCCGCATCTGCCGTTTTCAGTTCTTCTTCATCATTCAGGACTTCTACACCGTGGCTTCTCAGATCCTTGATCACTTCTTCATTATGGATGATCGGTCCGTAGGTAAATATCTTCTCTCCCCGGTATTGTTCTATCTGTTGGTATACGGTATCTACCGCACGCTTCACTCCGAAGCAGAATCCTGCTGTCTTTGCAAGTTCGACACTCATATCATGCAATTCCTTTCTCTGCCAACATTATCTATCTGCACAGATCTACGATCGTTTTCACCACTTCGGTGATCGTCATGTCCGAGCTGTCTACAAGAACCGCATCCTCCGCCTGCTTCAGTGGTGCGATCTCACGCGTCATATCTCTGCGGTCACGCTCTTCAATGTCATGTGCAATCTCTTCCAGATTACAGTCTTCCCCTTTTTCCTGCAGTTCCTGGTAACGTCTCTTAGCTCGCGTCTCAACGCTTGCCGTCAGATATACTTTCACATCCGCATGCGGAAGAACACAGGTTCCGATGTCTCTTCCGTCCATGATCACATTCTGTGTCTTTGCAAGATTCTGCTGCAATTCCAGCAGTTTCTTACGCACTTCCGGAATTGCGGAGGTTACAGATGCCATATTTCCCACCTCTTCATTTCTCAGACGTGATGAAATATCCTTTCCGTTCAGGTATACATGCTGTACGGCATCTTCATATGCGATCGTCACTTCCGCATCCTTGCATGCTTCGATCACTTTCTCTGTCTCTTGCGGCTGGATCCCTTTATCCAGAAAATGAATCGCAAGACCTCTGTACATGGCTCCTGTATCTACGTAAATGTATCCTTTTTCCTTTGCTACAAGCTTCGCAATCGTGCTTTTTCCGGCACCTGCCGGTCCGTCTATCGCCACATTATATCCCATGGTATCTCTCCTCTGTTTTTATTTTCTATTTTATTCATCTGCGCTTTCTATTCCGGTTCCCGCCGCATACGCTGTAGACCAGGCGATCTGAAGGTTAAATCCACCCGTCACTGCATCCAGATCCAGAACCTCTCCGGCAAAATGCAATCCTTTCACAAGTCTTGATTCCATCGTTCCCGGATCGACTTCTTTGATCTTGATTCCACCTTTTGTGATGATCGCTTCATTGTAATCTCTCAGACCTGTAAGCGTACACTCAAGATTCTTGATCAGTCTGACGAATCCCAGACGTTCTTCTTTTGTGATCACATTGACTTTCTTTTCCGGATCGATCCCGCTCAATTCGATCATAACCGGAATCAGTTTTGACGGGAACAGCTTGTGTACCGCATTCTTAAACTGACGGTTCTGATTCTCCTCAAATTCACGGAGCACCCTGTGATCCAGCTGCTCCTCTGAAAGCGCCGGTTTCAGATCGATCTTAAGAGTCAGTTCTTTTGCTTTCAGTTTCTTTCCGACATAACTGCTCGCACTTAAGATCAGCGGTCCGCTCACACCATAATGCGTAAATAACATTTCTCCGAAATCGTCGTACAGCTTTTTCTTTCCGTCACAGATTGTCACATTAACATTCCGAAGAGAAAGCCCCTGCAGTTCGGGCACCCAATCCTCTTTGCATTCCATCGGTACCAGCGCCGGCATACATTCCGTCACGGTATGACCGAGGCTTTCTGCAAAGCGGAAGCCATCACCGGTGGATCCGGTTGACTGATAAGACAATCCGCCCGTTGCCACGATACATGCATCTGCACAAACCTGCGTCTGGTCTCCCAGTATTACTTTTTCAAAATGTCCGTCTTTTTCCACTATTTTTTTTACTGCCGTGCGCAGATGCACTTCCACGCCCAAACGGTCCATCTCCCGTTCCAGACCACGGATGACATCCGAAGAACGATCCGACACCGGAAATACACGGTCTCCACGTTCAATCTTCACCGGCACATTGATCCGCTCAAAGAAATCGATCACCTGCTGATTCGTGTATCCGTAAAAACTGCTGTATAAGAACTTTGCATTTGTTCTGACTGCCTCAAATAATCCTTCCATATCGCAGGCATTGGTTATATTGCATCTTCCTTTTCCTGTAATATACAATTTTTTTCCAAGCTTTTCATTCTTCTCATATACTACAACCTGATGTCCGCATTCGGCTGCTGCGATAGAAGCGAACATTCCTGCCGCTCCTCCTCCAACGATAACTACTTTACTCATCTTCCATTATCCTTCTCTGGTTTTCCATTTTCATTTCCGGAAAGTTCAACTCGATCCCCCACCATATTCAGTTCATCCTTACTGTACACCTGATATTCATCCCATATCTGTTCCAGTGTCTCAAGCGTTGTAATAACCTCTTTCTGCTTCTTCATGCAGAGCGCTACGACCAGTGCATTGATCACACTCAAAGGTGCCACCAGTGAATCTACAATGGATGCCATATCGCTTCTTGCGATCAGGTTGCAGGAAGAATACAACGTCATCGGAGAATGTACACTGTCTGTCAGTGTGATCACCGTAGCTTTCCGATTGCTTGCAAATTCCAGTGCTTTCAAAGTACGCATGGAATATCTCGGAAAACTGATCCCTATCACCACATCATCTTCACTGACACGGATCAGTTGTTCAAAAATCTCGCTGGAACTGTTCGTATTGACAGCCGTTACATTCTCGCATATCAGATTCAGATAAAAGCTTAAGAAGCTTGCGAGCGGCGAGCAGCTTCTGATTCCGATCACATAGATCCGTTTTGCTTTTAAGATCGTATCTACCGCCATTTCAAATGCCTCATGGTCAATTGCTTCCATCGTAAGCTTGATCTTCTCAATATCCGAATGTAGAACCGAAGCAAGGATCTCCCCCTGGCTGATCCGCCCATACGTCACTTCCATACGCTGGATGGAATTCAGCTTCATCCGCACCAGTTCTCCCAAAGCCTTCTGGAACTCCGGATACCCGTCATATCCAAGGGCAGTTGCAAATCTCACAACTGTCGATTCACTGACACCAACCTCTTCCCCCATCTTCGCAGCCGTCAAAAAAGCCGCTTTATCATAATCCTCACGGATAAAATCCGCCAGTTTTTTCTGTCCTTTGCTGAATTTCTGATATCTTTCATCGATCATCTTCAGCAGTTCATTTTTTACGCTCATGCGATGTACCTCTTTTTCAAACAATGGTTTTATTATATAGCTTTGTGGGGGAATAGTCAATTAGTTCGGGTGGGACATATGTGGTTACGGGATAGGTGGCGGTATGGGTGAGCAGATGCTTATGCCGGGAAAGAAGATGTAACAAAGAAAAGTTGGGAAAAATCAGGCACCGAATACATTCAGCGAGAAATCTTAATGATTTCTCACCTCAGGTATTCTTTCAAGCTGTGCTTGTAGCACATCTTGAATCCTGATTTTCCCAACTTTTCTTTTAACATCTTCTAATCCCATCAACGATATCTGCTCACCCATACCGCCACCTATCCCTTAGCCACACACACCGACACCCGAAAGTGAATTTACTGTTACCACCAAGCTATTGGGGCTCCGCCGGAAAACGTCTTTCATCTCGCTTTTTCCACTACTTTCTGAGAAGCCACACTCCCCGCTATCCTCGTATATTTTCGCGAACAGTCAAGTGTAGAAGTTCCTGGTTCAATGCATTCGCAGGGTGCTTTGCAAGGAGTTGGTGAAAAAAAGACGATAAAATAAGATTTGGGATGTGCTACAAGCACATCCCAAAAGAATACCTAAGGCGGAAAATCATCAGGATTTTCCGTCCGAATGTATTCGGTTCTTATCTTATCGTCTTTTTTTCGCTTACGCCTTGCAAGCACCCGAAGTCGCATTGAATCAGGAACTTCTACACTTGACGTCCTCTCGAAAACCTATACAGGATAACTACCGTTTTCCGTATCCGCTACTGTCGCATCCACTTTTGTCTGCTGTGCTTCTCTATACTTAAAGAAGTCTACAGCTACCTGTGGGAACAGTGCGTAAGACAATACATCTTCATCCTGCTGGATCCACTGTTCGCATTCTTTGCGAAGTGTGTCTAATTCATCCGGAATCAGATCTGCCGGACGGCATGTGATGATCTCAGGATCATCGCCAAGTACTTTCTTGATCACGTCCGGATTCATTGGTTTAACTGTCTGTCCGTATTTACCACTTAAGAGGTCTTTTGTCTCTTTTGTAGCAACTTTGTAACGTTCTCCCATCAATACATTGAATACAGCCTGTGTACCAACGATCTGTGAGGAAGGTGTTACAAGCGGTGGTTCTCCAAGGTCTTTACGTACTCTTGGCACTTCCTCAAGTACATCGTAGAACTTGTCTTCCGCACCCTGCTCTTTTAACTGTGATGTCAGGTTCGAAAGCATTCCACCCGGTACCTGATACAGAAGAGTCTTGATGTTAACACCAAGGTTCTTTGGATTAAGGAGTCCGCTGTCAAGAGCCTCGTCACGGATCGGACGGAAGTAGTCAGCGATCTCTGCCAGAAGTTTCTGGTCTAATCCCGTGTCATAAGGTGTTCCCTTGAATGTCTCAACCATAACTTCTGTTGCAGGCTGAGATGTTCCAAGTGCGAATGGTGAGATTGCAGTATCAATGACATCTACACCGGCCTCTACTGCTTTCATGTAAGTCATAGAAGCAACACCTGATGTGTAGTGTGTATGAAGCTGGATTGGAAGATCTACAGCTTCTTTCATTGCTCCGATCAGCTCTGTTGCCTTATACGGTGTCAGAAGACCAGCCATATCTTTGATACAGATAGAGTTTGCACCCATCTCTTCAATCTTCTTGGCAATGTCTACCCAGTAATCCAGTGTATAAGCATCACCTAAAGTGTAAGATAATGCGATCTGAGCTTCTACTTTTTCTTTGTTTGCAGCCTTAACTGCTGTCTTCAGGTTACGAAGATCATTTAAGCAGTCAAAGATACGGATGATGTCGATTCCGTTCGCAGCAGATTTCTGTACGAAATATTCTACCACATCATCTGCGTATGGACGATATCCTAAGATGTTCTGTCCACGGAATAACATCTGAAGTTTTGTATTTTTGAATCCATCACGGAATTTACGAAGTCTTTCCCATGGATCTTCTTTTAAGAAACGAAGAGATGCATCAAAGGTAGCTCCACCCCAGCACTCTACGGAATGATATCCAACCTTGTCCATCTTATCAACGATCGGGAGCATCTGCTCTGTTGTCATACGGGTTGCGATCAGAGACTGATGCGCATCACGCAGGATCGTTTCTGTAATCTCTACAGGTTTTTTTACTATATCTGCCATTTTATTTCCTCCTAATTATATATCGCTTAAATTCCTACGCCAAAGATCGCCATGAATGTTCCGGCAGCTACGGCTGTACCGATAACACCCGCAACGTTTGGTCCCATAGCATGCATCAGAAGGAAGTTTGTCGGGTCTGCCTCAGCTCCGACCTTCTGTGATACTCTGGCTGCCATTGGAACTGCAGATACACCGGCAGAACCAATCAGTGGATTAACCTTACCATGTGTTGCAACACACATCAGTTTACCGAACAGTACACCTGCGGCTGTACCGAATGCGAATGCAATCAGACCGAGAATTACGATCTTGATCGTATCCATATTAAGGAATGCCTCGGCACTCGTTGTTGCTCCTACGGATGTTCCCAGCAGGATAACTACGATGTACATCATTGCATTGGAAGCTGTCTCTGTTAACTGTCTTACAACTCCGGACTCACGGAACAGGTTACCAAGCATTAACATACCAACCAGTGGTGCTGTTGTAGGAAGGATCACGCACACAACGATCGTAACGATGACCGGGAATAAGATCTTCTCAAGCTTGGAAACAGGTCTTAACTGTTCCATCTTAATCTTACGTTCTTTTTCTGTTGTCAGAAGCTTCATGATCGGTGGCTGGATGATCGGCACCAGTGACATATAAGAATATGCCGCTACCGCGATTGGTCCAAGTAAAGCTGTCTGCTGTAACTTACCTGCAAGGAAGATAGAGGTAGGTCCATCAGCTCCACCAATGATTGAGATCGCTGCTGCCGCTTTGTCAGAGAATCCCATAGCCATCGCTCCAAGGTATGCTGCAAAGATACCGAACTGAGCAGAGGCACCAAGAAGGAAACTCTTAGGGTTAGCGATCAGTGGTCCGAAGTCTGTCATCGCTCCTACACCCATGAAGATCAGGGAAGGGAGGATTGACCACTCATCCAGTTTATAGAAGTAGTAAAGCAGTCCGCCTGTTCCATTTGCCGCATCTTCTGCATGAAGCATGATGTCCGGATAAATGTTAACCAGTAACATACCGAATGCGATTGGAACAAGAAGCAGAGGCTCGAATCCGTGTCTGATTGCAAGATAAAGGAAAACACATGCAACCGCGATCATGACTACATTGCCCCATGTAAGACTGAAAAACGCCGTCTGATGCACGAGGTTTCCTAATGTTGTCGTTATATATTCCATTTTTTAACCTCCAGTCGTGTTAGATAAACACCATATAAATGATGTTAGTTCAATGTAGCAAGAACAGCGCCTGAATCAATTGCATCGCCTACTGCTACATCAATGCTTGCAACGGTTCCGTCTTCCGGTGCTACAACTGGAATCTCCATCTTCATAGCCTCGATGATGACAACTGCATCACCTTTCTTTACAGCCTGACCTACATTTGCTTCGATCTTGAATACTTTTCCGGCTGCTCCGGCTTTTACTTCGATGGATCCTGCTCCACCTGCAGGTGCTGCCTTTGGTGCTGCTGGTGCTGCCGCAGGAGCTGCCTTCGGTGCTGCTGCAGGTCTTGCAACCGGTGCTGCACCTGCTCCGTTTTCTTCTACTGTTACATCATATACATTGCCATTCACTGTGATTGTATAATTTTTCATTGAATTCATCCTCCTAATTAATTATGCGTGCCACTTATTTGATGGACGACGCTTGATGCTTCTTACTACGAAGCCGTCTGTGCTTCCACCGGCTTCTGCTTCATAAGCAGCGATCGCTGCGGAAATAACTGCTGCCAGTTCATCATCATTCGATGCTTCTTCTACTACAGGTGCTGCAACTGCTGCCGGAGCCGGAGCTGCTTCCTGTGTGCTTTCTGCTTTTCCTTTGTTCTTGAATTTTTCTTCAAGTGCAGGAATGTATTTGAACAGGGAGATCAGAATTGAGATAAAGATCAGGATTACGAATACGGTACCCATTCCAAGGATTGTATTCAGTCCTGCTTTTTCCATGATCTCACCGATGCTGTAATGTGCATCGATCGTTGTACTGTCCAGATAAAGGTCCTCATCAAAAACAAATGTAATGTCTGCATCACGGTCTTTGAATTTTGCACTGGTCGTTACTTTCAGTTCATCAGAGGATGGTTCGAATTTGTAATCACCGTGGCTTACATATTCCCCACACTCTTTTGTTCCCTGCTGCCATGCATCCAGAGCTGCAAGGAAACTATCTTTTGTAAATGGAACACCTGCCTGATTCAGCTGAGACTCGATCTGGAAATCTGTCATCTTGTTCCACTGTTCGATAGTATCTGCATCTGCACTGTTGCAATACTCGATCAGAAAATCTGTTGCCTGTGTGATCGTTGATTTATCATACTGAAGATTTTCTTTCTTACTTCCGCAAGCGGTAAAGCAGAGCATTGCGACAAGCACACAAAGTAATACGCTTATTTTTTTCTTCACTTTGCCTCACCTCTCTAAACCGTACCGTGTTTCTTTGCCGGACGATCCTCTCTTTTTGTGAATAACATCTCAAATGCGCCGATCACATATTTTCTTGTATCTGCTGCTTCGATGATCGTATCCACATATCCTCTTTTCGCTGCTGATAATGGGCTTGACTGCAGATTCTTGTATTCTGCTGCTTTCTCTCTGATGGTTGCTGCATCAGCGTCCGCATACATGATCTTAGCTGCCTGGTTTGCATCCATCATTCCGATCTCTGCATCCGGCCATGCATATACCATATCTGCTCCGACTGCTTTGCTGTTCATTGTCACATAAGCGCTTCCGAATGCTTTACCGATCACAACATTTACCTTCGGTACTGTTGCATCTGCAAATGCATAAGTAAGTTTTGCTGCTGATTTTGCGATACGTTTCTCATCGTATTTGCTTGCTGTAAATCCGCTTACATTCGTAAGAGTCAGTACAGGGATGTTGAATGCGTCACAGAACTGTACGAATTCTGCAGCCTTTTCAGCTCCGTCAGCAGAAAGTGAGCCGTCAAATTCAGCCTCCACTTCAGCTTCTTCATTATATACTTTCGAACGGTTAGCAACTGCACCAACAGTCATACCATTCAGTTTGATGAATCCAGTCACCATATCTTTTGCATATGCTTTCTTCACTTCGCAGAAGATGTTGTCATCAGAAATCATTGTAAGAGCGATCGCTGTGTCTTCTTTTGCATTCGCAAGGTCTGCACATACACGGTTCAGATCATCGTTACATTCTTCATAAGAAGAATCCTCTTCATTGTTACACGGTAACATACATACAAGAGAACGGATGTCTGCAAGGATATCTTCTTCTGACCCTGTTCCGTCCACAAGACCTGTTGTCTCGCTCTGGAATGCCGCAGAAGATGTATCACATTTGGAAATGTCATTTCCAGGAATTGCATTCGGAGTATTGGTAAATAATTTACCGTTCTTTGCTTCCATAAATGTAAAATCTGTCAGAGCCGGTACGATAGAAAGTCCACCACCGCATGTTCCGAAGATTGCTGTGATCTGAGGGATCACTCCGGAAGCCATTGACTGCTTCTGATAAAGCTTTCCAAATGCTTCTAATGCATCTGTTGCTTCCTGAAGTCTGAATCCTGCACAGTCAACCAGTCCGATGACCGGTGCTCCCATCTTCATTGCCATATCATAGATATTAGAAATCTTCTTTGCATGCATCTCGCCGATCGCGCCATTTAAAACAGTGGCGTCCTGGCTGTATACGTATACCAGATTTCCATCGATCACTCCATATCCGGTGATCACACCGTCTGCCGGAGTTTCTTTTTCCTGCATGTTAAAATCAGTCGTTCTTGCTGTTACTGCTCCACCGATCTCAACAAAACTGCCTGCATCAAGTAAACTGTTGATTCTCTTACCTGCTGCATTGTCTGCTGCCATGTTGCCCATAGTCTAGCCCTCCATTTTCATTATTTCAAATTGGGTTTTTCTGTTTTTCCATGTTGAAAAGTAAAACCAAATTTTTTCCAATTATATTATACTGTTTTTGGCACTTTGACGCAATACCTTACATTGTTTTTTGTTAAATACTTGACGACCCGTATAAATCCTGTATAAAAAATATAAAAAAGCCATGTGTCCCCGTACTTCTTCCGTACGCACATAGCCTTTTCATCTGCAGCATTCCGTTCTAAAACTTCTTCACTTTTTTTCTCTTCACATTCTTGCATCTTTCCAGAAGAAATTCTGCCAGTTCGTCCGTATTGTTTCCTTCCAGTGCAGTCTTTGGGAATCCGATCATCGCTCTCGCCGATCCGACCGTCTCGGGATCTGCCTTCACAACTACACCGAATGCCTCTTTCGTCTCCAGGATCTTGGTAACATCTTTGTACGAAAATGATCTTGTCTTTTTCGCAGTTACACTGTCAAAGTGATCATCAAAAAAGTGGATTTCGGAACTCACCGGTCCACCGTTCAATCTGCATCGTCTGTCAAACTGATCTTCTGCATCCCCGACCGCCGTTGTCGATAACACCTTTCTCCAGATTGTTCTGTTCAGTATCACTGCCGCAACAAATGCCAATGCCCAGACTACAATATACTTAATGACAAAAAAAGTCATTCCTCCCGGCGTGCCGCCTCCCGGGTTTCCATATTTGCACATAAAATAGAACACAAGCGGTCCCATCACCGTCACTATAAACTTAATCGTAATATCACTGCTGTCTACGCGGAAAAGTTCACAGATCTGTTTCAGCGTGTTCTTTGACTCCTTATAAGCCACACGGTAATAATTTGCCATATCATTTTCCCCTTTACAAAATCTGTGTCTTATTATATCCTTATATAGTTGATTATTCAAGAATATCCTTTATATTATTTGTAAATAATCTATAAACTCTTCTATGTGTTCTATCTATGTAGTTTCTCTATAAGCGATCCTGTTTATTTTTGATTTCTATTATCATTTAGTGATTTTTGCTTACATTTTCCGGCTATATATGGTCGTTTTATTACATTTCAACATACATATTCCTAACAAAGCATAAAAAACCTTAACTTTTTCTTAAACAATTAGTTGTACTTTGGTCTAGTTTGTGATAAGATTAACTGCGTTGAGAGTTTTAAACATGAGAGGTTTTTCCTCGTATTGTTAAAACCAAAGAAAAATTTCATATTGGAGGGTGAATCTCATGGAGAACACTAAGAAAAAATTACCATTTGGTTTCTATGTGTGCTGTCTGACTTTCTCTTTTGAAAGACTTGCATACTATGCAGCTAAATGGGGGCTTTCGATTTTCATCGTAGCCACTGCAGCACACGGTGGTCTTGGACTTGACAAATCCGTAGGTGCTGCAATGAGTTCTAACCTGGTAGCTTTCACATATATCACACCTATTATCGGTGGATATATCGCTGACCGTTGGATTAGTCCTCGTATCCTGGTACCTGTTGGTGAGATCCTCATGGGTCTTGGTTATCTGTGTGCATGGAAAGCAACAGACGCTAATGGTATCGCAATGATGTGGGCAATGATCATTCTCGTATCTATCGGTACTGGTTTCTTCAAAGGAAACGTATCTGGTATCAACGGACGTCTCTTCCCATTAGCTGATCAGGACGAACTGGACACTGTATTCAACTTACAGTACATGTTCGTTAACATCGGTTCTTTCTGCGGAACTACTTTCCTTTCACTGGTTGGTACAAACTCCGGATACCGTACAATGTTCCTGATTTGCGGAATCTTCCTGTTTATCGACTGTGTATGGTGGTTCGTTGGAATGAAATCTTTCGGCGATGCCGGAAAGAAACCATTCCTTGTTGATAACCGTTCTGAGAATGTTGAAAAAGCAGACAAAGAAAAGGATAATGCACCACTTACGAAGCTTGAGAGAAACCGTGTTATCGCTATCCTGATCGTAACCGTATTCTCTGGTATCTTCTGGCTGATCTGGTACATGGCTTACATGCCTGTTTACTATGAATTCGGTCCGGTATCCCAGGGAGGATCTGGATGGGCTAACTGGAACATCGGTTCCTTCGAGATGCCTACAGCCTGGTTCGATTCAATGAACGGACTCCTTTGTATCATTCTTTGCCCTATCTTTGCAGGAATCTGGGCTAAGATGAGACAGCGTCCACAGGGTGACTGGGGTATGTTCACAAAGACTGCTCTCGGAATTATCATCCTTGGTCTTTGTACAGGATCCATGGTTCTTGCTGCTGCACTTTCAGGACAGGGCACAAAAGATCCAGTTGGTATCTGGGTAATCATCCTGGCATCTGTATGTATGTCACTCGGAGAAGTTATCTTCTCACCACTTGGAAACGCTTTCATCAGCAAATATGCTCCAAAGAAACTTCTTGGAACAATGCTTGGTGTATGGCCACTGATCATCTTCTTCTCTGGTAAAGCTTACGGACCACTTTATAACTGGCTCGGAAACTTTGACTTCATTAAAGCATATGGTGTTGTTACAATCATCATCGTTGCCTGCGGAGTTATCATGTTAGCATTTACTAAGAAGTTCGACAAGATGGTTGAAGGTAAATAATTCGTGAATTAAATACCGTACATAAAAATAAGACTTGCTTATGCAAGTCTTATTTTTTACGATACTTTTTATTCCCTGTACTGTAACTTCTTTTAATCTGATTATTATTTTTCTTCGTCTTCTTCGTGCTTTCTTTCTTATTTGCCTTCGCACTGAATGAATCTCCGGATCCACGTGGTGTAATATTCTTCTTTGTTCCAATCTCTTTCTGGTCTTCGAACGCAGGCTTCAGAAGTAATTCCGCACCAATTACAAAGCAGGCAACTTCTACTGCCAGCTGGATCATCTCCCCGTTCTCTCCGAGTCCTTCAAAGAAAGGATCCAGAACTCTTGCCCCGGAAAGGATCACCAGTGTCAGTCCGGCATAAGTAAACAACGAATAGAACATCATCGTCTTCCCCCTGCCTTCATTCTGCTGCATGAAGTAGTATCCTGCGATAAAAATCACACCGCCAAGGATCATCAATATGTACTTTAACATTTTTATCTCTTCCTCCCAATCATGTTTTCTGTAAAGTCTATTACATATTATACATGAAATCTATCCCGATTCCTATCTTTTCTATATATATTTTCAATTTTCTTATATTGTTAAATTTTACAACTTTTATACATCCTTATTCCTCCATTCAAATGCACACCATACCTTATACCACAGAAAAAGGGATGCACCACCGGCACATCCCCGTCACTTTTCATTACATATTCTATTTCTGATTTCTAAACTGCATCGGAGTCATATCATAAGCTTTCTTGAACAGTCTGTTAAAATGTTCCACATTCTGATATCCTACTGACATTGCAATATTCTCAACCGTCATATTGCTGCTCTTGAGCAGTGCTTTCGCTTTCTTCATGCGGATCTTCTTCACCAGATCCCCAAATGTCATTCCGGATTTTTCCTTAATGTATTTTGACAGATAAGGTTTGGACAGGAAGAAGTTTTCTGCCAGGTCATCTAATGTAATGTCAATATAATTCGCCTGTACATAATTCATGATCTCGATCATTCTTGCATCCGTACATGCATCAGCACTCCCGAGTTCTTCAATCTTATTTACCGCAACGATCAGGGCTTCAATGGACGCTCTGATGATATCCGGATCGATTCCTACACCCCAGAATGTCTTTCCGTTGCAGATAATTCCCACATAAGCCACAGCCTTAGAAGAAGATCCCTTTGTAAGCGAATGCTCCTCATAGAAGGATAATTCATAGCTGATGTTAAAATACTGCTTGATTGCATTACTTACTGCATCCAGACGTCCGTTTCCATTCGAAGTGATCACTTTGCTCTCTCCTGCATGATTGATCGTCACTTCCGCAGTGATTCCATCTACCTGTTTAAAATGGCACTCGTCGATGTGGAAGATGGATTTTGTATTAATATAATGATCTGAGAAGATCTGGTATACCCAATCCGGTGTCAGCTCCTTGTGTGCCTTATCCGATACATCTTTTACCATATATCCTACTTCTTCACGCATTGCCTTTGGAAGATTGATTCCGTGGCTGTGCATTAAGATGTAATTTACGCCGCCCTTACCGGACTGGCTGTTGATACGGATAACGTCTGAATCGTATTCTCTTCCGACATCCTTCGGATCGATCGGCAGATATGGAACCGTCCATTTGTCACATTTCTTCTCATCTCTCCATGCCATACCTTTTGCGATCGCATCCTGATGAGATCCCGAAAATGCCGTAAACACCAGATCTCCGGAATATGGCTGACGGTCATATACCTGCATTCTTGTCAGGCGTTCATAAGTCTCACGGATCTTTTTCATATTCGAGAAATCAAGTCCCGGATCTACACCTTGGGAATACATATTCATGCCAAGTGTAATAATGTCAACGTTACCGGTACGTTCTCCGTTTCCGAACAGTGTGCCTTCGATACGGTCGGCACCTGCAAGGATACCAAGCTCCGCTGTCGCCACACCGCATCCTCTGTCATTGTGCGGATGCAGGGAAAGTACTACATTCTCTCTATGTTTCAGATGCTTATGTACATACTCTAACTGGCAAGCAAATGTATGCGGCATTGCGTTTTCTACAGTTGTAGGAATATTGATTATCGCTTTATTATCAGCTGTCGGCTGCCATACATCCAGCACCGCATTGCACACTTCTACCGCATAGTCCACTTCTGTTCCGTGGAAACTCTCCGGGCTGTATTCGAATGTAAAGTTACCGTCTGTCTCACTTGCAAGCTTCAGAAGTAATTTTGCCCCGTCGATCGCAAGCTGTTTTACCTGTTCTTTATCTTTTCTGAACACCTGCTCTCTCTGTGCAACAGAGGTAGAATTGTATAAATGAATCACTGCATGAGGTGCTCCCTTTACAGCTTCAAATGTTCTCTTGATGATATGCTCTCTTGCCTGTGTCAGTACCTGGACCGTTACATCATTCGGAATCATGTCTTTTTCGATCAGGGTTCTCATAAACTGATATTCTGTCTCGGAAGCAGCCGGGAATCCAACCTCGATCTCCTTAAATCCAATATCTACCAACATCTGGAAAAACTCCAGCTTTTCATCCAGACTCATCGGCTCGATCAACGCCTGGTTACCATCTCTTAAGTCTACGCTGCACCACTTCGGAGGCTGTTCTACCGCATCTTTTTTCGCCCAGTCATATGTAACCTCCGGCGGCATAAAATAACTTTTCTCATATTTCTGATAATTCTTCATAATTCAAGTTCCACTCCTTTTGCCTCATATTTCAAATCAAATCATCGCTGCCAAATCAGCAATAATATTCATCAACTTTGTTGTTCATTTTTAATACTTTTATATCCTAACATATCCCCACGCAAAAGGGAAGTGATAATTTTAATCACTTCCCTTGATGTTTTTTAATATATTTGATTTTTCAGATTATTTCCACTAATTCTGTTCCAACGAACGTTTCTTGGTGATCGTAACCTTTTCATCATAGCAGGCAAAGATCTCATCCACTCTGTCCTTCTTAAGCTTTGGTGTAAGCACACTCACTACCGGTACTACGATCAGTCCTGCTACCATTGCAACTGCTCCTGCATTGATCGGTGATGCAATAAAGTGGAAGAACAGATTCAGAACCGTAATCCCGACACCTGCCGCAAAGCTGGCCCATACAGCAGCTCTTGTCACGCCTTTCCAGTAGAGACCATACATGAATGGTGCCAGGAACGCTCCGGCAAGTGCTCCCCAGGAAATTCCCATCAACTGTGCGATGAATGTAGGCGGATCCATTGCGATCACTACCGATAATACAATAAAGAACACAACCATCACCTGCATCGTACGTACCTGTTTCTTCTCGCTCATATCTTTCATTACATTATCTTTTAAGAAATCCAGTGTCAGCGTCGAGCTGGATGTCAGTACCAGCGAAGCCAATGTTGACATGGAAGCCGATAATACCAATACTACTACAATACCGATCAGGATATCCGGAAGTGTTGACAACATATGCGGGATGATTCCGTCAAAGATCATATTGCCCGCCTCATCGTGCAGTTCCGGTGCATCAAACAGTCTTCCGAATCCTCCGAGGAAGTAGCATCCTCCGGAGATCACGATCGCAAATAATGTAGAGATCACCGTTCCCGTATTGATGGATTTCTCATCTTTGATCGCATAGAACTTTCCAACCATCTGCGGAAGTCCCCATGTTCCAAGAGAAGTCAGGATGACCACTCCAAGAAGATTCAACGGATCCGGCCCGAAGAATGAAGTAAATGCTCCCGGCTGTCCCATTGTCACCGGCACATCACTTGGGATCTCTGCCATGGTCTTAATTGCCTGAATAAATCCGCCCTGACCATTTAATACTGCCAGGATGACTGCAACAATGCCGCCCAGCATAATGATTCCCTGAATAAAATCATTGATCGCCGTAGCCATGTATCCACCGAGGATAACATAGATTCCTGTAAATACTGCCATTCCGATTACGCAATATTTATAAGGAATGTTAAATGCCATTCCAAACAATCTTGACAATCCATTGTATACAGAAGCTGTATACGGCACCAGGAATATGAATACGATCGCTGAAGCCGTAATCTTCAGCGCCTTACTTCCATATCTCTCACCAAAGAAATCCGGCATCGTCTTGGAATTCAGATGCTGTGTCATTACCTTGGTACGTCTTCCAAGTACCACCCATGCCAGCAGACTTCCGATGATCGCATTCCCGATTCCGATCCATGTCGACGCAAGACCGTATTTCCATCCGAACTGTCCTGCATATCCTACAAATACAACCGCAGAGAAGTATGACGTACCATACGCAAATGCCGTAAGCCACGGGCCTACCGATCTCCCCCCTAATACATAACCGTCTACACTTGTCGCATGCTTTCTTGCATAGATGCCAACCGATACCATAATTGCAAAAAATATCACCAGCATCAATAATTTCATCGCCATAACCTTTCTCCTCTACTTCCTCATTTCTTTTTTACTTGTTGCTTTGCTAATTTGCTTTAAAGCGTTGCGCTTTAAAGTGTTAAAGTTCGTAGTGTTAGAATAGCACAGATGATACCGTATGTCAATCTTATTTTGCAGAAATATAAAAGAAATATATAAAAGGCAAAAAAACAGCTGCGATTCCTTTTTTACGGAATGCGCAGCTGCTCTTTAGCTTCTATTTCATCTTCTCCACTCTGTCCTGAATGGTCTTGTTAAAGTTCTCTACCTTTCTTTCATATGTAGAATTCATAAATTCAGACTTCAGCATAAAATCTGCTGTTGCAAGATTGTTAGCTGTAGGAATATCGTAAAGAACGGCAATACGGGACAATGCTCTTACATCCGGATCGTGCGGCTGTGCCTCTAACGGATCCCACAGGAAGATCATAAAGTCGATCTGTCCTTCTACGATCTTCGCTCCGACCTGCTGATCTCCTCCAAGCGGGCCGCTGTTATATCCCTTTACTGGAAGCCCGGTCTTCTCTGCGATCAGACGTGCGGTTGTACCTGTACCGCATAAGAAATGACCTTTTAAGATTTCCTTATTCTTGTCGCACCATTCGATCAGTTCTTTTTTCTTACCATCATGGGCAACGAGTGCGATATGCTTTGCTTTTCCAATTTCAAATGTTACAAAATTATCGTTTAACATCTGTTGAATTCTCCTTCCGTTTTAACTCTCTTCGTTATCTTTATATATCAAACTTATATTTATAATAAAATGTATTTTATTATCTGTCAACTTTAAACCAGAAATTAAATTGTATTTTAGTTACAACAATTTGCCCATCACTTTCAGAACGTCTCAACGATTTCCTGCATCTGATCAAACTGTTCTTCCATCTCTTTTACAAGCCTGAACTGTGTTCTTGCCCGAACAAGATTGTGTTCCGGATAAGTTGTTTTGAAATATACATCGCCCTGGAGGAAGTCAGCAAGAAAACGCATGCCGCATTCCAGTGTCATAAGTCTCGCTCCCCACGGAAGACTGGCGTTCTCCGCCGGTGTCAGTACATCCTTCGCCATCTCCAGATACCCTTTCACGTAGATGCGGTAAAGCTCTATATCAAAGTGCACCTTGTTCAGATCCTTCTCATCTTCTTCCGCTGTCGATGCCCCGAACCGGATGGAGTCACCAAAGTCATTTGCCGCAAGTCCCGGCATGATCGTGTCCAGATCGATGATGCACAGTCCCTCTCCTGTATTCTTATCAAACAAAATGTTATTAAGCTTTGTATCGTTGTGCGTCACACGGAGCGGAAGTATTCCTTCCTCAAGCTGCTTCATAAGGACACCGCAGTCATCCTCGCGTGCCAGTACAAACTCTATTTCTTCACGGCAAAGTCTTGCCCTGTTCTTCACATCTTTCCGCAGTGCGTCTTTGAAATCATGGAAACGCTTCACCGTATCGTGGAACTTCGGAATCGTCTCATAGAGACTCTCGGCCGGATAATCCCCCAGCTGCTTCAGAAAATGGCCAAAGCTGAGTGCCGACTGATAGAACTGTTCCGGTCTCTCCACCATCTGATAGCACACAGAATCCGGTACATAATGCAGGCAGCGCCATGGCTGTCCGTCCGCATCTTCAAAATAGTTCTCTCCTGATTTTGTCTTAATATAAGACAATGCCTCTCTGTCCAGATCTCCGCCTGCCTCACGGATCATACTGCGCAGATACTCCGTAACGCCGAATATATTCGCCATTACCTGATCCGGGTTCTTGAATACATTAATATTGATGCGCTGCAAAACATAGAGCGGCGTATCCTTTCCATCTGCGCCCGGCATATAGACTGCATAAGTCTCATTGATGTGTCCTTCTCCGAATGGCTTCACATAACTGCACTGCTGCCCGAAACCAAATGCGTACACGGCATCTTCCAGGCTCCGGCTGTCCACGCCCTCGATCTTCCTTCTGGTTGAGAAGATCACTTCTCCTGCCTCCACTTTGCGTCCGCTCTCGATCGTACAGTCTGACTTTACAACACTTCCCAGTCCGACATGCGCTCCAGCACATACCACTGAATTGTGATCTACGATCGCCCCGCTGTTCACCAGCACCGCACGTCCGATCCGGGTATTGGTATTTACCACCGCTCTCTGCATCACGAAACAGCCCGGCTCCAGCACCGCACTCGGACTTACAACTGCAGACGGATGTACGATTGCCGGTACCTCATACCCTTCTTCCAGCAATTTATCCGTCCAGTACAGACGCATCTTGTTATTTCCAAATGCTGCTACTGCCACCGGATACTCCTTATGCCTGATCTCATAATCACAGCACATTCCGATGACCGCTTCATCCTTCACCGCATCATCCAAAAATACAACCTTTTCATACCCCAGTGCCTGCGCAGTCTCCGCTACCATCCGGCCGAATCCGCCTGCACCGAGAATCAGCAAACTTTTCATTACGTATTTCCCCCAATTGTTTTTTTATTGATCAGTTATACTATATCATATCATAGAAGTGGACCCGGAGATAGTTATTTTCACAAAAAGCTTCGGAGAATCACAGGTAACAGGATTCTCCGAAGCTTCTTTGTATTTATATTTATATTGGAAAGGGGTTCCCTTTTAGGGACATATTTTAAAGATAGTTCAATCTTTCAAGGGTATTCAATACCATATGGCGTCCGGCATCCGTTCCGTCAATGATACGTCTCGCACGTACAGAATCACCAATATTGAGGACTTCCACATCTTCACCTGTAAAAGCTTCCTGAATGTCATTCCAGATCGGGGCATTCGCTCTCATTCCGAGACATACGAAACCATAGTCAAACGGAAGTTCTTCTTCTTTTCCATCGTATTTTACGAGGAAGGAATGTGCATTTACTTTCTGCAGGGCTGTATTCGTCATCTGTCTTACATGATGTTTTTCCATGCATTCTTTCATGCTTGATGTAGAAGATGCATCCAGTCCGTTTCCGATAACCGGCATCATTTCGATGATGGTTGTCTCTGCACCGCGTGGGGCAAAGAATTCAACAACATCAAGTCCTACCGCACCACCTCCGACAACAACAACCTTCTTGCCTGTCATATCTTCCGGATAGTTCTTAACATCTGCGATCATATCTTTGATAGAATACACGCTGGCATCTTTCTTTCCAAGATTGTCATGCAGTCCTTCGATCGGTGGAAGGAGCGGTACCGAACCAGTCGCATTTACAACAAGATCCGGGTTATATTTTTTGATCTCAGCGACCGTTGCATCTACTCCTGTTTTGATTGTCAGATTCGGAAGTTTTGATGCACGGTATTTCAGATAAGTCGGGAAATCCGCAAGTCTTTTCTTGGCTGGAATCTTCGAGATCTCTACCGACAGACCACCTGCTTCTTTCTCTTTCTCCAGTAACGTAACTTTACATCCAACTTCAGCAGCTGTACATGCAGCTTCCAGTCCGGCAGTTCCGGCACCTACAACTACGACATTACATGGTTTATTTACTTTCTGTTTTTTATAAGCTTCTCCGTTGATCAGATCCGGGTTGACCGTACAGCGAAGCGGTTTGTTACCGCCGATACGGTTGCCGACACATCCGACGTTACAAGAGATACATTTACGGATATCACATACATCCCCGTACTGTGCTTTATTACACCAGTCAGGATCGGCGATCAGTCCACGTCCCATACCGATCAGATCAGCATCACCTCTGGCAAGGATGTCATCGGCGATCTTAGGATCACGGATATTTCCGATTGCGATCGTCGGCTTTCCGAATTTATCACGAACCGCCTTCGCCATGTATGAACGCCATCCATCTTCCAGATAGTTCGCATCAATCTGATACTGGATAGAAGCATTTAATCCGGCTGAAGTATCGTAGATATCTACTTCATCGTTCAGGTATTCCAGATATTCCAGGCAATCTTCTACCGTATTCCCACCTTCGACAAGCTCGTCTACACTAAGACGCAGAGAGATTGGAACTCTAGGTCCGACAGCCTTACGGACTTCATCAATGACCATACGGCAGAAACGGGCTCGGTTCTCAGCAGATCCGCCAAATTCATCTGTACGGTCATTTGTAGTAGGCGATAAGAACTGGCTGATCAGATAAGAGTGTCCGGCATGGATCTCTACAACATCAAATCCGGCATTGACTGCTCTCTTTGCAGCAGTTCCATAATCTTTTGCAATGCTTGCGATCTCCTCTTTCGAAAGTCCGCGCGGAATCTCTCCACCGGCTTTTGATGGAAAACGCGACGTAGATACCGGCTGCATACCGATTCTGGAACTCATCGCAGACGCACCTGCATGATTGATCTGAATCCCCATTAGCGCCCCCTGTCTGTGGCAGGCTTCCGTTAATGTAAAAAGGCGTGGAATGTAACAGTCTTTGTCAAGACGCAGCTGTGTCGTTCCGTTTGATCCTTCCGGATATTTTACACAGACATTTTCAACCATGATAAGCCCTGTGCCGCCACGTGCACGCAGCTCATAATATTTGATATGTTCGTCGCTCAGTTCCCCATCATGTCCGGCGAAATCACTTCCCATAGGCATCATTACAACACGGTTTTTGAGTGTCATACCTCTGATCGTAAGAGGGCTGAATACGTGTGGAAAATTGTTTTTCATAGTTTACTAACCTCCATAAAAATATGATTGTATTTGTTTGCATTTCTTTATAATTTGATTATATGATTTTGTTAAATAAAAGACAAATTAGTATTTTTATGAAAGTTGATAGATTTTGTCTATGAATTTTAATCATAAAAAAGTGGCCGCTGCGACGGCAGATTATTTACTACCGGTACAGCGGCCACTTTTTATTATCTTTTTTATTTTTTCTGATTTTTTTCAGGTATTAATTTCCCGGCGATCAGACACAGGATGATCGTGATCACCATATCCGGCAATGTATTTCCTACCGGCATATCTACATTCATAAGAATTCTGTACACAACGAATCCAATCACCCAGATGATCATATTCGGCACATATACTGCCCGACTGCTCTTGTCTTGTTTTAACAGGAAAAAATCAGCAATCTGGATAGCGATCATTGGTGCAAATACAGAACCGATCAGATACAGGAAATCTGTTATATTATCCATCGGATATACAATTGCTGCAGCCGTTCCAATCACTGTCACAACGATAGCAACATGCTTTCCGTTCCATCTGCTTACAACCGTCTCACTGGAGATTCCAGCAGAGTATGCATCCAGGAAAGTGGTTGTAACTGTTGAAAATACAATGATCAGAAGTCCCAGGATGCCAAGACCTGCCTTTAACATGATCTGTGCAATGTCATATTCTCCGGTAATGATAGCAGCTCCCATACCAATCACATACATCCAGCAGCTTACGATTCCATATGTAACCGCACTGACTGCAGTTGCTTTCACCGGTTCCTTCGCCTCTCTTGTGTAATCACTGATCAGTGGCAGCCACGATAATGGCATCGCGACCGCAAGCTCTACTGCTGCTCCAAATGTCATACTGTCGTCAGACGGTGTTCCCGCCCCGCTTCCTGTAAATATCACCTTACACAGAATCAGTGTCAGGATAAATAATGCTGCCATCGCAACGGTATTGATCTTGCCCAGATTCGTAATTCCGATCACAATCCACAGAATGATCAGTGCTCCTATCACCAGGCACCATATCCATCTGCCGGTATGCATCACACCGTCTGCTGCCAGTGCCCCGTCATAGATCATGATCGCAGTCCAGCCGACAAGCTGCAATACATTCAGGACCGCAAAAAGGATACTTCCCTTCTGTCCAAAGCTCATCTTTACAGTCTCCATTGCACTCTTTCTGACTTTACCGCCGATCACTCCTGCCAGGAACAGCATCAGACAACCAATGATGTGTCCTACTATGATTGCCGCCAGTCCTTTTCCCATGCCAAGCGGGGCCAGATATGTTCCGGTCAGGATCTCTGCGATCGAAACCCCTGCGCCGAACCAGATCAGACCGTTTTCAAATAAGCCGGTACGCTTCTCTTCCATAATGTTTATTCCTCCTCGTCTTCCCTTGTAGTCTTATATAATAGTCTTTTTCAAAGCCTGTTCCAGCAGCTGCATCTCATCATCGCTTAATTTCCACTCAAATACCTTGCAGTTCTCTTCAATTTTATCGCGGCTCTGCGCTCCTATAATACAAGAAGAAATAAAAGGTCTCTGCAAGGTCCAGTTCAATGCAATCTGCGACAATGGAACATTTCGTTCCTCACTGATCTGATCCATTGTTCTTAAAAGAAGCATTACTTTTGAAAACAACGGTTCTTTAAAATATGGATAAAACCGGTTTCGGTTATCATCCACACCATATTCCTTGAGTTCTCTGTATTTTCCGGTTAAAATGCCTCCTCCGAGTGTTCCATAAGTCATAACTCCCATTTCCTGAGCACAGGCCCACCGGATCAGCTGCTCCCATTTCCGATCTAGCATAGAATACTGTGGCTGATATGCTTCTATAGCACAATATTTTTCTGCTTCTTCCATCTGTTCTTTTGTAAAATTCGATACTCCGATATGCAGAATCTTTCCTTGCTTTTTCATTGTATTAAGCGCATCCATTGTCTCTTCCATCGGAACATTCGGATCCGGCCAGTGGACCAGATATACATCGATATAATCTGTCTTCAGATTACGGAGTGATTCTTCGCATTCCCGCATGATCTTATCTGCCGACCCACAGCGTACATATTTTCCATTAATAAATTCATTTCCACACTTGGTAGCCAGGATCACTTCTTTCCTGACGCCAAGTTTGTGCACAACTTCTCCGATATACTGTTCTGCCCTGCCTCCGTTATAGGCAGGTGCCGTATCAATAAAATTGATTCCACAATCTACTGCTGCCTTGATCGCATCCATCCGGCTTTCGTCGGAATAAGAATCCCATCCGGCACCTCCGATTCCCCATGTACCAAGACACATCCTGGATACACGAAGTTGTGTCTTTCCAAATTCTGTATATTCCATTTTCTTCATCTCCGTTTCACTTTTCGCTCATTTTGTCAATCTATCATTTTTATATTTAGAATAATGATATCAGAAAACTTTTTATGACTCAAGAGCTGAATGCTTTCTTCCAAGCTTGCCCGTTCCCGTCTCCAACGACTGTCAATACCGCAGCGGAATCTCCGACTTTTTCACACGCACTTCCAGATCTCTGCTTCCAAAATAATGTCGCAATCCCTTAACCGCCAGATCACTCGTATTCTTCGTCCCAACGCAAACAGATTTTAAACAGCTTATATCTCCAAGCTTCATTCTTATAAACGGAATAAATACTTCATCTTTTATCCGATATTCCACCGGAATGCTATTTTCCGGCACTTGATGCTCTCTTTTATGTACACAGAGGAACACCATGCGATATTCCTGCTCCTGTGCAAAACATTCCTTTTTGAAGAACATATTATACAACAGGCAGATCACTGAGATATGATCTACAAATAATTTGACATCCTCTTCTTCTGCGCTATCCAGATCATCCCAGCCATGAATGGTTTTGTAATCTTCTCCATCTGATAACAGAAGCCGCTCTATGGTATCTTCCAGTAATTCTGTCTGTTCATCATGATCATATATCACTTTTCCGTCAAATAACATGCAGTCATTCCCGCAATGTTCCTGAAATGTTTCCTTCAATTTTCCATATTCGAATTCCATGCAATATCCCATGAAATCCGAATACTCCGACCACATCAGCAGGCTGTCACCACTTGTACAAAAGGAAATAACATAGCTGCCTTCTGCCGATCCGGATACAGTGTCTTCTTGCTCTTCTCTATAATATTTTCGCATTTGTTCCATCAACAGATCTTTCGCATACAAAAGTCTTCTTGGATTTCTCATATGCTTTTCCAGTATTTCCATGCAAATATCTGTTCCAATCGTAAATTCCGTGCTGTCATTCAAGAAATGACTCTCTGTTATCCAGAATTCACCATCGGTTATGCCTTTTACCCCTGCTGCCGAAGTGTAATGGAATAACCGGTCGTTGTTATTTAGTTGTGGGATTTTGATGAAATCATCTATGTGTTTGTATTTAGACATGTTATGTTCCTCGTTTTTGTGTTCTGTTGCTATGCTATTATGATATATTTTGTGCATTTAAAATACCACTGGGGACAGATAAAAAGCCACTATTCCCCGTCCCCAATGGTTTTAAAAATCCCTCCAAACAATGTATTTATTTTACATCAGTTTGAAGGGAATGCAAATATTACGTTTATTTAATAATTCGGTTGTGTAGCTATAATGCCTTTTGTTACTGCCTCAAATAACTCAAATGGAATTCCGACCGCCATGTCATTCTCACTCCATTTGCACAGCATTCTTGTACTTGGACATAATACACTGACATTCAGTTCACCGGTAAGATATGGAGATACCGTAACTTCCGAACACATTCCCTGCATTGCTCCCATATCAATTGCCGGTTTCTTTCCGGTATTGTATTCATAACCCTGTACATAACGCATTGCCTGATAAGCATTGCAAATACTTATAATAACATCCGGCGTCTGTACACACTGGCTTAACGGCACAATCGCAACACCATAATTATGTACCGGCATTCTATGCAGACTCTTTATAGAACTTCTAAGCCTTCTTGCTGTTGCAACCGATGAATATAATTTATATGAAAAATATTCCTGACCACTTTCAATTTTCTCGGTACTCGGTTCTAATGCAAGCGCTGTTGTCGCACCATCGCATTTATGATGTTCCAGCCTGCTCTTAATTCCCTTTCCCTGTAACGCAGCCTGTTTTACCATCACACAATAAGGCATTGCCGCCTTAATCTCTTCTATCGGATACTCATCGTAATCCTCTTTTTTAAATAAAAAAGTGATTGCAACCGGTTCTTTTTCCAGACCAATTACCTTCTTCAACTCTTCCATGTACTGATCCACATTTTCTTTCGGATACTCCTCATGCGGTAAACCATATTCTATATTCTTGTGTTTGAATGGCATCTTTTTTCTCCTCTCTCCTGCCGTTTACTTAATCGAAGCAAAATTCAATTTAAATAAATCATATTTCACCAGAATCATAACAATGATTATATAAATTATAACTCCAATTACCAAAAACAGCCAGTCACTTTTTGTGACTTCTGTGGTCTTATAATATGTTCTTTTTTCAGTTCTTCCAAGTCCCCGGCTTTCCATTGCACAGGCAACTCTCTCTCCTCTTCTTGCTGCCACACATAATAACGGAAGCATCACTCTGAAAGGTGAGGTAAATCTGGAAATCAATCCCTTGTTCCATGGGATTCCTCTGATTTCCTGTGCTAAATGAATAGAATCCACCTGTGCCTGTAATTCTGGAAGAAACCGGTATGCCGCCATCGTCGCATAACCATGGATTACAGATACCCTGCATTGTAAAATCAGGCTTAAAACAAGATCTCTCGGTCTGGTCGTTAAGACAAATCCCATCGACATCGTAACCAGAGCCAGAATACGGAATCCCAGTGAAATAGAATGAACCAGATCACGCTGCGTCCATCGGAATATCCATAACCGACAAACAATCCCAGCTTCATCATTCAATCCACGTAAAACCAACATCGATACCATGAAAAGAACACTGACAACTATAAATACCAGGAGCCTTCTCAGCAAATTCTTCAATGGAATTTTTCCTGCAATCCACGTTGCAAGAAATGCCAGCAAGAAAGTTATAATTGGCAGCACAGGGAAATACGAAAGACATACGATAACTGTCATAACTACAATCAGTAATAACTTTATCATTGGATTTCTCCGATGCAAAAAGGAGTCCTGTTCAATATATGCGAACATTATGGTCTTCCTCCTTTCAAAACAGTCTCACTTACTACATGACCGTCTGCAATCTCTACCTCCCGGGTAGCATACTGCTTCACCAGAGACATATCATGTGTAATCATAACAATTGTCACACCTTCTCTTCGCAGCATTTCCATATCATTCATCAATTCCAGCCGGTTCTCATAATCCTGTCCATATGTTGGTTCATCCAGGAACAGTATCTGCTGGTCCGTCAGTAACATACTTGCCACACTCAGTCTTCTCTTCTGCCCCTGGCTCAATACAAATGGACTCTTCTCTTTTTCCGTCTCAAGATGAAAACGTCTCAACATATTCTCAACCTTTTCTTCCTTCTCCTGTTGGCTTATCTTCACCTTCTTCAGACTAAACATCATCTCATCCCACACTGTATTCGTTACAAACTGCTCCTCGGGGTTCTGAAAAACAAGCCCGATTTTCCGATACAGTTCTTTCTTCCGATAAGAATCTACCGGCTTTCCGTACAAAAAAATCTCACCTTCGTTTTGTCTAAATATTTGAAATATCACCCGCATTAATGTCGTCTTTCCAACTCCATTTTTTCCTGTGATTGCAAGAAATTCCTGTTTGTATATTTGCAAATTCATATGTCTTAAAACATAGTCTTCTTCATTTATATGTTTTTTTCGAATTCCCTGCCCCTGATATGAGAAAGAAAGATCTTCCAACTGCAAAACACATTCTTGTGACGGCTCTAATCTTTCATATTCCCCAGATATCTTTTTTAACTGTTGTGATTCTATCCATTCTCTATACGAAATCTCTACCTGATCTCCTGATACATCAAAAAGTACTCTTCCCTGTAAATCAAACGTAATCAGATGATTCACATATTCAATGATCTCTTCAACATTATGCTCTACAAGAATTATCGTCATATGCTTTTCTTTCGATAATCTCAAAATCAATTCAAATATCTGCTGTCGGCTTACCGGATCCAAATTCGCTGTCGGCTCGTCCAAAAGCAGAATCTCAGGTTCCGTCACCAGAACCGATGCAATCGCAATCTTCTGTTTCTGTCCTCCCGAAAGATCATTGAGATCTCGTTTCTCATAGCCAGATAACCCGATATATTCCAGTACTTCCGTTATCCTTTTGCCCATAATGTCCCTGGAAATTTCAAGATTCTCCATACCAAATGCCAGTTCCTCTTCCACTGTAAATGTACAAAACTGGCTCTCCGGATTCTGCATAACAAATCCAATCTTATCACAACGATTCCTTGGAAGTTCTTCGGTAATATCCTGATCGTCCAATAACACTTTCCCTGTAAGCTTTCCTTCATACATATGAGGAATCAGCCCATCCAGGAGATAAAGAACTGAGCTTTTTCCACATCCACTGGGTCCGCAGATTGCATGAACTGCTCCTTTTAAAAAACAACAAGAGAGATGCTTCCATACCGGAAGCGTCTCTCCTTCATAACAATATGTAACATCCTGTAATTCAAGTCCCATCTTGTCATTCATTATTTTGCACATACGAATCCTTTCAGTACACCAGTTTTTACCAATGCTGCTGTAATCACTTTTACTAATGCAATTCCGATTACAACTGAACTCAACAGACGTACTATAACAACACCTGCTGCAATTCCAGTTCCGTAGCTCCAAGGTGTTCCCCAGAAAAATGTATCTCTACAGAATACAAATACTGCTCCAAGGATCTGTCCCAGAACCATGCATTTAAGACTTGCATCACGCTTGAAAATAGCATATGCTATCTCTACTCCAAGAGCCTCTAAAACGCCTGCCAGAACTAACTGCAGACCATATGGGCTTCCAAGAAGCAGATTCACACCTGCCGTAACCAGTGCTCCGAAAAATGCGATTCCCGGTTTGCGTACTAAATACATCGGAAGAGCTCCCGACAGCATATAGATACCAAATGTAAGTTCCATAAAGACTGTTCCGAGAACTGCTGACATCGGCATGTATGCGTAGTCAAGCAATGTGTAGATAACTCCCACTACAGCTGCAACCATAGCTACAACTACAATTTCTTTTGTTGTGATTTTCTTGTTCATTCTCATTCTCCTTAGTGTTATTTTTCATCAAACAGATCCTTATAATTATAAGAGATAACACGGAAAAAGTAAAATCGATAATATCTATATTGACGTTTGTTTATAGGCGATATCTATTGCTCTATTAATGACATTTTAATACCTTAACGAAACCTATGAAATAAGAAAATATCACCCGGCCCCAATGGTTTTCATCTTTGTTTTCTTAACTTTTCTGCTTTTCTTTTGTATAAATATAATCTGACACCTATGTATTCATCTGCTATGGCATCTATATAAAGGATTGGATATACTTCATCCAACGGTCGATTTTGCCAGTCTTCGATCTGAGGCAGAATTTTATCTGTAACGTCTGAAATAAAGCCTTCTGATGTCTCAAAACCGTAGATATCTTCGATGGTTTCGGATATTTGCCGGGTCGTCATCCCTTTTGCATACATGGAAATAATCTTCTGATCAATATCAGAAATATCCTTCTGACGTTTCTTTACAATCTGTGGCTCAAATGTTGATTTACGGTCCTGTGGAACATCGATATCCATGCTGCCATAGCTGCTGTTTACACGCTTTGATTTATATCCATTGCGGTAATCATCGCTATCAGATCGTTCAGATTTCTGATAGCCAAGATGATCATCCATTTCTGCTTCCATCATCTCTTTGATGGTGCCGCCAAGCAGATCCTTAAGAGCATTCTGGATATCTTCAGCGGTTTCAATATCATACTCCTGAAGAAGTTGCTGAATGATGTTTCGCTTTCCCTCTGTCATTACTACTTTGTGTACAGGTTTCTTTTCTCTTCTTGCCATAATAAAAGGTCTCCTATGATTTATATTTTACCATAGAAGACCTTGCTGTTATTAACTATTTACAGAAAAAGTTTCACACACTCTACTTTGCCACCAGCTTGGAAAGCTCCCGCAACACCTTTGACACCTCGCCCCACAGCTTTTCATAGTCCCGCTTCAATCCGTCGATTTCCTCCGGGTACACGCCATAGGTGTGTGCGTGTACGGCAACCTGATTGAAATTGTTGGAACAGTGCCGTTGCAGAGAGATCCGTTCTTTTACAGGCGGAATGTCCATCAGCGTTCCAGTATATCTTTCATTGGGTCTGACCCTAAACGTACCCTTCATTTCGAAGCGGCTACCGATTCCGGCTGCCATAATAAGTAATATTGTTTTCATTGTATCCTTGTGCTATCTTTTGTTCTTCTTTAAGCAAGTATCCTTTAACATATACAGATTTGTAATTTTCTCATGTTATACTTTCTTTAGAATTTTTGGAATTTATTCACTCATTCTATTTGTATTTCATGGGGTCTGATCCCAATATGGTCCGTGCGTGCAGGATTTCCGCCCGCTCGATGAAGTGCCCTTTGCTGGGCACACGGGTCTGACGCCAATGTTTTATGACTCAAAAAATGTGTGGTCAATTTATTTCTAAGAAACAATACCTGCAAATTTTATAAACATATCCTTTATTCCACTTTCTGCCTTACTTATATCAACTCTATCATCATCAAAAGCTTTTTTTAATATATCTTTTATTTGTCCTTCTGAATATCGTACAACCAGTTTTCCATCCACATCCTTATCTACTACCTCCTTATATGCAAGAACGCAATTTACTAATTTTCCCATTGACAAATTAACTATGTCATAGTGTGTATCCTGCAAATCTGGTATTGGAATATCTCTTCCTGCATAAGTTTGTTTAAATTCCAAGTTGTGATTATTAAGTATTTCTGTATCTATAATTAAAAAATCCATTTTGCTTACTTTAGAAGATGTTACTGCAATTGCCAAAACCGCTTCATTCAATTCACTCAACGATTCAACTATCCACGTTGATAGTGTTCCATTTGTAGTTCTTAACTCTCCAGTTGGCATATCAGCCGTCAATTCATCAATCTTTAAATCGCCTCGCAGTGCATCAATATTTTTTTTCTTATTTATCTTCCGCACTAAATATGCCATATTATTCTCCATCTCTCTCTAAGTATTCAATCACTTTATCGACATAATCCTGTAACCACTTTTGATCACATTTTAGTGTTTTTAAAACATTAATACCTTTCTTTGAATTCCATTGCTCATACACCTGAATTGCCCTATCGCGCAAATAAATATTTTCATGTTGTAGAAGTCCCAATGCCATAATCTGCCCCTTTGGGTCAACATCTTCATACTTCATACATGAAATCATTTCCATTACACCTAATAGTACATGTTCATCATTATATTTATTCATATATATTTTCATCAATGCATCAAGAATATAATCTTTTGTTTCTAATGTCATATTATTTTTCATATATCTTTCAGAATTTGATATCTCGCCATCCTCAAATTCATCAGATGCAATTACCGACAAAATAGTATTAATATATATGTTAATAATTCCATTTCTATCGATACTTATATCTTTAGAAATCACCATTTCATCATCAGTTTTATTATAATATGGCATGAAAATTTGCAAAGAATTTTTTAAAATAAATTCATTTAAAGCTCTAATTCTTTTCTGCTCTAATGCAATTTCTTCCATAAACTAATTACCTTCTATCTCTTCTACAATGTTCTCAGAAATTTCTTTAGCCTTTTCTGAAAACTGCAACATATCTCCATATTTAAATCTCAAGTCCATATTTTCTTGTATTGTATTTAAATCTACTGTAATTAATATTCTATTTTCATCAGCATTTTCTGCATTAATAATCTTTGAAATTTCTGTAATACAATTACATTCCTCACAATAATTATCCCATGAAATTTGTTCTCTAGAATTAAATCTGACCGCCCATTCTGTCAGTTTTTTATCCTTGTATATTGATATTGGGGAAGAAAATTCATTCATAAACCTATCAATTTCTTCATCTGTCATTTCATTTAACAGAATCTTACCATTAAACGCAATTCTATTTCCTGTAGTATCTGGGAATACACTAAATACTTTTTCAATCAACTTTTTTATATACTCATATGCATCCGCAATTTTTTTGATACTCATTGTATCAGGTTGAAAATTATAATTAAAATCAATTCTTTCTTCCAAAAAAACTATACTCCAAGCCTTATTTTGAGATATCATCTGAATTCTAGAATCCGTAGTAATTTTCTTTGTCATAGGATCAAGCACTGCCAAATCTACTGTTCCTGGTATAAATGCTTCCTCCTGGAGATTTGTAAGTAATTTCAAAATAATATCCGTTTTTGGCTTTATATCAATAAATCTACCAAATAAACTCACTTGCAAGTTGAGAATTTTATCCATTTTTAACATTCCTCTCTTCATAGAATTAACCTAATCTACAGTATATCTAATTATAACATATATATATAGTAATTCAAATGAATATTCTACAAATTAAATATTCTTATGCCTTTCTTGTGTCGCACCGTAATATTCAGCCAGTTTATATGTCTATGTAACAAAATACCACCAGGGACACAAAAAAAGCCACTATTCCCGTCCCCAATGGGCAACATTAATATTGCCTATAAGCAATTTAGCTATAGCATATCCTATTGATATCGATGTTCCAAGAATCATCAAACGAAATAAATGTTCTGCGTTTTTCTTATGTTCAAGCAATATTAAAGCAAGGAAAAATACGCTTACATATATTAAAAGATATAGATTCAGGCATACTTCTTTCCAAAACACTGAAAAAAATATAAGACTTAATAAAAAAGAATATATAAATTTCGATATCTCTAATCGATATGTTTTCATTGACATTCTCCTTACGCTAACTGATAATTTTATTATCTATATACTTATCATTCAGCAGATCTAGGAAAAATGACAAATATACACTGAACGAATGCAAACGCCAGAACATACATGCCACCTTCTATCACTCATTATTGAATCCACTTAAATTAATTTAAAATTTCATCTTATCTATTATTGTTATGCTACATTTCAAATATCCTAACATCTATTTAAACAGCCCTTGACATAACTTTTTTTGAATACCTCCGAAAAGTTTTATTTTAGCTCCTGATTTAGAAATAATATAATCCGCCGTTATAGGAATTTGTCTCCACGACAATTTATGTTCTGGATATTCTTCAACAAATTTGATTGCTTCCTCCTGACTTGCTCCATAAACGATTCCTTCCATACATGCCCAAATTGCAGCAGAAGTACACATTGGACATGGCTCCAAAGTTGTAAAAAGATAGCACTTTTTTAATTTACGTCTTTTTAAAATTTTCGATGCCTTTCGTATTGCTGCTATCTCCGGATGATTTGTCGGATCTAATTCTTTTCTTAATGAACTTCGTGAAGAAGAAATAATTTTTCCCCTGTCATCGGTAATAATTGCTCCAATAGGATACTGATCATCGTCCATATTTTGTCTTGCTATTCTAATACATTCCAACATTACTTTATTCATCATTTTTTCTGTCATTATACCAATCTCCTAATCAACTGGTCAGAATCTCCGCTTCCCGACTCCAAATATATAGATCCATCTGGTTCAAGAACATAATATTCTTTCTCATACATATCATTGTAATGTATCGTTATCTGTCCCTTATATTTTTCTCCCAGGTATCTTACCTTTTCAAGGTTTTGCCGAAGCATAAAAACAGTAGCATGATTTTCTTCTATAAATTCTCGTCCTCTTTCACACGGAATCAACGTCTGAATCGTAACTTTATCTACACCAATTTTTATAGCTTCCACAACCACCTGTTCCACCATATGAACATTCTCATTCATTAAAACCATATGTATTGTTACCGGAATATTATATGACACTAATTTTACAATATTATTATAAGTTCTCTGATATGCCTCTTCCGTCTGGGTTATAAAATCATGAAATGATTCGTCTCCATGTAAACTTGTAACAACACGAATCGGATATCTTATAAGTTCTGGTATTATTTTATCTACATCATACAGATTACTATATACAATGGTATCCATTCCAAGATTTACACTATATCTCACAATTTCCATAAACCCTGGATGTCGCGTAGGTTCTCCACCTCCTAATCTGGCTCTTCTTACTCCATTATTTTTTAACAGACAGAGACATTGCTTAACAACATCTGTACTTAACATTAACGTATTTTCACTACATGCAAGACAAAATTTACACGAAAGATCACATTTGCGATTTAACCGAATACACACATTATACGGCATTTTCCATGTATTTTTTCTTGGTTCTGAGTATAAATCCGTATGTCGGTCAGGTGTAAAAATATATCTGGCAAATGTCCTTCGTTCATTCTTATTATGCTCTTTTTTTTCGGCTTCCCGTTCCATTTGTTCAAGAGTCATCCATTTATAATGTACCCCATCAATTTCAAACTCATTATTTTTTAGTAATTCCGGGAAGCTATCAATATATACTACATAATAAGTATTATAATAAGCACGCACAGTATTCCAATCTTGAGATATTTTAGGTTGGTAAATCGATGCCTTTTGATGTAAATGTATTACGTCCCTAGGTATTTTTAACGCTGCTCCAATTGCATTTTTCAAACTTTCTTCATCTCTCTCTGCCGCAGTGGGAAAAGAAAGAAACATATATTCATTCCATTTTCCTTCAAAATACTTCGTAAGTATACGATTTGATTTATATCCCATAAAGCTATCTTTGATTGCAATCAAAGAATAACGATGTGCTGAAACATCTAATTTCACTATTTCCCGATATAATTTTTCAGCATTAAATTTTGTTTTCAAGGCTATGATAACCTGAGCCAAGCCATAAATGATCTGTCCAATCGCAAAACACCAAGATACAATATTTAATATATTATTATTAATTTTTCCCGAAACAATGGTATACACAAATGCCAACCCACTCGCTATAATGAGACTTCCCTCTGCGCAATTAAAACCAATATGATTTTTATGTTCCAATAATTTATTATGAAGGCTTTCTTCATTTATTTCTAACACTAGATCCCCCTCTCCTTCCATCGTTATTATACGATAAAAGATGAATTATTCCAACATTTCATTCAACCAGTTCCATTTACCTTTTCATTTTCATTAAATATTCTTGTGTCACACCGTATTATTCAGCCAGTTTATATGTCTATGTAACAAAATACCACCAGGGACACAAAAAAAGCCACTATTCCCGTCCCCAACGGACAAATGTTATTACAATTAACACCATCTATCTCCACACAAAATTATTTCCACCTCTCCACAACTTATCTCTTGCCATTTCCCCGCATATGTACTATACTTTATATGTTTTACAAATGCCACAAGCATTACAATAACGTTATTTTAATTAACATTTGCACAATTTAAATGCATAAATAACAATTCAACCAAACAAAAGAAAGGACCGTACCACATGAAAAAATTATCCACCTCTCTCCTTGCCAATCTGGTAGCAACGAAGAGAAAAGAATTGAAACTTACCCAGCAGGATCTGGCCGACGCCACAGGCATCAACCGTGCCCAGATCTCACGTCTGGAAAAGGAGGATTACCTCCCGTCCATTCCACAGCTGGAACAGCTCGGTGAAACACTCGGATTCGAGCCGGATGAAGTATTCGTTGACAACAGCAGCAACAAGCTTCCATCACCATCACCGCTGAATATCGCAGTAGCCGGAACCGGATATGTTGGACTCTCTATTGCCACTCTGCTTGCACAGCACAATCATGTCACTGCAGTGGACATCGTTCCTGAAAAAGTAGAGATGATCAATAATAAGAAATCACCGATTCAGGATGATTATATTGAAAAATATCTAGCTGAAAAGGAACTGGATCTGACTGCTACATTAGACGGCGAAGCAGCTTATAAAAATGCAGATTATGTGGTTATTGCTGCACCGACAAACTATGACAGCAAGAAGAATTACTTTGATACTTCTGCCGTAGAAGCCGTCATCGAGCTTGTATTAAAAGTGAATCCGGAAGCCATTATGGTCATCAAGTCTACGATTCCGGTTGGCTATACAGAGTCTGTCCGCCAAAAATACAATACGTCAAACATCATCTTCAGCCCGGAATTCTTAAGAGAATCCAAGGCATTGTACGACAACCTGTATCCAAGCCGTATCATCGTATCTACAGACAAATCCGATGAACGACTGGTAAATGCTTCCCGCACATTTGCAGCACTCCTTCAGGAGGGTGCTCTGAAGAACCAGATTGATACATTATTCATGGGATTCACAGAAGCCGAAGCAGTAAAACTTTTTGCAAATACTTACCTTGCACTGCGTGTGTCTTACTTCAACGAATTGGATACCTATGCAGAAATGAAAGAGCTCAACACTCAGGAGATCATCAACGGCGTATGCCTGGATCCTCGTATCGGAACACATTATAACAACCCTTCATTTGGATACGGCGGATACTGCCTGCCGAAAGATACCAAGCAGCTTCTGGCAAACTACAATGATGTGCCTCAGAATATGATGTCTGCGATTGTGGAAAGTAACCGTACAAGGAAAGATTTTATTGCAGACCGTGTACTCAGCCTTGCCGGTTATTATGATTATAATAATCATGGGGATTACTCCGCTGATCAGGAAAAAGAATGCGTCATCGGCGTTTACCGCCTTACCATGAAGAGCAACTCTGATAACTTCCGTCAGAGCAGTATCCAGGGAGTCATGAAACGAATTAAAGCCAAAGGCGCCACTGTCATTGTATACGAACCAACTCTTGAAAACGGCACAACCTTCTTTGGCAGCAAAGTTGTGAATGATTTGAATAAATTCAAAGAAATGTCACAGGCTATCATTGCCAATCGTTATAACTCATCCCTTGATGATGTGAAAGATAAAGTATATACCCGCGATTTATTCCAGAGAGATTAATTCTTTTTCAAAAAAACGGCGGCACATCCTTTCTTTCGTTAGGATCTGCCGCCACTTTTTGTCCTTCATGATGACATTTGCAAGCTATCATATCTTTCCGCTCTGTTATATACTTAAAGGAGTATGCTATAATACACAAACTTTTAATTCTTATTTACAAAATTCCCATTTTTGTCTAATGAAACTGGCATGCTATCTATTGTATCCATTTTTTCAATTTCCATATAAGCATACTCATTAAAATGCTCAATCTTCTCTTGCCATCCATTATGAAGATTCATAACATGTTGCGCACCTTTTTCAGTGAATGCAACTGAATAATAGCATTCCTTAATTTTTTCTTTTCCCAACACATTTTTCTCATATGAAATAACTGCATCGCTGCCACTTCCAAGAATTATCATTGTATCTTCTCCAAAATCTCGAAATCTTCCTATCCAGTAAGAATAATGAATATAGGAATAATATATTCTTATTCCAGGATGCGGATGATCATATTCATCAATACTTTTATCAAAATAATCCGCAAATTTTCTTCCTGTTTTTTCTGCAAATGTTCGGAAACAAAGATAATTTGCTATAAACATCTTATCAAAATTTGCAAGATTTACCCTTATATCCTCCTGCCATTGCTGCAAAAACAATACCGCTTGTATTGTTACCGCAAAAGAATCCGCATCATATTCTTTTAACTGTGTAGTCCAATTCTTTGCCTTTCGGTCTTTATCATTATCTACATCTGACATTCTAAACGTCTCATCAATACTTTTTTCACCTTTTTGTTCTCTAAGATGTCCATGTGCTATATGTCCATACTCATGCACAATGGTAAAATTGAGCATGTAAAAATATATATTATCCATAAAAGTTGGTCGATTTTCTTCACTAATTTAAAAAAACGAAGTCAAATTATCCTGACTAACAAAATCTTCAACTTCATTCCAAAACGCTGTTAATAGTCCCACAGATAACGCTATATAATTTTCTCCGTTTTCATAATGACACAATGCATTAGCTCTTGTATCATTATATACCCATAGAGAGATCTTCATTTCATCATATTTTTCCGGCGAAACCCATGTAGGCAAGCCTTGTCGAAGTAATTCCAATGCTGTATTTGCTTTTTGAGATACCAGATAAAAGTCTTCGACAAATTCGTATAATTCAATTGTAGAATTGGAACAAGTAATTATCGCTTTCTTCATATAGTCAATTTCCCTTACAAAATTTTAATGATTTGATATTGTTAATGTTCAAGAATATATTGTTTATGATCTCTTAAATTGTCCGATTCTTGATCACACAAATTGTCCAGAAACAGCTCAGTTTTGTGTCCACAATACATCTCTATCTTTTCCCGTATTGTTTCTGCATACGCTGCCAAACGCTTTTCTCTTAATTCTTTCTCCTCTTTATAGACCTTTATTGTATTATCCATATCTCTTTACTCCATTAAACTTTTCATCATTATATCATTCATGATATGTTTAATCTAATGAGTTTATCTGTCTTTCATGGGGTCTGACCCTGCGATTTTGTTTACCTTTTACCCTTTTACCTTTTTATATTTATCACTTGGAATATCATTCCCCATATTTTTATATTCATCATTAACTTGTTGTATAATATAATTTAACCACATTGTAACTCCCATAGTAATTACCTTTGAAGTATTCTTTTTTGAATCCCAATGATAATCAGATAACTCCAAAGTTGACGATGGAATTCCCAATACTTTATAACAATAATAATTTAATGTACACGAAGATGTTCTATATCCAAAATACTGATCATCAACATTTCTTCCCTCTTTAGCATACTGATCACATAACCATGAATTCACACGAAATAATGTTCTTACATTTGGACAATTTTTGTGAATTACTCCATAAAAATCAAGATAACTATCATTGGTAGTTGTATGCATATCCACCATAAATGATAAATCACTTTTTATTCTATTTATATATTTCTTTATATAATCGACTTCTTTAATATTCTTCTTTTTATCAAAGGATTGAAGCGTATATCCACTTACATTGTTTCTTTTCTTCGGTTTTTGTGAGAATCCCCACGGATTAGCAACAGGTATAACACTTATTTTTACATTTTGGCGCATATACAATATGTCACCATCCATACCCGATTCTTCCGTAATTATTTGCATTATTTTTCCAAGTGAAGCAACAGCATCCTCTTCATCTGCATGTATTCCACTCACCAAAAGTATATGCTGTTGAAAATATCGCGGTTCAAAAGTATATGCATATATATTATATTGATTTGATGAATCCTTTCCTATTATTTCTCTTTTTATATAATTAGGATCTTTCTCTCTTAAAGGTTCGTAAACATTTTTTATAAAGTCATTATAGTCTTCTTGAATATCACAAAAACTATTCTTACCCCCATCAGCTGATGGTTGGTTTCCAAAAAATTTCATTGCGCTATGTCTTTTTGTGCTATTAGAATATTCTAATTTACTTTTTTCAGTCAAATTTCTCTCAGTCAAATACCTTATTAATAAATTTAATTCTATTATAATTCCAATTCCTAATATTATTGTTAAATATATTTTCCCCAAATTAAAACATAAAATAACTATTACAATATCTAAACTAATAACACTCATAATTAAATTAATTTTCGACATTTTATCACGATTTTTCACATTCTTTTCCTTTTTTGATCTACATACTATTTATAGCTCAACATATTATATTCATCTGTTTTTATTTCAACACACCATTTACATCAAACCTGTATATATTTCCTTCTATTTCAACCTCTCCACTTACACTTTTAAATGTAATTGGATTAAAATAATATGTATTACTATCAATTGTCACAAAGCCACTTTCTGCTTTATAATCAATATCATTAAAATAGTATCTTTCATTTCCAATTACACGTAAACCCTTTAAAGCATTTCCGTCCTGTGGATGAAAATAATACAACTCTCCATCTACTTCCGTTAAGCCTTTTGCTACTTCTCCTTTTCCCTGAAAATCAAACACATAACTTCCAGTATTATATACTCCTGTCGTCGACTTCCCGCTCTCTGGATCAAAGTAGTATCTCTTATCTCCTATCTTCCGGTAACCCGTCTTCATACAGCCATCTGCATCAAAATAGTATTCTTCTCCTTCTGCCTCTACCAGACCTTTTAACGCTTCTTTGGTATCCGGACTGAAATAGTACGTATAGTTTCCTATTTTCATAAATCCTTCGACTGCTTTGTAACTCTTCGCATCAAAATAGTACTTTTTCCCATTTATTATGCGTAAGCCTTTCATCGCATTTCCGTCCTGTGGATGAAAATAATACAACTCTCCATCTACTTCTGTTAAGCCTTTTGCTACTTCTCCTTTTCCCTGAAAATCAAACACATAACTTCCAGTATTATATACTCCTGTCGTCGACTTCCCGCTCTCTGGATCAAAGTAGTATCTCTTATTCCCTATTTTTCGGTAACCAATCTTCATGCATCCGTCTGCTGCAAAATAATATTCTTCTCCTTCAATATTCGTCACACCAGTTGCATACTCCCCATTAGGATACCTATAATATATATTTCCATCCTCATTTTTAATGAATCCAACATCTAATCTTTCTGAAAGTTCATGTTCCTCAACCGCAAAATCTGTTTCAGAATTTAAATAATATAACACCAATTTAGTATCATTTTTCAAATAAACAGCATAACAGAACAGATAATCTGCTGGTGTATAAGACATAGGTATAAATGTTTTTAACGTTATATTGTATATCAGCAGTGTCCTCTTATTAGTCAAATAAATTTTATCATTGTGTATGGACATTGCACTAATATTACCATCTTCTAATAAAACGATATTTTCAACAAAATTCCCATAGATATCTAATTTATTAATAGCTTTTCCATCATTACTAACTACATACCAATATCCATCATTATACGTTTGTACACTATTCGTTCCTGTTGGCATATTCGAAAACTTATAACCAAAATTATCTATATTTTTTTCATACTTAAACTCACCTGAATATAAATCCGAACTACCTCTTAATTCTGACTCCGTACGCAATAAACGTTCATATCTAAAAATCCCTTCTCTATCTTCACCCGCAATATACGGATCATCACACATAACATCTACAAAATACCATTCTCCATCCATTTTCACAGCATTCCATGCATGTGTATTTTCCTGATTTGATACTCTCATTGCATCAATTCCCACATACTTGCTAATTAAATCAAATGCATATGTATATCCATCACAGACTGCTGAACCCTTTACGAGTGCACCATATGCTGTATATGCCATTGATTCATACGTCTCATCAGGTAATTTCTTAGCATAACCTACATTCTCTGCCAGCATATTATGCAAATACAACACTTTTTCTGCATCACTATTTCCAGCCTCTATTTTATCTAAATATACCAATACAGCTGATTGAAGTTCTTGATATCTCTCAAGGAATTCTTCTTTTTCCGATACACCATATTTAATTTTTAAGCGTAATAATTTATCTTGAGAAGTAAATACTCTCGTATATTTTATTCCATTGTAAGATTCTTCTATAAGCGGATCTAATGAAACTGCTTCTTCCCAGTATGGTTTTATATCATCCTTTTTTAATTCCAGATCGGATAAATCTATGACATCTATTTTTTGAGCTATCGCATCATATATTCTACGGGCCGGTTCATTTAATTCTGTCTCATTTCTTCCAAGTCTGTTATAAAGGGACCTTTCCATGTTTGATTTCAAATAATCTTCCCCAACTGTCAATGAATCTGCTGCAAACATCTTCAGTTTTACTAAACTAATACATGCTATGAATACAACTAAGCCTAAAAATAATTTCATATGCCTTGATACTTTTTTCATAACTTTTCCTATATATATCATTCTTAAAATCTTAAAATTGAAGTTTAAATATTAATAATGCATACAAACCAAAACCATTTAGAGATTATCTTCCTTGGAATCTATTAATCTCCTCATCAACAACTATTCCATCTTTTAATAAAAGTGCATTTTCTAATACGCTCCCTGGATTATCCAACATTAATTGTTCAACATACGGAATTATTACACTTGAATTATTTCGTGTAAACGTTTTATGAAAGAGTGACGGTGTATGGTCCACCACATAATGCAACACACCATCTACTTTATATGTAGGATTTTCTATAGTGGTTGGAATACTTGTTTCAATTCCTCCATTTCTATCACAACTTACGTCAACAATCATTGCATCCTTTTTCATCCTAGAAAGGTCTTCTCGGTAAATAATATGGTCTTTACGTTTTGTATCCCATAAGACACAATTAACAATAACATTATATTGTCCAATTTCATCGCGTAATAATTTCTCTGTATGGCGATTATACTGCATAACCTTTGCTCCCAACATATTCAAGACACGTACTGCACCATGAGCAGTATTTCCATTTCCTATAATAGCAGTGCTTAATCCAAATGGTAATTGTCCATAACACTGAAATGCATGCAAAATTGCAGCCTCTCCAGCCAACTCATTGTTTTGCCAAAATACATGTCTTCCTTTTTCGAACATATTTTCCCAGCCATATGCTGTCAACTGATTATTAATTATTTTATCTGTTATATCCCGATTTTGTGTAGCATGTACCCAACCGAATATTGTCTGTCCTTTTTTTAAATCATTCAAATAATCTGCATCACCTATCTTTGGATCACAAACTATATCTTGATTAAGTGCCTCCTCTCTACTAACAACATTACATCCCACATCCTTATAATCTTCATCTGTTAATGACAGTACATCACCAAATCCACTCTCGATATAAACATTTTGTGGATATGTTAATTTTTTAATATCCTCTGGAACTATTGCCCTACGTTTTTCATTCTCCTTGTGACTAATTGGAAATCCAATTGTTTTCATAAAATCTTCTCCCTATTTCATTTCAAATTTTTTCTTTATATGTAACAATTTCAACACCTCATTTACCAGTGTTGGATTCTTCTTTATTTTTATCATATATAAAACTGCTAAAAGCATATATATGATGCTACCTAAAATAACTTGTACACCCATAATAACAAGCGGTATATCAAATACATTTCTAATATTAGAAATCACTATGTACATGACAAAACCAATCAAGCAAAAACTTATTCCGTTTTTTATATATTCCGTCACATGTACCTCTTTTCTAACCATAAAAAACTGAATAGAACAAACTGTTAATTCAGCAACAATAGTCCCTATTACTGCACCTATTCCTTCTATTTTCGGAATTAAAATAAAATTTATAATCAAATTTATAATTGCACCTGAAGTTAGAGATATAATATAAATGCGATCTTTTTTTGCCGGTATTATATATTGTGTTCTAAGAGCCCCTGCCCATCCTTTAAATATAATGATCGGGCTTAACATAACAATAAATAGTCCACATCTTGAAAATTCCGCGCCATAAAACCATGGAGCAAAAGTTGGTCCAACAGCTGCCAGTCCAAACGACATTGCCGCTGCCATTAACATTGCAAACATCATAACATTATCCATAAGAAACACTGCCGTATCGGAATCCTTCTTTGCTAGCAAATTAGACATTCTTGGCATAATCACACTGTCTAACGCCAATATAAGGGTGTTTGGAATCTGTGTAATTCTTTCCGCATAAGTATAAAATCCAACTTCCTCTTTTGTGTTCATAGCTCCTAGCATAAGCTTATCCATAATATTATACAAACTTACTGCTATAACCGGCCAAAAAAGTAATAAATTAGGTTTTAAATGTACAAGAATCCCCTTAATCGTCGGTCTTACAAAATCTACATGTTTTTTTATAAATGGCCAAATGGCAAGTACCGCAAGTAAATTTCCTCCAGCCAAAATAAACGTGTAAATAGCCAAATCATTTTGGTCTTTTACAAATACAAAAGTAGAAACAGCCATTCCTATTCTTATAATTGTACTTCTCATAGTCGTAAATTTGAATTTTTCAAGGCCAAAACAAAGCCAGTTTACATCAAAAACACCTGATACGACATAAAAGAACTGCATTAAATAAATAATTTTATCCGTCCTAATAAAATACAAACAATATATAAAATAACCAAATGAAATAATTAATCCCAGCAAAAATTGAAAAGAAAAAATCTCCCAAAATGTCTTACTTAATTTATATTGATCATCTCTAACCGCTGCTATTGTTCGATTTCCATAATTGTTCACGCCTAACATAGTAAACAAATAAAAGTAATTTGCAAATGCCTGTGTATATGAATATACACCTACATTATGTGATCCTAAAACTCTTGATACATAAGGAGCGGTTATTAATGGAAGAATAATCACCAGTATCTGATAACTAATATTATATAATAAATTTTTCTTTAATTTTCCATTTTGCGCCAAAAATCTTCATTCCCTTCATATTTTTAAACTCGATTCGTTTTTCTAATATTTCTAAACATAAAAATCATCCATATAAACGACAGTGCTCTCGTTGGATATACTGTATAAATTCTTGCAACAGAAAATAAAATAAATTGAAATAATATCAAATATAATACAAGTGAACGCGTATCTCCTCTATTCTCATAAGCATTAAAAGCCTTCATACATATAAATCCAAAAACAAAAGATCCTATCGCTATCCCTATCCATCCAAAGTCTATGTAAAAATCATAAAATAGCGTGGCATATGCATTCATACTAATCTCTGGAGATAAATTTATAAAAGTCTCAAGATTGTCTTTCACCAACTTAGCATTTGTAAAAGATTTTGGATATGATAATATATGTAATCTATTTGTTACAAAAAATATTGGATGTAAAAAACCATACATTGTTAACATTCCATGCGTTCGAATTTCTGAAATAGCTTCTTCAACGTGAATACTTAACAATGGCATACACCCTGAAATATAGGCATATGCATTTGTAAACAAATCAGCTTCTGCATTTCTCATTTTTGTTATTTTGTTAATTGCAAAAGCTAATATAACGACAATTATCGGTACAAATTTCATTACTTTTTTTTGGCTCTTTGTCAGTTTCAAATATCCTTTCATCAATATAGATGCACAAAGTACATATACAATTGCAAAAGCCCAAACTGCCCTAGAAACAGTTGCAACAGAATACAAAATCGTTGCAACTATTGATAATATAATCGAATTTCTCCTTTTGTGTCCTTCTAAGATTTCAGAAATAATTGTTGGCACGATCAAATATATAAGTGGCGAAACTATAAAACTATATATAACATCACTCAAATTACCACCTTTTAATGTCCCAGCACCGCCTTCTCCTGAGGTGGCCATCAAGCGAATTGCCCACCAAGAATAACCTTGTGCCAACAAAACAACTATTGCTTTTATTCGATAAAGTGAATATATAATTACTACAATACATGATGTATTTAAAAAAGTATAATTTGTTTCATACACACCCGACTTTAAAAATAAAGCACTTTTTTTCATTGTACTAATTTTTATTTTCATCTTTATTGCCAATAAAGATCCTGTGTAAAAAGCAATAATTCCTACTAAAACAAAAAGATATGCCTTATTGCTGGTTTCCCTCAAACCATATAACCTTAAATTTGCCATAAAAACAACTATTATCCAATAAAACATAAATATAGTTCCTGGATTTAACCAACTTCTTTTTTCTAAGAACATATGAATTCCAGCAAACAGGCCAAAAATAATAATAATAATTTCTACCATTTTTTCATGTCCTTGTGTATTATATTTGAATATATTTTTTCAACCTGATCAACCACACGCTTAATAGAATAATTTTCAACCGAGTATTGATAACTGTTTCGTGCAATTTTCTTCATCAGTTCTCTATTGTGAATCGCATACTCTATCTGTGATGCCAAGCTTTGATAACTACCTTGCTGATACAACAACCCCGTAACCTTGTGTTCTATCAGTTCCGGGGTTCCGCCCGTATTAGATCCTATAGCCAAAAGTCCTGCCATCTGATTTTCAACCGTCACTCGTCCAAAAGCTTCCTTTACTGAACATGTCAAGCCAATATCGCAAATACCTCGAAGGCTTCTTAAATCCGCATTATGTTCTTGTATTTCTATATAAGAAGCTATATCATTTTTAGCCACAAACGCTTCTACCTCTTGTGCATATTTACTTTGCTTATGTCCTACCAAGATTAACTTGACATTTTTTATGTCATTATCAATCAGATATTTTAAAGCTTTTACAGCTTCCAATTGTCCTTTTCCTTCTACGATCCTTCCTGGTAAAACCATCTTTACAAGTTCTTCATCAAAAATACTGTGATTATCTATCCGATACTTTTCAACCGGTACTCCATTGTACACAACTATAATCTCTCGATTGAATTCTTTTTCAAACTTTTCTTTCACCGCTCTAGATATTGCAATTACAGCATTCGCTGATTTCACCATTGGCCATACTTTTTTCTGATTATATAATCGCTGATGCAAATCTTCTTCCATTAGCTGACGAATATGCCATACATAAGGAATTCTTAATTTTTGTGCGATCATAGCACCTATTCCGTTGTTCAATCCATTAATATGAATAATATCAATATTTTCATTTCTAAGTATTTTTAATGTTTTTTGCATAATAAACCAATTCAATTTATTTTTCACAAAATACTTTAATTCTACTTTTCGTCCTGTTCTACTCAGATCCAACCTCATATCATATGATGGAATAAAATAAAATTTCACATTTTTTTTCTTCTTCATATATTCAAGGTTAACATCCTTAGCCATAATTCCTATTACTTCATGGTCTCTATTAGCAAGTTCTGCCATGACATTTAGCATAGATAAAGTTGCCCCATCCTGATTTGTTCCACTTCCGTGTGAAAAAAAACATACTTTCATAATATTATTCTCCAAATACTTTGTACTCTTGCTTCAGTTCAAATGTATGATATTGCTGACATGTAAATTGCTCACAGATAAACTGAACTTCTTCTTGCAATTTTTCTTTTTCTATTCCTGTAATCGTTTTCGCCCAATCAAAGGTATCTACTACTTTTAACCTATGTTTTGAATCCTCAAGTATTTTAAGTACAGAAAAACTACTTTCTGCAATCTGTACTTTTTCTTTATCAAAACATACATGTAAAGCAATAGAATACTGCGGATAATTTTCAAAAAGCATATATGGAGTACTTGGTGAAATGCTATAATTTCCTAAAGAGAAGGCACACAAAGTATTGTCTATCAATTCTCTTTTTTGAACAACATGTGGATGATTCCCCACAACTACATCTGCCCCGCTCTCCACACAGAATTTCATTATATATTTACTGTATTCTCCTGGCTCTGCATTGAACTGCCCACCATTGTGTATGTTTAGAACAACGTAATCTGCTACTTTTTTTGCCTGTTTTATATCATTTTTCAATACATCCAATAATTTATAATCAATCAATTCATCCCAAAGTTCATCCGTTCTTGGCGCTCCCACGGACTTTCCAAGTTTCTTTTTTATCCGCAATTTTGTATCTTCTGAGAAAAGTTTCGAAATATTTCTTTTCAAAAAACTGACCTTGTTTTTTCTTTTGTTATATCTAATTGGCGATCCTACTTTTTGCGGCATAAGTAGATTTACACAATCCTGATCTTTTTTCTCCAAAATCACATGATTATCTTTTATGCCTGTTCCATATGTGTAATTTAAAAAAGCAATTTTAATTCCATGAATATCTTTAACAAAGATTTTTTTTTGTTCTTTTTCGTTTAAATATGTTCCTATATGTGCCATATTTCTCGAGTCCAACTCATGTATAGTTCTTTTTAACCCATCTATTCCACGATCAAGGCAATGATTATTCGCTGTAAGGAACAAATCTATACCTGATTCTTTTAACGCATCTAGGAATTCATCCGGCGTATTAAAAGAATATAAAGAATTCGTATATCCTACTTCTTTTCCAGCAAAAACTGTTTCTAAATTTCCAATAACAAAATCCGATTCATTGAACAATTTCTTTGTTGCTTCAAAAATGGGTCTAAAATCATATTCTTTATTCATAAAATACGCTTTTAAAAGTGGACGTTCACACATAATATCGCCAACAAAAGTAATTCTTATCAGTTCTCTTTTCATATAATTTTTCCTATGTAAGTTTATTTACTCAGGCCTTTCTTCTTATATTCTTTTTTTTGTTAATTCTATCCATCTCTTTTTCAAGCCTCCAGAAGTATCCTGTGGACCTCCAATTTCCCAATCATCGTTTCCTTCTAAGATAACCGGTCCATTTGGCGTAATAACAATATCCCATCCTATTGATTCTAATTCATAAAACTGTTTATGCGCATTTATAACTAATTCTTTAACTTCATTCCAATAAGGAAGTTGATAATCTTTAAATATTACATCTGTTAACGGATGCGCCGATAATTTTGCTCCAAAAGCATCATGTGCAAAACCAAATTCTCTTAATTTTCCGGTTTCTAAGTTAATTCCAACACCCAATCCGCCTTTCGCCCGATTATCAACAAACGAATCTTTTACAACCCCCAACCGAAGAAAAGCTGCAAAAATACCTATATTTCCATTATCATCCGCAAGTGTAACTATTCGAATAGTATTAACACAATTAGGATTTATTTTTTCTATACTTTCATGTTGTTGCAAGCACTCTTGTATTAATATTCTACTACCAGATAATTTCCGAATATACTCCGCTTTTGTATATTCCTTTTCACTGGATATAATTCGTCCCTCAAAGTTCTTTACTAATGAAACACCATCTGCACATTCACCATCGATTTTTTTTAATACATAAACAAAATTTTGTTCCAAAAATTTATTCACAGATAACCATTCTTTAGACTCTGTCAGATAAACCTTCCCTTTATTAATAATTCCAACACTTTTTGGAACAAACTCCTGCCCTAAAGTTGATGCAAGATACGCTGAAAATACATATTTATCTCTTAATAATGTTATATAATTATATTCTCCAGTATGTGAAGTTATAAATCTATTGTTTCCATCATATCTATTTAATATAAATTCACGATGTGAAATATAATCTTTTTCGTTATGAAACCCCACTATATCCAATCCATAACTATTATAATATATATTAACTTCATGATTTTTTAGTAAATAAGCAAGATTCTCTTTAAGACGTATACTTTTAGGTTTTCGTCTCTTTTCCGGAAAGTACGTATGTCCATCAACAATTCTTTTTACTTTCGACAAATTCTTAGGAAAAAGTGCAATATCTCTACATACACGATAAACATTTCTCATTTTTTCAACAACTTGCGCTTGCATATAACAACCCCTCCTGCCACTACTTACGTTTCTCTAATTCCTCTATAATTGGTTTATATTTTGACCATTTTCCAACCTGATCCGCAACCTGAGTAACATCATGATCCGCCGACTTATTTCCTTCAATCATAATAACCTCTCCATTTTTTCCAACTGCTATATCCCATCCAACGTAGCGTACTGTCGGTACATAATGAGCTGCTTTTTTTATTGCACTTACTATATTATTCCATGATGGAATTTTAAATCCAGGAATTACCTTTCCCGAATCTGGATGAACTACATATCTCTTAAAATCTCTGTCTACTCCTGTAGTCTTTATAACCCCAGTTTCGCTATCTATCAATGCAACGATTCCATAGTTATGGAAGTTATCTACAATCTGTCCAGATCTTCCTAATCGTATAACTGCCGCCATTATTTTTACGGTATCATCTGCACACAACATAGTAACTATTCTCAATGTATTAACAGATGAACCATTAAACTCAGCAATCTCATTGTGTTGAGAAACCACTTCTTCAACAATCGCCTTTTCAGAAATCAATCTTTTATATACTGCTTCTGTATCCATTTCTTTTCCTATTTCAAGCATATATGCTCCTCGCCCGCACATTCCATCTACAGGTTTTACAAATAATTTCTTATTTGATGCACACAACTCGCAGAACTGTTCATAGGTGTCTTTTGTGGCATTTATCCATTTTCGTCCCATAAATTCAGAAAATGTTTTGTTAAAAAGCGCCTTATTATCAAAATACTTATAGTCTTCTTTTTTATTGGCAACTTCTATAATTTTTTCAAATTCTCTAAAACAAACATATTCTCTTCTTTCTCGAGATTTTTTCTTATAAAATTCATATTGGTTATATTCAATTAAAACAACACCATGTACATAATGCTCCCAAAGATAATCTATAAGGAGTTTATTCTTTTCAATCTCATTTAACTTATATCCTGTTCTTTTAGCTATTGTATTGCGCATTCGTTTCAATTTTTTTATATATCCCATGTTCGCTCCTCATTATTTAATTCTGAATATATGCCAGCTTTTTCTTTATCAATACATCTTCCAGCACTCTATCTGTCAAATCTCCAAATGTCGGGCCACAAGTCATTTGATTAGCTCCCGGACATACATTATATTCTATAAACACTGGTTCTTCATCTGGTGTAACACTAAAGTCCCATCCGATTAATCTAAAGTGTGGTAACTTTGAATGTTCTTCTTTTACAATACTAATGATTTTATCAAACGCAGGGATTTGAGTTTCTGCAAAAACTGCGCCATCTGGTGATTTTTTTACCCAATCTCTTTTTTTAGTACAAGCTAGGGTATGACACTGTCCAGTAGCCACATCTATTCCGCACTGCATTCCTCCAGATGATACGTTATCGACTCTCGCATTTCCGGCTCCCATACGTACAATTGCCGACAAAATATATACTTCTCCCTCAAAAAAGAACGAAAGAATTCTTACTGTATTTAACGAGGACTCATGCAATGATCCAAGTACCGGATGCTGTTGTACAATTTCCTGTACAACATAGTTTGCTTTCAACTCTGTAAACATCTTTTTTATGTCATCTTTTGAGTTCTTATTTTTATCATAAAACTTGATAAGACGTCCTGTTCCACTATCAACCGAAGGTTTAATGATAAAGCTCTGTTCATTTCCACTCAAATTCAAAGCCTGATTCGGAGTTAAAAGTTCTAATTTATCAGTGTAAAATTGCCCTGCCACATTCTTTACAATTGTTCTCGGTCTACACACATTTGGAAATAACATGTGGTGCATACATTTATCTTCATAAGAACGTCTAAAAAACATGTTACTATAATATGGAAGAATCGTTCCATACCATAAATCCTCCGGTATATATTTTGCGTCTGTATGTATTCCATCTCTGGAAAATAACTGGAACCAATAAACCGGTGGTTTTTCATTGTAAGTTTTCCAATAAGGAAGAACTTCTTTTTTATAAGTTTCCATCAACTCATCGGAAACTCTCCCCATATTTTTTACTATATGTTTTGCGTCTTTCCTTGTTTGTACAGCTCTATATGTTGTTTCTGTTTTCATATATAATCCATCAAACATCTTTCGTACATTACTTCTCATCTTTTTCTTCCTCTTTTTTCATAATCATTACTTCATTATATTTCATCATATATACATTTTCTTGATAATTTCCTACATTTTCTTGATTTACATTACCCTCTAAATTATTTACAATCATCGAAATATGATCGGCCCCACATTCATATGCATGCGGATATCCTCCCCCAAAACGTGGATTTACTTCCGAAATATAATATTCACCATTTATATCAAAAATATCGATGTCAATCTGCCCCTCATATCCTGCTTCACCAACAAATTTCTTTATCAATTCGAACAATTTTTCATCTTTGAACGACACTGCCTTATCTGTCTCTCCAGCCCGCATTTTAATTTTCTTCTTGGTAAATATGGATACTACATTTTTCGAAATTAAATCAATATAAACATCTGCCCCAATTTCCTGACCATCAAGAAACTCTTGTATCATCAAGCCTTCATTATGTTCAAACAATTGTTCTATCGTTTCTTTATCATGTACTTTAGATATGGCAATGCTCGCACTCCCTCTAGCCGGTTTTACAAATACAGGATATGTCACTTTTCCTGCTTCTACATCTGCATAAAATTTTTCTTTATCCATATATGATTTTGCGCAATTATATTCATGTTTTTCCAACCATTTATACATTTCATACTTATCCAATGACATTTCGCATAAATTATATGTAGATCCGATAACCATTGTACCTATCTCAGCAAATCTCTCTTTATTAGCTGCTAATAATGATAATTCTGGATCTATTAGTGAAATTACACCTTCTATTTTTTCTGATTTGCAAATATCCAGAATAACCTCAACATATCCCGGTTCTGTCATTCTCGGAACTATATAATGTTTGTCAGCAAGATAAATAGATGGAGCCAGTTCACTCATATCTGTGCATATAACCTTACCTTTTCCAGCTAATGCTTTTCTAAAATATTCCACGATTTTATTTCTAGTTCCCGAACTAAGTATCAATATATTCATATTTACATTCTCCTTAAATCATCAAAAAATAATGGTGTACCGCCTGTATGAATAAATAAAATATTTTTATTCTTTATATTATTTTCGGCAATGTATTTTTTCATTCCCTGAAATGCTTTTCCTGTATATGTACTATCAAGAGGAATACCGTATTTAACCATAGCCGCACGAATTGTATCTTCTATTTCTTCATTTTCTTTTCCATATCCATGTCCAATATAATTGTCAATAAATATTGTGTTATTCTCCACTTTTTCTTTATTACAGTTTCCCATATATTCTTCTACTGAATCAACTACAACATTCCTTCCTCTAGGGTTCCTACGGGCAATACTTATTCCAATTATTTTTCTGTCATTGTCTGCATTTTCTATTTGTCCACAGATCAATCCTGCCTGAGTAGTTCCCGTTCCTGAGGCAAAGAAAATATATTCAAAAAATATGTGATTTGCTTTTTCATACTCTTTAATTTCGTTATAGCAATTTACATATGCCTGTGTTCCAAGATTTCCATGACCGCCCCCCGGTATAAAATACGGTTTTTTCCCACTTTTCTTTAACTTGTGTAATTGTTCTTCTATCGTTTCATGCACATTTTCAACTGGAACTGTAATTATTTCAGCCCCAAAACATTGCATTAATTTACTATTAAATGTAGTATCCGAAACTTCTTCAGGACCAATCAAATAGCACTTTTTTCCCCTTGCAGCTGCCATATTCGAAACAATCCGACAATGATTAGAATGACTACTTCCATAAGTAACCACACAATCATAAGCTCCTTTATCTATCTCTTCAAAAAACAAACATGCTTTTCTTGCTTTATTTCCGCCGAAAGAATATGGAATCAAATCATCTCTTTTTATGTATAAAGCATTCTCTTGTTCTGTATCTAAAAATTGAATTGGTGTATTTTCCATTAATATTCCTCACTCAAAAAATCCTTCTTACAAATTCCATATATATATCGATCTACATATTTCCCTCTCGAAATAATATCTTCCCGAATGAGTCCTTCTCTAATAAACCCAACTTTTTCAAATAACTTCTGAGCTATCAAATTTTCTTTTTCAGTAAATAAATAAACACGATTTAGCTTCAACACATTAAATGCATATTCAAGGAGTAATTTACTCGCATTTGTTGAAACACCCTTTCCCTTTAACGATATTTCTCCCATAGCTATATAATATTCTGCTTTTTTATTTTTTTGATCTATAGACAATAACCCGATTGTTCCACACGGAACACCATCAGCTTCTATAACCGCGTCGAAGCGATCTGTTCTATCTTTATTGTTTTCAAACCATTTTTCAGTTTTTTCAATTTTTAAAGGAATGTCATAATGAAGATATTTGTTATTCTCAGAATTATTAATCCATTCTACTTTCTTGGGAATATCTTTACTTTCAAATTTACGAATTGATATTTTCATTTTTATTTCCTCTCGCCGTATCTAATCTACCTACTTTTATTTGTTTTCCCACTTGTATATCGGACCTTTTTAATACTTTTTCTATTGTTTTCAATACAACCTTTATATCAAATGCAAAAGAAACATTCTTAACATATTCTAAATCATATTGAAATCTTTGTTCCCAGCTGTCAATAGCATTTCTTCCGTTTATTTGTGCCCAACCAGATAACCCCGGTCTTACATCATGTCGATGATGTTCTTCCTTAGTATAATACGGCAAATATTCCACCAACAACGGTCTCGGACCAATTACTGACATATCTCCCTTAAGAATATTGAATGCCTCTGGCAATTCGTCAAGCGATGTCGATCTTAATATTCTTCCAAATTTAGTAAGTCTGACATCATCTGGAAGTAGATTTCCTTCTACATCTCTCTTATCTGTCATTGTTCTGAACTTATACAGATTAAAGATAGTTTCTTTTCCTGTTTTTTTGTCTATTTTTCCTGGTCGTTCCTGTTTAAATATAATTGGACTTCCTAATTTTATTCTAACTAAAACTGCTACAATTAAATAGAGCCACCAAAACACCATTATTGCCAATAATGCACATATAATATCTATTATACGCTTTACATATCTGTTGTAAAATCCATTCTTTCCTTTTAACATAGTCCGTTTTCCTCTGAGATATTATTCAAAACAAGCTTTTATTATCTCTATAATTTTTTCCTGCTGCTCCACCGTCATCTTATTATCACTAGGTAGGCAAACCCCACGCTGGAACACATCTGCTCCAACATCTTTAACTTCACCAGCAATATAAGCATTCGTCTTTGCACGACCAGATCCACTAATCGTCACAAATTCATGCATTCGATACATCGGCTGCATATGCATCGGCTTCCATATTGGTCTGCCTTCTGCATTAATAGAACTAATTGCCTCCAGAATCTCTGTCGGACAACTCTTTCCTTCCTCTGCAATATAAAGCGCTTCTGTCTCACTTCGAACCTGCTCACACATCGCATCTTCATCTATCAGCAGACTACTTAACCAATAATTTGGTTCAGCTTTCATTTCATCAAACGGATTCATCATAATCGGAAGGTTTTTTAAACCTTCCTTATATTTCTCATAAATTGTTTTCTTCTGGGCAATATGATCTTTCAAATGATCATACTGTTCTCTGATTACGCCTGCAATTACATTGCTCATTCGATAATTATAACCCACTTCTTCATTCTGATACCATGCTGCATTCTCTCTAGCCTGTGTAGACCATTTACGTGCCTGATTCGCATCCTCAAGTGAATTTGTTAAAAGGCATCCACCTGCAGAGCCTGTAATAATCTTATTACCATTGTAAGAGACTGCCGCATAATCACCATAAGAACCACACTGTTTTCCTTCCCATGTTGCTCCCATTGCTTCTGCTGCGTCTTCCACCAACAATGCTCCATGCTTCTCACAGATTTCTTTAATCTGTTTTACATTTCCCGGAAAGCCATAAAGTTCTGCATAAACAACCAGTTTTACATCCGGATACATTTCAAAGGCTTTTTCCAGTGCAACCGGATCCATTCCCCACGAATCATACTCAGTATCAATAAATACAGGAATTCCACCTTCATAAACAACTGGATTTAATGTGGCATTAAATGTCATATCTGTACAAAATACTCGCTTGTTCTGTAATGCACCAATTCCAACAGGCGGTTTTCCGTATAATCTTTCGCCTGCAAGTTTCATACAGAGATGAAGTGCTGCCGTACCACAAGACAATCCTACCGCATATTTCGTTTCCGATGTCTCTGCTGCTATCTTTTCTACTTCGTTGATATTCGCACCTACTGTGGACATCCAGTTCGTTTCATACGCTTCCATTACATAACGCATAGAATCCGGATACATAGTCGGCGAAGAAAGCCATACTTTGTTTTCAAACTTTTCAAATTGATCATTTTTCTTATACATTTTTTCCACCCTTTGTTTATGTCATTTGTTAACTGTTCCAGATAAATCGAGATTTAAAATAATGCAACTTTAAGTCCTTTTTTCTGTTTTTCTTCATTTTCTTTTTCATTTTTTTCAAAAGCAGTTCTGTTTACTTCTTCCGGTGTCTTAAATGTCGGTACCGCCTTTCTAAGTGCTTTCTTGGCCTTTAAATCATCATCCGATGCACACGCATCTTTTAAAAGTGCTAATCTCTTATCAATTTCTTCAGCACTTAATGCTGTATCTCTCTCGATAAAGATCATACTATTTTTAGTTTTATCTAACTCTTCTGTCTTTACCAGCAATTCCTCATACAACTTTTCTCCCGGTCTAAGTCCGGTCTCTATAATTTCAATTCCATGTACTCCGGACAATCGAATCATATTCTCTGCCAGATCCATAATTTTCACCGGTTTGCCCATATCCAATACGAACAATTCTCCATTCTTCGCCATCGCACCACTCTGAAGTACTAACTGAGAAGCCTCTGGAATCGTCATAAAGTAACGGATGATTCTCTTATCAGTGATTGTTACAGGACCACCATTTGCAATCTGTCTTTTGAACAGCGGAATTACTGATCCCGCACTTCCTAGTACATTACCGAATCTCGTAGCACTATATTTTACATGTCCATGCGTACTTGCGCTCTGTACGATCATCTCACACATACGCTTTGTAGCTCCCATAACATTTGTCGGGTTAACCGCTTTATCGGTAGATACCATCATAAAGCGCTCTGCTCCATACTCTTCACAGAGATCTACCATATTCTTTGTACCAAATACATTGTTCTCAATTGCTTCGATGCAGTTATGCTCCATTAACGGCACATGTTTATGCGCTGCCGCATTGATCACAATCTGTGGATGATACTCTTCAAAGACTCTTGCCATTGCTTTACGATTTGTAATCGACGCTATTTCCACCTGAAGATCAAGTTTCCCTTTATAAGCAATCTTCAATTCCTGCTGCACATCATACGCACCATTCTCATAGATATCCAAAATAACCAACTGCTTTGGTTTCATTCTTGCCATCTGGCGGCAAAGCTCGGACCCAATTGATCCTCCACCGCCAGTAATAAGTACTACTTTATCTCTGTAATATGCATTTGTATTTTCATCTGCAACTACCAATGGTTTTCTGAAAAGCAATTCTTCGATATCAAATTCCCTGAGATACATTTTTCCACCTGCTGCATGCATGGTAGGATAATCATATATCTTCACTTTATATCCAGCATTCTTATAATAATCATAAAGTTCTTTTCTTTTTTCTGTTTCCATCGTTGGAATCGCAAAGATAATCTCCTGTACCTCAAAGTCCTCCAATTTTTCAAGCGTTACATCGTTCTCTGACCACACCGGAATTCCCTGTATCTCACGTCCCACTTTTTCTTTATTAATATCAATAAAGCATCTTGGTATGTAAGAGGCCTGCTCATTGTTCAGCAATTCCTCTGCCAGACCTACACCTACACGTCCGGCACCTATAATTGCCACTTTGATTTTCTGTACCTCTTTTTCTTTCCCGGCATCAATACCCGAAAAAGCACGTAATAGTTTTGCTAAAAACCTTCCCCATGCGTTATCCTTATTTCCACATTTATATGCATATCGATACATCATTCGAATCGTTAATGCTCCAAGAAGGTTCAGGCTCACCAGAGAGAGCATTCTTGCAAATGTTATCTTCTGTACCGGAAGGATCAGTTCAAGTCCCAAATATAACACAAATGCTATTCCATCTGTAAATATCAGTCTCATATAACATTGGATTCCGCCATATCTCCAGACCTGATTATATATTTTCCCAATCATTCGCACAAACAGAATGCAGATTGCCGAAATAATCATCTGTTCTGCTATGCCGGCAGTCGTTAATTTGTCCATTCCGCCATATAATATTAATAATAATATTGCAGACATCAAGTATATTAACGCATCATAACATACCAGCATCCATCGGATGTGATGTTTTTGACTTTTCTTTTCCTGTACTTTCATAACGTTTTTTCTCTCTTTTACCTTATAATCATTTCAATACTTTTTGCATTTTCTCACTTACATCTGACACAACATTTTCATCCGGCCACATCACATATAAAAGTTGCATTCCCGAAGAATAGCATGCCTGTGCATCCCCCATTCCCGACGCCGCCTGGGACTCAATATTCCAACTCCCCCCGTTATTAAGCTGCATATTGATGAATTTTGCCATCTCATCCGATGTCATATTCGTCTCTACACAATCACCGACTGTTGTCAGAATCTCGTTAGCACTCTTAATAATTGCCGGAGATGTAGCTTTCTGAATAATCGCAGTCAATACTGCTTCCTGATCCTTACCACGCTGATTGTCACCCTCTGCAAAACTATATCTCTCTCTTGAGAAAGTAAGTGCCTGCGCTCCATTCATATGATTTACGCCTTTATGGAAACTATATCCATTCTTCTCAAACTCCACTTCCGAATTCACATCCACACCGCCAAGTGCATCCACAATCGTCTCCAGTGATGTAAAGTTCACCCTCGCATAGTAACTGATGTCAATTCCATACAGATTCTCCAGTGTTGCCATAGATGCATCCACTCCATAGATACCTGCGTGTGTCAGCTTATCCCTTGCATCACCTGATACACCCGGGATCGTAACATAATAATCTCTCGGTGTCGTTGTGAGCAGGATCTGTTTCGTATTCGGATTCACCGTCATAATAATATTTACATCACTTCGGCTGTTCGTTGTAATAGGACCAGCCACATCAATACCGCTGATAAACACATTGAACGGTTCCGTCACATCCGCTTTCTTCTCACTTTTCACCTTCGTCTTAACACCATACTGATACAGGATTTTCACTTTTTCTGAGAATCCATCAATCGACTCATCAATCATACTCATATAGCCTTCATTGAACACTGCCGCATCCACTTTACCATCCAGCAATGCTTGTGCCTCATCCGTCAAAGAACTATATTCTTCAGATTTTACATCTTTTCCAACTTCAGATTCAATTTCATTAAACATCTTATCGGTATTTTTCTGATCCACTGCCGTCTGATAACCGAACCGGTAATCCTCGGCATCCTCGATGCTCTTAGCCGAATCACCTTTCTTCACAACCACGACCATGTTATCCGTCTTGTAGGTGGCTCCGCCAACTTTCTTAAGTACATCATCCGTCTTCATCATTCCCATGCTGATCACCGCCAGTATGATCGTCATCAGGAGACTGATGATCATCCCCGTATAGCGCAGCACCTTATTCTTCGGATACTGAAGAATATGTGTCGCACCAAAGAGTACTGCCAGTGCCCCGATCAGGAAGATCAGGTACTTCTTCGGCAGCATCCCGCTGCCTGCCACAGTCACGATGCAGATCACCGATACCAGAAGCTGGATCAGTGTGATCAGTTTTCCTATCAGGTTCTTTCTTTCCATTTCCAGAAGTCTCTGCCTCATATCATTCATCCTTCGTCTGTTACTGTACAGTCAGTGTAAATGTGATCGGATCTGAAGTATTACCGTCACTGTCCTGTACATAATACTGTAATGTATAGGTTCCTGCCTGGTTCACATTGTAATTACCGTCTATGTGAAGTCCGCGGAACAAGGTGTCTCTGTCGTCTTTGTCATCCACTGCATCTGTCACTTCATTCAGCGCATTGAATGATGTTCCTCTGGCTATCGTCTTCGCTTCTTCGGCAAGCTTCATTGCCGGACGTGTACCGTTTGGCTGCAGGGTTCCACTCTGCTGATCTGCGCTCTGCTGTTCGGCTGCCGCTGCATCCTGTGTGGTCTCTTCTGCCTTCTTGTCTTCAGCGGTCTTCTTGCTCTTTGCTTTTTTGGATTTCTTCTTCGTCTTCTTTGCCGACTTTTCATCCGTCTTCTGTGTTGTATCTTCCGATACATCTTCTGAAGCCGTATTCTCTGCGGTCTCTTCTGCTACATCGCCGTCTTCTATTTCCTGATAGATCACTTCCTGGCTTGCTGTTCCTACATTTTTCGCCTTATCTGTGACACCGTAATAGACAACTGCTTTCTTCTTACTGACCGGCACGACCTTTTCTACGAATACCTCACTAGTCAGGTCTCCGTCTTTATCGTCCTGTGCCGTCACGCCTTCCAGAAGCTTTCCGTAATCTTCACCTTCTGTATAGGCAATCTTTTTACTCTGGTCTACTTTTATCTCCGGTGCAGTGCGGTCCTGATTCTTATAAGTCATATATCCTGCACCCGCCAGTGCTATACATCCGGCCGTCAACAGGCCAGTAACCACGCGCTGGTTCATACGCTCACCCTCTATTTCTTTCCGTTTTCTCCGTAATTACCATAGTAATTACCGTAGTATTTACCATAATACTTGTTCTGTTTCATATCTACTTTATTCAATACCACGCCGAGGATCGGGCAGTCTGCCTTCTCCAGCTGTTCTTTTACCACTCTGGCGAACTTGTAGCTGATCGTTTTCGCTGAGATGACCATCACGGATGCATCTGAATTTTTTGCAATGATCGCCGCATCGATGACGTTTCCGAGCGGTGGTGCATCGATAATCACATAATCATATGCCTGTCTTGCACCATCAAGAAATGCTTCGAACCTTCTGCTGCCGAGCAGTTCTGCCGGGTTCGGCGGAACCGGTCCTGCGAATGTCACGAAGAGATTCGGTTCCTGTGTTCTTAAGATCACTTCTTTTACATCAGCCTGTCCGGAGAGGAAGTGTGTCAGTCCCTTCACTTCTCCTGTGACTCTGTGCCGTCCCACCAGGACAGATTTCCGAAGGTCTGCATCTACGAACAGGACTCTCTTGCCGCCTTCTGCGAGGGACGCTGCGAGTCCCATCGACACGGTACTCTTTCCTTCGTTCGGTGTACAGCTTGTGAATACGATCACTTTCTTATCTGATCCGGAGAATTCGATGTTGGTACGAAGTGTCTTGTATGCTTCGTTGCTCCGGTAATCTTTCGTTAGATTCTTTAATACTATCTCTGCCATGTCCTTCTCCTATCTTCTGCTTTTTACAGCATTTCTTGATTCTCTCTGCTGCTTTGCCTTCTTCGGTGCGCTGCTTCCTTCCTGGATCGGGATGGAAGTCAGTACATTCAGTCCGAGGTACTTTTCTACGTCATCCGGAGTCTTGACCGTATCATCTAAGATGAAGATCAGTACAACGAATCCCATTGAGATGACAAGTCCGAGCAGTGCGCCGAGCATCATGTTCTTCTTGACGTTCGGGGAAGACGGGCTGGTCGGAAGGTTCCCTTCTTCTACGGTATTGACAGAATCCGCATTCATGATCTCTGTGATCTGTACGCTGACTGCTTTTCTGAGTGTGTCTGCGATCTGTTTTGCTTCTTTCGGATCATCGTCCGTCACGCTAATGCTCATGATACGTGTGTCGGTCGGTGTCTCTGTGGTGATCATCTCTGCCAGTTCTTCCGGCTCCATATCAAGCTTCAGCTTAGAGATGGCCTTCTCCAGTACCGGACGGCTTTTTACCAATTCCATATAATCCTTCGTCAACATGCTTCCTGACTGCAATTCCGAATATGTTGCACTGGCAGAAGAATCATCATTCTTTGCCATAACATATAGCTTCGTTACTGACGTGTACTTCGGTGTCACGAACATCTTCGTCCCGACGAACGCTACCAGTGCCATGAATACTGCAGACAGAATAATTATCGTCTTCTTTGCCCATAAGGCACTGAATAATTCCATCAGATCAATGGTAACTTCGTCATCCTGAATCTCCTGATTCATCATTCCATAATTTTCTCGGCTCATCTTAATCTCTCTTCTTCAGCATGCTCTTGGCGTTGCTGTAGAATATCCTCCTTGTATAATCTTCTCCGTATCGTTTTTCTACGTGAGCGGCCGCCTTCTTCATCTTCGGCGGTCTGTGCTTTGTATCGTGTGCATCGGTTCCGACGCAGAATACCAGGTCGCGGTTCATCAGTTCTTCGATGAACTTCCTGATCTTACGGCCGGATCCCCCGGTGATGCTGTCTGCATTTACCTGCAGGTTCACACCCATATCGTACAGTTCTTCCGCAAGTTCTACATTTTCGGCGATGCAATGATAACGCTCGACATGCGCCAGTATGACTTCGTATCCTGCGAACTGCAGCTGCTGGATCCCCTGTCTGATGTAGCTGTATGTCTGTGAGGGGGGAAATTCTACCAGTACATACTCTCTGCGGTTCATCGAAAGGATCTTTCCTTCTTTTAATTTGTCTGCAACATCCTGCCCGAAATAGACTTCCGTTCCAAGGTATACCCGGAAGCGTTCATCGATCTCGTGTGCTGCTTCGCGCACAAGCTTTGCCCTTTCACGGAGATTCTCTACCGACGCCTTTCCGCGGTGCGGATGGTGGTGAGGGGTTGCTATGATACACCGGATTCCTTCTGCGTATGCGATCTCAAGCATCTTCTTCGTCTCGGCAAGATCTTTCGCCCCGTCATCGACTCCCGGCAGAATGTGGCAATGCATATCTATGTAACATTCTTTCATCTGGTGGTTACTCCTTTATTCTCTGCTTTTTTATTGGTTTCTTATAAGTTGGAATAAATTCATTATATTTTTTCCTTCTCTGCGCAATTTTTTGCGCACCAAAATACCCCCCCCCCGGTATTCTTGTCATTTCATACCAATGGAAGGAAGGGTATCTCTCGAGCTCTTCGCATATTTATACATTTTATAGGTGTTATGTAATATCTCTATATTTGGTTTTCTGTCTTTAAAACACAAATAACTGGGATTATTATATATCATTTTTTGCCCACATCCCTCATCCATTCATAAACATGTATGATTTTATCATATCTTTAAGCAGGCTTCAACTATGTATCAACAATTTGTACAATTTTACCTATTTTTGTTTTTTTTTCGACATGTTTTATACGTCCATCTCTTCTTCGTAGTACTTGATCAATGCCTGGGTGCCGAGATCTCCGCAGCCTTCTGCCTGAAGGAGTTCGTAGTTGGCAAGCACCTGACTTAATACGTCCAGATTGAGATTGCTCATGTTCGCTTCGGTAAGGGCGAGCTTCATGTCTTTGACGAAGTGCTTCAGGAAGAATCCCGGTGCGTAATCTCCTGCCAGGATCTTCGGTCCGAAGGTATCTAACTGTTTGCTTCCTGCCGCTCCGGTCGCTACGGAATCGAGGACTGTCTGAAGGTCAAGGCCTTTGGCCTTCGCGTAGGTGAGTGCCTCGCAGACTCCGGATAAGGTGCCGGCGATCATGATCTGGTTCGCAAGCTTGGCGTGCTGGCCGCAACCGGATCCTCCCTGGTAGTTGATGTTGGTTCCCATCGCCTCGAATAACGGCATGCAGGCTTCGTAGTCTTCTCTGGAACCGCCGACCAGGATGGAGAGTGTACCGTTCTTTGCCCCGGTGTCACCGCCGGTGACCGGTGCGTCCAGTACGTGGAAGCCTCTTTTGGTTCCTTCTTCTGCGATCTTCTGGTCCAGCATCGGGCTTGTAGTCGTCATGTCGATCAGGTATGCGCCTTCTTTTGCGCTATCTAAGATGTTGCCTGCATCGAAGTAGACTTCTTCTACGTCGGTCGGGAAGCCTACGATGGTGATGACTGCTTCTGCGTCTTTTACGCAGTCTGCGATGGTGTCATGGAAGGTGGCTCCTTCGCTGATCACATCTTCGACTTTGGATCTTGTTCTGGCGTAGATGTGTAATTCGAATCCTGCTTTCATGAGATTGCGGACCATGGATCTGCCCATGATGCCTACGCCGATGAATGCTATTTTGTTCATTGATTTTTCCTCCGTGTGTTGATTACTCTTCTACTTTCTCCACTACTTCGCCCTGTCTCTTGTAGATGCTGTGTGCCGGTACGAATCCTCTTACGCTTGACAGTGGGTAGATGTTGCTGTGGCTTCCTATCACGGTTCCCGGATTCAGTACGCTGCCGCAGCCGACTTCTACTTCGTCTCCGAGCATGGCTCCGAATTTCTTAAGACCTGTCTCGATCCTTTCGTCTCCGGCTTTTACTACGACAAGTTTTTTGTCGGATTTGACATTGGATGTGATGGATCCGGCCCCCATATGGGATTTGTAGCCGAGGATGGAATCGCCCACGTAGTTATAGTGCGGCACCTGTACTTTGTTGAACAGGATGACGTTCTTAAGTTCTGTCGAGTTACCTACGACTGCGCCTTCGCCGACGATCGCATTTCCGCGGATAAATGCACACTGACGGACTTCTGCGTTCTTTCCGATGATCGCCGGTCCGTGGATGTAGGCTGTCTGGAATACGGTTGCGGATTTGGCGATCCATACGTCTTCGCCGACCTGATCGTATTCATCTGCCGGAAGGGTCTTTCCGAGTTCTTTGATAAAGCCGCTGATCTTTGGAAGGATTTCCCATGGGTAGGTGGCTCCTTCGAAGATGTCTTTTGCGATGGTTTCATCCATGTGGTTGTAGAGGTTTTTGATGGTTAATTGTTCTGACATGTTGGTTCTCCTTTTTTATTTTTTAGTTTTTCCGGTCTTTCTCACCGGCTTCTTATAAAACTGTGCTGCCTTATCATAGCACGCCCGCATCTGATACTGATTGTTCAGACCTTTGACTGCAAGTGTGCGTCTTGATACAAAATCATCCAGCTTTTTCATATATTCATCTGATGTGATATCTCCGTCTGCCACATACGTCAGACCTTTTTCCCAGCTTGCCGTAAGTTCCGGGTTCAGGAGCGGCCGGATGGAATGGTCTACGACATCGTAGATCATTTCCCCTAACATCGTCGGCGTGACGATCTGGGTCTTTTTATTCAGCGCCAGATATTTATTATTGAATAATTTCTTCAGTATCTCGCCTCTGGTGGCACTGGTGCCGATTCCGCTTCCTTTGATCTGAGCGCGGAGTTCTTCGTCTTCGATGAGCTGTCCTGCATTTTCCATGGCAAGGATCAGTGAACCGGAATTGTAGCGCTTCGGCGGCGAGGTCTTGCCTTCTTTGATGTCCAGGGACTGTACCGGAAGGGTCATGCCTTTCTTGAGGCTCTGGATCCTGGCGAAGAAGGCTGCATCAGTGTCTTTGTCCTCGGTACTGTCTGTATTATCGTTATTGTCGTTCTTCCTGCCCGGCACGCCTGTAACTTTCAGATAGCCTTCTTCTGCCAGTACTTTGAAGCTTGAGAAGAAGGATTCTTCTTTGATCTTCGTCACGATCGATACTTTCTGATAGACAGCCGGTGGGTAGAAGATGCTTAAGAATCGTCTTACGATCACATCATACACCCTCTGTGACAGATTCGGAAGTCCTTTTAGTGCTCCCATGCCCTGTCCTGTCGGGATGATCGCATAGTGGTCTGTGATCTGTTTGTCGTTGACGTATCTCGTCTTCTCCAGTCCTTTGTGGCTGCCGAATTTCACGATATCCTGAAGATATGGCTTTGCCGGTTCGTACTGCATCAGGCCGTTCAAGTTCTTGTGGATCTCTTTTGCCACTGCTGTCGACAGCACGCGGGCGTCCGTTCTTGGGTAGGTGACGAGCTTTTTTTCATATAGTTCCTGGATGATCCGGAGGGTCTCATCCGGGCTGATCTTGAACCGCTTGGAACATTCATTCTGGATCTCGGCCAGGTTGAATAATAACGGCGGGTTCTTCTTTTCTTTCTTCTTTTCTATGGACACGATCTGGCAAGTCAGGGGCTGGCTGGCGTCTGACTCGCTGTTGCTTAGGAAGCGGATCAGTTCTTCTGCCTTTTCCTTTTCTTTGAATCCATTTTCCTTATAGAGGTCAAAGGATTCGAACCATTTTGATCCTTTGACTGCCCGCCATTCGCCTTCGAATGTTGCTCCTTTCTCTCCGATGGTGCTTAGGACTCTGTAGAACGGGGTCTCTACGAATTCCCTGATCTCCCGTTCTCTGCGCACGACCATGCCGAGGACGCAGGTCATAACGCGGCCTACGGATACGACGGAATATTTCGTATTCAGATAATTGGAGATGCTGTTACCGTATTTCAATGTCAGAAGGCGGGAGAAGTTGATTCCCATCAGGTAGTCTTCTTTGGCTCTTAGGTAAGCCGATGCTGCCAGGTTGTCGTATTCTTTTAAGTCTTTTGCTTCTTTGATCCCGCGCAGGATCTCTTCTTCTGTCTGGGAGTCGATCCATACGCGGCGGCGATTCTTGCCTTTTACGCCTGCCTGCTGTTCGACCAGACGGTAGATGTATTCTCCTTCCCGTCCTGAGTCGGTACAGACGTAGATTGTATCTACGTCTGTACGGTTCAGCAGTCCCGATACGATTCGGAACTGCTTTGACACTGCCGGAATGACTTCGTATTTGAATTCCTGCGGGATAAAAGGCAGAGTCTCAAGACTCCACCTTTTTAATGCCGGATCGTATTCTTCCGGATAGCTCATCGTGACCAGGTGTCCGACGCACCATGTTACGATTGCTTCTGCTGATTCGAGATATCCGTCTTTTCTCTGTGTATTGATATGCAATGCCTTGGCGAACTCCTGCGCTACGCTGGGTTTTTCGGCAATGTATAGTGATTTTCCCATGTAATTGTGTTACTCCTTGGTGAGCCGATGGGGACGGGAATTACTGGCTTTTTTCCTGTCCCTGATGGCTTTTATTTTTTTCTGTGCCGGAGGGACAGGAAAAAAGCCAGTAATCCCCGTCCCCGTTGGTCTTCTTCTCGGCTGCCGTGCTGTGCTTCTTCCATGAAAACTGCCTGGGAGTCCACAGCTTTTATGCCGCCGGTTCGTTTCATATATGTGCCGTCTTTCTGCATGATCCTTGCTTTCACGTTATCGCTTAACATGATCTTCAGGTCATGGTTGATCTGGCGTCTGATCTGCCCGTCTAATACAGGGCAGGCTACTTCTACTCTTTTTTCTGTATTCCTTGTCATCATGTCTGCGGAGCCGATATAGATCTTCTGTTCTTTTCCGGTTCCGAAGCTGAAGATACGTGGATGTTCCAGATAGCGGCCAACCACGCTCATCACTCTGACATTTTCCGTAAATCCAGGCACTCCCGGTAGTATACAGCAGATTCCGCGAACAATCAAGTCTACCCTTACTCCGGCGCAGGAGGCCTCGGATACTTTCTTTATGAAGTCCACATCTGTCACGGAGTTCATCTTCATAATGATGCGTCCTTCGCTTCCTTTTGCTATCTCTTCGTCCATCATCTGTAAGATACGGCTCTTTAAGCTGACCGGTGATACGATCAGGTATTGATAGCTGCCCTGCAGATTGCCGATGGACATATTCTTGAAAAATTCTGCGGCGTCCTGTCCGATTCGCGGATCAGCAGTCATCAAGGACAGATCGGTATACATGGCAGCTGTCTTCTCGTTATAATTGCCGGTTCCGACCTGTGTGATATACTGGATGTCATTGCGGTTCCTGTATGTGATCAGACAGATCTTGGAATGCACTTTGTAGCCGTCGAATCCGTAGATCACACGGCATCCTGCTTCTTCCAGACGTTCCGACCAGTCGATGTTGTTCTGCTCGTCAAATCTTGCACGCAGCTCGATCAGCACGGTGACTTCTTTTCCATTTTCCGCAGCTGCGCACAGGTATTCCACCAGTCTTGCCTTCTTCGCCAGGCGGTAGATGGTGATCTTGATCGTCATAACGTTCGGATCTGCCGCGGCATCTTTGATCAGCTTCAGGAACGGATCCATGCTTTCGTATGGGTAGAACAACAGGATATCATTCTTTTTCACCTGTTTTAACATGTTTCCATCCTGTACATGTGCTGATTTTTGCGGGGAGAATGGTTCGTAGACCAGTGCTTTCTTCATGGACTCCGGGAGATTTCCTGCGATGGAGAACATATAATCCAGTTTCATCGGCATCTTCGTGCGGAAGATCTGCTCCGGTGTGATCTTGAATTTCTTACAGAAGTATTCCTGCATTTCCGGTGTCAGTTTCTCCGCTGTTTCTAATCTTACTACCGCCATCCTGCGGCGTTTGTGCAGGGTGCTCTGCATGAGTTTCCGAAAATCATCGGTAACCTCCAGTGCCTCATCGTCCGGGGATACGTCTGCATTTCTTGTCACGCAGATGTAGTTCGGGTCGGATACTTCGTACTGGTCAAATACCAGATCCAGGTATTCCATGATGACTTTCTCCATGCGGATATAACGGATGTCATGTCCCGGAAGCATCAGAATATCGGATACATAGGTCGGAACCGGTACGATTCCGAGGATCTGTTCTTTTTCTTTGTCGTCTTTATTCTTCCTGCTATTGATATGCTTCAGATTGGCTGTTACGTAGATATCTTTATTCATAAGATGCGGGAACGGGTGGCTGCTGTCTACGATCTGCGGTGACAGTACCGGCAGGATCTGCTCTTTGAAACATTTCTTAACATATTTCTTCTCATCTGCCTCCAGTTCTTTAAAGTCCAGTCCGCAGACTCCGTATGGGGACAGTTCTTTCTTGATCCCGGCGTAGGTCTTGTCACGTTCTTTATATAACGGGGCAACTGCTGCGTAGATCGCATCCAGCTGCTCCTGCGGTGTCATTCCCGACCGGCTGTCTCTGTGTCTGTCGTCTGTCTGCACCATGTCATAGAGACTTCCGACACGGATCATGAAGAATTCATCTAAGTTACTGGTGAAGATGGCCACGAATTTCATACGTTCTAATAGCGGCACGCTCTTATCTCTTGCTTCTTCCAATACACGCTGATCGAATCTCAGCCAGGAAAGTTCTCGGTTCTGTGTGTAGTTCAATAGTTCTCGGTCCATAGGGGCTTCCTCCGTTTCTTGCCATGGGCCATGGGGACGGTGTTTTTGGTTTTTTCAGTGTCCCCACCGGCACTTTGTAATCAGCGAATTTATTGTATACTTTATTATAGCAAAACCATCTTTTATTCTCAACACTGAGATGTATGGTGTTCAGATTTGCGATCAGATTTGTGATCGGATTTTGTATCGGCAGGCGGGACCGGCTTCTTTTCTGGAGATATAACGTATAAAAAGGCGGGAACTGCGCCTTTTTACATGTTGCAGTTCTCGCCTTTTTATATTTTATGCTTTCATCTTTTTATGCTTTTGCCTTTTTATGTCTTCGCCTTATGAATGCTAAGCAGGTGAGTGTACCACCAGGGACACTAAAAAAGCCGGATTTCCCGTCCCCCTGGCTACTTCGCCTGAATGTAGCCCTTAGCAGTCAGTGCTTCGGCGCAAAGTACGGCTCCGCCTGCCGCACCGCGGACAGTGTTGTGTGACAGTCCGATGAATTTGTAATCATACATGCTGTCTTCTCTCAGACGTCCGATGGATACGCCCATTCCGTTCTCGTAGTTAACGTCAGCTTTTACCTGTGGTCTGTCGTCTTCTGACAGGTACTGGATGAACTGCTTTGGTGCACTTGGAAGTTCTGCTTCCTGTGGGAATCCCTTGAAGCTTTCCAGTTTTTCGATCAACTGTTCTTTGGTTGGCTTCTTTTCGAAGTTGATGAATACAGCTGCTGTATGTCCATTCAGTACAGGTACTCTTAAGCACTGGCATGTGATCTTTGGCTCTTCTGCCAGTTTGATCTCGCCGTTTTCGAGTGTTCCGAGTACACGCAGAGGTTCTTTTTCACTCTTTTCTTCTTCTCCTCCGATGTATGGGATGATATTCTCGATCATTTCCGGCCAGTCTTTGAATGTCTTACCTGCTCCGGAGATTGCCTGATATGTTGTTACAACAACTTCCTTCGGTCCGAATTCTTTCCATGCTGCAAGTGCAGGTGTGTAGCTCTGGATGGAGCAGTTTGGTTTTACTGCGATGAATCCGCGTGTTGTTCCAAGACGCTCTTTCTGAGTCTTGATGAGATCGAAATGTGCTGCGTTGATCTCAGGTACTACCATCGGTACATCTTTTGTCCAGCGGTGTGCGCTGTTGTTTGATACAACCGGTGTCTCTGTCTTTGCATATGCTTCTTCGATCGCTTTGATCTCGTCTTTTGTCATATCTACGGCACTGAATACGAAATCTACGGTAGAAGATACTTCTTCTACTTCATTTACATTCTTTACGATCAGTTTCTTAACGCCTTCCGGCATTGGTGTATCCATTTTCCAACGTCCGCCGACTGCCTCTTCGTATGTCTTTCCTGCTGAACGCGGGCTTGCTGCTACTGTTACTACTTCGAACCAAGGGTGATTTTCAAGCAATGAGATAAAACGCTGTCCAACCATTCCTGTTGCTCCTAAAATACCTACTCTTAATTTCTTCTCCATCTTCTTTTCTCTCCCTTTCTTTTGTTCTTATTCAGCCATGTATTTCTTATAAACTGCGATCGACTTCTCCATCGCATCCTTTCCCGGTGCTCCGATTGTGATACGCTTATTCACACATGTCTTAAGATCAATTGCTTCATATATGTCTTCTTCAAATACCGGTGAGATCTTCTTGTACTCTTCCAGTGGAAGTGCATCTAACGGGATCTTCTTCTCGATACAGGTCAGCACAAGTTTTCCTACGATGCCGTGTGCATCTCTGAATGGTACACCGTGATTTACCAGATAATCTGCCGCATCTGTTGCGTTGGTGAATCCGTGTTTTGCACTTTCTTCCATGCGGTCTTTATTAAACTGCATCGTCTTTAACATTCCGGCAAATAATGTGATACATCCTTTGGCTGTATCCATAGCATCAAATGCCCATTCTTTATCTTCCTGCATGTCTTTATTGTATGCAAGCGGAATTCCCTTCATCGTAGTAAGGAGTGCATTTAATGCGCCGTATACCCGTCCGGTTTTTCCTCTTACCAGCTCTGCGATATCCGGATTCTTCTTCTGCGGCATGATACTGCTGCCTGTGCTGTATGCGTCATCGATCTCAACGAAACGGTACTCATTGGAATTCCACAGAATGATCTCTTCTGAAAAGCGGCTCAGATGCATCATGATCGTAGAAAATGCACTGAGAAGCTCGATGACATAATCTCTGTCAGATACGGAATCCATACTGTTTCTGGTTGGTGCATCAAAGCCGAGAAGCTCTGCAGTATAGGCACGATCCAGCGGATAAGTGGTTCCTGCCAGTGCTCCCGCTCCAAGCGGACAGGTATTCATTCTCTTACGGATATCAAAAAGTCTGTCACGGTCTCTGCGGAACATCTCAAAATATGCGCCTACATGGTGTGCCAGAGTTACCGGCTGTGCCTTCTGAAGGTGGGTAAATCCCGGCATGTAGGTGTGAACATTCTCTTCCATGATCTTCTGCAGGGCAAGAAGAAGGTCCTTCAGCTCCTTATCTGTCTCATCGATCTCGTCGCGGACATAAAGCTTCATATCCAGAGCTACCTGGTCATTACGGCTTCTTCCTGTGTGAAGCTTCTTTCCGGCATCTCCGATACGGTCGATCAGGTTTGCCTCCACGAAGCTGTGGATATCCTCATACTCCG
>ERZ772885.55-NODE-55-length-81392-cov-6.358238_pt1 | contig 81392 bp, 66 predicted proteins | sample MGYA00580580_ERZ772885 | MGnify/ENA primary metagenome ERZ772885 (study PRJEB29015, sample SAMEA2737673) | human gut metagenome | biome: human gut; feature: human-associated habitat; material: faeces | place: China | collected 2012 ...
TCAAGCAGTGAGCAAGCCTCTTTCTAGGTGGTAACTTTATTATTGCAATCTAGGCCTACAACTGTTGGATTGACCGTTCCGTCTATTGAAATCTTATCAGGGTTAACTGATTCCCCATCGCTATTAGTCGCACTAATAAAGTTATTATTTGGCATCCAAGAAGACTTTGTGAGTAAAAAAGTATCTTTTGTCTTAATTGATGCTAAAGCACCCACTGGGACACTGGGTAAAATATTTTCTCCGGCTTGTTTATAATGAACTGGATCATTATTGTCTGTGACCGTAATTGAGGAGAATTGGGTAACATCTTTTCCGCCTGAAACATCTTTGAACCCATACTGAATAAAATATGTTCCAACTACTGCCGAATTGACAGTGCCAACAGTTTGAATATCATCTAAACCAACCTCTTGTCCCAGCGTATTTCTGGCGCTTATTAGATTCTCTGCTGGGGACCATGACGAGTTTCGGCTTATTGTGACCCCGGCTGTCTGAATCTTAGGTGTCTGTACCTGATTCGTTTCAGAAACAGATACAATATTCTCTTTTTTCTGGTCGCTTTCTCCAGAGTCGTTCAATTCTTTTTTTGCTTTGTCCGTCACATCTGTCTGACTGACCTCTGATGATTGCTGCTTCTCTAGCGCTATTTTCCCTTCTTCGGAAACACGCCTAGCTGGGGCAGAGCTAATTGCCGATGCAGTAGAGTTCGTTGTGTTGATGGAGGAGGGACCACTCGGATACATCTGATTCGCTGAAGATTGATTAGTGGTTGCATCACCGGCAATCACCCCATCGCCATTTGAAGATGCATTTACAGAATGTCCAATATTGAGGGCTATCAAGCTAGCGAACACTAAGATAAGTCCCGATGTATCTAAACACCTTCTTTGAACTTTAGTTAATTCAACAATTGGAAGATTTCCCTTCAACTTTGTTTTATTTTGACGCTGCCTTTTCCCCATTTACATCCCTCCATCCAGTCAAGAGCCCTTAAAATAGTTACCATAACGAATCAACAACTAATTTGACTCCGTTATGTAGAAAAGAAGTCAATTCAATTGATGAATTGACTTCTTTAATTCCTGAAAAACCAACAATTACGAAAGAACCGTGACAGATGTTTTTTCTTCAATATGTTGATTAGAAACAGGATCAGTAAAATCAATTGTGATCTGATAAACACCCGGGCGCGTGAGATTAACTTCACCAGACAATCCAAAAAGCTCTAATGGCACTGGATTGCCCAAAGAATCGTTTGCATTAACAAGCAACTTTTCAGGTTGAAAACTTTCTTTATTTTTCAACACTAATGGCCTTAATTCAATTTTTGCCTTCATGGTTGTCTACCTCGTAACGGTAACATAAACGTCATTCGTAACAATCTCGTTTTTATTAGCTGCATTGGTGAAGTAATACCTCAGAATGTAGGTGCCCGGAATAGAAACTGTAACAGCGCCATCAACTGACATTTGATCAAGGGCTACTGCATTTCCATCACCATCAGTTGCGCTAACAAAGGCGTCGGCTGGATCAAAATGGGATTTTGCTTGGATGACAACGTTTTTCGTAACTAGCTTACCTGCTTTTGAAGAAATCTGTGAAATTGTGCCAATCAAATCTGAAATACCCGGCAATTGAGAGATTCCCTTCAGAACGCCGCCAGCATCAGGTAAGTTGACTTGAATACCAACCAGTTGTAACAACCAGCCAGCGACACCACCAATAACACCGCCGATCGCAGCCCCTATTGGCGAACCAATTAAACTAGCAATCGTGTCTGTAAGAGGTGTGAACCAGCCGAGTAGGAAGAATTCCAGAGGGTTAACAATAGGACCAAGACCAATGAAACCAGCCGCAACAGCAATGACAACGGCAATCCCTTCAACGATCATCCCTAAGGTATAAGAAATCGCCCAGTTAGCAATCGTGTGGCCAACCAAACCGCCAATTGTTGCGCCTAATGCCACACCACTGACAACATTATCAACCTTACCATCTTTGGACAGGCCAGCCGCCATAGTAGCGCCGTAGTATGCTCCAATTGAGGAACCCACAAGACCGCTTAACCAACCAACAATACCGCCCGTCCAACCAAGTTCAGCCAAGTTACCACCATTGGTAATCCAACCGACAATAGGAATGATACCGACAATCGAGTTCAGGACAGTTGCTGGAACACCAGCAACTATCCATGTTGCGAACCCGCCAATTGCGGTTGTAATTGTGCCGTAGAATGCACTGCCAAGCGTGCCACCAATGACAGATTCAATCAGTTCCCCAACCTGGCCAAGTCCAGTCAAATTCGGTACCAACTTAACCGGGTTGATATTAGAAGCCAACCAACTAATTGCGTTCCACGCAAAACTGGTAATACTGCTAAGAATCCCTGTTATGCTAAATCCTGAATCGGCTTTAACAAGCGATTGTGCAGTAACGCTAATAGTTGATTGCAACTGTTTAGCAACACTATCTTGTGCTTCAGTAATTGCGGTCTGCATCGCCTTGTAAGAATTGGTAGACTCATACTTTTGCATGTCTTGAATAAACGCTGAGCCCAATGAAGTAGCAAAGAATGAAGCTGTCAAAGACTGAGCTAGACTTTCATTTGAGGAAGCGACTGCCGAAGACATTGCCTTGTTGTAGGCAGCAAATTCAGGAATAGCAGCATATGACGAGATGGCAGCAATCATTTGTTGACCGTCAGCAGTTTTTGCAAATGCAGAAACTGCTGCAGCACTGGCCAGAGATCCTTTATCAGCTACCAATGATGCTTGCGTCATAAATGCTTTTCCAGCAGCTGTAGCCATGAACGAAGATGTCGCACTAGCATCAGCGACAGAAGCAGCTGCTGTACTTGATGATAACGACCCAAGCATTGATTGAAAGGCTGGATCATTGGCAGTTGATGATTGAATTGCTGCTAAAGAGTTCATTGCTTGGCCTTCCGCTGTCGCATTGAATGAAGCCACTAACGACTTTTGAAGTGCCACGTCAGAAGCAGCAGTTGCAGCAGATAGTTGTGTCTGGAAGGCAAGTACCTTTGGATCGTTGCTAAGTGAAACAGCAGCACTAAAGAAGTTAACGCCAGAATTGATTTTATCTGCAGCTTCACTCAAAGTAATTCGACCTTGATCTGTTTTGGCAAAAGAGGCAAGTGAAGCAGAAACGCTTGTCAAATTCAGTGAATCTAAAGCAACCGGTTTTGTTACTACTTCAGTTGCACTTGAGTTGTTCTTTAAAGTAGCAAGACTAGATGTAGATGCTTGTCCCGCAGAAGATACCACAGGGGGTTGAACTTCTCTATCGCTAACATTAACTCTAACTGTTTTTCCTATTTTTTCCTTCGTATAAGGGTCAATGTACTCGTATCGAAGGAAGTATGAGCCAGCGTAAGCAGTGGTAACAGTTCCCGTCAAACTTATGTCTTCAGGATTCAATGGATTACCTTTACTGTCTGTGCCACCAATAAGAGCAATGCTTGGGTCAAAACTGCTTTTTGTTTGGACTTGCACGTCGCGCGTCTCTAAAGTTTGCTTGTCCTTCGTTACAGTCGCTTGGATTGCATTGACAGAAGGTGCTACAAGACTGGCTGCAGGGGCAACACTTGCTGTTACAACTGAAGAAGCTTCGGATGACTGAGCTGAATTTGTCTGCGTTAACGCAGCCGTTGACTGAGCGATGGCATTGGGTGCTACAAATTGTTGAGCAGCTACTGCTGAGATTTGTGGTGCAATCAAAGCTTGAGAAGCTGGTCGAGTACTAGGCTGAGTATTGACTGCCGACTGGCTCGACTGAGAATCCTTTGCCTGTTGTGCTTCGGCCGATTCCTTATTAGTCGGCGCTTGATCAATGGACGCAGCAATCTTAATAGTTTCCGGTGTCACCTCGTCAGCTTTAACTGTTTTACCAGAATCCAGCGCTCCCGCACCAATCACTGTCACAATCAGTGATGAGGCAAAGAGCCATTTTTTCCCCTTTTTCCAGGATCGAAAGTTAGCGCGCTTAACCTTAATTTTTTCAGTATCAGCAAACGCGATGTTTTGGCTTTTTTTCAAATTAATCCACCCCTTTTTCCTTTATCACAACTTAATCATTCGTTGTAACACCGTTAAAAACATTGCTTGCTTTAAACAAGTCATTGTTTTTGAGTGTTGTGGCATTCTACTGAGTTCTTTTTAAAATTACTTTTTGGTTCGAAATTCCATGGTTTATTAACGGTGATTGGCGAAGAAATAATGACTGGCAACACCCTAAGGTGCCGCACGGGGTAAGTTTTGTTTCCCTACCATATGGATCACCCTCACTTTCAATATTGTTACAATTTAGTTTTCATGGCGCCGTTTTGCACCCATTAGTGCCAAAGCACCCATCAATGCAACACCGGCTAGTGCTAGAGCACCAGCCGCATCGGTTTCACCAGTTTGCGGTAACGTGTGATCGTTGCCGTTTGCTGTGCCTGAACCCGTGATGTCGGCTGTATTTGTCTTGGCACCGGCACCAGTTTCATTTGCAACGGTGTGAACTGTGCCTGCATTGTCGCCATTCTGGTTATTGTTGCCCGTGTTGTTACCGGTTTGTGAACCATTGTTATCTGTGGTTCCTTTACCGCCTGTGCCCTGCTGTCCACCTTGACCAGTGCCTTGATTGCCATGATCAGTCGTTCCATGGTCTCCCGTTGGGTTCGACTTACCACTGGTAATCTGTGCGGCAAGATCACGATCAGCTTGTGCACGGGTTGCTGCGCTTTTTGCTGTATCAGCTGCAGCTGTTGCAGAGGCTGCATACTGAGCAGCAAATGATAATGCTTGTGCCGCCTTATTTGGATCCACATAATCGTGGGCCAATTCTTGTGCGGCTTTTGCATAGGCCGCGTATGAAGCAGCGTCTTTAGCAGCATTAGCTGCAACAAGTGCTGCACTGGCAGCATCTGACTTCAGATAAGCAAGTGAGGTGTTGTTTGGATTTGCTTGTGCAATGTTAGCTGTTTCGCTAGCAGCTTTGGCTGCGATGGAAGCAGCCAAATTGGCGGCGTTAACAGCACTATTTGCTGCACTTGTATAATCACTCTGAGCCGGATGGTTAACAGTTTCGGAACCAGCTGCGTGTGAGGATGCAAGACTCTTAGCAGTATCAGCAGCGGAGCTTGCTAGATCAGCTGAACTCTTAGCACCTGCAGCAGCACTGGAGGCCTTAGAATCATCACCAGACTTAGCGGCTTCCTTAGCAACAGCGGCTGACTTCGCAGCATCGTCAGCAGCTGACTTCGCTAGATCAGCTGAACTCTTGATTGCTGGATCGTCTGGATACTTCTTCCCAGCAGAACCAGCAACGTCAGCACTAGAACTTGCCTGACTAGCAGACTTGCCTGCGGCATCGGCATAACTAGATGCAGTATCACTCTTAGACTTAGCCTCATCCTTTGCTTTCGCAGCATCAGATGCCTTGGAAGCAGCGGAGCTTGCAACAGCAGAAGCACTCTTTGCAACTGAGGCGGCACTGGATGCCGTTGAGTCATCGCCCGCTTGGGCTGCGCTCTTAGCATCTGTTGCAGCACTGGACGCGATACTTGCGGCTGACTTCGCTGCATCAGTTGCACTAGAGATTGTCGGATCATTCGGGTACTTCGTTGCAGCAGAGTCAGCAACATCAGCACTCGAACTTGCCGAGCTAGCAGCTTTAGTAGCATCACTCGCGTAGCTAGTGGCAGCTGCTTTTTTAGCAGCAGTGATACTATCCGCAGTACTGCTTGCAATTCTAGCAGCTGAATCTGCTAAATCTGCGGCAGACTTAGCGTCTGCGGCTGCACTGGATGCCGTTGTATCATCACCAAGCTTAGCAGCATCTTTAGCAATACTTGCGGCGCTTGATGCATCGCTAGCAGCTTTCTTAGCAATATCGGTTACTCGAGAAATAGTTGGATCATCAGGGTACTTTGTTGCTGCAGATCCGGCAATGTCAGCACTAGAACTTGCTTGCCTAGCTGACTTGGCGGCATCGTTTGCATAGCTCTTGGCATCCCCGTCATGACCAATAGCTAAACTGGAAGCCAAATCTGCTGCAACGCTGGCGCGATCAGCGGCACTCTTGGCCACAGCAGCCGCACTTGATGCAGTTGGAATGTCGCCCCCTTGTGCTGCTTGTTTGGCAGTATCGGCTGCACTTGAAGCATCGTCAGCTGCCTTTTTGGCAACACTTGTCGCACTTGTAATAGATGCATCGGTCGGATACTTACTTGAAGCTGAGTGTGCAATATCTGCACTCGAACCTGCTTGGCTAGCAGCCTTAATCGCATCACCAATGTATTTATCGCCTTGGCTAGCAACAGCAGTTGCAATTCGGTTTGCATCGGCAGCAGCACTTGATGCAATCGCAGCTTGTGCTTTGGCCTGAACTGCTTCGCTTAAGGCAGTATCAGCAAAACTACTTGCAGCATCGGCGGCAGAACTAGCTGTCTTAGCAAAACTAGATGCTTGGACGGCAAAGGAAGATGCCTGTGAAATGTTGCCAGCAGCGATGGCACTATTCGCCTGCGACGCAGCTCGACTTGCGGCTGTGTTTGCACTGCTTGTAACAGTTGCCAAACTAGTGGCAGAGGAAACATCTGACAAGGCTTGTGCCGCATAACTTGAAGTCTGTGCGGTTGCATCTGCAGCTACCTGCGCGAGACTCGTTAATGAGTCGTTGTTAGGGAATCGGCTAGCAGCACTCGATGCAATAGCATTTGCAGACTTAGCTGTGCTTGAAGCGGCACTCGCAATGGCACTTGCATTGTTAGCAGTAGTTGAAGCTGAACGTGCAATAACGGCAGCAGCTTGGGCACTATCGCTTGCTTGACTCGCTTTTACTGAAGCCTGATCGCCAGCACTTGAGGCGACGGCTGCAACTGCCTTGGCATGATCGTTTGCGTCAACAGCAACTTTTGCGGCGGAACTAGCCTTATACGCCTCACTCAACGCTTTTGCGGCAGCAGAACTAGTCTTGTCTGCATAGTCAGAGGCAGCAGCAGCGGCGGAAGCGGCCTTATTACCGTAGCTTTGCGCCGTACCGTTATCCCCTCTGCTACTTGCAGCGGTTGCCTGTGAAGCAGCCGTTATAGCAGCAGCATTTGCTGACTTAACTTGGTCGGCAAAACTGTTTGCTGCAGAAGCGTCTGAACTAGCATCAGTAGCAAAACTTGTCGCAACTGTGTTCGCACTTGAGGCAGTTTTAACAAGACTAGCTAGTGATGAGTTATCTGGATAATTGTTGGCAGTGCTAGAAGCATTCTGATAAGCAGAGCTTGCAACACTACTTGCTGTGCTTGCAATATCGCTTGCATTGTTAGCAACAGCACTAGCTGAATCAGCAGTATATGATGTCGTGCTTGAAGCAACTTTAACAGCAATATCACGCGCATTTGAGCCGGCAGACACAGCAATTTTTGCAGCACTGCTTGCTGCTCTTGCTTCACTTAATGCTTGGCCAGCAGCCGAACTCGCTTTATCCGCGATAGATGAAGCGATTGAACCTGCAATAGCTGCTTGATCAGCAAAAGAAGAAGCTGCCGTTAGATCCCCTGCGTCAATAGCGCTATTAGCCTTAGCTGCAGCAGAGGTTGCCTTAGCATTTGCGGAACTAACAACTGTTGCAAAACTGCTTGCCGCATCGGCGTCGGAACTTGCTAATGTAGCAAGACTGGCAGTTTGAGTGTTTGCACTTGATGCAACAGCTGAAAGACTTGTCAGTGAACCGTTATCCGGATAACGGCTGGCAGCACTTGAAGCATCCTGATAAGCCGAATCGGCAACACTGCTTGCTGTGCTTGCAATGGCACTTGCATTGTTAGCAGTCACTGAGGCAGTACTTGCAGTCACTGAGGCCGAGCGAGCCTGATCACTTGCCGAACTAGCCTTATCACTGGCAGAAGTGTTGCCACTAGTAATCGAAGCGGCCAGACTAGAAGCCGCTGTGCTGGCAACTGCCGCAATACTTGACGCATCTTTCGCAGCTGAGCTTGCCTGATAAGCTTCGCTCAATGCTTTGGTAGCAGCAGACTTGCCTTTATCAGCAGCCGAGGCGGCAGTTGAGGCTGCACTGGAAGCATCTGCTGCAAAAGACGATGCAACAGCGATGCTGCCAGTTGTATAAGCACTATTAGCAGCAGAGGCAGCAGCGCTAGCAGCATCATTAGCTGACGATACCGTTGCTGCGTAACTACTTGCCAGTGAAGCGTCACTAGAGGCTCCAGCAGCATAACTAGAAGTTAGGCTTGCTGCACTGGAAGCTGCTGCCGAAAGAGATCCAATAGACTGATCCTTCGGAAATCTGCTTGCAATACTGGAAGCAATATCGTTTGCTGACTTAGCAGTACTTGAAGCAGCGCTGGCGATTGAACTTGCTGAGTTGGCAACAACCGAAGCAGAATTTGCAACAACGGACGCGGAGCTAGCAACCGAAGAAGCGTGATCAGCAGTATCAGAAGTTGTTTTAGCAAGATTTGCTGCGACGTCGATTGCTGCCGCAGCAGCACTTGAACCGATTGCCGCCGTCGAGTTCGCCTGATCAGCTTCTATTGACGCTTGATTAGCAGCGTCATTGGCTTGACTTGCGAGATCTGCAGCAGTTGAAGCAACAGCTGATGCTTGAGCGTTAAAGGCAGAGGCGTTTGGCAAGTCACCCACTGCGATAGCGCTGTTTGCTTGTGAAGCTGCGAGACTTGCAGCTTTATTGGCGGCAGTTACCTTCGCAGCTAAACTGCTAGCTGTTGCAGCATCAGAAGAGGCGCTCTTTGCGTAACCACTCGTTGCAATATTTGCACTCGAAGCAACATTTGACAAACTCGTTAGCGATGAATTTGTCGGATAGCTGCTGATCAGTGATGTGGTCACATCATTGGCGGAACTAGCAACACTGCTAGCGGTGCTTGCAATGATGCTAGCGTTGTTAGCTACTGTTGAAGCAGATTTTGCAGCGACAGCAGCGGCGCTAGCTTTATCACTAGCAGCACTGGTATCTTTTCTTGTATCAGCCGTCAAACTGGACAATCTACCCGTTGCAGAATTTGCAGCGTTAGCAGCTACATCCGCTGCAGAACTGGCTTTAAGTGCTTCACTTTGTGCAAAACTCGCCGCCGTGCTTGTCTTATCCGCCAATGAACTTGCAAGTTTACCAGCAGCAACCGCCTGGCTGGCAAAAGTAACTGCAGCTGCGCTTTGGCCAGCAGCAATGGCACTATTTGCCTGAGAAGCAGCAGTCTTAGCAACATCATTAGCTGAGCTTGTTTGACCAGCGTAACTGCTTGCTACTGAAGCATCTGAACTGGCTTTAGTCGCAAAGTCAGAGGCAACATCATTGGCGCTTGAGGCAGTTGTCGACAGAGCAGCCAATGAATCATCTTTTGGAAAACTACTTGCTGCACTCGCAGTCACATTCTTAGCAGACAGGGCTACGCTGCTGGCGGTACTAGCGATAGCGCTAGCAGAATTTGCTACAACAGATGCGGTGCTGGCAACAACAGACGCAGACTGAGCAACATTGCTGCCAGATCCCGCACTATCCCCAGCACCAGTTGTCAACCCTGCGGCGATGTTGCCAGCAGCAGAAGCAGCATCTGCTGCGATGCCAGCTTGTTCTTTAGCCTTAAGCGCGTTGCTCATCGCCGAACTTGCAGCTGACTTCGTTTGATTAGCTAAAGCCGCCGCAGTAGATGCAGCACTAGATGCTTGGGCTGAGTACAAAGCAACCGCGGCAGAATCGCCTTTGTTAGCTGCGCTGGTAACTTGACCAACAGCAGCTTGCGCCTGTGAGTTTGCAACGCTCACTTGCGTTGCTAAATCACTCGCTTGGCTAGCAAAGGCACTTGCGGCTGTCGCATAACTTGAAGTCAAACTGTTTGCACCAGCAGCCTTAGCGGCCAAACTACCAATAGACGCATTGTCTGGAAAAGCGGAAGCAAGACCGGACGCCGTAGAATTAGCTGAACTTGCAGTCGTGCTAGCTGCCTTAGCAATTGCGCTAGCATTATTGGCCTCCGCAGAGGCTGATAATGCTACACCGTTTGCTAGGCTAGCATTACTACCGTCAGCTGTTGTACTCCCAGTTGTCGTACCTAAACTTCCAGCAATCTTGCTGGCATCACTAGCTGCCGAAACAACGATCTTAGCGGCATCACTAGCTGCAAGTGCTGAACTCAAAGCCGCCGATGCAGCAGTACTTGTTTGATCAGCTAACTGACTTGCAAGACCTGCGGCACTTGCTGCAATTGCAGCATAAGAACTTGCATCAGGTAAATTCTTCGAAGCCAATGCAGCTGTTGTTTGCGCAACCGCCGAGATAACAGCATCATTTGCAGCTTTTACTTTAGCAGCAAGATCGCTTGCTTGGGAATTGCTTGCAAAAGCTGAAGCTGCATAACTTGAAGTTGCGGCAGTGGCGCTTGAGGCAGTTGCTGAAAGCTTTGCAAGTGAATCATTAGTTGGAAACGCACTGGCAGCGTTATCAACAATCGCCTTAGCCGAAGCGGCTGTGCTGTTTGCGGTGCTTGCAATCGCACTTGCGCTATTGGCAATCGTTGAGGCTATTGTGGCCTTATCTAGCGCAATACTGCCAGTATTGCCCGCTGAAGAAGCAATACTTCCTGCTGATGCAGTACTGCTTGCAGATCCAGTGATTGCTGCTGCAGATCTGCCAGCATTCAGAGCGTTGTCAGCAGCTGAAGAGGCTGCATAAGCTTCACTTAAGGCTTTGTCAGCGGCCGCATTTGCAATTGGGGCCTGTTGACTCGCCACGGAGGCTGCACTCGAAGCAATCGTTGCAAAAGATGTAGCATCATCAATTTTCCCTGCAGCACTTGCTGCGTTAGCCGCTGTAGCAGCAGAAGCAGCGACATTATTCGCGGTTCCAACGACCGCCGCGATACTTTTAGCCGCAGCAGCATCTGAACTCGCATCGGTTGCATAGCTCGAAGCTACCGCAGTCGCACTAGAAGCTACTTTAGCAAGACTGGCAAGTGAATCATTCTCGGGATTAGCCGATGCAATACTTGCTGTTTGTGTGTTAGCCGAATTAGCTGCGCTGCTTGCACTACTTGCGATGGAACTTGCTGAATTAGCCTTTGTCGAAGCGGCACTTGCAACGCTAGCGGCGCTTGCGGCAGTTGATGAATCAGTATCAGGATTGAGTGCCGATTTGACCGTCACTAAGAAATAAGACATGATAACGCCATTAAACGGACCTATTAATGGTTTTGACTGGTTCGTATCGATATTGAATTGAACCGCATAAACTCCTGGTGTTTTGTATGAAACTGAGGGAATCCAAATTGGAATATTAGCATCATTAGGCCGACCAACTTGATTAGCCAGAATACTTCCTACGGTGCCCGTTCCTTGGAATGTCAAAAATGGACCTTTGATCGAGCTAGAACCAAAAGGTGTTAAGTCATGCGTGTAATCAATGTTGTTCACTGCGGTACTGGCAACTATCGTTAAACCAGAAGTGAGTGTAAAGGTTGCCAAACTTCCATTACCGAAAGCTGTAAAATTCGATTGGACTACTTTATCAATTGAAGTATCTCCCGCAAAAATTGAAACATTTGGTGCAGTCACAGTAGCTGAACCGCGGCTATTCGATTGCGTATACACAATTGTACTTGGTGTACCAGCATCATCAACAACCGGCATTGCCGCAAGCGTTTTAGACACAATTGCTTTTCCAACGTCATTAACGGCAGCAGAAGCAGGCGTCACGCTGGAGGCTGCCGCGCTTGGTGCTGCACTGATAGGGCTGGCAGCACTCTCAGTTGTTTTGGACGCAGTCTGCGTTGTCACTTCGGGCGCACTTGATTGCGCCGCTTGTTTAACAATTGGCGTCGCACTTGATGATGTTGCGGGAGCAACTGAGGCTGTTACTGAACTTGTAGCCTCAGGTGTGGCTGACGGTGTTGCTGCAGAGGCAGACGCCGGTTGTGTTTGCTCATGGTTATCTGCTTTTGGTTGTGCTGCAACCGTGGCCGGTGCTGCGGTTGTCGCAGCGGTTGGTGCTGCAATGGTCGCTGCAGAGGCAGCTGTGCTAGGTACTGCCGGCGCAGTATGAATTGACGCTGCCGTAGCCGCGTTAATAATTTGCTGATCATCTTTTGAATCAGCGTGAACTGACTGGCCTTCGGAGGATAAAAGGCCAGCACCACCAGCAAGCAAAGTAAGCGTGCTAAACGCAAAAATCCAGCGTTTGCCCGCTTTGTACATCTTGAAATTCGTTGTCTTTGCTGACGGTTTTTCCTTACTAAACTTTCCCATGTGCTCACCCCATTCTAGTGAAAAATAAACTCATCATACGTTGTGTGTTACTCGCAGAAGAATCGCGTGAATCAATAGCTGCTAACCCTTGATACATCTTTTGATTCATTCCCGCCAGATTGTGACGAACGGTTAATCGGTCATTTGGAAGAAGATGAATGTTTAAATCATGACGCGTTCCCGACGACACTTCTGCAGGTATTTTGACGGTTAGTGCGAGATCGTTATTTATTTCTTCGCCCCCTATCATAAAACGTATTAAACCCAACTTTAGATTCTTGTTCTTGTTTGGTCGCGAACCTAACATTAGATTAGTGCTAAATATATAACAGAACGATTAATATAACAACATTCTATTTTCAGAAACATTTTTTATAAAAATGGTATCGCATTCAAAACCCCCTTTCTAAAGGTTTTATAGAATTAAACACGAACGTTTTAAAGTACATAAATAACATAATGTCTTTTTATATAAAATCATTTACGAAAAATTGACGTCTAAATTTGCCAAATCAGATTCAATAACGCCTATTATTTAACTATTATATTAGTTTCTCAGGACCAGTCTTAAGAAACTTTTCTGAATTTTATTTACTTTTATGTTCACTAAGTTTTCTAAACCGCCCATATACGGTTGTTTTCCACCTATACTAGTTTCTCTAAAATTTAAATGATGGTTTATAGAATGCCATAATGATTTTATAAGAATTTGACAAAGATTAGCGTTTGTCATCTAATTATCGAGCAATCACTGCTGTCTGTACTTCAAGTCTGACTGTCATTAAGAGCGATTTTTCAAAGGACATGCAAAGCTTGTCTTTTCGTCATAACGTGAAAGCACAGCAGCATGGCTGGTTCATGTTTCATTCAACGAGCATCAAAAAAGGTCTTCCAAGAATGGAAAACCGTTGTTCATTCAATGTTTAGTTGATTTGACTTAAGCGTTCAGTTAGCAGACAGTTTTTTAACCGCCTTAGTGGCAACTTAACTCATGAAATGATGCCAACTGTCAATTTTTTGGACGTCCTCGGGCAACGCCAAAACTTCTGGCCGCTCAATAAATTGTTCGTTCACCAAATAGCGCAATGGTTTGAGTAATTGGGGCAGTATCAATTGATCAGGTTCATCGTTGATGATAGGGATGAGGTGATCGTGCATCGCTGGTTCATTCACCAGCTGGACGAAAAGCTCGCTTGAAGCATCAATGTAAAGTTTGCGATCAGTATGGAGAAAATTCTGCGTCAACCACCAAACCAAAATCGCATTCATATCCGTAAACATATGAACAGGTTCACCTGCCTGATTGTTGAGCCAATACTGCTTGATCAAAGGCAACGCATTGATGATTGGAACGCCGCCAATATTGAAAATCGTCGCTTGAATCGTCGTGTTGGTCAGCACTGGCTCAAGAAGTGAAATTTGTTGGAAGTCAGGCAGTTGCGCATAAAGTTCAGAAGCGAAAAGTCGCTGATCCTCGTCATAACTATCCTCTCGAGTCAATTGACCTGCATGAAAATAACTCATCATCGTTACACGTTTGCGATCATCATGCGCAATTTTTAATGCAATTCGCCCTTCATCGTCTAAATAGCGATCCGTCCGACTGCCGGCTGCTGGCTTGACCTTGAACTGTTCAAGCAAATGCGTGCCAAAAGCAGCCTGTGTTCGGTTGGCAGCGCCGCGATGATGCAGGTCATCATAAAAATTATGATACGAAGTCTGCGGTAAAAAAAGCTTCTTCTTATCCCGATAGCTCATGAAGCGCGATGTCGCATCAAGTTCAAGATCGCCGGTGATGACGCTTGGTGAAAGTGCCTCTTTCTTGAAAAGGTTCATCACCGACCGAATCCTTGCCCACATTTCATCCGGCATTTCTGTCGGGAGCATATCCAAGTATAAATAATCCGTTTTGACATCATCAAACGAGAAACCTGCCAAATCACTTTCCTGTCGTTGTCCCGGTTCAACAGCCTGCTTCTTTATGTTAAAGAAACTCATTGCTTGATCTCCCCCTTTTTCCTCGCGAGCGTCATCCAACCAGCTTGTAAGCGAAGCCTTATACTGATTCTAGATTGACAAACGTGTGGTAGCGCCGATAAGCAGCTATTGTGCATTCGGTCACTTTCATCTACGGCCAAGTATGCCATAGCAAACAAAATTTCTGCCACTATTTAGGTCGGTGGAGGGCCAGTTTGATCAGCAATTTTTAAGTTAACTTCAACAAGAAATCCCGCAAAAAGCGCAATCTATCTTGCGCTTTGCGAAATAAATCAGTCTGATACTGAGTCAACACTTCTTCTCCAAATGGGCGCTGATCAATGTATTGATTGTATCGTAGCTCAATTTGAATGGCGGTGATATTAGGTTGATGACCGTAATAGCGCGTAATGTCACCGCCACGAAATGGAAAGTTATTTTCAACTGTGAAATCATGTGCAGCAAACGCGGCGGATAGCGTTTGTCGAAAAATTTTACTAGTTGTTCAGTCATGGTCATTGCCTAACACGATTGTTTTTGGCTTGACTCCCGGGTAATGAGGATATTGGGCAAAACTATGCAAGTCAATTAAGTAAGCATGGCCAAATTTTGCCTGTTTTTGCTTTAAAATCATTGTTAGGGCGTGACGATACGGCCAATAATAGGTTCTCAACCGTGATTGCAATGTTTCTGGCGGTATCGGCTGCGGGTATAGAGGATGATTGAACGTATTTCGCTGATAAATTGTGGCATAGCGATAATCGTGATCTGAATCTAAGGTAACAGCACGATTGGGATCGGCGACATAGCGATTAACACGATTGATCAGCGTCGTGAAGCCGGTTTGCGGCAGGAAGTCATAAAGCGCAGGCAAGAACCAGTCGCTATTGGCCAACACGGCCGTTGGCAATAAATGCTTACGCATGTCAGCAGGGATCCAAGTACCACTGTGCGGCAAACTAATCACAACAGGAGATGCTGCGTCTGCATTCAGCAACTCAAAGGTAGCTGATAGTTGTTCGTTTTCACCCATTTTCTTTCCTCCTCGGTGACTGTTATCGGATCTAGAACAGGTACAGGTTGAGACATACTTCTAAGACGACAAAGCAAAAGCGAACAATTTTCCATTTGGAAATTTGTTCGCTTTTGCCTGCTCATAGATAATTTATTATGATTTTAAGGACCGTAGTGCCAAGGCGGAGCAATCGTAGGCCAGATGGGGCTCAGCCGTGCAAACAACACAGCGACGGTCTGTGGAGCTGATGTTGTTAGGCGACTTCGAGACCGCGGGCTTTGCGGGCTCGAAGCGCCGTCACAGCGTTCCAGCCCCAGCTGGCCGGAGATTGCGGAGTTTGGCACGGCAAGGAAATTTTAGCCTAGCATCTTCCTACGATTATTCGGAATTTAATGAATCACAAGTTCTATGAGGGTAAGATGGCTCACCCTCTTCCGCATACAGGTGATTTTTAATTACTTCTGGTGTCCTTCTTCAGGCAGCAAGATAGTTTGACTCTCGCCGTCGTCGTAAGCCATGACTGTGTCGGGAAAACTGGGATCATACGGGAATGGCAGATCAACTGACATCTCCGTTGCCGCGCCATTTTCACTAAAATGAACGGTCAGCTTCCCCTGATTATTCTGCAGATCGAAACGTAACAAGTTATTTAGCGGAACAACCCCTTGCAGATTTCGATCGATGATCATCCAAATGCTATCAATGATTTCACCTGGCAGATTCGAGATGACGCCAAAAGTCGCGAACCGACTGTGATTTGTCTCAAACATACACGCGATCTCCTTCCTTCAGTCTTGCGTGGCAATATCCGCAAATTGTGCATCAACAAATTGCGCCAAAATTTTAGGATCAATGCCAACTGAGCGACCCACTTTACCGGCGGAAACAATGATCGTTGCCTGGCCCTCAGCCTCTTGACTGATAAAAATAGGATACTTATGCCGTTCGTGAATGCCAATAGGTGTGTTAGCACCATGCTCGTAACCTGTGGTTTTCATGAGATCCTTCAGCGGCACCATGCCCACTTTGCGGTTACCAGAGACCTTGCTTAGTTTTTTATAATCAACATGCCGATCGAGCGGCACGACGCCGACCACCGGACCAGTTTTGTTGCCGGTCAAGACCAGCGTTTTATAAATCTGATGTTCTGGTACATCCAAATGGTCAACTGTTAGCTGAGCAACATCGCCCACCTCTTCAGTCGGAAATTCGTAAGGCACATAAGCGATCCCCGCTTTGTCCAACATTTTTTCGACCAAGGTCTTTTCAACCTTATTGTGATGTTTAGCCATCGCGATCCCCCCTAAACGCGATCACAGTCGCAGCAATCTGCGTGTAAGAACCTCGAGTGCGATGGGCCCAAACCCGGTCATCACGCCTGAGGCTACTTACACGCCGGTTTCTATGCGCGACTGCTCACGCTCTTGCTTAAATGCGCCACCTTGCGTAGCCAACCTACATGCATGTAAGGACCTTGGTGGCAATGGTCAAAAGACGGCCATCACGCCCAAGGCCGCTTACACGCCAGCCGCTAACCGCACTGGCTCACGCTCTGTCTTACGTTAATCCCGATGCCACTTAAAATACTAGGGCATTTTGACTGAAAATACCACTATCATGCGCCAGTGTATGACATCAGCGTGAACATGTCATAGTCTTTGATCTTGTCGCGGCCGTGCAAGTCGCTTAGCTCAATCAAAAAGGCGGTGCCGACAACGATGCCGCCAAGCTGTTCGACCAAGCGAATCGTAGCAGCAATCGTGCCGCCAGTGGCCAACAGATCGTCGCAAACTAGGACACGTTGGCCAGGTTTAATCGCATCTTTATGCAAGTATAAGGTGGCTTCGCCATATTCAAGATCGTAGCTGGCTTTAACGGTTGGCCGTGGCAGCTTCCCCTTTTTCCGCGCCGGAGCAAAGCCAATACCCAGCTTGTACGCCACTGGACAGCCAACAATGAATCCGCGTGCTTCTGGGCCGACGATCATTTCAACGCCTTTGTCCTGTGCGTAAGCAGCAATTTCATCTGTCGCTGCAGCATAGGCTTTGCCATCTGCCATCAAAGGTGAAATATCACGAAAAATAATCCCTGGTTCAGGGTAATCCTGCACACTGGCAATGTAATCTTTAAAGTTGATGGTCATGATTCTACCTCACTGTCTGAATGCTCCGTCAGCAACATGGTTTCAAGCTGAGCGCGCGGCATGGTCTGTAACTGTTGCGCCAGATCTAGAAAGGCTGTGCGCGCTGCATAAGCCTTCGCCGTTTGCAGCGGCTTTTTCGCCGGGGCTGTGACTGGAGAAATAAAAGCACCCTCTATTGTAACAAAATCGAGTTCAAAAAACACCTGAACCGCTAAGATCACTTGATGGACGGTTAAATGGACCGCCTTAGCAATCGCTGGAATGTGATGCTTGTCGAACCCAGGATGGGCCTTCAGAAAACGCAACACGGCCCCAAATTCTGCCCGCGTCGGTATAGCAACCAAGCGGCTTGGTGCGCCGTAAAACATGACGGCAACAGGTGGCTGCACATACTGCATCACCTGATGCAACGCGGCAGCATCTTTTGGCAAGTCGACTAAAACTGCATTCGCTAAAGGCGCTTGAACCTGAGCAGCGATGGTCGTTGGCCCACCAAAGGAAAATTGCCGCTCAAACTGTTGCTTTACTTTCGCATCAAAAAACACATACGTGCGGCTGGCTTTGAACTGGCCGCCGTCAATCGTTGGCATTCGCCAGTCAATGACTTGCGGCTGTTTGACTTCATAGTCTTTCAACATGAGTTGTAGACTGGTATGACCTTGCCAAGTGTTTTGATCCAGCTGAACTGCCAATTTAACGGCCTGTGCCGTTGCCAGTGTTTCCGCAGCATCACCATAGCCAAAACCAATCACATTGATGCCTTGGTCAATTTGAAAACGCAGGTGATTGTTTTCTTTACCAATCTGTTTCACATTTTGGATAACTTGCGGGCGTACTGAGAAAACCGGTTCGGGATTGCCTTGACCAAACGGTGCTAACTGACGGATCAATTGATAGTGATCCAATGTCAAATCAGCATCTTCCAGCCTCGTTGAGATAGGCAGCGTTGGTTTCGGAACAGTTTCCAGCATTGTTGCCGCAGCCACCTCCATCTGCGCATGAATCGCTGGTAAATCCGTTGTTTTAGCTGTGAGCCCGACTGCCATATGATGGCCGCCAAAATGGACCATGTGTTCCTTTGCTGGCTCTAAAGCTTTGAAAAGATGATAAGCCTCGATCGAGCGACCTGAGCCTTTGGCAGTTTCGCCATCATCTGCAATGTTCATAATTAACGTTGGCTTGCCTGTTGCTTCGACAACCTTGCTGGCCACAATCCCGACAACCCCTTCATGCCAACCTTTACTGGCCAGCAATAATGTTTTGGCCGCTTGGTTTTCCGGCGCCTGTGCCATCGTCAAAGCTTCCTGAGCGATCTTTGCAACTAATCCTTGTCGTTCCTGATTTAGCTTGCCGACTTGTTCGGCCAACTCAGCAGCAACGTCATCCTCAAATGTCGTCAGCAACGTTACGCCAGGATTCGCGTCGCCCATCCGCCCAAGTGCATTCAACCGCGGTCCGATGACAAAACCGACCGTTGTTTCATTCACGGTTTCCGGGGCAACACCGGCTTCCTTTAAAATAGCCGCAAGCCCGACCCGTGGCTGAGTCTGGATCATTTTTAAGCCTAATTGCGCAATCACCCGATTTTCATCGGTTAAGCTGACCAGATCAGCAATGGTACCCAAAGCTGCCAAGTCAACGCTTTCTAACGGTGGTTCGCCTAATAAGGCCGTTGCAACCTTAAAGGCAACGCCAGCCCCAGAAAGATCACCGAACGGATAATCGCCATCTGGATGCCGTGGATGAACAACGGCCACCGCATGCGGCAACTTTGCTGGCAACTCGTGATGATCGGTCACCACCACATCCATGCCTGCAGCCTGTGCCGGATCGATGACTGCGGCACCAGCAACACCGTTATCAACGGTGATTACCAACTGTGTGCCAGTTTTTTGCAAATAAGCATAAACTTCGGCATTCGGCCCATAACCATCGGTGAAGCGATCAGGAATAAACACATCCGGATCGGCGCCCAGACTTTGCAAGGTCTCAAGCATGATGGCACTGCTGGTCAACCCATCAACATCGTAATCGCCATAAATCGTGATTTTTTCATTTTGCTCAATTGCCTTCAAAATCCGGGCAACGGCTTTATCCATGTCATGCAAGGCGAATGGATCATGCAATCGACTAGTGTCTGGGTGCACGAACGCATCATAATCTGCCTGATCATTAATCCCGCGTTGCAGCAACAGGGTCGCTAAAAATGGTGGGACACCCAATGTCTCGCTAAGCGCATGCTCATCAGCTGCTGCAGGTTGTGGGGCGAGTTGCCATTGATACTGCGTCATATCGTCTCGTTCCTTTCTAACCGATCCAGTATACCAGAGAAAGCTTAGCGAATTAACCGGTAAGCCTAAGTTATCTTTGGCAGATGCTGACTGACAGTAACACAAACAGAATGCGTATCGGCATGACATGTTATTGTGTCGGACATTCAATGCAAGCCATCCGTGCGACTCATTGAAAACGTGATATAATTAAATTGTGAATAAGCCCAACTCCAGTCAGCGACTTAAGATGTGTGATCAGCTTAAGTTGGTCATGCGATAAGGAGGAAGCACCATGGCAAAATCTCAAGACCAATTCAATGAAAAGGTCGGTAAAGAAATTAACGTTTCTGACGAGGCCGTCGATAAAGCAGCTGCCCAAATCGAGAAAGTCGGTTACGTCACTGAAAAGGACGTTCCGGAAATGATCGATCGCGATTACACTCGGGCATTGTCCAAGAAGGTTTCGGCAAAACTTCACAAAGACAATGACGATGATTACTTCTACGAAGAGCCTTTTGACTATGAAAATGGCCGCATTGCAAATATCATGTGGGACATGGATAAAATTAAGACCCGCGAAGAAGCCATGAAAATTTTGGCTGATGAACTTGGCCTTACCGTTCCTAAGATTGTAATGCGTAAAATCGACGAACAGGTCTTCTAGTCTGGAGGAGTTTCACAGCTTCAGTTTCTGCAGCTGTGGACGCGGTTCAACTTTAATAAAACAACCGGTATCCTTTGCGGAGCCGGTTTTTTTGTGAGCGCGAACAAACCACACTTAAAAAACGGCGCGTAAGTGGTCTTAAGGCAAACGGTCAAAACCGTGGCCTTATTTTTCACATGTAAGCCTTTTGCAATTGCGAGCACGTTATGGCGATAATCGGCAACATCAGGATAGCAGCTAGTGACAGGGATTTTTCAAACACATCATCATGCAACGGCCAGCTTATTGTGTGATAATGATGATAAAGAAAGGATGTGAATGCCATGGCTGACCAACAGGAATTAGATGATTTTTTTGCCCACGCCAAGGCTGCTCTAGATTTGCCCGCTGACACCTATGAAGATGCTTACCAACTCGGCGGTGCCAAATTTGCTGATAAACTCGCTGCATTGGTTAAAACCGGCAAGAAAACCGCAACTTCAAGCGGCTTTGAGCTGTATACTATTGAACAGGATCCGCTACCCAACGCCGGCGTCTATAATATTATCTTGAATCGGGCGGATAAGCCTGTTGCCTTGACTTTCACGGACAATGTTTTTGTAACGCCATTTATGAAAGTGACTGCCGATATTGCTAAACGCGAAGGAGAAGACGATCAATCCTTAGCTAGTTGGCGTGAAGTCCATCAAGCCTTTTTCAGTCAGGAATATCAAGCGAATGGCATTCAATTTGATCCAGAATCATCCATGGTCGTGGTCGAGGAATTTCATACTGTGTACCCAGTCGTTCAAACGAGGTGAAAGCAATGAATCTCAAGCATCGTACAGCGATCACAGAAAAGAAAGTCACGCAAAAGCTCGATGACATCCCCCATCCCACACTTGATGCCACACTCTACTTACTCGTTTTCAGCATCACTGCCATCGGCGGCCTAGTTTCCTATGGCGCCTATCAGCTCTTTAAACCGGAGCGAAAGTTAGCCCACAAAGCAAAAACACTCGTTGATGAACATGAAGATGACCACCAACACAAGGCATAAAAAAAGCAGGTCACAACGGCCTGCTTTTTGCTTGTTTTGAAGAAGATGTGGGCAAATCACCAAGGTCTTTGTTTCTATGAAAACAGAACTGCCTATTTACCTTGGCTTTCCTCATCATTCATCTTCAGAATACTCATAAACGCTTCTTGTGGAACTTCCACAGACCCCACTGATTTCATCCGCTTCTTACCAGCCTTTTGCTTCTCTAAAAGCTTCCGTTTCCGCGTGATGTCGCCGCCATAACATTTTGCAAGAACGTTTTTACGGTAAGCCTTCACAGTGCTTCTGGCAATGACTTTATTGCCAATCGCAGCCTGAATCGGAATTTCAAACTGTTGACGCGGTATCGTGGTTTTCAGACGCGCAACAATGGCCTTGCCGCGTTCGTAAGCAAAGTCCTTGTGCACGATGGTACTGAGCGCATCGACAGGATCGCCATTGAGCAAGATGTCCATCTTAACCAGATCACTTTGGCGATAGCCGGTGATTTCATAGTCCAGACTGGCGTATCCCTTCGTGCTGCTCTTGAGATCATCGAAGAAGTCGTAAATGATTTCTGAAAGCGGCAAGTTGTAAATCACATTCACCCGATACTTGTCTAAATAATCCATCGTCACAAACTCGCCGCGCTTACGTTGCGATAACTCCATGACTGGCCCGACATAATCATTAGGCACCATGATTGAGGCTTTGACATACGGTTCGCGAATTTCTTTGATTTCGCTAACTTCTGGCATGTCAGCTGGATTGTCGATCGTTTTTTCAGTGCCATCGGTCATGATGATTTCATAATCCACACTTGGCGCGGTCATGATCAAGTCAAGGTCGTAATCGCGTTCTAGTCGCTCTTGGACGACATCCATATGCAGCAAACCTAAGAACCCGCATCGGAAGCCAAAACCAAGCGCCTGCGAAGTTTCTGGTTCAAATTCCAAAGCCGCATCGTTCAACTGCAGCTTTTCGAGCGCCTCGCGCAAATCGTTAAACTTGGCATTATCAACTGGGAAAAGGCCTGAATACACCATTGGCGTGATTTTGCGATAGCCTTTCAGCGGCTTTTCTGCTGGCCGATCCGCTAAGGTCACCGTATCACCCACACGAGTATCCTGAATGGTTTTGATCGCGGCTGTGATATAGCCAACATCTCCGACCATTAGAAAATCACGTTTGACCGCTTTAGGCGACATCACGCCGACTTCGGTCACTTGAAATTGCTTGCCATTGCTCATCAGCTGAATGGTGTCGCCGACTTTAACTTGGCCTTCCTTGACGCGCACATCAAGCACAACGCCACGGTAATCGTCATAAACCGAGTCAAAAATCAGTGCTTGTAATGGCGCATTCAAATCGCCAGATGGTGCTGGCACATCGGTCACAATCCGCTCAAGAATTTCAGGCACGCCTAGGCCGGTTTTACCACTGGCCAAAATAGCATCGGAGGCATCCAGCCCGATCATCTCTTCAATTTCCTCTTTAACGACATCTGGCTGGGCACTCGGTAAATCAACCTTGTTAATGACCGGGATGATTTCAAGGTCATCATCGATCGCTAAATAGACGTTGGCTAACGTCTGGGCTTCGACGCCTTGGGTAGCATCCACGACCAGCAAGGCCCCTTCACAGGCCGCCAGACTGCGGCTGACTTCATAGCTGAAGTCAACATGTCCCGGTGTGTCAATTAGATGAAAAATATAAGTTTCGCCATTTTTAGCTTTGTAATGCAGTTCAACCGCATTTAGTTTAATGGTAATGCCACGTTCACGTTCAAGTGCCATATCGTCTAGCACCTGCGCCTGCATATCACGTTTGGCAATGGTATCGGTCAACTCCAAAATACGATCAGCAAGGGTCGACTTCCCGTGATCAATGTGGGCGATGATCGAAAAATTGCGGATATGCTTTTGGCGGTCCAGCATTTCTTCTTGATTCATGTTTAGTAGTGCCTACTTTCTAAGCGAATGTGATATGAGTTCTATTATAGCAGAGCTTGGCGCAGCTCGGTAGAAACGGACAACTAAAGGTAGTGTCAGTTTGATCTTGATTCCATTCTGTAACGATTCAAACATGTCCCCATCAAAAAAGCGATCCATATAGGATCGCTTTTTGCTTACTTACCGCCTTTAAAAGCTTCCTTAACCCGATCGAACAGCGTGCCATTGTGCGGGGTGACATCCTCGCCACTAGCGGCTGCGAACTGCATTAAGGCTGACTTTTGCTTCTCATTCAAATGCTTTGGCGTCTGCACTTCAACGGTGACAATCTGATCACCAGTGCCGTTGCCTCGTAGGCGTGGTGCCCCTTTGCCGCGAAGTCTGAACTTCGTCTGGCTTTGGGTGCCAGCAGGAATTTTCAATTCAACTGCACCATGAACGGTGTCGACTTTGATCTCGTCACCTAAGGCTGCCTGAGCAAAGCTCAACGGAATGGTCAGATAGATTTCTGAACCGTCACGTTGATACTTTTTGCTTGGTGCGACTCGGAAAACAATATAGAGATCACCATAAGGGCCGCCGTTGGTTCCAGCTTCACCAGCCTGCTGTAGTCGCATTTGCTGGCCATCTTCAACACCAGCCGGTACTTTCACATCGATGGTGTGACGTTCCTGTTCGTGGCCAGTGCCATGACAAGTCGGGCACTTTTCCTTGATTTCCTTACCTGTGCCGCCGCAAACATCGCAAACCTGCCGCGTCATCATCGCGCCAAATGCGGTGTTGCGTTGAACCTGAATATACCCACTACCGTGACACTTATGACAGGTCACTGGACTGGTACCAGGTTTAGCGCCGCTGCCATTGCAGGTGTGACAAACGGCTTCACGATCATAGGAAATTTTGGTGTCTTTACCAAAAATAGCTTCCTCAAACGTTAGATCCATGCGGTATTGCAAATCGGCCCCTTGGCGCGGTGCGGATGGATTAGCTTGCGCACCACCGCCGGCACCGCCAAAGAATTGACTGAAGATATCGTCAAATCCGCCAAAACCGCCTTGTCCGCCGCCAAAGTCACTAAATCCGCCTTGACCAGCACCAGCGCCGCCAAACCCTTGCGGACCGTCAGCAGAACCATACTGGTCATAGGCCGCCCGTTTTTGGGGATCAGACAAAACCTGATAGGCTTCATTAATGTCTTTGAACTTCTGCTCAGCCCCTGGTGCATGGTTGAGATCCGGATGGTATTTCTTCGAAAGCTTGCGGAACGCTTTACGAATGGTGTCATCATCGGCATCTCGGCTTACACCGAGTGTCTCATAATAATCTTTCTGATCCGCCATAGTTCCTCCTCGATTCAGATCATGACTGAAAATGCCTGTTCAGCATAGCATAATTCAAACAAAAAGCCAAAACCGCGCCGCGGCTTCGGCTTCTTGCTCATGATACAACATGTTACTTCTTATCGTCGTCGGAAACATCCTTGTAGTCACCATTAATGGTGTCATCGTCAGACTTTTTATCATCGCTGCCTTGAGCTGCGCCTGCATCAGTTGCTGCACCGCTGGCTGGGCCGCCTTGCGCCTGCTGATTCTTCTGGGCATTTTCGTACAACTTCACGGTCATATCCTGAACCAGTTTGTTCAAGTCATCCCGTTTTTGCTTCATGTCGTCCAAGTTGTTTTCTTGTTGAGCCTTCTTCAAGGCTTCCTGAGCATCCTTGACCTTCTTGATGTCTTCTTCAGGTACCTTACCGTCAACATCTTTCAATGTCTTATCGGTTTGGAAGAGCAGCTGATCGACGTCATTCTTTAAGTCGACTTCTTCTTTACGCTTTTCGTCGGCATCGGCGTTTTCTTCGGCTTCCTTCTTCATCCGTTCAATTTCTTCATCGGACAAACCGCTAGAACTCTTGATGGTGATGTTTTGCGACTTGCCGGTGCCAAGATCCTTCGCAGAAACCTGAACAATGCCGTTCTTATCAATATCGAATTTAACTTCGATCTGAGGAACGCCACGTGGTGCTGGCGGAATATCCGTCAACTCGAAGCGCCCGAGTGTCTTATCGTCAGCTGCCATTGGCCGTTCCCCTTGAAGTACGTGGATATCAACGGCTGGTTGACTATCTGCTGCAGTAGAGAAGACTTGACTCTTTGAGGTTGGAATTGTGGTATTACGATCAATCAGTTTGGTGAAGACACCGCCCATGGTTTCAATCCCAAGAGACAACGGCGTTACATCCAACAGCACAACATCCTTGACATCACCAGAGATGACCCCGCCTTGAATGGCAGCACCAAGCGCAACCGCTTCGTCTGGGTTAATGCTGTGGTCTGGGTCCTTGCCAGTCCACTGTTTAACTGCTTCCTGAACTGCTGGTGTCCGAGTTGAACCACCATTTAAAATAACCTTGTCGATGTCAGCGTTGGTCAACTTGGCATCCTTCAAAGCATTTTCGACTGGGATCTTGGTCTTGGCAACCAGGTCAGCGGTCATTTCGTCAAACTGTGCCCGCGTCAAGGTGCGTTCCAAATGCAACGGGCCATTAGGGCCAGCAGAGATAAATGGCAAGCTGATCTGTGTCTGGGTAACCCCGGACAGATCCTTCTTAGCCTTTTCAGCGGCATCCTTCAGCCGTTGCATCGCCATTTTATCCTTGGACAAATCAATGTTGTTGTCTTTCTTAAATTCAGCAACTAGCCAGTCGATGATCTTGTTATCAAAATCATCACCGCCCAAATGGGTATCACCATTGGTCGACAGCACTTCAAAGACCCCGTCGCCTAATTGCAGAATGGAAACATCAAATGTCCCACCGCCAAGGTCATAAACCAGAATCTTTTCGTCCTTGTCGCCTTTGTCCAAGCCATAAGCCAAGGCAGAAGCGGTTGGTTCGTTGATAATCCGCTGAACATTCAAACCAGCAATCTTGCCGGCATCCTTGGTGGCCTGCCGTTGGCTATCATTAAAGTAAGCCGGTACGGTGATAACGGCGTCCTTAACTGGTTCGCCAAGATAATCTTCAGAGAACTTCTTGATGTATTGCAAAATCATCGCAGAAATTTCCTGAGGGGTGTATTCCTTATCGCCAACCTTGACTTTGTAGTTAGCTTCACCCATATGGCGCTTAATGGAAACAATCGTGTCTGGGTTAGTGATCGCTTGGCGCTTGGCCACTTCACCGACTTGGATTTCACCATCTTTAAATGCAACAACAGATGGCGTGGTCCGATTGCCTTCAGGGTTGGTGATAATTTTTGGCTGATTGCCTTCCAGAACCGCAACAGCTGAGTTGGTAGTCCCTAAATCAATACCAATAACTTTACTCATAGTTTATACCTTCTTTATTTTCAGATTAATTATTTTGCAACGACAACCATAGCAGGACGCAACACACGATCCTTGAGGTAATACCCCTTTTGCAATACCTGCGCGACTGTGTCAGCTGGATGTTGATCATCCGCCGCGACCGTTTGAACGGCTTGCTGGGTATTGGGATCGAACTTGTCCCCGGCACCATCAATGGCAGTGATGCCGTTTTCCTTCAAAGCGCGTTCCAGATGGTCGTAAACCATTTGAACACCCTTCTTCAGGGAAACTGCACTGTCATCTTTGGCCTCGGTTGCAAGCGCCCGTTCGAGATTATCAACAACTGGCAAAATGGCTTTAGCCAACTTTTGCCCATCATATTTCAACAGCTTTTGCTGCTCTTTCTCGAAGCGAGCATTCATATTTTGAATTTCTGCAGCGGCACGCAGGTATTTATCTTCAAAGTCGTCGCGTTCTTGCTTCAACTGCTCGCCGTCATGTTTACTGTTCGAAAGTTGTTCGTTAAGATCCGCGATACTTTCTTGTAAAATATCTTCTTTTAACGAAGTCTCTTTCGTATCAGCAGACTTTTCAGCTTTCTTTGCGGCGTTTGCTGCATGCTTTGCTTTTTGTTCTGCCATGGTATCCTCCTTTAACGCGTTTCCTGACGTAAAAGCCTGTCCATAAGAAACACATGCACAATGCCCAAAAAAGACCATTGCATTTGTGCGCCGATTTCTGAACGTGTCAGTTCACGCTATTCTTTAAACGCATCAGTTGGCTTAAAAACACCAACTGATGCTATTTGCTAACATGATTATTGATCAAAGTTGGCATAGTAGTCTGTCAACCGTTTAGCTAGCTCTTCGCGAAAAACGTCGAGCAAGCCGATCATCTTGGAGTACGGCATTTGCGTCGGTCCCAAGAGGGCGATCATACCGGTACCGTGACCACCAACATCATAACTAGCAGTGATCAAGCTGAGGTTCGCTAGATCAATAGGTTTTAACTCTGGACCCAGTCGCACTTGAACCGGTGTTTGGCGGATCGGGCCGCCCAGCAACTCAGTCAGATCGCCGTGATCCGCATCGATCAACGACATGATCTTTTTCAGCTCGTGAATATCCGAATCGCCAAGGTAATCCATCAAGTTCAACCGCCCACCAACATAAAAACGTTCAGAGGCAGCTGACTTTAAGACATTGCCAAAAATATCAAGGAAGCCGTCTGGGCTGGTCAAATACTGCATTAGCATGGACGGGACATCCGTCCTCAGCCGCTGTGCTACCTGAACCAATGGCAACCCGACCAGCTGATCATTCACAATTCTGATGGCTTTTTCAAGTTCATCGGAAGAAATGGACGGCGGGACGGTGAACACCTGATTTTCGACATTACCATTATTCGTGACCAAAATGGCCATGACTTGATGGTTACCTAGTGGTACGAGTCGGAACCCAGTGAGCTTAATATTGTTGACTTCCGGACCGAGACTAATGGCAGTGTAGCTCGTCAGATTTGATAGAATCTGCGCGCTTTGTGCCACAATTTCGTCCATTTTGCTGTAACGCTGGCCAAGCTCCTGCTTGATCGTTGCCAAATCATGGCGAGAGACGCGCACGGGTTCAACAAGATGATCAAGATAGTAGCGATAGCCTTGTGTCGAAGGAACTCGACCTGAACTGCTATGGGTCTTGGTGATCAGACCGGCATCTTCCAGCGCTGCCATGTCGTTGCGGATCGTCGCAGAACTGACGTGAACCGGCAGCTCTTGCATTAACGTCTTTGAGCCCACCGGCTGGCCACTTTCAGTAAACAACCGGATGATCTCTTTTAAGACGAGCAATTGCCGTTTCGTCAACATTTTCTCACCTCACCTTTAGCACTCGTTTTATATGAGTGCTAATACAATGAATAATATACCAAGCGAGGTTAGCAAAGTCAAGGTACGATTGCTAGATTGTGAACGTTTCTAGTGAAAATTATGGCAAGTGCATTTTAACAACACAGCCGTTTCTTTTAGCACTTAAACAAGCGGCTCATCAATCAAGAAACGTTGAAAAACCTCGTTGCCGAGGAACTTGCCTTTGTTGGTCAGGCGAATGTAGCCATCTTGGCGCACAACCAAACCTTGACTGACCAGTTCCGGCACAGTTTCACCATAAATGGCGTCAACTGTCATGTGGTAGCGATCATAAAACCGCGCTTCACTGACCCCCTGCATCGTCCGCAAGCCTAAAAACATTTCTTCTTCGATCTGTTCTGACTGTGGCACCAAATGATGTTCAAGGACCGGCAAGTGGTCAGCATGTAATGGTGTTAAATACTGCTTAATAGGACCATAGTTGTGGTAGCGATCACGACCAAGATACCCAAACGCACCAGCACCGAAGCCAAAGTACTTGTCATTGCGCCAATAAAGCAAGTTATGCTCACACTGGTACCCGTCTTTTGCAAAATTACTAATTTCATATTGATGTCGGCCATGTGCTTCCATGAGATCGATCGCATCTTGATACATATCGGCCTCGACGTCTTGGGTCGGCAAGCGCAACTTGCCCTGTCGCATCAGATTATAGAAGATCGTTTTACGTTCCAAAATTAGGGAATACGTTGAGTAATGCGGCAGATCCAGTGCCAACGCCTTTTGCAAACTGGTCAGAAAGTCATCGCGGCTTTGATCAGGTAGTCGAAAAATCAAATCAATCGAAATATTATCAAACCCGACTTGACGGGCGTTAGCAATGGCAGTGTAAACATCTTTTGCTCGATGTATCCGGCCGATTCGGCGTAATACATCATCATTAAACGATTGCACGCCAATCGACAAACGGTTGACACCATAATCATGTAGCACTTGCAATTTTTCGGTCGTGAGCAAGTCATTGGGGTTAGCTTCAAAAGTAAACTCCCCTTGATCAAAATGTAGGATATCATGAATACCCTGACACAATGTAGCCAATTGTGTCGGTGTCAGCGTGCTGGGCGTGCCACCACCGACATAAACCGTCTGAATTTTTTCTTCAGGATGTTCGGCCATCACCATCCGCATTTCTTTTAGCAGCATGGCCACATAATCATCAACTGGCTGGCCTTCGATGAAAACTTTGTTGAAATCGCAGTAGTAACAAATATGTTCACAAAATGGTATGTGAAGATAAGCACCTGCCATATTAACCCTTCTTTGCGGCAAAATAGTCTCGGACGGCAGTTTCATCTTTTTTCAATTGATCAATCAAGGCATCAGCACCAGCAAATTTCACTTCACCGCGTAAATAGTGATACCAGCGAACTTGAACGTTTTCGCCATAAATCATTTGATTAAAATCAAGTAAATTAATCTCAAGTGTCACGTCTCGATCGGCGCCAAACGTGACATTACGGCCAATGGAGGCCATGCCTAAATACCAAGTGGTGCCAACTTTGACCTTCACTGCATAAATACCAATGCCTGGTAATCGCTGTTGGCCAAGTGTCTCCAAATTGATTGTTGGGAAGCCAAGCAAACGGCCACGCGCCTCACCATGAACCACCTTACCAGCAGTTGTATAGGTATAACCCAGAAAATCATTGGCCGTATCAATATCTCTGGAATCGAGTGCATGCCGGATTCGGGTTGAACTGACCTTTTGACCATCCTCAGCGAGTTCCGGCACGCTGATGACATCAAACCGGCCACGAGCATATTTTGGCAATAAAGCCATAGATGCAACATCCCGCTTGCCATAAGTATAGTCAAAACCTGCAACTACCGTATCCGCCTTCAGACCGACCAAATACTGATCGACAAATGCTTGCGGCGTCAGCGCAGCGAAATCTGGGGTAAAGTGAACCACATACAAATAGTCCACGCCCAGTGACTGCATAATTCTGATTTTCTCTTCACGAGTGGATAAATACCGAATATCGGTTTCGGAAACCCCACGATAAACGACGGCTGGATGAATATTGAACGTCATCACCGCCAACGGTATCTTTTTTGCTAAAGCGATCTTCTTGCCGGTTTTAATCACCGCTTGATGGCCGCGATGGACGCCGTCAAAGAAGCCCAAGGTCAAGACGATGGGCTGTGGCGGGGCCGCGGACACCTGCAATGGCGGCTGAATATCAATTGTTTTCATAAATTTTCACACATTCTTTTCATTAGCTAAAAACATTAAATCTGGCCGATACTGATCGTCTTCTCGGCGATAGATAGCCTTAAGAACGCCTGCAAAATGCAGACGAACGCGCGGAGTCTGCTGATCGAGCGATAAAAAGCGGCCATGACTGATTGCCTCAAATTGTTCTACGGTCAAATCAACTTGAGGCAGATCGGCAAAAGCAATATCAATCGGTTGAATCACATCGGCTAAAGTACCTGCCGCGGCATGCGCCTTCAATTGCTGAATGCTAACCGCCTGGTTCAACGTAAACCCGCCGCTTTTTACTCGCGTCAATTGACTCATCACCGCAGCAACTCCCAGCGTTTTGCCAACATCCACTGCTAGTGTTCTAATGTAAGTTCCTTTAGAAACATGGACCTCAAACCGAAACCGCTGGGTGCCATCAGTGGCTGAAAAAACCGGTTCATCGGTACGTGTAAACTGTGACACCGTGGCCTGTCGTTCTGGCCGCTTCACAGTTTCACCGGCGCGCGCATATTCGTAAAGCCGGCGACCGTTGACTTTGACCGCCGAAAACATCGGCGGAATCTGTGTGATGTTTCCTGTCCACGCAGTCAATGCAGCATCCAACTGATCAGCTGTAAACGGCTGCGTTAAAGGCGTTTTATCAACAACTTCCCCATCCAAATCCTCGGTTGTCGTCGCAAAACCTAACGTGATTTCTCCGGTGTAGACTTTCCCACTGGCCATTAATTGCGGCACCGCTTTAGTGCCTGCACCAATCGCCAGCGGCAGCACGCCGTCCACATTAGGATCAAGGGTGCCGGAATGGCCAATTTTTTTGATACCAAGAATCTTGCGGGCATGATACACCGCATCAGCACTGGTCATGCCAGTGGGTTTATATAACGGCAAAATCCCGTTCATAGCAGTTCCTTTCATGGTTTTGATTTTTTATACATACTATGATGATGTTTTTCATGCTCGACATGTCGCCAGCCGGCCCAGATGAAAACAAGCACCACTAGGACCGAAAAAAGCCAGTCTGGCGTTTTCACATCAATCATTGGCAGACTGAGACCTAGCTTAATGGCAATGAGACCTACAAGAATATAAGCTGCGGTTTCAAGTTCCGGAACACGATCAATAAAGGTGGTGATGACCTGCGCCACCAGCCGCATAGCAAAGATACCGAGACAACCGCCAATCAAAACAATCACCGGATTGCTGGACACTGCCAAGGCCGCCAAAATTGAATCAACCGAAAATACGATATCGAGACTCTCAATTTGAATGACTGTCCCCCAAAGCCCGTGAGGTCGTTTTCCATGCGTCCCTCTCTGATTTTTTGGATGGCGCACTTCATAAAAATAACTCGCACTCATCCAGACAAGATACGCCGCACCAATCGCTTTGATCGGCCAGAATTGCAATAAGTAAGTACCTAGTCCGATAGCAATGAAGCGGAATATGTATGCACCACCCATACCGTACATCAGAGCTTTTTTTCGTTCTGATTCGACCTTGAGCTGCTCGGTTTGTGCAGCGAGCACGACAGCGTTGTCGACTGATAGCATGCATTCTAGCAAGATCAAGCTGAAAATGGTCACGAGGCCGCTAACAGAAAATGCCAGTTGCCAATTATGCGCTGAGAAGAATGGTCCGTATAAGGCACCTAGTAACTTGATCGTGATCCTTCCTTTCTCAATGATTATTATTATACCGTGCAAGCTTGAAAACCTAAAGCTGTTGGGCGGTAAAGTCTGAAGGTTTGAATTGATGGTTCTATTACGGTTTAGATTCAAAAGATTGTCTAGGGGATATGAGGTAAGAACCACAAATCTATTTTTGCACCGCGACTTTGGACTGTCTCTGTAAGGCTCCTTGAACACCGCAGCTACGAGCCGGCTCCGCGGCGATTCGGGGTGGCGACCGCGAAGATAGAGTGGTGGGCACGACTTCAAGCCTGCAAAAACCGCGGTCTTGGAACTCGGCCTTGGTCTAAGCGGAGAAAACCACTCCGCTAAGACCAATGTCACCACTGAGCCCATCGCCGCTCCGCCGGCTCTCCGCATTCGATTTCAAAATTCAAACCGGATACACAATCCTCCTATTGCTGACACAGTATCAGTTATCGATTATAAAAAAAGACCTGACCACTAGCAGCAGTCAGATCCTTCTTTTAAGTGGCGCTTATTCAAGATTCTTCCGTCGTACTTCATTGATCAGTTGATCGATGCGTGCGCCGTATTGAACGGATTTGTCTTGGGCAAACTCGATTTCCGGAACTTTAAATAACCGGATACGCTGCCCGACTTCGCGGCGAATGAGTCCACTGGCCTTGTCCAGACCGGTTTGGGCTGCTTCGACTTTGTCAGGCGCATCATCGAGAATGCTGTAGAAAATGGTGGCATGTTGCAGATCACCGGTCAGTTTGACTCCGGTAATCGTCACGCCTTTAACCCGCGGATCGTTGACATCTTTCAACAAGATATCGTCAACTTCACGTTGGATCTGAGTCTCAACTCGACCGATACGATGTTTCATATCTGCCTACCTCCTTCAAAACAGTCGGTATCATTAAATCCTGAGATACGTTTGGGTTAGTTACTTCACTGGAACCTGTTCCATTGTGAAGGCTTCAATTTGATCATCGACTTTAATGTCGTTGTAGTTCTCAATGGTCAGGCCAAGTTCAAAGCCTTGACGGACTTCCTTGACATCGTCTTTAAAGCGACGCAAGGAGCCGAGTTTACCTTCGTACTTGACGATGCCATCGCGAACGAGACGGACACCAGCGTCGCGGGTAATATAGCCGGAATCGACATAACCACCGACAACGGTACCAACCTTAGAAACCGGAATTGTTTCGCGAACAGTCACTGTTCCGATCACCTTTTCTTCATAGGTTGGTTCCAGCATACCCTTCATCGCAGCTTCGACTTCTTCGATCGCCTTGTAAATGACACTATGCAACCGAATATCAACATCGTCTTGTTCTGCTTGGGCTTTTGCCAGCGCAGTTGGGCGAACGTTAAAGCCAATGATGATCGCGTTACTTGCAGCTGCAAGGGTAACGTCACTTTCGTTAATCGCGCCAACGGCCTGATGAATAATATTCACCCGAACACCCTTAACTTCGATTTTCTCAAGACTGCCAGCCAAGGCTTCAACTGAGCCTTGCACATCGGCCTTGATGATGACGTCAACTTCTTTCAGCTGACCTTCCTTCATTGTTTCAAAAAGATTATCTAACGTGACATGGTTGGTGTTCTTACGTTCTTCTTCCTGTGCCCGCTTGGCCCGTTCCTCACCAGCAGCACGCGCGGTGCGTTCATCGGCAAAGACAACAAACTTGTCAGCCGATTGTGGCACATCGTTGATACCAGTGATTTCAACAGGCATTGATGGCAAAGCATCTTTGACCCGCCGGCCATGATCATTAGTCATGGCACGGACGCGGCCGAAAGTATTCCCGACAACGATTGGATCACCTGTATGCAGCGTACCTTGTTGAACCAGTACGGTAGCAACAGGACCCTTACCCTTATCCAAACGTGCTTCGATCACAGTACCAACCGCTTTTTGATCAAGGTTAGCTTTGAGTTCGAGCACATCGGCTTCAAGTAAAATCATTTCCAACAATTCATCGATGTTCTTGCCAAATTTAGCTGAGATTTTGACGAAAATCGTGTCGCCGCCCCAGTCTTCAGGAATCAACCCATATTCCGTCAATTGTTCCATGACGTGGTCTGGGTTAGCGCCTGGCTTGTCGATCTTGTTAACCGCAACGATGATCGGTGCCTTGGCTGCCTGCGCATGATGAATCGCTTCAATCGTCTGCGGCATCACACCATCATCAGCGGCAACCACCAGCACAACAATGTCGGTGATGTCCGCACCACGCGCCCGCATGTTAGTGAAGGCCGCATGCCCAGGTGTATCCAAGAACGTAATTAACCGATCACGCAGTTTAACTTGATAAGCACCGATATGCTGGGTAATCCCACCGGCTTCGCCTTCAGTCACATGTGTGTGACGCAGCTTATCAAGCAAGGTTGTCTTCCCATGATCAACGTGACCCATGATAGTAACAACTGGCGGCCGTGGCTGTAAGTTGTCTTGGTTCTTGTTTTCTTCTTCGAACACTTTGTCCAAGTCGGAAATATCTTCGTGAACCTTTTCTTGGGCGTCAATCCCGTAATCGGTAGCCAACAATTCGATGGTATCTTTGTCAAGGCTTTGGTTTTGGTTAACCATCACACCCAACATGAAGAGCTTCTTAATCAATTCAGCTGGTTCGCGATGCAAAATCTTACCAAGATCCTGCGCATTCATCCCAACTTCATAAATCAGTGTTTCTGGTAATGGCCGCTCTTTACGCTGCGGCATTTCCTTCTTCGGTGCGCTTTGTTGACGGCGCTTGTTCTTCTTGTTGCGCCGGTTGTTGCGGTTAAACCCGTTACGATTCCCATAACTGTTGCTGCGGCCAAAATTACTGTTCCCGCCGCCACGCCGGCTATTGCGATTGTCTTGGCTGCCGGCACTTGCCGGTTTTGGTGCTGCCGCCGCTGGAACTGGAGCCGGTTTCGTAAAGCGTTGATTGGTTGTTGCAGCTGGCTGCTCAGTGCGCGGCCGTTCCGTCCGAGGTTGCTCAGAACGTTTACTCGCTGCATTTGCCGGTTTGACCGCTTCCTGACGTTTTGGTTGCTGACGTTCAGACGCTGGTTTAACAAACTTGCCACCGTTGCCTGCCACAGGACGGGGATTGCCATTAGCTGCCGTGGGACGGCCAGCACGCGGCATTGGCCCTGTGACGCGCTGGTTATCGAACCGACGATTGCGGTCATTACGGTTACGTTCGTTAGACCGATTATTGTTACCGGAACGATTAGCATTGTTCGCAGAACGGTTGTTATTATTATTGTTTGAGCGATTTGAATTCCGGCCATTAGCCGTATTGTTGGCGCTGGCTGTATTGCCGCCACGATTGTGATTCGTGTTGGTATGCGCCGTTTGTGTGCTGCGTGGTCGCAAAATTGTTGACTTGCTCAAGATGATTTTGCCGTCAGAGGTCTTATTTGACCGCGCCGGCTTGTTTTCTTGCTTAGCAACAGGTTTTGCGTTTTTTTGCGAATGCTCAGCAGCATCAGCATGATCGTTTGACTTGGCACTGGCAGCGACTGGCTTCTTAGCAGCCTCTTTGTGTGCCGCTGAACTCGTCTTGGTTGCTTTAGCAGATGTCTTTGCCGCCTGTGATGACGGTGCTTTGCCAGCTGACTGCTTGCTTAACATACCTTTGATCTTAGCTTCCTGATCTTGATCGATCGAGGACATGTGATTTTTTACTTCGATACCCAAGTTCTTCGCGATATCGATGACGTCTTTATTATCGACGTGCATTTCTTTGGCAAATTCATAAACGCGTTTTTTGCCCATTTCTTCACGCTCCCTGCAATTTAGGTGAGCAGCTGTTGCATCTTCTTAGCGAAGCCCGCATCCACAACGGCAATGATCGAGCGATCACTGCCGATGGCCTGCGATAGTTCCATTTTGGAAAACTCTGTAACCAAAGGAACTTCATAATAGCTGCTTTTATCCGAAAACTTCTTGCGGGTGTTGGCACTAGCATCATTGGCAACATAAACCAATTTAGCTTCACGCGAGCGAATCGCTCCTAAGACCAGATTATCTCCGGTGACTAAGCGACTGGCGCGGCGGGCCAAACCCAATAAATTCAATACGGCTTGTTTTTGCATCGTCACTTGCCGAATAGTTCTTGACGAGCCTTTTGATGATCGACATACGCGAATAGGTCATCATAAAAGGTTGGTTCAATCGTGATTCCAAATGCTGCGTCAATCAGCTTCTTACCCTTTGCTGCTTTCACAGCGGCTGGATCAAGTGCCACATAGGCACCGCGACCAGCAGCTTTGCCGGTAGGATCGATGGCGACAACATTTTCTTTGTTCTTCACGATGCGAACCAGTTCTTTTTTCGGCATCATCTGATTACTTAGCAAGTCCTTGCGCATTGGAATCTTACGCTTTTTCATGGCTCGCCTCCTTAAGCTTGCGCCGGATGATCGGTTGCACTCGGCGTTACAGGCGCTTGATCAGCTGAATCTGGTGCATCTGCGGCGGTTTTGGCGTCGTCGGCATCATCTGCTGCAGCGGCATCACTGTCAGGCGTTGTCTCAGCGTCAGTTGCTGCATCTGCGTTGTCGTTAGTTTCAGCAGCCGCTTCAGCCTCTGCTTCAGGCAATTCATCATCATCAACGAATTCAACTTCAGATTCAGGCTTGATGTCAATCTTATAGCCGGTCAGCTTGGCAGCAAGTCGCGCATTTTGTCCCTTCTTACCAATTGCCAAGGACAACTGGTAATCCGGCACAATCACAGTAGCGGAACGATCATTGGCCTCATCATTGAATTGAACCGCGATAACCTGAGCCGGATTCAAAGCGTTGGCAATGTAATCCGCTGGGTCTTCCTCCCATTGCACAACATCCATGTTCTCACCTGAAAGCTCGTTAACGACGGCTTGAACGCGCGCACCACGCGGACCAACAGTCGTGCCGACAGCATCAACAGCGTCATTGGTTGATCGCACAGCGATTTTAGTCCGATCGCCTGCTTCACGAGCAATGTTGACAATTTCTACCGTGCCGTCAAAAATTTCTGGCACCTCCTGTTCAAACAACCGCTTAACCAGACCCGGATGTGTTCGACTAACGAAAACTTGCGGACCCTTGCTCGTGTTTTCAACCTTGGTCACATAAACCTTGATGCGATCATGGGCTTCATACTTCTCGTTAGGCATCTGATCTTGACGGCCTAAGACCGCTTCGATTTTACCCAAGTTGACGTAGATGAACCGATTATCTCGGCGCTCAACGACCCCTTGAAGAATCTCATCTTCATACTGTGAATATTCGTCATAAACAATACTGCGCTCAGCTTCACGAACCCGCTGCATAATAACCTGCTTAGCAGTTTGTGCAGCGATACGCCCGAAGTCTTTTGGTGTGACCTCAAATTTGATTTGGTCACCGATTTCATAAGCCTTGTTAATCGCCAGCGCTTCTTTCAAGCTGACTTCCAGCCGTGAATCGAAAACTTCGTCAGTAACTTCCTTCACCGCATAAATGTGAATGTCGCCTTGCTTAGGATCAAATTCGACGTCCACATTTTGCGCTTGGTTGTAATTGCGCTTGTAAGCAGAAACCAAAGCGGCTTCCAAAGCTTCAATCACGACCTCTTTTTTGACACCCTTTTCTTGCTCAAGAGCGTCAAGTGCTTGGATCATTTCCTTTGACATGCTTTTCTTACCTCCACTAGAACTCGATCGCCAACCGCGCTGAAGCGATCAACTGCCGGTCAATGACCTGATCGAACTTGCGGCTCTTATCTTTGACCGTCAATGTCAACTGGTCAGGCAATAGCTCCTTTAAAGTCCCTTCAAAAACCTTCTTGCCGTCCAGTTTCTTGAATAAAGAGACATGGATATAGTCGCCAACTGCTTGTTCATAATCAGTTTCATGTTTCAAGGGCCGTTCTGCACCAGGACTTGAAACCTCAAGGAAATATTGCTGCGGGATTGGATCGGGATCCATGGCATCTAGCTTTTCTGACAAGGCTTCACTGACCATCACACATTCGTCCAGTGTAATGCCGCCTGTCTTGTCAATATACACACGCAGGTACCACCCGCCGCCTTCCTTCACAAACTCGACATCCGTGAGGTAAAAATGATGGTCGTCCAAAATCGGTTTGACCAAAGCGGTCACGGTTTCAACAACCGATTGCGTACTCAAGCCACCGCCTCCTTTACTTTCTCATTCAAGACTAACACTTCTGACGTCTCCAGATGCGAACATGGTGACGTTCGCCAATAAAAAGAGTGAGCATCGCTGCTCACTCACCGCCAGAACCTTACATTACTATTGATACAATACCATAGATTGTTACTACTTGCAAACTAGCAGACCTTTGTGCTAGTAAGCCTGTAAGCCAATTCATCGCATTTTTTCTAAACATTCATGACAGTTTGCATGAAATCGCATTAAGCCTAGAATAAACCGTCAAATAGCGATAATTGGTTTTCGTCTGGCAAGTCATCCAAGACATGGTTTGTTGTCATATAATCAATCAACGTTTTCGAAACCTTACCACGATTAGCCAGATCTTCCTTGGACAGGAATGGTTTTTCTTCACGAGCGGCCACGATTTGCTTGGCAACGTTATCGCCCAGGCCCGGAACAGCACGGAATGGTGCCAGAATCGTGTGATCATCCTGAATCAAGAAATTGTGCGAATCCGACTTCGTGACATCAATCATTTTAATCTTAAAGCCGCGTTCGAGACATTCATTGGCGATTTCCAAAACCGTCAACAACTGCTTTTCCTTGGTAGAGGCATCCATGCCTTTATCGGTAATCTCCTTCATGGCCGCTTTGACTGCTTCCTTGCCATGACTCATGGCAGCAAGATCAAAGTCTTCAGCTCGAACCGAGAAATATGCCGTGTAATAGATCAACGGGTAATGGACCTTAAACCAAGCAATTCGTAACGCCATTAAGATATAGGCGGTCGCATGTGCTTTCGGAAACATGTACTTGATCTTTAAGCAGGACTCGATATACCAATCAGGCACGTTCTCGTTTTCACGCATTGCCTTTTGCCAATCATCTGGAATACCGCGACCTTTACGCACATGTTCCATGATGTTAAATGCCATTGAATCTTCCATGCCCCAGTGAATCAAGTCCATCATAATGTTGTCACGACAACCAATGACTTCTTTAAGCGTGACAATGCCTTGCTTAATCAGTTCTTCAGCGTTACCTAACCAAACATCGGTCCCGTGAGACAAACCGGAAATCTGTAACAGTTCGCTGAAAGTTGTTGGCTTGGTTTCCTCAAGCATTCCGCGAACAAAACGCGTCCCAAATTCCGGAATGCCTAACGTCCCCATTTTCGAGTTAATCTGTTCCGGCGTGACACCCAGACTCTTGGTGCCGGAAAAAAGCGCCATGACGCCAGGATCGTCCGTTGGAATTGATTTTGGCTCAACCCCGGACAAATCTTGCAGCATCCGGATCATCGTCGGGTCATCATGCCCCAGCACGTCCATTTTCAAAATATTGTCATGGATGGAATGGAAATCAAAGTGCGTGGTCATCCAGGCAGCATTTTGATCATCAGCTGGGTACTGAATCGGTGTGAAATCATAAATATCCATGTCAGCGGGCACGATCAAAATACCTGCCGGGTGTTGCCCAGTGGTACGTTTAACCCCCGTGTCACCTTGCGCCAGCCGATCAATCTCGGCACCGCGCAGTTGCTGTCCCGTGTCACGTTCATACGCTTTAACATAACCATACGCCGTTTTGTCTGCAACCGTGCCAATGGTCCCAGCACGGAAACTATGATCCTCACCGAACATGACTTTGATATAGTTATGTGCAATTGGCTGATAGTCACCCGAGAAATTCAGATCAATATCCGGCACTTTATCACCGTGGAAGCCTAAGAAAGTTTCAAACGGAATATCGTGGCCATCTTTATGCAAATCAGCGCCGCATTTAGGGCATTGTTTATCTGGCAAATCAAAACCGGACCCGATTTCGCCATGAGTGAAGAATTCGCTGTATTGACAGTTAGGACAACGATAATGCGGCGGTAGAGGATTAACCTCAGTAATGCCAGCCATCGTTGCGGCTAAACTGGACCCAACTGATCCTCGAGAGCCAACCAAGTATCCGTCTTTATTGGACTTCAAAACCAGTCGTTGCGCGATGTTGTAAATAACAGAGAACCCGTTACCGATGATACTTTTTAGTTCTTTATCGAGTCGCTGCGCCACAATGTCTGGTAAAGGATCGCCATACAATTCATGCGCCGTGGTCATCACGTCATGTTTCAGATTTTCTTCCACCCCAGGTACTTCAGGTGTGTAAAGCTTATCCTTCACCGGCGTAATATCATCGTCAACCCAGTTGGCAATCAAGTTAGAATTATCAACTACCAGCTCGTGGGCCTTCTCTTCCCCAAGCCAACTAAAATCGGTCAGCATCTCACTTGTCGAACGAAAATGCACATCTGGCAAACTGTGGCGATTGAGTGGATTGGCTCCGCCTTGACTATGAATCAGAATCTGTCGATAAATCGCGTCATGTTGATCCAAATAGTGGGCGTCGCCTGTCGCTACGACTGGTTTTTCCAGTTCCGATCCGATTTTGATGATTTTTTGAATAATATCTTTTAGATGTGCCTCGCCTTTGATCAAACCAGCCTCGATCAAAGGTTGATAGACAGGTAATGGTTGCACTTCTAGATAATCATAAAATGACGCTTTGGCGCGGGCCTCCGCTTCGCCTTTTTGCATCATTGCTGTGAAAACTTCGCCGCTGGAACAAGCCGAACCAACTAACAAGCCTTCACGCAGTTTTTGCAGCTGACTGCGTGGCACCCGTGGCACCCGATAGAAGTACTTAACATTAGACAACGATACTAATTTGAAAAGGTTTTTCAATCCCGCTTGTGTTTTCGCAAAAACAATCGCGTGACTTGGCCGTGCAGCTTTATAGGCATCCCCCGCCCCAACCCGATCATTCAACTGATTGAGGGTCGTCATGCCATACATCTTGGCCGCTTCTTTTTCCAAAGCATAAAGCAGATAACCAGTTGCCTCGGCATCGGCATTAGCGCGATGATGATGTTCTAGGCTGACTTTGTACTGCTTCGCCAAGGTATCGAGCTTGTGATTCTTCCGTTCTGGATGCAGCATCCGCGACAATTCCAAGGTATCGATGACCGGATTGTCAATATCCGCCAATCCATGCCGCTCATAACCATTATCCAAAAAGCCAACATCGAAAGTCACATTATGACCCACCATAATGGCACCATCGCAAAACTGCTGAAACAATTTGAAAACGTCGACTTCAGACTTCGATCCATGCACCATGTCATCAGTGATATGTGTCAAATTAATTGTCAGTTCAGAAAGTGGGAAACCCGGATCGATCATTTCTTCGAATTGATCAATCACTTTGCCGTCTTTCATTTTGACGGCAGCCAATTCAATCACTTTGTCGTAAACCGCTGATAAGCCAGTGGTTTCAACGTCAAAAACCACATATTCAGCGCTGGCTAAATCACGCGGCTCATCTGCTCGGTAAGCAACCGGCGTGCCATCATCAACTAAGTTTATCTCGACACCATAAAGCATTTTTAAACCGGCTTTGACAGCGGCTGAATGCGCCTCTGGATAAGCCTGCAAACCTGCATGGTCAGTGACAGCAATCGCCTTATGCCCCCACTCTTTAGCCCGCTTCACATAGTCGCTAATTGGATTCATAGCGTCCATTTGACTCATATTGGTGTGCAGATGTAACTCAACGCGTTTCTCACCTTCAGCATCATCGGTTGGGTCCGGATGGGAGACAGTTTGAATATCCTGTGCATTAATCGTCAGCTCACGGGAATAGTTGTCCTCTTGAACACTGCCTCGCACGCGTAGCCACTGACCTTTTTGAATCCGCGCAAACATGGCTTCATCTTCTGGACCATTGCTGAATTTTTTTGCAATGAAGCTGGAGCTATAATCAGTCACTTTGAAAATTAGTAACTGCCGCTTAGACCGCAGTTCCCGAACCTCAACATCAAAAACATAGCCTTCAACCGTCACTGAACGTTCCTCTTGCGTGATGGTCACCATTTGTTGCGGGGCATCGGTCATTTTCATCTGACGCCCCATTTGAACTGGGCCGTCAGTTTGAACTTGTTTTTGTTTAGCCGCTTGCTGCTTCACTACTTCTGCAGCAGCCTTGGCCATTTTAGCGGTTTCTTCAGCTCTTTGAGCCTGAAAAGCCGCCATCGATTGGGCTGCTTGTTCCTCATCAACTTCGGCTTGCATCCGTAAGCCAGAGAAGCCAACCTGACGATAAGTTTCTTCGAGCTTACCGAGCCCTTGCTGAATCAAGTATTGCCGAATTTGCTCATTTTCGGTTTTGATCACAGCACGATCATTCTCAAGTGTTGGCACTTGTTTTTCACATAACTCGCGAACAATTCCTGTCCCAATTTCGGCATGGGTCACGACGTACTGCCAATATTGAGCTAATAACTCGTCAGTAATGGTTGGCTGGGTTACCACCACCGATAAATCAGTCGCAGCAATCTGTTGAAACACTAACGGCAACTTGGTCGCAATTGCATTGAAAATCTGAAATGGCAGGATCGCGTCAAACCCCAAAGTGAAATCATAACGCCGAGATTGTTCATGAATGGTCACGTTTTGTACCGTGCCGCTGGTCAACGAAGGATCTTGTCGGACATCTGCCGCCAAGTCGAGTTGATCCAATAATTTTTCAAACATCTCATGTTGGGATAAAGCCAAATTGTGCACCCCTCTTAGATGGCAGGAAACGACCAAAGCAGCTGCTTCAGTCGTCTCCTCAGTCTATCAATTATCTTGCTCTTGCTTATTCAGCTGACCCATCAGAATCTTGATCGAGCTGATCAATTCTTCTTTTTTAACTTCGATTGTCTCGCCGGTTTTACGCAGTTTCAGTTCAACAATCTCGTCAACCGCTTTTTTACCGACCGTGACACGTAATGGTACACCAATCAAATCAGAATCTGCGAACTTAACCCCTGGGCGTTCGTTACGATCATCAACCAAAACACTGTAACCTGCATCTTCTAGCATTGTTTCAATCGAAGCCGTCAGTGACTTTTGTTCTTCGCGCTTCAGATTAACTGGAATGAGATGAATATCAAACGGGGCAATCGTGGTTGGCCAAACTAGCCCGTGTTCATCTGCTTGCTGTTCCGCAATCGCAGAAAGCAGACGGGAAACGCCAATCCCATATGAACCCATGATGATCGGTTGACTGCGGCCATTCTCGTCAAGAAAATTAGCTCCCATAGTTTCCGTGTATCGGGTTCCTAATTTGAAGATGTGGCCAATTTCAATCCCACGTGTAAACTTCAGGACACCTTGGCCATCCGGAGAAACTTCACCTTCAGTCACAAATCGAATATCGGCATAGGTTTCCGGGGTAACATCACGATCAAAATTGACGTTAAGCAAATGCGTGTGCGCTTTATTAGCCCCTGCGACAAGATTAGTCAGATCGCTTAGACTATTGTCGGCAATGATCCGCACGTCTTTATCGACATTTACCGGCCCAATATTACCGACTTCTGCGTGCATCACGGTCTTCACTTGTTCAGGTGTCGCCATATCAAGAAAGTCAGCATTCAACAAATTCTTTAACTTAGTCGGGTTGACTTCATAGTCACCACGAACCAAGGCCAATACCGGTGCGCCATCAGCCATGAAAAGGACAGCCTTGATCAATTTCTTTTCTGGTACCTTCAAGAATTCAGCGACTTCAGCGATCGTTTTGGCATCCTTAGTATCAACAGGTTCGAGCGCTGCCTGTTCTTCGACCCCTTGTTTTGGCAACGCCATGCTGGTTGCCATTTCAAGGTTCGCTGCATAGTCAGAACTATCTGAATAAACAATCGTATCTTCACCAATATCAGCAATCGCGGAAAATTCTTTTGAATCCTTACCACCCATGGCACCGCCGTCACCGATGATCGACCGATAGCGCAAGCCTAACCGATCAAAGATATTGGTATAAGCATGTTCCATCTGCCGATAAATGGTATCCAAATCCTGGTCATTACTAGTAAAGGAATAAGCATCTTGCATGATGAATTCCCGACCACGTAAAACACCATAACGCGGACGATCTTCATCACGAAACTTATCCTGAATTTGATACAACACCAATGGCATCCGCTTGTAGGATTTTAATTCATTACGGACCAAATCGGTGAAGGTTTCTTCGTGCGTCGGGCCTAAGATCATTTTCCGGTCCTGACGATTCTTCAATTTAAATAAATTAGGACCGTAAGTTTCATAACGTCCGGATTCTTCCCATAATTCAGCTGGCAAGAGGACAGGCATTTTCATTTTAACAGCATCGATTTTGGTCATTTCATCGTCAATAATGGCTTCAATCCGTGCTAAAACGCGTTCCGCAAGTGGTAAATAAGCATAAACGCCTGCTTGAATCTGACGCACAAAGCCAGACCGCAACATCATCTTATGCGACTTGGCCTCCGCTGAGCTCGGTACTTCTTTTTCTGTGGGAATAAACATCCGTGATTGTTTCATGTCAGCCTCCAAAGCTAGAATATTTTAAAAGTAGCGCATGATATCGTTGATTGTGACCGCTAGCATTAATAGAACCATCAGGCCCAAGCCAATCATGGTCACAACGCCTTCCGTTTCCGGTTTTAATGGCTTACGGCGAATAATTTCGATCAGGTTCAAAAGAATTTTACCACCATCAAGCACTGGAATCGGCAACAAATTGGTAATCCCTAAGCCGAGACTCAAGTAACCCATAAAGAAGAGTAATCCTTGAATACCGCCTTTGGCACTTTGACTCGTCATGGTATAAATACCAACCGGGCCAGCCAGTTTATTGAGTGAAAAGCCGCCGGTCACCATGGATTTGAGCACGTCCCAAGTGCGGACAGCCAAATTCCAAGTTTGAGAAAAGCCAAAAGGAATGGCATTTGCTGGGGACTTATCGACGTGTGCTTCAACCCCGATCTTGCCTTCTTTATTCGGCTTGATCACGATGTTCTTGCTTTTACCGTTTTCCTTCACGGTAAATGTCACTGATTTACCGGCATTTTTACTGACAATCTTTGAAAGATCCGTGAATGATGACATTTTTTGACCGTCAATCGTTTGCACCGTCGCATTGGACTTAAGACCAGCTTCTGCGGCTGGATAACCTGGCACAACTGTTCCGATTTGGTTGGTATTGAGCACCTGAACACCAAAAAACAGACCGTAAATAATAAAAGCTAGAATCGCGAGTAAGAAGTTATTCATCGGACCGGCGAAGTTGACCAATAACCGGCGCCAAACCGGGGCGTTTTGAAACTGAACGTCTTCTGGCGCGATCTGAACCTCGGTTCCGTCTTCTTCAATGATCGTCGCATCGTGGTCAACCTGCCAAGTTTGCAAGGCTGTTTCATCCCCGTTTGGATAACCTTCAATCACCAGATCCTTAACTAAATCGACGCGACTCACTTGAACCGGCATTCCGCCGGCCAAAGTCGTTTTGTCACTGGCATTGATCCGGACAACCTTGCCTTGATCGTTAAGAATCAGGCTCAGCATCGTCCCGGGTTTAATCTCGTCCTCCTCATCTTGCCAGCCAGCCATGCGGACGTATCCGCCAAGTGGTAGCAACCGCAGCGTGTAGGTCGTATTGTTCTTGTGCGACGCCCACAGCTTCGGGCCCATACCGATCGAAAATTCCCGGACTAGAATGCCGCTGCGTTTTGCAAAGTAAAAATGGCCAAACTCGTGAACTACCACAAGAATGCAGAAGATAACGATAAAGGCGATGATAGTGGTCATAAAATCTCCTTAATGGTTAGACAATGCCAAACAGATGCAGCATCGGCAAAACCAGCAACAAACTGTCAAAACGGTCGAGAATCCCACCGTGCCCTGGAAGAATCTTGCCGGAATCTTTGACGCCATAGAAGCGTTTCAAAGCAGATTCGATTAGATCCCCAATCTGACCGATAACGGACAAAAATAGGGCGATCCCCATCATCGGCCAGAAGGTATAGTACTGCGGGAAGAACATCAGATAGATGGCGGCGGTGATCAACGCCAGTGCAATCCCGCCAAGACTGCCTTCGATGGTTTTATTAGGACTGATAGCCGGCCACAACTTATGACGGCCCAACTTACGGCCAATCATATAAGCCCCAGTGTCCGTCAGCCACACGATCAGCAAAGCAAACATCAAGGTGTCCAAGCCAGCATCATTACGAACACTAATCAGATAATGAAACCCAGTGCCAATATAAAAGAAGGACAATACTGACACACCAATGTCATCAAAGGTAGTTTTATTCTTGGTCGTGACGGTCAGGAATAGCAACAGCGCTACCGCAATATATATTAAATCGATTCGTCCAAGAAAAGCAGGCAGCCAGCGGAAAAAACTGTTAGGCAGAACAACCACCAGCACACCAAGAGCAGCGATTAGATAATCAGCCGAAACCAGAATTCGTTTCCGCATGATAAACACTTCTGACAAAGCGATCACTGCTAAAACTGCACCGGCAATATCAATCCAACCGCCACCAGCAATCAAAATCGGTATAAAGATAGCCAAGGCAACGACTGCCGTAATGACCCGTTGTTTCATCGTAATAAATCCTCCATTACCAAAAAATAGCTGTTTTATTTTTTTAACCCGCCAAATCGGCGATCCCGTGCCTGATATTCAGCAATCGCTGCTTCTAGAGCTGCAGGCGAAAAGTCTGGCCAATAATCATCCACGAATACCAACTCACTGTAAGCAATCTGCCAAAGCAAGAAATTTGAAATTCGCAGTTCGCCGCTGGTGCGAATCAATAAGTCCGGATCAGCTAGGTCGCCAAGAAATCCGGTCATCAACGCATTGGCAAAGTGACGGTCATCAATATCATCCGGAGATAACTCGCCTTCCTGTACTTGTTTAGCGAGCTTTTGTGCTGCATGGACAAGCTCGTCACGTCCGCCATAATTCAATGCAAAGTTAAGAATCATGCCGGTATTATTGGCGGTGTCAGCCATGGCTTTTTCACTTGCTTGACGCGTTTGCGGCGGCAAGTCGTCCAGTTCGCCCATCACCTCAACTTTAACATTTTCCTTGATCAAGTCAGGCATGAAGTCATTGAAAAAATCAACCGGCAGGCGCATGAGGTAATTGACCTCTGAACCCGGCCGCTTCCAGTTTTCCGTTGAAAAAGCATACAAGGTCAAAACTTTAACCCCTAAGCGACTGGCAGCTTTGGTGATCGTTTTGACATTTTGCATGCCTTGTTTATGACCGGCAACACGCGGTAAAAAGCGGCGTTTCGCCCACCGGCCATTGCCGTCCATGATGATCGCAATATGAGCGGGAATTCGCGCGGGATCAAGTTTAACTTTAGAAGCCTTGGATGTGGCCAAAATCGGTGCCTCCTCATAACGTCGATGGTGTCCTTGCACCAAATGTCTTTAACGATTGTAGCAGAAAAAGAGGCAGAGCGCGAACTAGCGCGGGTATAAGTGGGGATATTTTATTAGTAACACGGATCTGGACAACAGGTGCCATTAAGGTATAGGAAAAGGGTGAGCCATAATTTCCTCGCAAGACTTGTGACCATTAAATGCTGATTAATCGTCGGAAGGTTCTAGGCATAAAATATGCTTGCCGTGCCAAACTCCGCAATCTCCGGCCAGCTGGGGTGGCGACGCGGAGCTAGAGCGGAGACGGCGCTTCGAGCCCGCAAAGCCCGCGGTCTCGAAGTCGCCTAACAACATCAGCTCCACAGACCGTCGCTGTGTTGTTTGCACGGCTGAGCCCCATCTGGCCTACGATTGCTCCGCCTTGGCACTACGGTCTTTAAAATCGCAGTAAATATTTCATGAGAAACCAAAAAGGAACAATTTTTCAAATCGAAAATTGTTCCTTTTTATTGTTTGGCTGAGAATTATGTCCCAGCCTTTTTGTTGGTCGCTGAAATTAAACTTCAGTAATTTCTTTTTCTTTAGCTGCAGCGATTTCATCGATGCGCTTGGTGGCGTCATCAGTAGCCTTTTGCATGTCTTTTTCTAAGCGATGCAAGTCGTCTTCGGTGATGTCGCCGTCTTTTTCTTGGCGCTTGAGTTTGTCGAGACCTTCACGGCGAATGTTGCGGACCGCGATTTTGGCGCTTTCAGAGTATTTGCCGACTTCTTTGGCAATTTCTTTACGCCGTTCGCCGGTTAATTGTGGAATGACCAAACGAATGACATCGCCATCGTTTGCTGGGTTGATGCCTAGATCACTGGCATTAAGCGCGGTTTCGATGTTCTTTAATGAGGACTTGTCATATGGGCTCACTTGCAGAACACGCGGCTCTGGAATCGTAATGGCCGCCATTTGGTTGAGCGGTGTCGGTGCACCATAATATTCCACCGTAATCTGATTCAACAGACTGGCGTTTGCTCGGCCTGCTCGAATATTGCCGAGTTCGCGTTGCAACGATTCTTCAGTTTTACCCATATTTACTTTTGCTTGATCAATGATTTGATTTGCCATTAGCTTCTCCCTTCGATTGTTGTGCCAATCTTCTGGCCTTCAACCACGCGTTTGATGTTGCCTGGCTCATTGAGGTTAAAGACGACCAAATCGATGTCGTTGTCCATGGACAAGGTGCTGGCTGTTGAGTCCATGACTTTGAGATCCTTATTGATAATGTCCATGTGGGTCAGACTTTCGTACTTCACTGCATGCGTATCCTTATTCGGATCAGCAGAGTAAACCCCATCAACATTGTTTTTCGCCATCAGAATGACATCAGCGCCAATTTCTGCGGCGCGTAAGGCAGCGGTTGTGTCCGTGCTAAAGTACGGATTCCCGGTACCACCAGCAAAAATAACCACGCGACCTTTTTCTAGATGACGGATTGCCTTGCGCCGAATATATGGTTCAGCAATTTGCCGCATTTCAATGGATGTTTGAACGCGAGTCGGAACGCCTTGACTTTCCAAGTTGTCCTGCAATGCTAATGCATTCATGACCGTTGCCAACATGCCCATGTAATCGGCCTGCGCACGTTCCATTCCCATTTCGGCGCCTGTTTCGCCGCGCCAGATGTTGCCGCCGCCACAAACAATGGCAATTTGAACCCCAAGTTCGTGCACTTCTTTAATTTGCTTTGCGATCGTCGCAATGACCGGTGGCTTGATGCCGAAGCCAGCCTCACCTGCCAGCGCTTCACCGCTGATTTTTAATACGATCCGGTTATATTTGACCATGTATCCTATACCTCCGTTGGTTGCTGGCACTATTTTACCATAGTCGCAGGGTTTCTGCGGAAAGAAGCTGATTTGAAATTGAGAATTGCGGACCGTTATTTTCCCTCACCACGGATCAGGGTACCCCAAAAACACGCAGTCACACGGTGTATAGCGCGGAAAAGAACGGACGTTTTTAATTTTTCAAGATAAGTAAAAAGGGACGCTGCCGAGTTGACAGTGTCCCTTCAAGCAATTAACCCTTAATCTGATCCATCACTTCATCAGCAAAGTTTTCTTGTTTCTTTTCAATACCTTCGCCGACTTCATAACGAACGAAGCCCTTCACCTTGCCGCCTTTTGCAGCAACATACTTAGCAACGGTTTGGTCAGGATCCTTGACGAATTCTTGGTCCACAAGGGAAATTTCGCCGAGCCATTTGTTAACACGGCCTTCAACGATACGTGGCACGATCTTTTCTGGCTTGCCTTCGTTTTTGGTTTCTTCTGTAAAGATATCGGTTTGATGCTTCAATTCTTCTGCCGGTACCTTGGTCCGATCCAAATATTCAGGATTGATGGCAGCAACATGCATCGCGACATCTTTGGCAGTGTCGTCATCTGCGCCTTCGATAACGGTCAAGGCTGCGATTTGGCCACCATTGTGCAGATACTTGCCAAAGTGTTCGTTGTCTGTCTTTTCAACAACTTGGAAACGACGCAGGCTGATCTTTTCGCCGATAACTGTGGTTAAGGCAATTGCACCTTCGTCAACTGTCTGGCCATCACTCATCTTGGTTGCCTTAGCAGCTTCAAGGTCGGCTGGCTTATTAGCCGCAATCGCTGCAGCAACATTATTAACGTAGTCCTTGAACTGATCATTCGAAGCAACAAAGTCTGTTTCGGAGTTAACTTCGATAATTGCAGCGGTATTACCGTTAACCGCAATTTCGGCTAAACCTTCAGCGGCAATATTGCCGCTCTTTTTAGCAGCCTTGGCCAAGCCCTTTTCACGCAAAACATCAATAGCTTTGTCCATATCGCCATCAGCCGCAACCAATGCCTTTTTAGCATCCATCATGCCGACTTGTGTCCGATCGCGTAATTCCTTAACTTGTGCAGCAGTAATTTGAGCCATGGATCTGATCCTCCTTGATTTAAAAAAGGCTGCCTGCAGATCTTGCAGTATGCGAAACCCTCAGACAGCCTATTGTTTAATTAATTATTTTGCACTTTTGTTGTCGCCTTCAACGGCTTCCACAATATCTTCCATGGAATCAGCCTTTTTGTCGGCAGCTACTTGTTGTTCCTGAGCGTCGTCTTGATCTTCACCCTGATTGCCTTCAATGATAGCATCTGCCATCTTAGAAGTAATCAGACGAACGGCACGGATAGCATCGTCGTTAGAAGGAATGATCACGTCAATGTCGTCAGGGTCGGTGTTAGTATCAACCATCGCAACGATCGGAATGTTCAGTTTTTGTGCTTCCTGAACAGCAATCTTTTCCTTGCGTGGGTCAACGATGAACAACACGTCTGGAATGCGAGGCATGTCTTCGATACCGCCCAAGAACTTCTCAAGCTTATCTTGTTGCTTCTTAAGAAGAGAAACTTCCTTCTTAGGAAGAACATCAAAGGTGCCATCTGTGGCCATCTTCTTGATATCCTTGAGACGCTTGATCCGAGTCTGGATCGTGTTCCAGTTAGTCAAAGTACCACCCAACCAACGATGGTTGACATAGTATTGACCGGCACGAGTTGCTTCTTCAGCAATTGCGTCTTGGGCCTGTTTCTTGGTCCCAACGAACAAGAAGACACCACCGTTTTGAGCTTCTTCTTTAACAAAATTGTAAGCGTCGTCGATCATCTTAACGGTCTTTTGCAGATCGATGATGTAGATGCCATTACGTTCCGTAAAGATATACGGCTTCATCTTAGGGTTCCAACGACGGGTCTGATGACCAAAATGTACACCAGCTTCAAGAAGCTGTTTCATACTTAATACTGCCATGCGTTTGTTCCTCCATTATGGTTTTATTCCTCTTGACGACGTCTCCTCGCAGGTGGACTTCAATCGAAGCACCCCACTCACGATCAATCGTCAATGTGGTTTGTGCATATCGCACTTAGAAGATTATACAGACTTTTCTTGACTTTGACAAGAGCGATCACCACCCCGGTTTCTGGGGTGGTGATCGCGTTTCGGAGCGTGATCAGGTTTCTGCGCCTGAGAACGCGTTTTTGAAGCAACCGCAAGAAGGTAGTCTTTGCTTCAGTTCTATTCTTGGTGGGTAGTCTCCGGTAGTCCGAGCTGGCTCCGCAAACTCTCTGCTTTCTATTCTAGAACCTGAGCACCAGTTGACCATTGCATCATTCGTTAAATCATTTAATTGACATCAATCCTGTTTACCGCCAATCAACCTGATGATCTTCCAAAAAGACTTCCTTACGATGCCGGCTCTGATGTTTGAAATGCCATTCTGCTGATAAAGCATCGTGCTTGTCAGCGAAGGCTTCGTGGTACAACAAGCGGACCGGAAGTCGTTGGGCAGTGTATTTAGCGCCTTTCCCGGCATTATGCGTGGCCACACGCGCTTTGACATCATCGGTGAAGCCGCCATAAAAACTGCCATCTGCGCATAACAGCACGTAAAAGTAATACGTTTTAGTCGCCATTCAGCAACCTCCTCACCGATGACGAGTATGTGCCATCCGCTTCGTGAACAATCAATGGTGGCATAATTCGAATCCCGTTTGGTCGCCCGGCTTTGATGGCTTCGATTAATACCATATTCGCCTCGCGATCTTCCCGGGGATGAATAAACTGCAACCGTTTCGGCGCCAAGCCGACCACTGTCAAAGTCGTCAGCAGTTCGGCCAGTCGTTCAGGTCGATGAACATAAAAGGCTTTACCTTGATATTTCAATAAATCCGCGCTGACGCGTGCTACGGTGGCAAAATCAGTCGTTAATTCGTGCCGAGCCAAGGCTAAATGATCATTTGGATTAGTGATACTTTGCGAACTCACTTTAAAATAAGGTGGATTGCAGGTGACGATGTCGACTGAATCTTTGGCAACCATTTGGGTGGCATCAGCTAAATCACCGACTTGAACAGTCACATTTTGAAGTTGATTCAGCGCCACACTTCGCTTCGCCATATCAGCTAGGCGCGGCTGTAATTCAACCATGGTCACCTGCTGGTCCGTGTCCCTTGCCAAAAAAAGTCCGACAGCACCGTTCCCGGCGGCCAGATCGACCACCCGGCTGTGCCGCTTGACCTCGGCGAAGTTGGCCAAAAGAACCGCATCCAGTGAGAATGAAAAAACGGCTGAACTCTGAATGATTTTAATGTTGCGACTGGCCAGAACATCAACCCGTTCACCTGGTAATAATGACATCACGAACACCTTTTTCCTCCGAAGTGCGCTATACAATGGTATAATTTACCACAAAGTTTATCCATGAAGGAAGAATAAGCCATGTTTTATAGTTTTCTGCGTTATATCATTGCCGGTTTAATCTGGCTCATCAATGGCCACGCCCAAACTCAGAACAAACAGCAGCTACCTGAAGGGCCGTTTGTTTTGGTTGCGCCGCACCGTACGTGGCTCGATCCCGTTTTTCTAGCACTGGCTTCGTGGCCGCATCATTTTTCATTTATGGCCAAAAGTGAATTGTTCAAGAATCCTTTAATGCGCTGGCTGTTAGTCAAAGTGGGCGCCTTTCCAGTTGATCGAGCCCATCCCGGTCCTAGCGCGATTAAAGTACCGGTTCGTGCGTTAAAAGACGAACACAAAGCGCTCATGATTTTCCCAACTGGCTCTCGCTATTCAGCTGATATGAAGGGCGGCGCGATTCTCATTGCAAAACTAGCCAAAGCCCCCATCGTCCCAGCTGTTTATCAAGGACCTGGTTCTTTTTGGTCATTATTTAAACGTAAGCCTGCGATTGTGCGCTTCGGTGCACCTGTTGAACCGCCTAAAGGTAAGCTGACCGACGAAGCCCTTGCCGCTTTTAGTGACAAGCTGCAGGAAAACTTTAACGCGCTCGATTACGCGATCAATCCAGAGTACAAGTATGTGCCTGACAAGAAGAAATATCTGGAAGAAAAAGAACACGGAGAAGTTTAAGGTTCGCTAGTCGAACCTTTTTCCTTTTTATTCAATACAGAAAGTGAGCTTGATTCATGAATCTTTGGAAACAGATGACCCGAAAACCTGATGTTCAGGCCGCACTCAATGCTGATCATTTACTGACACGCAGTTTAACAACGCGTGACCTGATCGCGTTAGGTATTGGTGCCGTCATAGGTACGGGAATCTTTATTCTTCCCGGAACAGTAGCGGCGACTACCAGCGGACCAGCGATCACGATTGCTTTTATTTTGGCTGCCATCGTCTGCTCGCTAGCGGCTATGTGTTATGCCGAATTTGCATCGGCTCTGCCAGTTGCCGGCTCGGCTTATGCTTACGGCAATCTCGTGTTTGGTCAAGTCTTTGGATGGATTATTGGCTGGGCACTTATTTTGGAATATATGCTGGCAGTTGCCGCGGTTTCAACCAGTTTTTCTGCGTATTTCGCTAGTCTTCTACAAGGCTTTCACATCACTTTGCCAGCAGCCATTGCCGGTCCGTTTTCGCCGAGTCACGGTACTTATGTGAATCTAATTGCGGTCATTGTTGTTCTTATCATTGGTGTTATGTTGTCACGCGGTATGCAATCCTCCATGGCGATTAATCGTTTAATGGTATTAGTTAAGTTACTCATTATTGCCATTTTTATTGTCGTTGGCTTTTTTTACGTTCAGCCAGCTAACTGGCATCCATATTTGCCATTTGGTGCAAAAGGCGTACTTGCCGGTGCTGCGATGGTTTTCTTTGCCTATCTCGGCTTTGACGCCGTGTCTGCTTCAGCACCAGAGGTCAAAAATCCGCAACATACGCTACCACGCGGCATCATCGGCACTTTAGTCATTGCCACCATTTTGTATGTGTTAGTCGCGATTGTTTTGACTGGCATGGTACCATTCACCAAATTAGATGTGGCCGATCCAGTTGCTTTTGCCTTGAGCGCCGTGCATCTGCGTAGCGTTGGCGGTATCATTTCGGTAGGCGCCTTGGCTGGCATGTTCACCATGATGGTCACCATGATCTACAGCTCATCAAGGTTGATTTATGCGATCGGCCGTGACGGACTGTTACCCCGTTGGTTTGGTCACGTTAAAGGCCATCTGCCTGAAAATGCGTTGTGGACTGTTGTTTTGATCATTGCGATCATGGGCGGCCTTGTGCCACTCACGCAACTAGTCAACCTCGTCAATATCGGCACCTTAATTGCTTTTGCCTTCGTCTCAATTGGCATCATCCCCTTGCGCCGACATCAAGCCTTTAACAACGAAGGTTTCAAAGTTCCTGGGTATCCAGTGACGCCGATTATTTCTTTTCTGTTTTGTCTGCTATTGATGACTCAGTTAAGTGTCGAAACTTGGATTATGAGTCTGATCTGGTTTGCCTTCGGACTTGTCATCTACTTCAGCTATGGCATCCGCCATGGTCATGTTGCCGAGAAAAGAATTGAATGAATCTGCTGAATTAAGAAAGGAAAATAAGTCTTGATCAATCCTCAAACTGCAACCTGCTTGGTGGACGGTAAAGTCTATGCGATTAGCGATGGCCTTTTCTTAAGCGACTTGGAGCCTAAGTTGGCCAATATCATCAGAAACGACTATCCGAAGGCGACTAAGAACAGTTTCATCTGCAATCCTCACCTTCTGACTTATCGGCTAGAACGCATGCGGCGCCAACAACGGCAAGATGCGCGTGCGCATGATAAAATCAATCGAAAAATGTCGCAGGCTTTGGTCAAAGACAACTTTCAGCTGACCAATGTTTACGACAACATGGAAGCGACGATTACTTTTGGCGAGCGAATTGCCGATGCCGTTGCTAAATATGCCGGATCTTGGCCATTCATTATCATTTTTTCTGGTTTTATGATTGTGTGGATGATCCTGAATACGGTCGGCATTTTCGGAGCGAAATTCGATCCATTTCCTTTCATTTTGCTTAACTTATTTCTGAGCATGATCGCTGCTTTGCAAGTACCACTCATTATGATGAGCCAAAATCGAGCGGCGGAATATGATCGCTTAGAAGCGAAAAATGATTATCATGTCAATCTAAAATCAGAAGAAGAAATCCGACTGTTACACTCAAAGTTGGATCACATTATTTCAGATGACAACCCCAACTTATTTGAGAGCCAACGACTCACCGTTGAGGTTCTGGGTGAAATGGTTAATCAACTCACTGAAACCCGCCAGCAACTTGAATTGTTAAAGGCAACGCAGGATCAGGCCAATAAGGATATAGCCATTGATCAAAAAAACAAAACCAATGAGTAATCATGTCAATTCGATTTATATTGAAAAAGATCCCCGGTACCGTATGCAAGCGTAATTGCCTGTACATGGTACTGGGGATCTTTTTAATGATTTGCATTTATTCGGCATGATCGCCAATTTGCAGATGATACATTTCATAGTATCGGCCACGCTTGGCTAACAATTCGTCATGCGTGCCGCGTTCAACAATTCGACCTGCATTCAAAACTAAAATCAGGTTGGCATCTTGAATCGTTGATAGCCGATGGGCAATTGCAATTGTCGTTCGCCCTTGCCGAATCCGACGCAAGCCTTCTTGAATAACGGACTCTGTTTCCGTATCAATGTTGGCCGTCGCTTCGTCCAGTACGAGAATTTTCGGGTCAGTCACCACTGTGCGGGCAAAGGAAATCAGTTGTCGTTCGCCGCTGGAAAACTCAGTGCCACCTTCAATAACCTTGGCATGATAGGTGCCTGGTAGTTTATCGATAAAGCGATCAGCTTGCACAAACTCAGCCGCCTGTTTCACTTGCTCATCGGTGATACTGTCATTGAACAAGCGAATGTTGCTACTGATATCGCCATAGAACATGAATGAATCCTGCAATACTAATCCTAATTTTTTCCGCAATTCTGGCATGGGATAGTCACGAATGTCCACGTCATCAATTAAAATCTGGCCTTCACCAAACTCGTAGAACCGCATCATAACGTTGATAATCGAGCTTTTTCCGGAACCGGTGTGCCCGACCAAGGCCACGGTTTCCCCCGGATTGGCAACGAAGCTGATATCATGCAAAATATCGTGCTTGCCATCATAAGCAAAACTGACGTGCCGGAATTCGATTTTGCCTTGTTGGATCAGCGCATGAGCATCAGGATGCTGCGCTGGCGCATACTCTTGACTGTCGAGAATCCGGAAAATCCGGCTACCCGCAACAACGCCATCCTGCAAAAACGAAAGGTTATCCATCATATTAACCATCGGATTAAAGAAGTTTGCCGTGTAAGTCGTGAACGCATAGATCAGTCCAGCTTCCACGTAACTATGCATCGAAATCAATCCAAAGGCCCATAAAACCGCAATCAACGCAAAGGAATATAACAAGTTAATCACTGATGACAGCAACAAAGAATTGACGCGAATCATCGCCTTACGTGAGTCCAGATATTCCTCATTCGTCGCTTCGAATTCTTGACTAATGCGATTTTCCTGGCGAAACTGCTGAATGATGCCGATGCCTTCAATAGATTCGTTCAGTTGGGTATTCAACTCTGACAGTTTTTCACGCATGTGCCGATAAACCTTGGAACTGTACGTGCTGTAATACCAGACCACTATGAGCAAAATGGGCAGAAAGGCAGCGACCATCAAGGCTATCTTTGGATTGGCCGCAAACATGATGGCAAAGCTGCTAATAACTGAGAATAACCCGACGATAACAGCTAAAATGACGTTCCAGAAATCGGAAAATGTCATTGTGTCATTGGTGACACGCGACACAATCGAACCAGCTGGCGTTTGATCAAAATACCGCATACCTAACGTGTGCAGTTTGGCAAACAGCTGACGGCGAGCATCTTCTAAGCCGCGCTCTGCGCCCATGTTGAATAAAAATGTCTGAAAAAATTGGAAAACAGCTTTAACGAGCGTGCCAAATGCATAGAGTGCTGCAAACAGCAGCAGAATCTGAACCGTTGCACTTTGATTGGCCAAATAACGATCCATGAACTGTTGGAGAATGAATGGTAGCAAAACGTTCATGCCTGCAAGCAACGCAGCCGCCACAATGGCGCCAACGAACTGTCGCTTATACGGCTTAGTGTACCCCATCAGCCGCTTCATAATTTTGAGTTGTTGTCGAATCGGAATACTTTTCGACCAGGCACTCTCATAACCCTTACTTGCCAAGTGATTCACCTTCTTCCGCTGCTTCCATTTCTTGTTTTGCCCACATTTCGGCATACCAGCCATGCTTGGTAATTAATTGTTCATGAGTCCCGCGCTCAATCACCTGACCATTTTCAAGGACGAGAATCTCATCCGCATGCATCACTGAGCTGAGACGATGAGCAGCAATGATTGTCGTCTTATGGGCACGATCCTGCTTCATGTTGGCTAAAATTTCTTCTTCGGTTTTAGCATCCACTGCAGACAAGGCATCATCGAGAATCAAGAGTTCAGGCGCGTTGATCACTGCTCGTGCGATAGACAGCCGTTGCTTTTGACCGCCTGACAGACTGACTCCTTTTTCACCCACCAGCGTGTCATAGCCAGCCGCAAACTTTTTAATGTCCTCGTGAACAGCACTTTCTTTAGCCGCTTGCTCAACATCCTGTTGTCCCTTTTCGAACGCTGAAAAGCGAATGTTATCGGCAACTGTTGTCGAGAATAAGAAGTTGTCCTGTGGCACATAACCGATCGAATCTAACAAGGCGTCCAGTGAATAATCTTTGATATTATGGCCGCCAAACTCAATCACGCCATCGTAGTTATCAAACTCGCGTAAAAGCAACTTAAAAATAGTGCTCTTCCCGGCGCCGACCTTGCCGACAATCCCTAGCGTGTGACCTTCAGGCAGCGTAAAATGGACACGGCTTAAAGCGACCTGTTGATCATCCGGATAACTAAATTTATTGATTTGATAACGAATATCGCCATGCGCTGGTGTCGTAATCGCGTCTTTGGCTTCAAGGATCGTCGACTTTTCCTGCAACAGTTCATCGACCCGATCATAACTGGCATTCCCACGTTCTAGAATGTTAAACAATCGGCCAATCGCAAACATCGGCCACACTAATGCTGACACATACGTCACAAAGGAAACCAGTTGGCCAATCGTGATTTGTCCATGAACGACCTGCCAGCCGCCATAGATGATCGTGATGACATAGGTTAAGCCCATGATCAGACTTGTTGTTGGATCAAATAAGGCATCGATCATATTCACGCGCCGATTAATTTGCACGGTATGGTCGACAATTTGATTAAAATCTGCCGTATCTTCGGCTTCCTGGCCAAATGTTTTAATGACTTTAATGCCGCTGACACTTTCCTGCGTTTTATCATTCAAACGTGAAAAAGCCGCCTGCGATTCAGAAAAAGCCGCATGCAAGCGGGTGCCTAGTTTTCGTGCCATCACCGCCAACAATGGCATTGGCAAAATGGCAACAATCGTCAACCGCCAGTCAACGACCAACACCATCGCAATGATGGTGGTGCCGCCAGTAATCATGGAGTCGAACAAGGTTAAAATACCGGCCCCGGCAACGTTTTGCACCGCGTTCAGGTCATTGGTCGCATGTGCCATCAAATCCCCAGTACGGTGTTTTTGATAAAACGTGGCGTCCATTTTCATAAAGTGCCAAAATAACCGCGTACGTAACGTTCGTTCAAGCTTCGCAGCGCCACCCCAGATCGCATTACGCCAACCAAACCGGAATAAATACTGGGCGACCCCGGAAAACAGCAATAACCCCAGCATCCACGCCAAGTGACTGCTAGTTAACCGAGATTTGCTCATCGCATCAACGAGATCCCCAATAACTTTTGGCGGAATCAAATTCACCAAGGCTACGAGCAGCAAAAAAGTAACGCCGAGCAAATACCGGCGCCATTCTTGTTTAAAATACCAACCTAATTTTCTAAAGATTCCCACGACACTGCTCCTTAACCCTTTTGCTCATGGTTTCCCCATCAGCATCTCAAAATAATTAACGTTCTCTCATCATAGCACAAACGCACTGGGACACGAAAGCGCGATGACAAAGTGATTCCTGTCATCGCGCTTTCTTAGCAATTACTTAGCGTTACGTTGGGCTTGTTTCATTTGCGCCATCATCTGGTTCAGTTTCTTAGCAGATGGTTTTTGCCCCATCTGCATCATCATCGTGCGCAGCATTTCTTCGTTCACAGGCGGATTATCCTGAAAATACTTCTTCATGTAAGCCCGTGCCCCGAAGAAACCGCCTGCCAAGCCGACCAGTAAGGCAATGATCCCCACAAGTACTGTGATTAACAATGTGCGGCCTCCTTCAAGTTTCATTCTTCATTGTACTAAAGCAGGTTGACGTTGAAAAGACTAATCTTTTCGCCAACCGTGTTCACGTTGAATCTTCTGAACTTTTTTGCTAGTGAGCTCCTTGCCTTTTTTATCAAAGACCTGCGTATGCTCGATTTGATCTCGCAATCCGGCACGAAAGTCCTTTAAATAAGCCTCGCGCAATTGTTGACGCTCGATTTTCTCTTCGGGTGTCAAACCAACACTGCGATCTTTTTTAGCTAATTCATTGATACGATCCAGTCGTTCTTTTGGTTGTTCTGCCATCATGCTACCTCCTACAATTTCAGTGGCGTGCATCAGTTGAGTTGCACTGCGGCGTAACGATAATTCGCCGCCTCATGCTTAGGATAAGGCGCATTCTTTAACATCGCAACATATTCTGCGGCTCGTCGTTCTGACGAGAAGGCTTTCAACAACTCAGTCGGTGCCGACTGATCCGCATAGTAGACGATGTAGACAAGCTGATCATCCATCAGCCTTCACCTCGAGTCTGTGGGTGCTTCTTTTTTGCGTGTACGAGTTTTCCATCCTACTCATGCTTCGCTATAACGCGCTTGCCAGCCCAGAAACCTGCATGTAAGGACATCAGTTGCAATGACTAAAAGCCGGCCATCACGACCGAGACCACTTACACACCGTTTTCTAAGCGGGCTGGCTCACGCTCAAAAAAAAAGACCGTTTGCCGGCCTTTTTCCAGTATTAACGACGCTTTTCGCGGATACGAGCTGCTTTCCCACGTAATGCGCGCAGGTAGTAGAGCTTTGCCCGACGAACTTGGCCGTGACGGGTAACTTCGATCTTTTCAACACGTGGTGAATGTAACGGGAATGTCCGTTCCACACCAACGCCGTTTGAGATCTTACGTACTGTATAAGTAGCGGAAATGCCAACACCGTGACGCTTGATAACAACGCCTTCGAAGAGCTGGATACGTTCGCGTTCGCCTTCAACGATCTTGGCATGGACACGGACGTTATCACCAGGACGGAAGTCTGGAATGTCATCGCGTAACTGTTTCTTGGTAATTTCTTGAATCAATGGGTTCATGGGTATTTCTCCTTTGCCGACATTCATAATCATCCCGACCAGCGGAATGTCGTTGATGTGTGACGTATCACAGTCAATAAGTTTACCATGACTGGTTGGACGTGTAAAGGTGAAAATCTTTACGGTATGCTAACGTTCAGGATTGATTCTTCAATCTTGCTTCTGCCGCCTTAGTAGCTTCTTCTGTTTTAACTTCTCGCAAGAGTTTTTGAGCAGTTTGATCGAGCGTAATGGTTTTCAAGAGATCTGGACGGCGAAGATAGGTGCGACGAAGGCTTTCCTTTTGGCGCCAGCGAGCGATGAGTTGGTGATTGCCATTTTGGAGGACTTCGGGCACTTTCATCCCCCGGTATTCTGGAGGCCGGGTGTATTGCGGATACTCGAGGAGACCGTTCTCGAAGCTATCGGTGTGGGCACTTTCATCATTGCCGAGAACGCCTGGCAGGAGACGGACAATAGCGTCAATCATGACCATAGCAGGGAGTTCACCACCAGTGAGAACGTAATCGCCTAATGAATATTCATCGGTGACAAGCGTGCGGATGCGTTCATCATAGCCTTCGTAGTGGCCACAGATGAAGACGAGATGATCTTCTTGCGATAACTCTCGAGCGGCTTGATGGTTGAACTTCTTACCAGCCGGGTCCATTAAAATGACTCGCTTTGGACTGGGGTGACGTTCGTTGATGCCATCCATCGCCTCAAATAGCGGTTCTGGTTTCAACAACATGCCTGCACCGCCACCATATGGCGTGTCATCAACATGATGATGCTTGTCATGACTATAGCTGCGATAATCCACCACATCAAAATTAAGTAGCTCGCGTTCAATCGCCTTGCCGATCATGCTTTCGCGCAACGGCTCAAACATATTCGGAAAAAGACTTAAAACATCAATCTGCATCGTCAATCAACCCTTCCGGCACGATCACATGCGCCACTTTCTGATCTAAGTCGATGGACTGGACAACGGATTTTAGGAAAGGCAGTAAAATATCGCTTTTACCGCTACGAGGAATAACCCACACGTCATTGGGACCCGGGCTTAAGATTTCATTGACTTTGCCGAGCGTCTGGCCTTGTTCATCAATAACCGTTAAGCCGATAATGTCTTTGTAATAGTAACTTCCCTCGTCCAGCGGTTGTAACGCTGTCTCGGTAACTTGTAGTTTCTTGCCTTTAAATGGCAGGACTTGATTAATATCGGTGTAATCCTTAAAGGTCAGCAAGGTGAGCCCCTTGTGTTCTCGCACGGATTGAATCGTTAAGGCAGTTTTTGGTGATGTTGCCACATAAACAGTGTTACCAACCTTAAAACGATCGGCCGGGAAATCGGTCGTGACAAGGACGCGTACTTCGCCACGAATACCGTGCGTGTTCACAATGGTGCCGATGTCATAATAATCAGGCATGTTCTTCCTCCTCTAAACGCGCTCACAGTCGCAGAAACCTCCACATAAGGACCTTGAACCTAAATAGCTAAAGCCCAGCCATTTAGGCTTGAGGCCACTTATGTTCCGGTTTCTAATCGCTCCTGTTCGCGCTCTTCTCAAACGCGTTCGCTGGCCCAGAAACCTCCGCATAAGGACCTTGAACTTAAATGCCAAAACCCAGCCATTTAGGTTCAAGGCCACTTATGCTCCGCTTTCTAACCGGGCCAGCGAACGCTCTTTCAAAATAAAAAGACCGACGCGGTATGCGTCAGTCTTTTTATTCTGCATGCGATGCATCCAAAATATTGAGCCGCACCCGCTTGTTGTACGGGCTTTTGACACTATATACAATGGTTCGGATCGCTTGCGCAACCCGACCTTGTTTGCCGATCACGCGGCCGACATCTTCAGGTGCCACAGCCAAATCAAAGGCCATGTAATCACCTGTTTCATGCGCAGTCACCTTGACGGCTTCTGGTTGTGTAACCAACGGGGTGACGATTGCTTGAATCAAGCTGCCGATATCCACCATTGATAACCGCCTTTATTTCTTGGCAAAGCGCGCTTCGTGATACTTCTGCATGATGCCCTTGCTACCAAGCAAGTTACGTACAGTATCTGAAGGTTGTGCGCCTTTTTGAAGCCAGTTCAAAATATCTTCTTCATTTAATTTCAAATCGACTGGATTAGTCAACGGGTTGTAATAGCCCACGGCTTCGATGAAACGACCGTCACGCGGGGAGCGTGAGTCTGCTACAACGATCCGGTAGAAAGGCTTACGCTTTGAACCCATCCGCTTTAAACGAATTTTAACTGCCACTAAGTCCACCTCCTGCTCATTTATCAACCTTGATAGCATAGCAAAAATATTTTAAGCTGTAAAGCCTTTTTTCTTTACACAGGTAAAATGTGTCGTTTGGCAACGGTCTTGTTCCTAATTGGCTGGTCAGGAAAAAATTGATTTTTAGGAATGGAAACGCTTGGCATTTTTCAGCCGACGTTTCTTGTTCTTCTTTTGTTTACGGACCATTGAGTTCATCGCCATTTTGCCAAGTTTGCCAGAAACGCCGCCGCCCATGAGACCGTCGAGGCCCTTCATGTTACCTTTGCTCATCTGGTTCATCATTTGCTTGCTTTGATTAAACTGCTTAATCATCCGATTGACTTCAACCACTGGCCGGCCAGAACCTGCAGCCAACCGCCGCCGTCGACTTGGATTGAGGAGATCTGGATCTTCGCGTTCTTGCGGTGTCATCGAGTAAACTATCGCCTTCATGTGGGCAATGTCTTTCGGATCCATTTTGACATTGGCCAAGGCTTTGTTGTTCGCCATTCCTGGGATCATTTTCATGATATCTTCCAGCGGACCCATTTTGCTAATCTGATCCATTTGATCCAGAAAATCATTGAAGTCAAAAGAATTCTCGCGAATTTTTTCAGCCATTTCCATGGCTTGTTTTTCATCGTAATTCTTCTGTGCCTTGTCAATCAAGGTGAGCATGTCACCCATGCCCAGAATTCGGTTGGCCATGCGATCAGGATAGAAGACATCCAGCGCATCCATCTTTTCACCTTGACCAATGAACTTGATCGGCTTGCCAGTGACGGCACGAATGGACAGTGCGGCACCGCCACGAGTATCCCCGTCCAGTTTGGTCAGAACAACACCGGTGATATCTAGCTGCTCATTGAAGCCTTTAGCAACATCAACCGCGGCTTGCCCAGTCATGGCATCAACGACAAGCAAAATGTCGTTAGGATGGGCTAGTTCCTTGATGTTTTTCAGCTCGTTCATGAGCTTTTCGTCAATCTGCAATCGGCCGGCGGTATCGATCAGTACATAATCATTCTTATTTTCTTTGGCAGTTGCCAACCCTTGGCGAACAATTTCGACCGGATCAACGTCGGTTCCCATTTCGAAAACTGGCACGTTGAGCTGTTTGCCGATAGTCTGCAACTGATCAATCGCTGCTGGCCGGTAAACGTCAGCAGCGATCAATAATGGCCGCGCACTGTCATTGTCCATCAGATACTTGGACAACTTACCGACAGTTGTGGTTTTCCCGGCCCCTTGCAAACCAGCCATCATGATGACAGTCGGAATATGTGGTGCCTTGTTCAGTGGCACTGCCGCCTCGCCCATCGTCTTGACCAACTCGTCATTGACGATTTTAATGATCTGCTGTGATGGGGTTAAACTTTCAAGCACTTCAGCGCCAAGCGCCTTGGTGCGGACGTTTTTAATAAATGTTTTGACAACATCAAAATTGACGTCGGCTTCCAACAAAGCCAAGCGAATTTCGCGCATTGCATCGCGAATATCGCTTTCACTGACCTTACCCTTACGCCGCAGTCCGCTGAAAGCCTTCTGCAGTCGTTCTGATAATCCTTCAAATGCCATAATTTCCCCCTGCTATTTCGCGGTTTGATCCGCGACTCGTTCTAATAAGGTACTTAATGCCTTGTCGTCTGGATAATGTGTACGTGCATAACTCACTAACGTATCTACAGCTTCATTTTGCGCTTGATAGTTGGCGAAAAGATGCAACTTCTTTTCATACTCTTCCAAGCTAGCCTCGGTACGTCGAATGTTGTCATACACGGCCTGACGCGAGACGTTAAACTCGGTTGCAATCTCGCCGAGTGAGTAATCATCACCGTAATATAATGCCAGATAGGCATGCTGCTTGTCCGTCAATAACGGCCCGTAAAACTCAAACAGCGAGTTCATGCGATAATTTTTTTCGATTTCCATCATGTCATTCCTTTAATCCCATGATTGCCGGCAACTCAGTTTCCCCGGCCGCTTGAACATGGTCCTTGTATAAGGATACCGGTATCGCTGAAAATGGTCAATTACTTAAAAAATTAGGTTGATGGCCACGGAGCTAAATGCTAGCGTAGAAAGCCAGCTTCGACTATCGGTGGATAACAGCCAAGAAATAGGGTCGAAGAAAAGATTGCTTTCTTGCAATTGCTTCAAAAACACATTTGCATCCGTAGAAACCTGTACATAAGGACCTTGAAGCTAAATGGCCAAAATCCAGCCATTTAGCTTCAAGGCCACTTATGCTCCGGTTTCTAACCGCGCCTGTTCGCGCTCTTCCAGTTTCCCCTAGTTTCGTGGTACACTGAACATGTGAAAAATTGGAGGGAAGAATATGGTCTCAACCTTTATTTACTGGGCCGTGTTTGCCGCTCTCGCTGCTTGGGGACTGTGGAGTTTGGTCTTCTCATGTGTTTACCTGAGCAACCATGAAAACGGCAATTTGTGGTTCTTTGCTATCATTAACGCGATTCTTGGCCTTCTAGGCTGGTTATTCGCTTGGATCATGAGTAATACGGCATGGCAACAATACTGGTTTGCAAGTAAGGTGCAGCCATCTGCATGGTTCACCTACCTGCTCATCGGTTACCTTGTCTTGATTGTCCTACAGGTCATCCTTGGCCGGGAGAAGAAAGTGCAAGCAGCTTAATGTCATAAAAAAAGCGTCGTACTGGTTTTTCGCCAGCACGGCGCTTTTTCGTTATTCCTCATTTTAATTAAGCTTCGACCTTAATCAAACCCTTAAATAGTCCGGCCACAAATTTAGTTGGATCAAAAGCTTGTAAGTCGTCCATCTTTTCACCAAGGCCGACAAGTTTGACCGGTACATGCAGTTCATTGCGGATTGCCAACACAATTCCGCCCTTCCCTGAACCGTCAAGTTTTGTCAAAACAATTCCAGTGATTTTAGTTGTTTGATTAAACTCCTTAGCCTGATTAAGTGCATTTTGACCGGTTGTCGCATCCAGAACCAGCAAGACTTCCTGTGGTGCATCCGGCAATTCGCGAACAATGACCCGCTTGATTTTGTTAAGCTCATTCATCAAGTTGACCTTATTTTGCAATCGGCCAGCTGTATCAACAAGCACAACATCAAATTGCTCATCCTTGGCGCGTTTGACGCCATCAAAAACCACCGCGGCCGGATCGCCGCCTTCTTTCGTGGCAACGACAGGTACATCAACCCGGCGACCCCATTCCTGCAATTGCTGGATGGCGCCAGCACGAAATGTATCGGCAGCAACTAGCAGAACCCGCTTGCCTTCTTCCTTTAGCTGGTGGGCAAGCTTGCCGACCGTTGTTGTCTTACCAGCACCGTTGACGCCGACAAACAGGAACACACTTGGCCCTGATTCAGCAAAATGTAGGGCATTGTCTTCATCCTTACCAGCATCGCCATACATATCCACCAGCTTCTCCACAATCACACGGGAAACGGCCTTAGGGTCTTTGGCATTTTTAAGCTTAACTTCTTCACGCAGGTCGTCACTAAGCTTAACTGCCGTTTCAAAGCCGACATCAGACTCAATCAGCATCTCTTCAAGATTGTCAAAAAAGTCTTCGTCGACACTACGAAAATTAGCAAACAGTGCATTGAGTTTTTCACCAAAACTACTGCGGCTTTTTTCTAGGCCCTCATCATATTTATTTTCTTCAGGCGTTTCCGGTTCATCACCGGTAAACGCCTTTTTGATCGCATCAAAAAGTCCCATTAATTGATCGCTTCTTTCTGTGATTGATCCAGACTAACAGCCATAATTCGGCTAACACCTGATTCTTGCATCGTGACACCATACAATACATTCGCTGCAACCATCGTGCCATGCCGGTGAGTGATGACAATAAATTGTGTGGCGCTAGCATAATGCCGTAAGAATTCACCAAATCGATTGACATTAACATCATCTAACGAAGCTTCAACTTCATCGAGGATGGAGAATGGTACCGGACGCACTTTTAAAATTGCAAATAACAGAACAATCGCCGTTAGCGCCCGTTCGCCACCGGATAGAAGGGAAAGCCGAGTCAGTTTTTTGCCAGGCGGCTGAGCGGAAATCTCGATCCCTGTTGCGAGCAAATCATCCGGATTCGTAAGGCTCAAATGTGCATGACCGCCACCAAACATTTGCGGGAAAATTGCTTCAAAAGCACTATTGGTCTGATCAAACATATCCTTAAATCTTGTTTTGACCGTTTCATCCAATTCGTGCATCGTTTCTTCTAACTGCTGCTTAGCCTCTAGAAGATCATCTTGCTGCTTGGTGAGAAATTCGTAGCGTTCATTGACTTCCTTAAACTGATCAATTGCGTTGAGGTTCACCGGTCCCAACTCATCAATGCCACGCTTTAAAAGCTTGAGTTTACTTTTCAATTCAGGAATTGGCGCGTGATCGGCTGTCACTGCTTCCTTAGCGGCCTCGTAAGTCAACTGATAATCCTCGGCTAAAGTATTCAACCGAGCATCCAAACCTAGTTTAACTCGATTCAAAGCAACCGCTTGCTGCTCAGAAGTTGCCATAGCTTGGTGTTGTTGCTCATAAGTGGTCGTAATACGCGCCGATATTTGACTCAGCTTACCACGATTTTCCGCCTTTTGTTGTGTTAATTTGGTTTGATCCGCCTTGAGCTGCTTTAATTCAGTTTGCAAATTCGCGATCGTAGCGGTACGACTGGCCTTTTCTGCAGCAGTTTCTTCGGCCGTCGCAGTAATGTGCTCAATTCGTTGTTGCAAATCGGTCGCTTGGACTTGCGCATCGCGTGCTTGCGTCTGCCATTGCCGTTGCTGGTCATTCAAGGTCTGCAAATCATTGGTTGTGACTGCTAGCTTGGTCTTCAACGCATTAACCGTTGCTGCATGCTGGGTGCTGGATGCCGTTGCCGCCGCAACAGCCGCCTTAGCATTTTCAATAGTTGCTTGTGCTTCAGCAATATCTTGAACCAATTTTTTACCTTGGTGCTGCAACTCAGTTAATTTGGCACTAAGATCTGCCTGCGCCGTATCTGCTTGTTGCGCCGCTGCCAGCTGACGTTGCGCCTGACGCAAGGTTTCCGCTTGGGCTGTGTGCTGACTCGTAATTGTTGTCAACTTTGCGGTTAATGACTGTGCCTGTTGGGAAGCCGTTTGCCAAGCTGCCTGGGCCACGTTTTCTTTTTTCGTCAAAGCAGTCAAATCAGCTTGCTTTGCCTTTAATGTTTCGACAAGCGTTTGCAGTTGGACCTTTAAATGCCGGGCCTCTTGACTGCGAGCAAGCGGCGATGCTTGGCGTCCCTGCTTGACTTGGCCCCCAGTCAACGAACCCCCCGGATTTAAAATGTCGCCAGCTGTTGTGACAATTCGATAACGATGGTGGGTGGTATTGGCAATCGCGATGGCATGTGGCAAGGTATCCACCATCAAAACGCTGCCGAGTAAGTTCGCCATGACGTGTGCCAAATCTGCAGGATATTGGGCTAATTGCAACCCAGTGCCTAAAAAGCCTTCAGCACCTTCAACCAACTGTAGAACCGCACTGGGCAGCTCTCTCGGCCGCATAACGGCAGCCGGCAGGAAAGTCGCCCTACCTGCTCGTTGTTGCTTGAGCAGGCTAATGGCGCGTTGTGCAGCCGCTTCGTCACGGGTCACAATGGCCTGTAAGTTGCTACCCAAGGCTAAGTCAAACGCCTGTTGATAGGTAGTTGGAACCTCAAGTAATTCTGCGACCGCACCAATCACTCCGGGAAGTTGATCCTTATGCTTTAAAACCACCCGAACCCCATTGTAAAAGCCAGCATAATCATCATTCAGTTCGGATAACGTTTCATATCGCGCCCGACTGCGCTGATAAGTGGCCAGCTCGTCTTGATAAGCTTGCTGTTGGGCCGCCCGTTGTTGCTGCAATAGATCACGATCAGTTTTGGCCTGCTCAACGGCTGTTTGCTGTTCATCAACCTCTGCTTGCAACTGTTGCTGCTGCGTCAATAATGCAGTGACCTTGGCTTCCTGATCCTGTGCATGTTTACTTAGTTCGTAAATCCGACGATCATGCGCTGCATTTTGGCTGGCGGCTAACTGTTGATCTTTTTGTAAAGCAGCCTGAGCATTTTTGTTATCGGCCTGTGATTTTAACAGATCAATATAATGATTCTGGGCTACTTCCACTTGTTGATTCAGTTTGGCTGGATCCTGGTTTGCCTGTTTCTGCTGGGCTAATTCTTGCTTAATTGCTTGCTCTTTTTCGGCGGCAGCAGTTGTTTTTGTCTTAAGTTCCTTCAGTCGCTGATTTGCTTCCGTTAACGCTTGTTGAGCACGCGCCAGTCGTTCCTTTAAATCAGCCAACGTGGTTTCAGCATTAGCAGAACGTTCACTAGATAGGTTGGCTTCTCCGCTAAGATTCTCAAGCTTCATCGACCGGCTCAAGACCTGGTCATTCAACTGATTAAGTTGGTTCTCAAACTGTCGATCTACGGCACTTAACCGCTCCGACTGATCTTCCAAATCTTTAACCTTCGCCGTCAAAGCGGCGATGGTTTCCTTGGTGACCTTAGCCTCACCTTGGGTTTTCTCCTGTTCAGTCGCTAGTTGTTCGATCTCTAAGGCTAATAAAGTTTGATGAATCTGATGATACTCGCCGGATTGTTGTTGATAGTCCTTCGCCAACGAAGCCTGCTCACGTAATGGTTCCACCTGATGCTTCAATTCCACGATAATATCGTTGATCCGCGCCAGATTATCATCGTTATTGGCGAGTTCTCGTTCTGCCTTGGTTTTCTGTTGTTTATATTTATAAACGCCAGCGGCTTCTTCAATAATGCCCCGGCGTTCTTCTGGTTTACTATTAAATATGGCTTCAACCCGACCTTGGGAAATGAACGAAAAGCTTTCACGCCCTAAGCCGGAATCCATGAACAAATCCACGATATCTTTCAGCCGAACATCTTGACCATTTAATAAAAATTCAGATGTCCCATCTCGATAAAGTCGCCGAGTGACAGAAACTTCATCAGGTTGATTTTTCAGATAACCATCATGATTATCAAAAGTCATCGTGACAGATGCACGATTAAGCGCTGGTCGCGTATCAGTGCCTGCAAAAATCACATCGCCCATCCGTTCGCCGCGCAAGCTTTTAGCACTTTGTTCGCCTAAGGCCCAGCGGATGGCCTCAGTGATATTACTTTTGCCACTGCCATTAGGTCCGACAATCCCAGTTAAACCCGACACAAAATCAATCTCAGTTTTGTCTGCAAATGATTTGAAGCCATTAATGATTAAACGCTTTAATTGCATGATGACCCCAATTCTACTTACCGTTTCAAGCTTGCTAATGCAGCTTTTGCAGCAGCTTGCTCAGCCGCTTTCTTATTCTTGCCAAAACCGGTACCCAAAACCCGGCCATCGACTTCGACATCAACGTGGAACTGCCGCTCATGGGCTGGTCCCTGCTCATCTAATAAGTGATAAACAATCGCCACATCACCATTTTGCTGCAAAACTTCCTGTAAAGCCGTTTTGTGGTCTTGATCGGCTGAAAACTCTCCCGCATCAATTTTCGGGAAAATAATCTGCTGAGCAAACCGAATGTTGGCATCGCGTCCTTGATCAAGGTATAAGGCGCCATTGAAGGCCTCAAATAAATCTTCTAACAACGTTAAGCGTTTCCGCGCCCCAGCCTTTTCCTCACCTTTACCAAGTTTAATATACCGGTCGAAATGCGCTTCTTTTGAAAAAGCCGAGAAGGCCGCTGTCTGAACAGCCGCTGCCCGAATTCGGGTGAGATCGCCTTCGGGTTTGTCGGGAAACTTGCGATACAAATAATCTGAAACTGTCAATTCCAAGACAGCATCGCCTAAAAATTCCAATCGTTCATTGTCTTTTAAACCTAATTCTTTATGTTCATTCACATATGAGGAATGCGTAAACGCCTCATCCAAAAGACTGAGATCATGAAACTCGATCCCATAACGTTGACGCAATTCACTCACAAACTCTGAGGCAACCATTAAAAATCCTCCTCGAAAATGCATGCATGAGCTCGTGAACGGCCTGGGTCATAAGTTTAGAAGTACCTATCAGGCGCTGGCTATCACTTCTAAGCAGCTGACACGCCGTTGCTAAACCGGACGCATTCACGCGCTCTTTTTTTATTACCTTCTAATTATACAAGAGCGCACAAAAAAAGACACCTGCGATTGCAGGTGTCTCTTCGAATCAGACGTGATTAATCTTTAGCTGTCGTATTACTTGTAACAGCGATCTTAGCCCAATTCAAGTTCTGTGATGATGCATAGTCGACACTCGCGTTCTTCACACGCTTGTTAACTGGGAAAATCTGTTGACGATACAGCGTTGGGATGACAAAGGCCTCATCATTAGCATATTCTTGCCACTTCTTGAAGGCATTGTCACGATAGCTTTGACTCATCGCCTTTTGACCATCAATATCGTTTAACAGTTGCGTGTTTTTAGCTGAAGCAAAACGCGTGTAGTTAAACGGTGCCTTCTGAGAATAAAGATCCATTGGTGACGGATCGGATGACAGCTGCCATGCAGCTTGATAAACATCAATACTCTTATCATCCTTTTGAACCTTATCATAGAAGGAATTGAATTCCATCAGTCGACCTGTGGTTAACTTGACACGCAAGCCAATCTTCTTCCATTGCTGGATGTAATCTTGCGCAATTGGTTGAGCAGTTGAGCCGCCAGCCATGGTAGCAAAATTAATGGTTAGCTTCTTGCCATCTGGATCTGTCCGGTAACCATCTTTGCCCTTCTTGTAGCCTGCCTTGTCCAGTAAGCTATTAGCCTTCTTAATATTAAGGTTATAACCATCAATATTAGCATGAGCTTTACCAAATACAGGAGGAATTAATGTTGTTGCACGTGAACGAGTGCCGTTGTAGAACTTGGAAGCAACTTCATCGTTGTTAAGTGCATAACCCATTGCCTGACGCAAACTCTTGTTAGCCATCTTGGCTTTCGGATTATAAACGTTTTCGCTCTTACTGTCGTCCCACTTGCCAAGTTTGAAGCCAATGTAAGTATAAATCAAACCTTGGCGGCCGAGATTTTCATACCCCTTGACACTCTTCCAATCGTTCCAAGTATCAGTGCCCATTTCATAAACAAGGTCGTATTTATGATTCTTCAAGGCTGAAGTACTGGATGCTGAAGATACATTTTCAAAGGTAATCTTATCCAGCTTTGGCGTACCGTTCCAGTAATACTTGTTTGGCGTATATTGAACGCTTTGGCCAGCAACAATCTTGCTCATCTGATAAGGTCCAAAGAAGAGTGGCTTCTTGCGAATCTTATCGCTAGATTCCAGCTTATCAAAAGCAACATCATGCAGATAATGATATGGTGCAGCACTTTCCAAGAAGTAACCATTACCTGACGTATTGAAGGAAGGCTTCATTTCTTTAAAATGAATAACCAAAGTATTACCATTATCGCCCTTAGGCATTGTCAACCCAGAAATCGAGTCAGCCTTGCCTTCGTGATATTCGGTCAACCCTTCAATATTTTGCAAAGATTCAGTATAACGCTGACTCTTTGAAGCCTTATTCGCAATGATCTCGTATGCATAAACTAAGTCACGTGCAACAACCGGCTGGCCATCAGACCACTTAACATTTGGCTTAACCGTCACCGTGATTGTTTTGGCATTGTTATCCTGCTTCAATGTGGCCGCACCTGAGTTATTGAACTTGAAGGTGCTGTTAAAGCCAAAAAGACTTTCAGCAGCCGGGTACATATAGTCATTATCGTAGGCATCTGTATACAACTCTTCGTTGAAAACCCCCTTAAATGGTGAGTCGTCAACGACACCGACGTTAAGATTACCACCCTTAATCGCCTTCTTGGTGTTGTTATAAGAGATCGGTAACTTCACAGCCTTATTGGACGTGCTTGAGCTGGAGTTTGAACTCTTGCTACCACAGGCTACCAAGGTGATTGATAAGGCGGTAGCGAGTGTGATCATTCCGAGCACAGAACGCTTTTTCATACTTCTTCCCCCTTCCGCGTCGTCATCGCAATATGTAAACGAAGCAACGCTTCATGTGAGTTAAATGATAGCATAATTAGAACAAAAAAACCAATATTTGGGCACAATTTTTACTTTTTTTCTTCAAAAAAGGAGAGACACTTCGATTTCTCTAAGTGTCTCTCCAGTAATTTTCAGAAAATAAGCGTCAAACTCACCCGCGACGTTGTCGTGAATCAGCCGCACGCCGTAATGCCTGACCAACAAAGTTGATCGACAGGGACAGCGTCAATAAGACCAACACGGCTGGGAACCAAACCCACCAACGATCAAAGATTAAATCTGGGTTTGAAGCAAAACCGATAAGCGTCCCTAGACTAGGTGTTTCCATCGGTAAGCCAAAGCCCAAAAATGACAGTGCTGTTTCAATCCCAATAGAACTTGCGATAGTCAAGGTCAAATCAGTGATGATTAATGAACTGATATTTGGCAAGACGCCGGCGAACATGATCTTGAAGTTAGACGTCCCTGATGTTTTCGATGCCATCACATACTCGCTGCGTGCTTCAGAAAGGACGAGCGAGCGCATCAGTCGAGTAGTCGTCATCCAGTAAAAGGCAGCCATAATCAAAATGATTGTGATGACATTGTACTGTGGAATAACTGTTACCAACACGATGATGACCAGCAATGATGGAATGATCATCCAGAAATCAACCAGTCGCATGATCACGGCATCAATCCAACCACCAAAGTAACCAGAAACCGTACCTAGCACGACTCCCACAAATTCAATGATCAACGCAACAGAAATCCCAATTGTAATTGAATTTCGAGCTGCGAAAAACAGATATTTGAACATGTCGCGGCCGCCTTCGTCAGTACCAAGAATATAGCCACCTGTACCTGGTGCCATGTAACGATCCATGATATTAACCTCTGTTGCACCACCGACATTGAACATCATTGAGCCAATGAATGCAGCGAGGATGATGAACACTGCTAGGATTAACGAAACGACAGCAACTTTATCTTTGCGAAATTCATTCAAAATCACCTTGAAGTTAGAAGGTGATTGTTCAACTTTGGTGGTTGCTGCCACCTCATTTGCATTATTTTGCATAAGTTTTCCCCACCTTCTACTCGATCCGGATCCGCGGATCCACGATACTCATGATGATATCTGACAGCAAATTCCCTAACAACGTCAGGAAACCAAATAGCAACACCAGAGAGATGACAACTGGATAGTCACGACTGGTCATAGAAGAAACAAACAGTTGGCCCATTCCGGGATAACTGAACACTGTTTCCAGAATAACCGATCCACCCAGTAACATGGTAATTTGGTTCCCCATAAACGCCGCAATCGGCAATAAGGAGTTACGCAAAATATGTTTGTTGAAGATGACGCGATCCGGAACCCCTTTTGAACGGGCAGTCCGGACAAAATCTTGTCTCGTATTATCAATAACACCAGTTCGCAAATACTGAATCGTGCTTGGTGTGGTGATAATCCCAGCAACCAAAGCTGGCAGAATCATGTGATAAATACGGTCCCAGACATACCCTAACGTGCCCGGATTATAAGTGGATGACACACTACCACCGGTTGGGAACCACTGCAGGAAGAACCCGAAGAAAATTAAACCCAATAGATAAAAGACGAATGGCGGTACCGCCATCAAAATGAAAGAGCCAACAGAGATAGCTGAATCCCGCTTGGTGCCTTCGTAACGGCCGGCAATAACTCCGGCTGGAATAGCGATAACGTACAGAATAACCGTTGACATTAAGGCCAACCAGAAAGTGTTCACGGCGCGTTCGCCAATCAGACCGGTAACAGAACGTTTATAAACAAAGCTCTGGCCCAAATCACCGTGGAACATATTGCCAACCCATTTGAAGTACTGAATATACCAAGGATCATTCAAACCATATTGCTGGCGTAATGCTGCCATCTGCGCAGCACTTTGACCTTGCGAGAAATTACCAGTCAATGGATCCCCGGGCATCATCTTTGATAGCATGAAAACCAGGACGCTTAACAAGATCAATTGCGGGATCATGATTAAGACCCGTCGCAGAATTGTTTTCCACATTAATCATGCACTCCCTTCATCGTTGAATCTGGCAGCGCAACAAAATGTGTGTCGGAAATCTTCTGGAGATCCAAAACGCGGCCTTCTTTAGAATAATATTTTGATTCTTCTTCTTTAAAAACACGTTCGACTTCACGACGATGCTCTTTATTCTTCTTCCGATCATCAGGGTTGATGTCAGGAATCGCAGAAAGCAGTCGCTGTGTGTAGATGTGCTGTGGATGGTTATAGATATCTTCACGTGAGCCGATTTCAACAAAGCGGCCGCGATGCATGATCGCCATGTTCTTACACATGTGCTTCACAACACCTAAGTCATGGGAAATAAACAGATAAGTCAGATTTTTCTTCTGCTGCATATTTCTCATAAGATTCAGCACCTGCGCACGGACAGATACGTCCAGTGCGGAAACCGCCTCGTCACAGACAACAAATTCCGGATTCAGGATCAGTGCCCTTGCAATTCCGATTCGCTGCCTTTGACCGCCTGAAAACTCGTGAGGAAAACGATTCAGATACTGTTTATCCAGTCCAACCTCCTGAAGGATCTCTTCCACCATTTCCCTGCGTTCTTCCTTAGTCCCCACTTTATACACCTCAAGAGGGGCACTGATCAGATCATAAACGGTCATTCTGGGATTCAGGGAGCTATATGGATCCTGGAAAATAATCTGCAGCTTCCGGCGCATTTCCCATATTTTTTTCTTATTATAGGTAAGGATATCTTCCCCATTGTACATAACCTGGCCCTCTGTTGCCGGGATCAGGCGGAGAATAGTTCTTCCCAGAGTGGATTTTCCGCAGCCGGACTCTCCGACCAGGCCCAGTGTCTCACCCTTTCTCACAGAAAGACTTACATGGTCTACTGCTTTTACTACAGATGGATTACGGTTCAGAAGCCCTTTTTTTGCCGTAAAATATTTGGATAAATCCTTTGTTTCCAATAAGATTCCTGTGTTCTCACTCATTCTTTCTCACCCTCGTATCTGAAGCAGCTTACCAGAGAATTTCCAGCATGGTAAACGCCTGGTTTTTCTTTCATGCAGCGGTCTTTTCCGTAAGGACATCGGGGAGCAAATCTGCAGCCTGCAGGCATGGCGTCCGGTGCCGGAACGGTGCCCTCAATGGTATTTAGCAGCTCTACATCCTCATCAAGGCGGGGAATAGAGTTCAAAAGTCCCTGTGTGTAAGGATGCTTCGGTCTTTCAAAAATGTCCTCAATGCTGCCGTATTCTACTGCTTTTCCTGCATAAAGAACAAGCACATCGTCTGCGGTCTCTGCTACTACCCCCATATCATGGGTAATCAGCATAATGGCTGTTCCCATTTTTTCCCTGAGTTCACACATCAGCTCCAGGATCTGTGCCTGGATGGTTACGTCCAGGGCTGTGGTAGGCTCATCTGCAATAAGAAGTCTTGGCTCGCAGGATACTGCCATGGCGATCATCACTCGCTGGCGCATACCGCCAGAAAGCTGATGCGGATATTCCTTCATCCGCTTCTCCGGAGCAGCGATCCCAACTCTTTTCAGAACGTCCACAGCTCTTGTCCAGGCTTCTTTTTTACCGCAGTTCTGGTGGAGCATAATTGGTTCCATCAGCTGGGTTCCAATAGTCAGAGTCGGATTCAGGGCAGTCATTGGATCCTGAAAAATCATGGCAATATCATTTCCACGGATCCTGCACATCTCTTTCTCCGGAAGCCCTATCAGTTCTTTTCCATCCAGTTTGATGCTGCCGCCGGAAATCCGGGCGTTGCTTCCAAGAAGCTGAAGGATAGACATGGATGTGACACTTTTTCCGCATCCGGACTCTCCTACAATTCCGAGGATCCTGCCTTTTTCTACAGAAAAGCTTACACCGTCAACGGCTGTGTTAATGCCTTTTTTTGTCTGAAACTGTACCTGTAAATTCTCTACTGAAAGTAAAGATGCCATAGCTGTACTCCTTTTTCTCTTAATTAACTCACTGTGATTCTTTCACAGCTCCTGAAATCCGCCAGACATGAGAGTCTTTTCTCTCATATTTGGCGGGTTCCAGGATCAAAAGCTTTATCCGCTTTTGTCCTGTTTCCCATTTTTATTACTCTTTATCCCACTCCCAGGAAGACCAGTTCAGACAATTAAAGTCTGCAACGTTCAGGTTCTTCATGCTCTTGTTGTAAGCGGTAAGAAGGTTCTTTGTATATAAGTAGCCCATAGCTGCTTTTTCTACAACCTTTTCCTGATACTCATCGAAGTATGGTTTTCTTGCTTCAAAAGTAAGCTCTGCGTTTCCTTTGTCGATCAGGTCAGAAAGCTCTGTATCCTGAAGCTGGCAGAAGTTGCAGGAGCTTTCCGGATAAATCATTTCACGGCTCTCACTTGGGTCAAGAGTTCCGCCGGAACCAATGATTCCAAGATCATGCTCGCCGTCAAGCATACGGCTCATCAGAGTTGCAAAGTCCATCTGCTCAATTTCTACATTTACACCGACATTTGCAAAATCCTGTACGATCAGGGCTGCACATCTCTCGGTAATGCTGCTTCCAGAGGAGATGAAGAATTTCAGTGTCTGTCCAGCCGGGAAGCCTGCTTCTGCAAGCATCTCTTTTGCTTTTTCAGGATCGTACTGAACCTGAACTTTGTCATTGTAGTATGGGCTTACCGGTGCGATCGGGGTCATGATCGGAGTTCCCTCTCCCATAAGAAGACCATTTACCAGTACGTCACGGTTGATTGCCATATTCAGTGCCTGGCGAACTTCCTGAGTAAGATATTCCTTCTGAGTATTGAAGATCAAGGTAGAATATGAAGTGGTAGGAATAGACTCTGTTACCAGGTTATCCTGGGACTTGGCTGTTTCCCAGTCATCAGTCAGTACGGAACCGAATCCGATCAAATCAAGCTCGCCGTTCATAAGACCGGAAAGAACGTTTGCGGACGGTACTACACGGATGATCAGACGGTCAATATTTGGAGTTCCAAGATAGTAGTTTTCGTTCTTTGTGAACTCCATACGCTCACCATTGATCTCACTGTCATAGATGAATGGGCCGGAACCTACCGGATTTGCCCAAAGGTCAGGAGCATTGATCTCTTCTGCTGTTTTTCCTTCAAATATATGTTTCGGGATGATGAAAACAGTGTCGATATCCTGCAGGAATGTATCAGGATACATAGCCTCTTTTAATTTGAAGGTTACTTCATAATCGCTGTCTGCAGTTACTTCGATAGAATCCTCGGAAAGCTCTGCTCCGGAATCATCCACACCGGCAATGTACTCCAGGTGATAACGGCTCTTTGCCTCTACAGACGGATCAGAATACATCTGGTAGCTGAATACAACGTCCTCTGCTGTAACCGGCTCACCATCAGACCATACTGCGTCTTCATGAAGCTTAAAGGTAACTGCGTCACTGGCATCGTTTACAGTCCAGGACTCAGCAAGGCGTCCCTCAATGGAACCGTCTGCGTTTGTCTGTGTCAGGCGGTCATAAATCTGGTCACAGATAAAACGGGTGTAGTTGCTTGTGGTGTTCAGCGGCATCATGGTATCCCATGCCTGGTCCATAGCAGCTGTTACTACTTTTTCCTCTGCCTCAGCAGCAGCCGGAACAGCATAACCTGCTACCATGCTTCCTGCAAGCAGGAGCGCTGCAGCCTTTTTCATGTTGAATTTCATAGGTCTCCTCCTTTTTTCTTTTGTCAGGGATGTTTTTTCTCTGACAGGTTTTGTGAAGCAAATCAGTCCGGGAAACTCCCGGAACCAATCTTATGTCAACGGACTGTCCGGCCTTGAATCAAGACCTTCATAATCCTGAGACATTACAGTTTGATTTTCGGATCCAGCGCATCGCGGATGCCGTCGCCCAGAAAATTAATACTTAACACCGTGATCAGAAGTGCAAGTCCCGGCGGAAGCCAGATCCACAGCTTCTGGGAAAGCACAGTAATGGACTGCGCATCGTAGAGCATATTTCCCCAGCTTGCTCCCGGCGGCTGTACACCCATGCCAAGGAAGCTTAACGATGATTCAGAAAGGATGGCACTCGCCATCTGGAATGTGATTGCGATCAGGATCGGGGCAAAAGAGTTTGGAAGAACATACTTTGTCACGATCTTGAAATTGGAGGTACCAATTGCCCTTGCAGATTCTACATATTCTTTCTCGGATACGGAAAGTACATTTGCATAGATCAGTCTGGCAAACTGTGTCCAGCCGAGCACACCAATGACACAGGTTACAGACCAGACAGACGGTCCAAGAACTGCAACCAGTACCAGGATCAGCACAATTGATGGAAAAGACATAAAAATATCTGCAATTCGCATAATAACTGCTTCCGCCTTTCCTCTGGCATAACCAGCAACCAGGCCAAGAGGAACTCCGATTGCGCAGCTGATCAGTGTGGAAACAAAACCAACCAGCAGAGAGGTTCTTCCGCCATACATCAGACGGGCAAAAACATCACGCCCGATAGCATCAGTTCCAAGGATGTGCGCTCCTCCCGGAGCTGCAGAAAAGGCAGTGTAATCTGAAGTATAAGGATCCAGTTTCAGGATCATGGGAAGAAAAACCACCATCAGGATTTCCACGATCAGGACCACCAGACCTGCCATAGCCATTTTGTGTTCTTTCAGTTTATCAAGTACCTCGGAAAGATAGCTTACATTTTCGTTTTTCTGTTTTTTCATTTCTGTCTTCTATCCTCCCTTATTTATAGCTGATTCTCGGATCCAGAATTCCGTATGCAACATCAGTGAGAATATTCGCAATAAGAACCGCTGCCGCGATCATAACCGTGATTCCCATAATAACCGGGTAGTCTCGTCCGTTGATCGCTGTTACCATAAGAGAACCAATTCCCGGCCATCCGAAAACCTGCTCGGTTACAACTGCGCCGCCTACAATAGAAGGAATGGACATTCCCACAACTGTAACGACCGGTGTAAGGGCATTTTTCAAGGCGTGCTTCATGATCACTTTCCATTTGGTAAGACCTTTGGACTTGGCGGTACGAATGTAGTCGTCCTGCATAACTTCCAGCATACTGCTTCGCATGTGCCTTACCCATCCTCCGATCTGCTGAAAGGAAAGGACCAGACAAGGCAGGATCATGTGCTTCATCAGATCTCCGAATGTATGAGCTCCGCTTGAGCTGTACATTCCTCCTGATGGCAGAATGTTAAACACAATGGCGAACAGATAAATAAATACCAGTCCTACAAAGAAGTTCGGAGTCGCCATCATCAGCATAGACAGACCGCCGGAAAAGTAATCTCTTCCTGAATTCGGCCTGGAGGCAGCAAAGATTCCAAGAGGAATGGATACGATCAATGACAGTACAATGGAGCTTGCTGCCAGAATCGCAGTAGCCGGAAGACGCTCCAGTATCATCGCTGCCACCGGTCTCTGGGTGCTGTAGGAAAATCCCAGATTTCCCGTAAGCAATTGTTTCAGCCAGGTAAAATACTGAATGATCACCGGCTGATCCAGTCCAAGTGCCACTCTCTTACGTTCCAGCTCTGCCGGAGTAATTCCCGGATCTGCCAGAAGTGCATCCAGCGGTGAACCAGGCGCCATATTCAGAATAAAATAGGCCAATATGGTAATTCCGAAAAAAGTGGGAATGGCAATCAGTATTCTTTTTAATATGTATTTCCACTTCATAGTGTTTTCCCTTCATCTCCTTTTCCTAGAACCTGTTTGAAAAAGTATTTCCGCAAGCTCCCGCAAATTGTGGCGCACATCTTGCAGAAAGCCTTTTTCAACCACGCTCTACCATAATCCGGATAATCTCTTTATCCGTTTCGCACATACCTTCCTTCGCCAGCTGTCCCACGTTCCGGATGGTATTTTCCACACCGTGGGTAACGATTCCATCACCGCCGTAGAACTGCTGTCCCTGTATGTACATTTCATAGCCCATGATTCCGGCATCGACTGCTGCTGAAATCTTGGCTGCGCAGGAGGCTTTCGCTCCGTCAC